>OBLT010000452.1_pt1 | contig 27081 bp, 31 predicted proteins | sample 1518721 | NCBI WGS metagenome assembly OBLT01 (sample SAMEA3539307, study PRJEB22396) | soil metagenome | biome: tundra; feature: field; material: soil | place: USA | collected 2010-05 | depth 0.15 m | reverse complement strand
ACGTCGTCGATGGTCTGGCCGCGTGCCAGGCGGAGCCGGGCCCGCCAGCCCCACAGATCAACGACCGCCGACATGACCTGCGACCCGGCCAGCCCGACGGCCTGGGCTACTTCTGGCCAGGCGTCGAGCTTGCGCTCCACCCGGACCTTGGCGCGCCTGCGCCGATGCGCCCACCAGGGCACAGCGAGCAGCAGCCCGCCGATGAGAAGGAGCCGGGGCCGGGGCCCGTGCCACGGGCCGAGGGCGGTCGCTGCCGCGAGCCATCCGCCATCGGCCATGGTGACGACTGCGGCATACCAGCGTTCGGCCAGCGTGGACAGGCCGAACCGGCGTCCGAAGATCACCAGTCCCGATGCTCCCACCACGGCAGCGGCGAGGATCGCGGCCCACCAGGCCGGATGCGTGGCGTGCAGTGTCCAAGCGGCGAGCGCAGTCGTCCCGGCAACGTAGAGCGGGGCGAGTTCGGAACGGTACCGCCACAACCACCGGGCCAGCAGCACGACGATCAGATCGGGAAGCGGGTCACCGGAGTTGATGACGACCATCGGCTGCAGCCCATAACGGCGCATCCTGCGGGCATGCCGCCGCATCTGCCGGGGGCCATTCATGCGCGACCCCGGACGGTGTGGCCTTGGGCGCGGAGTTCGTCACGCAGATACGACAGGGGGTCAGGCTCGCCGTCGCTGTGCGCGGCGATGGTGGCCAGAGCGGCGGCGGCGAGGTTGGCCCGGTCAAGCCGGATGTCGGCGAGTTCGGTGCGGAGGCGGGTGATCTCCGCCGTGAGGGCTGGTAGATCGGTGAAGGCGCTGGCGAGATACCGCCAGATAACGGCCGGGAACGATAAGGAGAATCCTTCGGTCAGATGGCGTGCGATCCGGTTTCTGGTGGTGACCTCCGGTAGAGAATCAGGCGGGGTGTTACGGGGCGCGTCGGGCATGGGCATCACTCCTTCGGGGAGGCGGTCAGGGCTTGGAACTGGTGAGCCATTGCACGATGCCGGTCACCAGGTGGGTTATCTGGGGAGCGGCGGTGGTCGCGGCGAGGAAGAACCCGAACAGCAGGCACAAGATGACCTGCCAGACCTTCAGGCCCATGTAGCGCCAGGCCACGAACACCACCGCACCCAGCAGCGCCACCAGCGGAATCGAGACCATCAAGGGCGTCTCACCGCCCCTCTCGGTGCCGTGCCAGCGCGGCTGCGGCCGGGGCGCGCTGGCCGACTGCGGCGTGACTTGTGGCGATACCAGCGGGAACGGGCCCGGCATTTGCGGCAGCGCGTCATCCCGTATTCGAGAAGCGCGCCGCACCGGCAATGACGCTCGGGCGAGCCGACAGCGATGGTTCGCATTGGCTACCTCCCCGCCTGTCCGCAAACATCGGCCGTCTCTCCGGCCTGGCGGACATAGACGCCCAGCAGCCGGCGGATGGCAGTCCGCTCGCATGCGCGGGAGTCGTCCGCCAAGCTCATGCGGCGCTGGTCGACGCGGATGGCGACCAGCGCCACGACGCCGAGCCCGCCGCAGGCCAGGAGTAAGACACCGGCCAGAATCAAGATCATCGGAACCACTGCCCTTCGTTTCTCACGGTGGCCGCGGCGGGGACTTGCCGTCTCCTGTCAACCGCTGAACCATGACCTGACTTATCAGGTAGTCCTACAGATTAAGCAGGCTTACCTGACTTGTCAAGAGGGGTTTAGCGTCGGCTGATGCCAGGGCAGGGTGGCTCAGATGAAGGGGTAGGCGTCGCGGATCTCATGCCGCTGTCCGGGCAGCACGAGGTCGCTGACCTGGATGGCCTGCCCGGTAGCGTCGTAGGCGGTGACGATCACGCTTAGGACCGGGGAGTCGGAGCTAAGGCCCAGCAGTTCGGCTTCCTCGCCGCCGGGGTGGCGGGCGGTGATCTGCTCGACGGCATGGTCGAGCCGGATTTTCTTGCGGGCCTGCAGATGGTGGCGGATGCTCTCGCCCAGCAGGTCAGGCGAGGCAAGGTCGGTGCCTGCCGCCAGTTCGAGCGGCAGCCACACCGACGCCAACTCGACCGGCTCACCATCGTCGGTCAGCAGTCGCTGGCGCACAAACGCCCTGGCCCCGGCTTCCAGGCCAAGCAGGGCGGCCACATGCGGGGGCGCGAGCTTGACCCCGGCCTGCACGAGCTGGCCAGACAGTTCAGCCTCGGGGAGTTCCATGATGTTGTGGCCTGGCCGGGTCCGTTCCGCGTCGGCGAGTGCCGGGCGGCCGCGCACGAAGCTGCCCTTGCCCTGCTGGGTGTCGATCCACCCGTCTTGCCGCAGCGCCGAGAGGGCCTTGACGATCGTGGGACGGGAAACCCCGAACTCACCCACTAGTTGGTGCTCTGATGGCAGTAGCGACCCCGGCGGGTAGGTACCGCGCTCGATCCGCTTCTTGATCTCTGCGACTACCTGCGCGTACTTAGGAGGCGCATAGTCGTATGCCATGGTTCCCGTCCGAGGTCTGGGCTGGCTACCTGACAAGTCATGTTAACGCCTTCGTCGCCAGATGTCATCTAGTGCCAGCCGATCACGTCGCGTTCGCCCAACGACGCTGACGGCGCGAGGTCATGGGCGAGAACCCAGCATGCAGGTGCGCTCAGGCGTCCTACCGTGTCATCGGCCTTCTCGCCGGCCGGCCTGATGCCGGCCCGGCACCCGGGTTGGTACCGACTGCGGGCGTCCACTGCATATCCACATCGTGACCGGCGAGCCTGCGCTCTGTCTCAGTCAGCGGCAGGCCGCCGGCAGCGAGCGCGGAGAGATGGGCGCGGTACTGCCTAAGGTGGCGCAATAACTCGTCAGCCGGGGTGTCCGGGCCCACCATCTCAGCGGTGGCGGCGAGTAACTCGCGGGCAGCCAGAAGCGCCTCGGCAATGCCGAAGATGCGCACTAAGTCTCGCTGGTTCATTTCGCCCATCTCCTCTACCGTTATCGTCGGCCCGGCCTGGTGCGGCAATGCCGACATCACGGCCCTGGCCAGTCGAGCCGTGCCCAGACCACCCATCCGCGTGTGCAGCCATCGATGCCCCAGTTGCCCTCACCTGCGACTTGCTGGACGATGTTGAGCCCGTGCCACGTCTCACCGTCGGGATAGCGTGGCGTCCACGGAGGACTGCCCTCGTCTTCAACCTCCACCCACAGATAGTCCCGTTCGTGCACTTCGGCGCGGACGCTGAACTTTCCGCCTGGCTTCCCTGAGTTGCTGTGCCGCACGGCATTGCTGGTCAGCTCATCCCCGATTAAGACGGCATCATCGGCTACCGCGTACCCGTCCAGAATCCCGGCGAGAAATGCCCGCACCTGCCCAATCTGGTCTGCACGTCCGTCAAATGTGCAGATGTACTCGGCCGGAGCCCTGACAACGCCGAGGTGCACGCCTACGCCCTCACCCATCCGCCATCCCAACCCACCGGCTCCTTCCAGAAGATCGATCTGCTGTTCTCCGGTTCGCCGGGCTCGGACGAGGATGCGGAGAAACGCAACGCCCAGCAACAAACCGACCTTGGCTCCTCATCAGGTAGCCGAGCCCGATCCGCCGCATCCAAGGCACGCGACCCGGGTCCGTTTCTCGGGTGACCGCTCACCCAGCGGACCGGTTGTCTCGTGTGACCTGCGGAGGCGGACGAACTTCCAGCCCCGCCCGCCGCACCACACGCACGAACCGACGTCGCCGACCGGCATCGTTTGCTCCCTCGCCTCAGTGTGAAACTGCCCTGCTGCGCCGGACTGGGGGGCCAGTGACGGCGTCGCAGGGCAGCAACGCTAAGAGGGGATTCGTACGCGGGACCGAACTATGAGTTCGGGTGAACTGCGGGTCCGAGTGTTCAGGCCAGGAGGCCGATGCGTTCGGCCAGTGCCCGGACCTGTGGCGCGTAGGTGGGACGGGCGCGCTTAAGAAGGCCCTGCACCAGTTCTCGGGCCAGGGTGTTGTATCGCATGTCTTCCGGGCCAGTGCTTTCCGCGTTCGCTAGGTGGACGAGCACGCCCGGATCGTCGCGCCGCTGTTCGTAGCAGCGAGCGACTTCGAGTGCGAACGTCGTCCGGCGTTCCAGCGACGGCAGTGCCGAGGCGTCGATGTCGTCTGCCAGACGCAGCGCCTCTCCCGCCTCCCCGGTCTCCATTTCCAAGCTCATCGCGTGCAGGGCGACGTTCACGGGACCGAATACCGTCCACATCACGTTGCCCTCACCGGCGGTACGTGCGGCAGCCCACGCTTTCTCGCGCACCCTGTCCCGGGCCGCCCACGGGTCGCCGTTACGCACCGCCGCGACGGCGGAGACGAGCCAGAGCGCTCCGGTCATAGCGATCACATCGGGGCCATCTTCGTCGTGCTGACGATCCAAGTCCTCGATCGCATGGAGGACCACGTCCTCAGCACCCTCAGCATCGCCCTGGGCGAGCAGGACATGCCCGAGGTTCCACTTCGCCGCCGCGATCCTCACTGGGTCATCGGCGTTCTGTGCCGCCAGCACTCCCCGGTCTGCGACCAGCAGCGCTAGATCGTTACGCCCGATCCGTTTGGCGTAGGTCCGGAGCAGAAAATATAGGTCGGCTGCAAGTTGATGCCCCTGGCGATGATCCCGCTCAGTCCCCGAGGATTCCAGCACCCGCTGAGCCGATTGAACTTCGGTGATCAGAGCGGGCAGCACCGCGGACTCCTCGGTGAAGCGCAACGGACGGCCCTGCCAGATGTCCCAAGCCGTCTCCACCCGGGCCTGCAAGCCCGCCAGGTCAACCGGATCGATCGCGCCCGGTTCCCCGTCATGGGCGACGAGAGCACGCTGGAGAGCGCTCCCTGCCGGGATGGCAGCCTCGCTGTGCTCCGCTGCCTGCTCGCCGAGCAGTTCGGAGATCCGCACGCCAAGAACCTTGGCGAACCGATGCAACAGCGCGATGGTCGGCGTCTTGAGCCCGCGCTCGATCTGCGAGAGGTAATCCTCGGTGACCCCGGCTAAGCCGGCGACAACTGCCTGAGTCTTGCCTTTGGCCTGGCGGTAGAAGCGCAGCCGTTCACCGATCCGCACTTCCGGTAACGGGTCCATCGAACCCCCTGACGACGACGGCTGAGTCAGGCCCAGGGTAAGACAGACAATGAGCCACGTCATCCCGACCCCGAGCCGAACGGAGCGATCGTGTCGTCACCACTGCTGGTGCTGTGGGACATCGACCACACCCTCATTGATACCGGAGGGGTCGGCAACGAGGTCTACGCGGCGGCGTTTGAGAAGGTCACCGGCCAGCCCTTGAAAGAGATGCCCGACATCTCCGGGCGCACCGAGCCAGCCATCTTCCGCGAAGCCCTCGCCCTTCACGGGATCAACGACTCCGGCGACCTGTTCACCAGATTCGCTCAGGAGCAAGCACAGGGGTACTCCTACCGCATCGCCGAGTTGCGCGAGCGGGGCCGCGCCCTGGCCGGCGCAGCCGGCGCCCTGCAAACCCTGTCCACACGGGGCGACATGATCCAGTCAGTGCTGACCGGCAACACTCGTCCATCCGCTCAGATCAAACTGGCCGCGTTCGGCTTGCACACCTACCTTGACCTGGACATCGGTGCCTACGGCACTGACTCGGATACCCGCGCCGACCTCGTGGACGTCGCCCGTCAGCGCGCTGCCGAGCACACCGGTCATACCTTCGGGCCGGACTGCACTGTCTTGATCGGCGACACCCCCGCCGACGTCACGGCGGCAAAGGATGGAGCCGCGCGGATCATCGCCGTGGCCACCGGGCGGCATTCCATCGCTGATCTGGCCGCGGCGGGCGCCAGTACCGTGCTCGCCGACCTAACCGACACACCCGCACTTCTGGCCGCCCTCGACCCCGGCGAACCGTCACAATGACACCCAGAACAATCCGCCCGCAGGAGCGACCAGCGAAGGCCTTCACCGGATGACCACCCCGACCCCGCCGTTTGCCGCCCTCGACGACATACTCGCCCGCACCCGCCACTTACTCCTTGACTTCGACGGCGTGGTCTGCCGCCTCTATGCGGCCCACCCCTGGCCTCTGGCGGCCGATCGGGTCCGGTCGTTGCTCAGCGAGCACGATGTGCCGCTCCCCGAAGCGATCACCGCCACCACGGACCCGCTCGCCGTGCTCTCCTACGCCGCCACCATCAGCCTGGAACTTGCCGAACAGGCCGACGCCGAGCTGACTGACTGTGAACTCGGCGCAGTCTCCAGCGCTGAGCCCATCGGATATGTCCACGACGTCATCGCCAGCGCCCGCGAATCGAGCCGCACAGCCACCGTTATCAGCACGTGCTCGACTCGCGCAGTCAACGCCTACCTCGAGCGGACCAACCTCGCCGACCCGGCCGGCCTCGCGGTGGCGCGCACGCCACACGATCCAGCATCAACTTCGGTTGCCAATATCATCGGCCGCGCTACTGGCTTACTGGACACGGACGCCAACACGTGTGCAGTCGTGGCAACGTCTGCGGACGTCCTCGACGCTGCCCTGAAGACCGGAGCAGCCGTTATCGCCTACGCCAGCGCCCCGGCGGCCCCTGCTCATGCCCATGCCCATGCCCATGCCCATGCCGGGGCGGTCGTGACCAGCTTGGCAGATCTCGCGCTAAGACTCCGAGGCCGCCCATCGCGGAATTGAGCGTTCATATAATCGGGTGAGAGACGGGGCGCGCCTGTGGCGCTAGCTGGAAGGCCGCGCCCCTACTTACGCCACCGCTGGGTGATCCCGAGCACGCGGGACAGGCCTAGACGATGCCGACCTTTGGCCGCAAGTGAGCGCTGCCGGGTTACGCCCGAGGAAGTCCAGGCCATCTACTCCACTGCGACGAAGTGCCCCCGCGACTTCCGGTGGTCACTGTTTGGCTTGGCTCAGCGAGAGATAGGCATCCTCGGCGAGAACGGGCTGTTCTCGCCGAGGACCCCGCATGCCATCTGAGTGTCTTATGCAGGTATTTCGTATTGGTTTGCATTTATCATCATCGTAAGCTGCCTGATACGCTGTTTCACCTGGAGGGTGATGCTGAAGTCCTCTTCCATAAAGTCCTTCACGAGCGGTGGCCGGGCACCCAGGAGCAGCTCCTTCGGCGTGCCTCCAATGGCTTGCGGCATTTCCGTCAGCGGGTTAGATACCTCTAGTATCATGATCGGGATGCTGAGCACCCCTAGTTTTCTCAGCGCGTATACGCGATGATGACCGTTGCCGAGAACTAGCCTGCGTCCAATCTGGTAGGCATTGATGATGGGGGTTCCGTATCCCACGAAACCGACCACGGCAGCTGCCGGTAGCCCACCGGCCTCCACAAGCGGAGTGTCCTCGACGCCTATTGTTTCCTTGAGGAAAGCTCCGAGGAATCTAAGGTCCGTGTTTGGCGAGCTAAACACGTGAGTATTCGGCGCCACCTCCAAGTGTTGGATGGGCGCCATGTCCGTCCGTGGTGAGACGCAAATCCGGAGAAGGGCATCAATATCGGGTGACGATGGGTACTTGCATATTAGCTGCCGGATGTACTCCTCGTTGACCGTGCGCTGCGGGAACACGAGCTTGTCGATTTCCACCATGGCGATGCCGTGATTCCATGACCCAAAGGCCTTGGCGACCAGGAGGTCGGCGTTCGTCGTGGCGGCAAAAGCCTCGGCCTCTGGAGGCAGGGGCACTATCGCAATTGTGTCGGAAAGGCCGGCCTCGGATATCTGCAGGGCCCGCACCTTTGGCTGCAGGGCATCCCAGTCAGCGAGGATGGCTGGCAGCCTGCCACGATCTCCGGCACTGGCCTGGGTGCGGACATGCTGGATCACTTCTCCGCGCATGGCGTGTGCGTAAAGATAACGCTGGGGCACCGAGTGTGTCCCGACCTGGACATCCGAGGCTGAGACGGCCTGGACCATCTGCCCGAGGCCGGTTTCTGGCGTAGTGAGTAGCGTGGAGACGGACTGCTCTGCTGTCATGGACATTGCTCCTTCCGCGTGGCCGGCTGCGTGCCAGCCTTGTAACAGAACGCTATGTGGGATAACTTGGCGGTATGAACACTAGCGGCCGGCATAGGGCTGCGCAACAACGGGCACGCGGAAGGACCTCATGGCCGAACCTGCGCTGGACATCGGCAGGCGTCTCAAAGCGGCTCGCCAGCGTGCGCACGTGAGCCAGGCGGAACTTGCCGCGCGCCTGGACGTCACCCAGACGGCCATCTCGTACTGGGAGGCGGGGCGGCGCCTGCCGGGAATCGACGACCTGATGAAGATCGCCGGTTTCCTCGATGCGCCGCTGACCGACCTGCTGCCAGGTGAATCCGACCGGCGGCCCCTGGGGGCCGTGCTGCGGGCAGCGGCGGAGCAGGTTCAGGATGAGACGCTGGCACGGGCGCTGGAGCGGTTTGCGGAGCAGGCTGCCAAGGTTTCGGCTCCTCCAGTCGAGCTGACTGTCCGGGCTGCTGGCGCGCGCGACGCGGCCGAACAACTGCTAGCCGCCGCGAAGCTGGGCCAGGTACCGCCGGTGAATGTCAACAACGTGGCCCACCGGTGTGGCGTTCGGGTACTCAGCTTCGACTTCGCTGGGATGGTTGACGGCTTGGTTGTCCAACTCCCAGACGGTCCCGCGATCGGGCTCGATGCCAGCCAGCCAAACACGCGGCGGCGCCGGTTCACGCTCGCCCACGAGCTCGGCCACCACCTACTGCGCCACTCCGCGTCCTTCCACCTCGACTTCTTCGACGCCGGGGGGAGCGCCGGCGACGCACCCGGCTACAACTGGCAGCATGAACGAGCGGCCAACGAATTTGCTGCGAACCTGCTCCTGCCTGCCGACGTGGTGCGGCGGGCCGCCGACCGGGTCAGCGACATAGATGAGCTAGCTACAGCATTCGACGTCAGCCGACAGGCCATGGCGTTCCGGCTGGCAGCGTTGGGCCTCCGCCCGGGACCCCTAGCGTAGACAGGAAGGGCCACGTGACACCCGTCCTCACTGTCGGCGGCGCGAACAGTCCATGGTTCGGCCCTCGCGTCTTCGACGACGCCGGACTCTGCCCGGCAAAGGCTGCGGTTGTGCTCCAGAACTCCAGTCTCCCAGGGCCCGGGATCTCAGAACCTCTGGCCAAGCTCTCGGGGGGAGCGTGGCTCGCTGCCGCGACCCTTTTGAGGGAACTGGCTGCCAAAGGACCGACATCGGCGTACGGGGCCGGCCAGCACCCTGTCGCCGACCTCTATCGGCTGGCGGCAACGCTTCTGCCGCGGGAGAGCCGGTCGGTGCGCGAGTTCGCTGTTGCGGCCGTGGAGGCCCTGCTGGACGCCGGGGAAGCAGCCGCGCCCGGTACATTCGATCACTATCCGGCGTTCATCAAGATGCCGTTCGAGTCAGGCGAGATGCATGCGGGAGGGGCATTCGCGTTCAGGGGACCTGCCGGGGCATGGCAGGTGTGGCGGCTGCGCATGACGACAGCGCGGCCGGCCTGCGAAGCTTCGCGAGGATGGGCGCTGACGGCGGCATACTGCCTCGCCGGTCACCTAGACCACGACGGGCAGCGCCCGCTTCGTGCAGTAGAAGTCTTCGAGGCCGGCGCTGCTGGCGGCCCATCCGTGCAGCTGGGGCGCTGGGCTCGCGCGGCCCTCAATGCTGAGTTCGAGGCACTGAGCAAGAGCGCGTTGCGGGACATGGCCTTTGACCTGCGGGTCCGTCCAGGGTCCCACTGCGCCGATTGCAGGTTCGTCGGCGCCTGTCCCGGGGCTCCGCGGATCGAGGGCCTCCTTCAATTCGTTCCCCGGCAGCCCACGGTCCGCAAGGTCACCGCCACAGACCTACGGACTCATGCTGATTGTGCCCGTCGGTATCAACTCCTGGCACTAGAGGGCCTGCCCAGCGATCCGCTAGCCGGGGAAGCGTTGCTACGTGGCCAACGCCTAGATGCCTGGCTCCGTGTCAATCACACACGAAATGTCGCCTGCAACGAGGCAGACGTGCAGCGGTTCCTCGCCGAGACAGACGATGAGATGGGATCGGCCATGGCCGGGCACCATCTGGGAATCTGCCCACTGGCCGACGCCGGGACGAGCGGATTCAGAGTACAGAAAGACGCGGCAGCTCTCGACGCCACTAGCCGGGTCCTTCTGGTGGGCCGCCCCGATGCCATGTACGTGCGGGACACGGCGGTTGTTTGGCGGGAAACCAAGAGCCGGACTACGCTTACGGCACGCGGAGCCCAATATCTCGTCGAGACAGATATAGCGGCCGCGCTCTATCTGGTCCTGCTGGCGTCGGGAGCCAGTGGGCCGCCAGACGCGTTGGAATGGGAAGAACTCAGCGCCAGCGGCCAAGAACTCACGATCTTGCCTACAGATGACAAAGATCTCGTCGAAGCCGCCCGGGCACGAGTAAGCGCAGCAGTGGCTGACCTACTCAGTGACAATGCCTACCCGCCGCGCATAGGCGTAGGCTGCGCTAACTGTGCCGCCCGGCGCTGGTGCCCAGATGCGCCATAACCTCTCCCGGGTGCCATCCGTGTCAACATGTGTCAAGTACGTGCTCGGCTCGCGCAGTCAATGCTTTGATTATAATAGTATTTGAAATTGGCTAGTACGGGCCGGGCGCGCTGGTCAAACTCGGCGGTCTTGGCGGCGTCATTTGCGGAGCAGATAGCTGTTTTACGGCGCCGTCGTAGCATCGTTGTTGCGTGTAAAATATCCGTTAAAGCGCAGTACTGATTCGGGGGCGCGTGGGTGGGCCGCGCAGGGTCCGGGAGCGAGTGAAGATCACGCTCGGATCGATCCGTCCCGGGCCAGGCGGGACCATCCTTCAGCTCAGGAGGGAATGAGGGCGTGTGGGGATCGAGTCTCGGACCATCGCTGTCACTGCGCTCGCCGTACTACTCACGGTCGTCGGCGTCGTGCTGGGCTCCACGGCTGGCGGGGTGTCAGGCGGGATCATTGGCGGCATTGCGGTGTTGCTGTCATCTGGCCTGGTAACGGTCGCAATAGAGCTTCACAAGCACCGCATGGATCGGCTGGAGCGCAGGCGAACGGCGATCGATTTGCTTACGGTGGGCGATCCCGATGCTGTGCGGGACCGCGTGCGTGTACGCGGGCTCGGCATCGTGACTCTGCTGCGCCCTGAAGAAGAAGTGGTCTCGTTCCGGCGGCGCCCGGAGTTGGATGAGTTGCTCACCTGGTGCGCGACTGAGGCGCACATCGGGGTACGTCTGCTGACAGGCGAGGCCGGAGTCGGGAAGACACGGCTGGTGGTGCAGCTTGGCCGGGAGCTGAGCAAGGGCGGGTGGCGGACGTTCTGGGTGCCAAGGGGAAATGAGGAGGTGGCAATTGACTCGGTTCGGGAGGTAGGCCAGCCAACGGTGCTGGTGGTTGATTACGCGGAGACCCGAGACCGGCTAGCGAGATTGCTGTCTGCAGTTGCGGATGATACCGCCGGCCCGGATATGCGGGTTGTCTTGCTCGCCCGCAGTGCCGGCGAGTGGTGGCAACAGCTGATTGCCGACGCCGACTACCCGGTTCGGGAAATTCTCGCCTACGTAGCGCCTATCATCTTGGGACCCTTGTCCAGGGAGGAGGCCGAACAGCACAAGGTATTTTATGATGCGGTCGCGGACTTCGCGGCGAGGCTCGGGGCATTGCGTCCACAGACACCCAGGCCACCGGCTGACCCATACGCTGTTGTGCTCGTACTGCATGCCGCAGCGTTGCTGGCGGTTCTGGATGAAGAGGAGCGGGGAAACGATGGAAGGCAACCGCCGACCAGCGCTGACATCACCGCGGGATTGTTGCGCCACGAAGCGAGCTACTGGCGGCACGGCGCCGAAGCCAGAGGCCTTCACCTGGACTCCGCCGTTCTTCGGCGAGTTGTCGCTGTCGCTTGCCTAGCCGGAGCCGACAACGAGGCGGACGCGGTCGTGCTGCTGTCTTGCATTGGAGATCTAGCTGACTCCGGGGAGCGCCGTGGTCAGGTGGCACGTTGGCTGCATGATCTCTACCCGGTGGGACTAAATGCGCCGGCTGGTTCGACCCCTACCACGCAACCAGGCGAATCGAATGAGGCGGAATGGCTCGGGTCGCTGCGTCCGGACATGATTGCTGAATATCTGGTGGTCGATGAGCTTGTGGCGCTTTCCGATCTGACGCCGAGGCTGATCGGCCACTTGCCGGAGCGGCGCATTGTGAGGATGCTTACGATCCTTGGCCGAGCCGCCCAGCAGCAGACGCGAGCCGAGGGCCTACTGCGTGCCGCACTGGCTGCTGACCTAAAGCGTGTCGCCATCCCAGCCCTAGTGGTAGCGGTTGAGACCAATCCGATACTTGCTGACCTGCTCAACGGAGAGTTCGCGGCCCAGCCGCTGCCAACGGACGCCCTAGCGCGGATTACTGCCGCAATCCCCTACCCATCACTGGTGCTAGCAGCAACCGCAATTGTCTCACTGCAGCGACTCCTTAGCGAGACGACCGAACGAAACGGCCAGCGCGCGGAATGGCTCTCTGGTCTCAGCAACCGGTTCGGTGAACTGAGGCGGCCGGAGGCGGCACTGGACGCCATCCACGAAGCCGTCACGATCCAACGGGATCTCGCAGAGGCAGACCCTGAGAACTTCTTGCCTGGCCTCGGCGTGGTGCTGAGCAATCAGTCCGGTCGCCTTGCAGACCTGGGACGGCTGGAGGAAGCAATGGCCGTCGCCGAAGAAGCGGTCTCAACCTACCGAAAGCTCATTGACGCCCACCCAGGCGAGTTCCAGCCTGGTCTCGCATTGGTGCTGAGCAACCAGTCCGGGGCGCTGTCTCGACTGGGACGGCTTGAGGACGCCCTCGCCGCCATCGAAGAAACCATCACGATCCAGCGGCAGCTTGCCGAGGCTCGCCCCGACATCTTCCTGCCCGACGTCGCGACCTCGCTGAGCAACCAATCGATCTTCCTGTCGGATCTGGGCCGTCGAGAGGCGGCATTGGCCGCCGTCCACCAAGCTGTAGCAATCCAGCGACTCCTTGCCGAGATCCGCCCTGACACCTTCCTGCCCGACCTCGCGGGATTCCTGAGCAACCAGTCCGTAAGGCTGTTCGAGTTGCGACGACTGGATGAAGCTCTCATTCCCGGCGCAGAAGCCATCACGATCTACCGGGAACTCAACCAGGCCCACCCCGGCACCTTCCGCCGCGACCTTGCGATGGCGCTGAGCAACCAGTCCGCGAGGCTTTCCGAGATGCGACGACTAGGCGAGGCTCTCATTCCCGGCGCAGAAGCCATCACGATCTACCGGGAACTCAACCAGGCCCACCCCGGCGCCTTCCTGCCCGACTTCGCAGCATCGCTGAACAACCAATCGATCTGCCTATCGGGCCTAGGTCAACGAGACGAGGCCCTCGCCGCCATCGAAGAAGCCGTCAAAATCTGCCAGGAACTCAGCCATGCACACCCAGGCGCCTTCCTCCGCAACCTCGCGATGGTGCTGAGCAACCAAGCCGCCAGGCTGTCCGAGATAGGGCGCCTGCAGGAAGCCCTTACGCCCGGGGCAGAAGCCATCACGATCTACCGGGAACTCAACCAGGCCCACTCGGACGCTTTCCGGCTCGACCTCGCGGCCTCGCTGAACAACCGATCGATCTGCCTATCGGGCCTAGGTCAAGGAGAGGACGCACTCGCCACCATCGAAGAAGCCGTCGCGATCTACCGGGAACTCAACCAGGCTCACCCCGGCGCCTTCCTGCCTGATCTCGCCAGGGCGTTGAGCAATCAGGCCGCCAGGCTATGCGACCTGGGACGGCTGGAAAAAGCTCTTACCCCGGGAGCAGAAGCCATCAGAATCTACCGAGAACTCGATCAGGCTCACCCCGGCACCTTCCCGCCCGATCTGGCGGCCTCGCTGAGCAGCCAGTCGGCCAGTCTGTCCGAGTTGGGACGGCTGGACGATGCTCTTACCCCCGGAGCAGAAGCCATCAGGATCTACCGGGAACTCGATCAGGCTCACCCCGGCACCTTCCCGCCTGTGCTCGGATTGTTGTTGAACAATCGGTCGGTGATCCTGTCGGACCTAGGGAGACTCACTGAAGGACTGGCCGCCGCCGAGGACGCCACCAAGATCTTCCGAGAACTCTCAGAAGTCAACCCCGATACCTTCCAGCCCGGCCTTGCGGCGTCGCTGAACAACCAGTCTCTCTTCCTGTCGGGCCTGGGGCGACAAGAGCAAGCCCTTGCCGCCATTGAAGAAGCCGTTGCCATCCGCCGCCACCTCGTTGACATCGACCCCGACCTCTGCCTGCCTGACCTGGCAGGATCGCTGTACAACCTGGCGCTCCGGCTCACCGAAATGGCGCGGCACCAGCGCGCCCGAGTGGTTCAAACAGAACTCGATCAGGCACGGCTGAAGATCCAGCGGAGGGGCTGACACCACCGCCCGCCCTGATCCTGGTTCCTGGCGCGGCACTCGCGGCGGGCTGGTCGTACGGGGCGAAGGACATACTTCAGGATCAGTCGCGACGAAGCCGTGTGACGTTTTGCGGTCGTCCTGTCACATGCGAGTCGGCTGCTTCGGCTGCGGCAGCGAAACCCGGAATCGAATCCCTCAGTACCGCGAGGTAGTCGTGAACGGCGCAGTCGATGACCGCCTGCACCGTTCGCGCGTCCGTGAACGCCATCGCGAGGACGAGTTGACGTCGGGTAGCTGCGGTGACCCGGTAACCCGTCGGCTCTGCGGCCTCCGCCCTGGGCGGGCGTCCGCGTCCGCGCGGTCTCTCGTCCGGCACGCCTCCCACCCTTTCGCCCTGGCTGCCCTAGCATGAATATATGAATTGTAGTTTCGTAAATTCTACTCGGACTATTCAGCGTTCCGTGGTTGACCTGCTCGGTTGGCATGAGGGCGTTGCGGTTGAGATGGATCTTCTTGGCTCGCGATTGCTTGTGATCGCGGTGCCTGATGGTGACGAGATCGCTCGCAGGGTTTCGGAACGGCTGCCGCCAATCGTGGATCCGTGGTTGCTTCGCTGCCAGGCTGACCTGCATCCAGGGTTCCTTTTGCGCCCCTCACCGGTGCGGATCCTTGGAGCGGTGGCTTTCAGGCAGGGGTGGCTGGCGGCACGGAACGCAGCTTGCACGTTCACCGCGTTCGGTCCGCGTGCGGTTGCTCTGCCGCCGCGGGCTTGCCGACCCGCCGTGCTGACGGAGGCAGCGGTAACCGGGACAGGGGTCCTCCGCGTGGACGGCAATACCGCTGCCGTCCTGGCCTTGCCGGGGCAGCCGCCGACCGTCGAGCGAACACACGTTCACCGGCTCGTCGAGGAGACCATCTGGGACGCGATTGTCCAGGATGCGAAGAAGGCGCTAGTCTCGTCCGTCGCTGTGGCTGGCTAGGGAAGAAGTTGAATTCCGGTCTCAGACGGACTGCCAGTGCCGGAGGAAGCGCGGTACATCCCAGGCGACACCGACGAGCGCCAAGGACTCGTACTGGAAGGCAGCGGACGCGCACTGCGCTCGCCAAGACTGCTCGCGCAACGACCCGGGGGGCAGGCTCGTCAGCCGGTCACGCCGGTCAAGCAACAGCTCGAAGGTGTGTTCGTTGGCCTCCTGCGCCGTTGCGTACAGCAGCCAGTCCAGCGTGCGTCCGCGGCAGATCTTGCAGTTACATACCCAGGCCGGATCATCCGGGGTGGCGGCCCATCCTGCGGCAATCTTGTCGACCTTGATCAGCGCGAGCGCTGGGTCAACGAGCGCGCTCGGCGTACCTGTATTCGGTCCGAACCCGCCTGCATCGGCTGGATACAGGTGGCGAAGGCTAGTGCGGACTCCCACCGCCGCCCAGGAGGCTCCGAAGGCTAGTGCGCCCAGCGCCGAGACGTCGCTGCAAAGGAGCCCGACCGATGGCACCTCGCGAAGCAGAGTCACCAGGCCCCGCACGGTTCCCAGAATCCCGAGAGGGTCGTTCCGGTGTTCAAGAACCATGGCAATGGGCATCGCGTGTGTACTGATCTCTGTAATAAATGTGGAAAGATCGCGCCGCAACCAGTCAGGGTGAATGGGCAGAACAGCGGTTACGTCCGAACCGGCAGCCACGGTCCGCCCAAGCACTGCCTGCAGTCCACCGACGTCGCCAGAGCCGATATAGCCTGAGTCAGTTAGAACACGCGGCACCGCCAGGCTCCGCTGCTCATCAAGCCAGCGCGGGTCGAATGCTGCAGTGCCGCTAGCCCGGTTCTTTCCCGCGTACCGTCGGCGGTCAAGAAGCAGCGGAAGATTTGGTGCCGCCTTCTTGAGCCTTGCGGCTGCGCGGAGTGACCGCGAGCCTGACAAGACCACTCCGCTGCCCGCTCGATCAGCTAGCGTGAGCACGTCAGCGGCATCGTCGGCCGCTGCTTGGACGAACAGATGGTCCCGAAGAAGTCCTGCCCGCCCGGACAGGACAGGCAGAGTCGACATGAGATCTACCGTCCTTTCGTAATCTCACGTTAAGAGCCAGCCGCATGCTGCGCCGCGCGCCACGCCGGCCACCGTTATTGGTAGTGCCGCGTCATCAGACCGTCTCGTGACGTATGAACAAGCACGGGACTCCCGGGACTGGGGGGCGGAGTGTGAATTCGACCTCCGTGCCCGTCCCATCTGCTGCCGGCGGACTTGCGGGGAGAACCTTCTCCAGCCGGTGCCTGGTAATACCCGTGACAACCCGGCGCATGCGTGCCAGCGCTATCCCCCGCAGAGACGCGAGATTAAGACGCGAAAGTCTCCGGACGTGACGGCTGTCACTGGTCCGGGCCATCGTCCGGCCTTACTCGGTGCATCTCCTTGTCGAGCGGACAGCGCACATCGGGGCATCGGTGAAACGGGCCACACAGATTGGCCACCTCGTCACCTCGGGGTCCCCCGGGTTCGAATGTGAAACCTGGCGCAACACAGGTCACTGCACTCCGCCCCGCCAACTTGGTTCCCGCGGATCCCGCATGACCAGTTCTTAAGTCACCTAACGGTGGGAGGGAACCGGCTCTCGTTGAGGCGGACTTTCGTTCTGACAGCTTCGGCTAGGTCGACCTCTAGGATGTCCGCCAGCCTTATGAGGTACTGGAGCACGTCGGCCAGCTCAGATTCGACGGCGGCTGCGCTTGGGGGGTCTTGCATGATGCTGGCTGACTCGTCTGGGGTCAGCCATTGGAAGCATGCCAGTAGCTCGCCGGTCTCCCCAGCGAGCGCCATGGCGAGGTTCTTGGGTGTGTGGTACTGCTCCCAGTCCCTGGCCCGCGCGAAGGTTTGCAAGATGTGGGCCAGGTCGCGCAGGCTGTCGCCCTGGTCGGTGCTGACGTCATTCATTAGCGGCTGCCGACAGCTCTGGGATGCCGAGACCAGCCAGCATGTGCTGGGTCTCTTGGTCTACTGAGTAGATGACGCAGCCGAGGAGCCCGCGGGTGAGCAGGACTTTATAGGTATTGCGGACCAGCATGTCGAAGTCGTCGGCGTGGCGGACGTCACGGTCACGGCTGGCTGTGGCACTCGATTCCCAGCGGTCGTCTCGCCACACCAGGTCTGCACCCATGATTACTCCGCCGTAGTCGTACTCGAAGCCCTGGGCGGTATAGATGCATCCCACCTGCCCGAAACCCGCATTGTCGGTGGCCCACATGGATGCGGGAGGGATGCCGTTCAGGGCGCTGGCAGAGTTCAGGTTCCACGGCCGGCTCCAGGAGCCGACGACGACATCGTCCACGAGGGTGCCGTCGGGCCGGGGCTTGCTCCACTGCCAGCAGAAGCCGGCCGTGATCCGTGACACGTACCCCTCGTCGATCCGACGGCTGAGTTCTTCTTCCATGCGTTCCGGGGAATCAGCGATCTGCACCTGGAAGGCTTCGTCCCCGGGCCATGGCTGCGGGCCCTCCGGGTGCAAGCCAAGCAGGCTCTCCACCCACCGGACGTAGGTCTCCGAACCACCACAGCGGAACTGTCCGTCAAGGGGCACCCGGCGTACCACTGCGTGGTTCCGCGTGCAGGCCTGCTCGATGCTGGCCACCGTCCCGACCTCATAGGGCCGGACTCCTTGATGCTCGTCGATCAGGAACACTGGAACCCGTGCGGCCCGGACCAGCTCATCCGCCTGGGGGACGCCTGAGCGCTTCTCCTTCTTCATGAACGGGTAGCTGGTCACCAGCCTGATCCGGTGGGCTTCATCGACGATGAGCACGTCCATGCCATTGCGCTCGGCGTCCGTGAACTCGCTGGTGTACCGGAAGAGATGCTTCACACCCCTGACACGCCGACCCACGACCTTCTGCAGCGTGGTCGTGAACGATCTGCTGCCCGTGGCATGAGATATGTTCAGGCCTCGCTTGGCCAGCTCACCCAGCAAGGCGACCGCGATCACGCTCTTGCCCGTCCCCGGGCCGCCGGTGATGATGACCGCTTCTTTCGCGTCAGCCCTCTTGGCGTTCTCCACCGCACGCAGCACCGTCTGGAAGGCGACCTGCTGCTCGTCCAGCAGGGTGAACTGGGGATTCGCCGCGATTTCCTCCGGCACGTGCCGCAGAAGCTGTTTGGACGGAGCGATTCTTGAGTGAAGGAAATCGTCCGCGAACTGGGCTCCAGGAGCAGGCGCGAGATGCCTGGCGAGAAAGGCCCTCATAGCGGCCACCTCGTCGGCGGCGAAGGCCGGAAAGACGTTCAGGTCCGCCACGTCGGGATGACGTAGAGCAGAAATGTTGCCAGATGTGGCGTTATGCAGATAAACGCAGCCCGCGAGTGACCCGGGATGCTCGCCCAGGCAGCAATTGAACCATTGCAGGTACTCCACATAGCCACGGACCTGCTCCTGAGGGTGCAGTCGTTCCTGGCCTCCGGCACCTCCGACCACGACCAGCCGGTGCTCGATGTCCACCAGTTCCACGCGGCTCCACTGCTTGTTCTCCACCACCACACACGACGGACCGCCCTTAGGGTGCTGGCCCACCAGCACCACATCCGCCCTTTTCGAGGTCAATGGCAGCCGGTACTCAACCAGAACCTCCACTTCGCCCAGGCCAGCATCGGTCAACTGGCCCAGCAGTGGCGGGATGCTCCGCTCCCAGCTCCGCACCTCCGAATGCGACGGCGTATATCGGAGCTGGAACCGGAATTGCTCCACCAGATGAGGCACCAAGCTGCGCGCACCAGCCTGCCGCGCCAGTGCCGCAGCAGACCCACGAAGCAAAAACACGGCACCCTCCACACTCAGCCCAGCAGACCCCAGGGACTATACCGCCCGCCACCGACAGTACTCAGCCGAGTGAAGCTCCGGCCGAGCCGCGACAAACGGCCTGCGGGACCAGCGTTTCGGTGGAATCGGACCGACAGCCCGCATTCTCATAGATCATGTCGGCTGAGCCACTCGCGTAGCCGATGTGCGTTTCACCGCAGCCTAAGAACCATAGGTTACGCGCGTGTACGGGCTAGTCGGCCTGCTCGACATGCTCAAGGAAGATCCGGTCAGCAAAGGCGCCGCGCTGGGCACGTTTGCTGGCCGCGACCGAGAGCAGTTCATCCCATCTCATGCCTTGGGCCGATACCAGGGCTTGGAGCACTTCAAGGACGTCGGCTAGCTCTGACGGCAAGTCTTCCGCCGGAGCGGATCGTGCCTCCTGGGCCTCTTCGAGCAGTTTGGCGAGCAGCGCGGCTTGATACTGGCCGTCATCAAGGACGCGCGTAATGGGTTGATGGCCATGCGACCGGATAATCTCCGGTATCCGGTCGCGGACCAGCTTGTTGTAGGCGAGCCGCATGTCGCGGGACTGTACCCCACGACACCGCCGCGGGCCTCGGGGAAGCCTGGGACAGTACTGTCTGTTCGGTGGAACCGCTCCAGGAGGGCCCGTCGTTCAGGTTCGCTGACTGGCCCAGCGTCCAGGTCCCCCGCCGAGCAGCGGGCGTCTACACCGTGTGGCGGCGGGACGAGTTCATCTACGTCGGCATGAGTGGCCGAGGCGCGCAGTCCGAGGACTTCGTGGCTAATCCTGACCGTCCCGACAGGGCCATGGGCCTGTGGACGCGGCTCAACTCGCACGCGTCCGGGCGACGGTCCGGGGACCAGTTCAACGTCTATACCTGTGATCGGTTCATCGTCCCGGTCCTCACACCAGGACAGCAGCGCGAGGTCGGCCTGGGCCACCTGCTCCTGGACCGGCTGACGAGGGACTTCATACGTGAGCACCTCAGCTACCGTTTCCTGGTTTGCCGCGACGGGGCAGAAGCGCTGGCCGCAGAACGCGCTATCCGCGCCGGGCAGCTGCCGGCTGGCCGCCCCTACCTCAACCCGCTCTAATACGAAGGGGAACCGCTACGGTGCCGGCGCCGCTTCTGTTTCGGGCCGCCAGGTGTGGATCAGGATGCTGCAGGCCTGGGTCCATGCCTGCTGCAGATTGCTGCGGCGCTCGGGCTCGGAAGCGCCGATCTGGCCCATAAGCGTTTCGCGGAGCGGGTGATGGCTCCCGATCAGGAACTCATTGCGGCCATGCAGGAATTCGAGGAACCGCAGTTCGGGGACTCGGGCGAACTTGCCGTGCGGCCCGCGGTTGCAGTCAGCGCAGGCGAGAACGAGGTTCCAGATCCCGTCGATGTTCGCTACTACGTCGAATGGGAGCAGCGTGTGCGGGAGGAAGTGGTCAACGTCGGCGTGCTTGGCCTCGATGTCGCGCCGGCAGTAGAAGCACTGGCCGTTCTGGTAGCCGTTCAGTGCCTCGCGTGAACCGGTGATCGCCCGCCGGCGCGCTCTCCCACCCTTGACTATAAGGAGTTCGCCGTCAGGCTCGTAGGTCACGGCCAGGACGTGCCGGGGCAGAGCCAGGTCCCACGCCGTCTCCACCAGCCGCCACCGTGCTTCCAGCTCGGCAGGCAGATTCCGGTACTGGAAGTCCTCGCGGATCTGGCGCAGCTCGTCAGTAAGCCGGATGCCCTTGGCTGACTTGCGCCGTTCATCGACGAAGAACCGGATCGGCACATCACCTTGGTTCACTACGTGGAACGCGTCGATCACGTTGCTGAACCCGAGCCGGGCAGTCTGCTCTATGTGTTGCGTCTGGGTCATTTCACCCCGGTTGTAGGCACGGCAGGCATCGAGGAACCGGCTCTGGGCGGAGGTGCCCTGCTTGTCGCAGGCCTTCAGGTGATCGCACATATGGTGGGCAAAGGGAACGGCCAGCTCCTCCAGCCGGACCTCGTCGCGGTCCTGGCCGGCGAATTCCAGCAGCGATTTCCCGAGAGCGAACTTGTAGGAAGCGACGTTGCGGCCGAAGAGGATGATCGATCGCCAGACGTCCTCCCGTGTCGGCGCCGTCTCGGCGAACGTCTTCACAGGGTGCCTGCCTTGCTCACGGCCTCCCATGCGAACATCCGTCCGTGGTAGTGAACGGGGTTCACGGTGGTTCTCACCTCGATCACTCAATCCCAGCGCGCAGAGTCCAGGCCAATGTCTCATCGCACTGTAGGCTGCCGCACCGACAACTCAGTGGCTTTGCGGAGGCGCGTCTCTCCTGGCGCTAAGGCGTGAGCTGGCAGAATTGCGGCCACAGTGAAAGGCTTCACTCGTGAGTGACCCGCGCGTCATCGGCTTTGACCAGCTGGCGGGCGCTGACCTCGTTGTTGATCGCGTCTACCGGGGCGGGGCCGCCGGGAATACCAGCGACGACCCGCTGTCGAAGCTACTGCCCGTCGGCAATCAGGGCGGGTTCCGGACGCATGGGCGCCCTGTCCAGGACACGGTCAAGCTCATCGTGCTGTATACCTCTGGCGCTGAACCAGACTGGCCAGATGTCCTGGACCCTTACACGGGAACGTTCACCTACTTTGGCGACAACCGGTCACCGGGCCGGGATCTGCACGACACTCCAAAGAGAGGAAACCTGCTCCTGGGGAGGGCGTTCGAGCGCGCTCACGCGGGGCGGGCAGGCCGTGAGCAGGTTCCGCCGTTTCTGTTGTTCGATAAGCCAGGGTCTGGCCGTGACGTCAGGTTCCGGGGCTTGCTCGCGCCCGGCTCTGACCGGATCAGCGGCGAAGAAGATCTCGTCGCTGTCTGGCGCACAACGGGAGGGCAGCGGTTCCAGAACTACCGGGCCCGGTTCACCGTCCTGAATGTCGCATCTGTGTCACGGTCCTGGATACGTGAGCTCGCAGCTGGCGAGCGGCTCGGCGCAAGCTGCCCACCTGCCTGGCGGACCTGGGTCGAAACTGCCAGCTACACGCCCCTGCTTGCGCCACCCACGGTGATCATCCGTTCCCGTCAGGAGCAGCACCCCAAACCAGCGGAGAAGCCTCTGCTGGACTCGGTGTATGAGCACTTCAAAGACCGGCCGCATGACTTCGAGCAGTTCGCAGCAGATCTGATGCGCCTGAGCAATCCCAACGTGGACCGGATTGATGTCACCCGCCCATGGCGTGATGGCGGGCGCGATGCGGTAGGCGACTACCTCCTCGGCCCTGCGTCGGACCCAGTGGCAGTCGAGTTCGCGCTGGAGGCCAAGTGCTACGCACCGACGAACGGCGTCGGCGTCCGTGAGACAAGCCGGCTTATCTCCCGCCTACGGCACCGCCAGTTCGGCGTCCTGGTCACCACTTCCCACCTGGATGGCCAGGCGTACCGGGAAATCCGCGAAGACGGCCATCCTGTCGTAGTACTCGCTGGCCGCGATATCACGGACATCCTGAAGCGAAGCGGGCTCGATACCACCGCAGGCCTCCTGCGCCACCTGCAAGAGAACTACCCTCGCCGCTAGCCGGTTGATCTCGCCGCCCCGGAAGCCAGGCATTACCGGCCCGCTGACTCCGGCCTGACCCATCCGGCTGGCGAATCGCCGGGCCAGCCGGGCGCATCCCCTGATCCAGGACCCCAGCAGAAGGGGAAGAGGCCGTGCAGTAGCGGTGCGTGTGCTCGGCGATGACCGTAGTCTTTCCGATACCCTTGCTCAGGCCCGTTGTGGATAAGTTATGTAAGTAACAGGCGAGCATGTTTGCATCACGCAGACTCGTGACCGTCGAGATGTAGTGCTGAGTCAGACAGCTGCCCGATCCAAGTCCGAGCAAGATCGTCTTCATTCCGTCCGGCTGGATCCGCGACTGCGAAGGCCATAAACCAGCTCGCTTGTGGTGAGCCTGGAATGACTGTCGCGCCTTCAATATCGACTAGCTCTGTCAGTGATGGTCCATGTGCCGTGAGCCAGATCGCAATTTCTGCCGCCAGCTCGCTTGACGTGGCTAGGCCGAGGCTGCTGGTCAGAAATTTCGCCAAGCTGTGAGGCATCTTGAACGCTTGCCCGAACCGCTGGCGCCATTTCGTGAGGCTTACTGACGGAGCCGGCGCTCCCTCTGCTGTTCTTGGTTCCACGCATAGAACGAGGTTCGCATACCGCCCGTCGTGTCCGAAACGGTGGGCCCAGTTCTCCGGAAGGAGCAACCGGGCCCAGGCAGCGGGAGTAGCGGTTTCATCATTGCTGGCCAGCACGGCCCCGAAATTGAAGCGCGGATTTTCGTCGCGCGACTGCCAGGCCATGCTGGTCACGTCACTCAAGTCGCGGACGAGGTCCATAACTTCGGGCGTTCTGAGAAACCTAAGGAATGCTGCTCGAATGGAGGATGTCGTCGGGGTGTCCAGGGCAAGCCCTTCACAAGCCACGATAACCCCGACGCGCACTGAGGCTGGCGGTTGCCCTTGGGGAGAACGGCTGCTATAGGCGGGATGAGACATGGTGTTGTTTCGGAGCTGCATCAGATCGGTGTTGATGTCTTCGGTCGTACTGCGCCAGCGATCGGTGATCGCTGGGCCTGGCACCAGTTCGCCAGCGGGTGGATTGTTTGGCGGTGACGGCTGCTCGGCGCTTTCACGGCAGTATGGTTCCCGTCCATCGGTTCCGAGCTTGAATTCAGTGTCGCTGAAGCCAGGCGGTTCGTCTCTGATGAGGCGGACGGTCACAAGGAAGTAGTGACCGTCTTGTTCGGCCCACGTTCTGACCGCCGGGTAGCTGACATTAATGGGCCATGGCAGCGAGGGGAAGGTCCAGTGATTACCTTTGAGCCACTTGGTTCCATCCAAATCTTCCCGGAGATTGGAGAGGTTAAAGTGCGCGAAGTCCAGAAGCGGCCGAGCTGCAGTGGGGATGTCTTTAGATGCGACGGAACCGTCATCAACCCAAGGGACAGGCCATCCGTTCCGTGACACAACGGGCACTTGGCCATCGTGCGTCCGGATGCTAATGACTTCTGCTCGGAATCGGCCGAATCTTCCCCGGTTTAGGGCGCCCAGGCGGAAGTGGTTGGTGGCCATATCTTGTTCGCGCATGAGCCGAACGAGGAGCGGGGCAGACGGCAAGGCCGTCGTCTCGGTTGCCGGTGAGGCGCTCGCCGAGTCCGACGGTGGATCGGACGCAAGAGGAATCTTCTTAGCGGACAAATCCGTTATGAGATAGTATTTGATGGTGTCGGCGGTTCGGTTGCCGGGGAAAGCGGGGTCAAGGATGGAGGAGTGGTTTCCTGGTAGGGAGGAGGCTCCGGGGAAAGAACCCTGAGCGGAAGCAGCGGTCACGATTCTGTCGGAGCTGCCTGCGTAAACATGGAACGGGATGCGGCACTGGTGTTCGCCGACGCCAGTCGCGTTTACGATGCGTTGAAGCACGGTGCGCTGCGTGTCGGCGACCTGCCTGTTGAGTACCGCCAGGCTGCCGGCCTGGGCATGATGGCGGAATCCGAGGATCTGGCGAATAGAGCGCAGATATTCCGACCCGCCGTTGGGGCAGGCCAGCATGATGATCGTCTGGATGCGGGCGAGTTCTCGGCCCCGGCCCTGATTCAGCATCCAAGTGAGAAAACGTTGCAGGATGAGACCGCCCTGGCTGTGAGTGACAATCGCAATGTTGGCTTCCTCGGCAAGTGCAACTGTGTATTCGGTAGCCAAGGTTTGAGCGATGTCGTCGTAGTCTGGGACGCGTGTCATGGAGAAGGGCATGCGGGGCCTTCTTGGCGATTGGTATCCGAAGGGGTAGATCCGCAAGCCGTGCAGTTGTTCGTCCGCAGACCAGATCGCGTTCAGCCGCGCCCAGGTCGCGGGCGACGACCAGAAGCCGTGGATGGTCACTAGCGTTGCGTCGATCGTCATCGGCCTCCGAGATTAAGAACCACGTCTGGGTACGGGTGACAGGGACTCGCGCTCGGTCAGGCGGGCGCAGGTCAGCGTGTGGTGGGGTCCAGCACGTCAGTGCATGTTCACCGTAGACCCGTTGCGGCGAGAATCTACCTTGTGTGTTGCCTCCTTGGAGGCAGCACACCGTCGACGCGCGGTGCTCCATCCGCTTGACGGCTTTGCTGAATTCGTTGCGCGCCTCCTCAGTCTCGCGGACGTGGCCGATCAGCTCCTACTGGAGTTCATGGCCGTCCGGCTGCAGGATCAGATGCCTCTGCGGCCGCTTGGAAGCGAGCCGTCCCCTGCCACGTAGGCTAAGCCCCAGTTCCACGCTTGCCGCTCAAGATCCTGGACCGCAGTACCGGCTGCCAGGCCGACGCTTCCCACGATCGGCACCGGAGGAAGGTTGCCGTGATCGCGGCAACCGCTCAGTTGGCGTTGTGCGTCAACCTGAGTTCAGTCACCCTGAGGGTGTGCTGCGGCGTCTCACGGTTGAGGTCAATCCGTCAAGCGCCACATCCGGGGACGTGGAGCGTGCGGCCTGAGGGCCATACATCGCCTGTGACAGACCCAAACAAGCCTAAATTTCTTTCGTAGACCAGAGAGATTAGATCGCGACTGTATACATTAAGTTGGCAATGCTGCTCCTGTTGAAAGTTAGGTATAATCGTGACTACCGGACAAAGTGATACGGCGTTCATTCCTGCAGATGCCGAGCATTTCTGTTCTCATTGCGGCTTCCCGCTCAGGGATAGCCAGAGGAATCAGCGGCATTGCCAGCAGTATGCGCTTCCAGGACATGGCCGCTGCGGCAAGCGCTACCAGGATGCGCAAAACGATGGTGGACTCCGGAGAAGACTGGATGCGACACAACGTGCGAATCCGGATGACCGGCGCACACGCGAAGATGCCATCGCGCATGCTTGGGTGCGACAGCACCGTCCCGAGTTCGACCTCGGGCCGTGGGAGGCCGCACAGGCACCCAGCCAAGGATCCGCCGCGAAGGCGGCTGCGGTCCAAGGCGCTAAGCCAACGCGAGCATTCCTCCTAGGCTGGGCCCCGGAGAGCTTCCTGTGGGAGGACGAGGGCTACTACGACGCGATAGAGGTGACGGCGAGCGGCGTGACGGTCTCCGACCGTTGGACCGTAGGTGGCAGGAAATCAGGCATCCGGCCGGGCGACCGGGCGTTTGTGTGGCGCTATCAGGATCACCGCGGGCTGGTCGCCAGCGGTACCTTCACATCCGGTGTCTATGACGACGAGCACTGGGATGGCAGCGGGCACGCAGCCAACTACGCAGACGTCAAGTGGGACATGGTCCTGCACTACGATGACTGCCTGCCGATCGAGCAATTTGAAGGCAGAAATCCCTGAGATGCACTGGGATCACCTGCAAGGCTCGGGTATGGAGGTCAAGCGCGAGGCGGTGGCCAATCTCGCTGATCTGTGGGAACGTCACACCAGCGAGATCATTGTCAGCTCAGCGGATGAGCCCCGCATGATCGGCGTTGACGACTTCCCCGAAGGGGCTCTGAGCCGGGTCGAAGTCAATCGTTATGAGCGTGACCCGCGCGCACGCCGGGCATGCCTGGAGCAATGGGGCTACCGCTGCGCCGTGTGCAACTTCTCTTTCGAGGAGCGATACGGCTTGCTGGGGCGGAACTACATCCACGTCCACCACATACTCGAGTTGTCACGCGTACCGGCGGGCTACCAGGTGAACCCAGTCGAGGATCTTCGGCCACTCTGCCCTAACTGCCACGCCATGATCCACCGTGGCCCAGGCCCGGCGTTGACGATGGAAGGACTCAAGAGGCAACTCGTCCCGGGCTGGCGGCCGACGTAGACCGGCAGCGCGCACGTGGATCGCGCGTCGCTGGACACAGTCGTCTCGCGTCCCCAAGTGCAGTGGTCCTGGGTAACGACCACCCCAGACCAAGATCGTATGCGGGAACCTTGCCGCAGCACGCCAACAGCCACAATGGGGCGGGGCATCTACGCCACTCAC
>OBLT010000451.1_pt1 | contig 27125 bp, 21 predicted proteins | sample 1518721 | NCBI WGS metagenome assembly OBLT01 (sample SAMEA3539307, study PRJEB22396) | soil metagenome | biome: tundra; feature: field; material: soil | place: USA | collected 2010-05 | depth 0.15 m | reverse complement strand
CCCTCCCCCTGTCTCAGTGATTGTTGCCCTGGGAGAGCGGCGATCTGCAGTTACGAGCGCGAGGAGCGGGCGGGGACGAACACCTGACGTGACGCCACTCCGCGTCTGTACCCAGTGATATCATCGGTCCGCGGAAGTAAAAAATAAAAAGAGTGGATGTCTGGAACGTCCGTCAACTACAGCGTGGGAATTTTATTCGATGGCCCGGGAGTGGCAGAAATTGTCTATGAAGCAATGGGTTTCACGTCAGTGGAGGAATGCTCGAGAGGTGCTTCGCTGGAGAGGGGCCCGCTACCTTCTTATCTTGGGATTCCGCGAGATTCTGCGCCCCATTTTGTACTGGCATGTCTGGTACATCTTCGATCGGGACCTTCGGCAGCAATTGCCCGAGCCGGACGCCAGAGAAAACTTTGAGTCGCGAATCTATTCAGGAAAGAATGCGCTCGAAAACGCCGGCTTAGTGAATTCTTGCCTCGCCGAATACATTCCGGCGGACAGCTCCTCGAGGCTTGAACGCGGCGATGCGCTGGCCGTCACGTATGCGGGGACCGAACCTGTTGGTGTCAGTTGGATGACTTTTTCAAGCGGGCTGGAGTTGGCATTTGGAGCGGCGTGGAAAATTCAACGTGGTGAAGCGGTGCAATACGATGCGTTCGTGCACCCGCGATGGCGAGGGCATGCAATTCAAAGCGTCCTGAATGTTGCGATGTACCGTTACGCGCGAGACCACGGGATCGACCACGTGCTGGCGTCGGTTTCCGTTTTCAACTCGCAATCTCTGGCGCTCGCCAAACGCAGGAAGAAAAGTAAATTGATGACCGTTTTTCTTTTGCGCGTACGCGGGATTAATTGGGTGTTTGCAAAAGCTGGCGGGGCGCGGTTTGAGTCGCGGTTCTTGAAGAGTCCGAGGAAATAACTGGGTCACCAGCCACAGCGAAACTGCGGACACGCGCGCGGAGAGCCATCTGACAAGACGACTGTTCGGAGCGATGGTGCAGCGGATGGCGGCTCTCACGATCCGAGCAGGGTAGAGCTACCGGTTGAGGCGACCCGGAATCGATCTCAGGAAAGACCCCGAAGGGAGTGGTGTCTGAAAAATCCGGTTCCAGCAGTGGCGACAACGAGTCTTGAGGACTTCTCGAAGGGTGGTGCGGAGCCGATGACCCTCCCGGAGAAACAATTGTCCTTGGTCGGGCGCAAATGGATGTATAGTTTCAACCGTTGGAAGGCCAAAAAGTTAATTCCGGCGAGTAGCCCGCTTGGCATAGAATCGCAACAGCGAGGTCGTCCTCCCATTCGATCTGGATTACATCGCGCCAGCCGTTATCTATTCGCAGCTAGCATTGAGCTGACCGACGTGCGGTCAGAAAGTCTTCTTAGCGCACGTACCACCAACCTGGGCCTTTTCGGCTGCCATGTGTACACCACAAGTCCATTCCCAGAGGACACGAAAGTTTCGCTGAGAATTTCGCATGGCGGCGCAAGCTTCGCCGCATTCGGCAAGGTGGTTTACTCCAAGCCGAACTCTGGGATGGGAATCGCCTTCATCACAATTGAGCCGCGCAGCCAAGCAATTCTGGAGAAGTGGATTGCGAGCCTGAGAAATGAGTAGTCCGGGCCGCCTTTCCACAAATCTGCCCGCTGTCGGGTCAGGCGATTGACGCTTCATCTTTCTGTGACGTAACGTTCATTCATGTTAAGGCTGACTTTCTCATGAAAGCCCGCAGTGATTCTTCATTTCCGAGCGCTGCGACTCTTGAGAATTTTGGGTCGAAACCGAAGCTCGTGAAAACAGTAATGGACTTCTGCCAAGATCGCACCGGATACGAAGACATCGTGCTCTTATGCGCGAAGTATGCGCCGCGTGTGAATAAAGCCTCCGACGTGCCGGGTTCAGCTGGGAAAACGATGGGTGAAGTCTACTTGATGAAATCCGGTAGGTTTTACAAGCTTGGCAGAAGCAATGCAGCCGGTCGAAGAGAATACGAAGTCGCCATCCAGCTCCCCCAAAAACTGAGAACCATTCATGTCATCCGCACCGACGATGCGCCGGGCATCGAAGCCTACTGGCACAATCGGTTTGATCCGAAACGACAAAACGGGGAATGATTCGACCTTGACGCGGAAGATGTTGTCCCTACCAATAACTCCATCGGAAGTCAAAAGCCCTCTGCGAGCAGTGAGGAAAAGACCTGAACGGGCTGTCCCCCGACATCTTCCTTCGCGTGGGATGAGTTATTGGTAGGGACAGTGCGCTCATTCCTTTTTTGCAGGCGCAGGGTAGGTGGATTGGTTTGAGCCACGTTGCGAGTGGGATGTGGCTATCCTCGAAGCTCGTGCCTACCCCCGATAGGCCCCATTACGTCGGTGGTGGGTCAGTTTACGATAACGCGACTTACCAGGAGTTACGCGATGCGGCGAGAAAAAACAACAAGATACGACCAGGGCTCAACGAGCCCATCCTCAAATCGCATAACCAGCTCGGGAACGTTGAGCCACTACATGAAGTCACTTTTGGGTCTGATTCCTGATAATTTCGCCGCCCCTCATGACAAATTTAGCGTGTTCGAGCGCGGTTGCATCATTTAGCGGGTCGCCCGGTACAGCGATGATATCTGCATACTTTCCCTTCTCAATCGTTCCGACCTCGAATTGCGCCCCGATTAGCTCGGCCGCGCTACTTGTCACAGATCGAATAATGTCAGCCGGTTTCATTCCCTCTGCCGCGTATGCTTCTAACATCACCAAGCTCGCTTGCCCGCGCGTCTTTCCTGGCCAAAGCTGCCATACATCAGAACCCGCTGCAATGGGAACGCCAGCTGCAATCGCCCGACGCAAGCGGTCCCCGTTTCTCGCCACGAGGGTTTTATATTTCTCCATTGCGCGTGCCCGCTCTTCCGTCGACATAGGGCGATTTCCGTTCTCCATCGCAAAGTAGCCTTCTTCCGTAGAATCCGTCGGCACGAGGAAAATATGCTTTTGCGCCATCAGTTTCAGCACGTCGTCTTGAATCTCAAATGCGTGCTCGATGGAGTCTACACCAGCTTGCGCAGCAATCCTTGTCGCGTGGTCATCGACCGCATGGGCAGCCACCTTAACTTTCGAAGTATGGGCTTGATCTACGATGGCTTTCAGTTCGTCCAACGTCACATCAGCTGGGCTTCCGTTGACAATCACCTTGATACACCAAGCGCCATCGTACAAAGCCTGGCGAACCGCTTGCCGCGCGCTTTCAGGGCCGTTGATCGTCACATATTCCTGCTCAATAATTTTCTGTGCCTCCGGAATTAAACGCATGAACTGGCCGCCAGGTGCCGCGAGTGCACGTGTGCTCGGCACGACCGTCGGTCCACGCACCCAACCTCGAAAAATTGCGTCGCGCAGCGCCACATCTCCATTCACTCCCGAATTACCCAAGTCGCGGACGGTGGTGATGCCCGCTTCCAGATCCTCGCGGCCGAGCTTCGCTCCCAACAAAACACGCTCCGCAGTGCTCTCCGTCGCCACAACCCGCAACATCCCATCATCTTTGTACCTAAGATTCTCGCCGTCCATCTCCAACAGAAGATGTGTATGCGTATCAATCAGTCCAGGAAGCAGTGTTTGATCGCCTAGATCAATCACTGTCGTCCCAACCGGGATCGTCAGCCCAGTTCCGACCGCAATAATTTTTTGGTGTTCAATGAGAATCACGGCATTTGTAATGATAGTGTCGCGTTTGCCGTCCATCAAACGCGCAGCGCGCAGCGCAATACGACTAGGTGGCGCGGCACTCGAATTTGTTTGCGCATCTCCACCGTGAAGCGCCAGAAATAGGCCCAACAAGCCTAAGATTGGGGTTTTTCGCATACGCTTCTCCTGATATCCAGAGTCAGTTTGCCGCCAAGTGACATCACGAGGTTCCGAACCTCGGTACTTAGCTTCGGAAACCATCGTGACTTTATCACAACACACCCGGAATGAATTTACATGCCTGATTAACGTTAGAGCTTTATCGGACGCGCGTTGCGACTGAGCTGTGAAGTCAGGCAAGGTGTTCCGCGCGCGTTCGATAAAGCCGTTTGAACGTGGCCGCCCGTGATTGCGGCGGACGCGGGCCCTATGCAAATTCAATAGAGGGAAGGTGCGGTGTTGAGGTTCGCCGGAGCTGTGCGGCGGAGCACGGCAGACGACACCGGAAGCACCCATGCAAGCCAACCTACTCTCGGGCGATGTGGAAGCCAATACCCTGTTCGCTGTACGCCGACTCTAAGGCCCGTCAGGAACAAAAAGTGGTTTGACATTCGACTACCATAGAAAACTGGCGGGGTTGGCTGGCCTTCTGCATAATGGCGGGGATGCGGGGAGCGCGGCAATGGTTGGAATATGCGGCGATGTGGCTGGTGCTGAAGACGGCCGGACTTTTGCCGCGGAGTGCTGCGCGGGCTTATGGCGCGGGAGTGGCGTTTGTGTTTTTTGCGGCGCTGCCGCGGTTGCGACGGATTGCGTCATTTAATTTGAAGCTGGCGTTTCCGGATTGGAGTGACGCGCAGCGGCGTGGCGTAGTGAACGGAATGATTCGGCAGCTTGGTTGGATGGGAGGGGAGTTTTCTCAATTTCCGAAGTATACGGCGGAGCGCATCAAGGAAATTGTAGTGTTGGATGGAGTAGAAAATTTTTTGGAGGCACAGCGCGCCGGGAAAGGCGTCCTAATTCTGACGGGACATTTCAGCGCTTGGGAACTGGCTCCTTTTGCGCAGGCGCGATTCGGGCATCCGATGAGTTTTCTGGCGCGGGAAGTGGAAAATGTGCGGGTGGATGCGCTGGTGAATTCTTACCGCACGCTTTCGGGAAATAAGCCCATCGAGAAAAATCAGTCGGCGCGGGCGGTGCTGCGCGCGCTGGCTGAAGGCGGCAAGGTGGGAATTCTTGCGGACCAGAACACGATTCTGGAAGAGGGCGTGTTCGTGGATTTTTTCGGGATTCCTGCAAGCACGACTACGGGAATCGCGCGGATGGCTCTACACACCGGCGCGGCGGTGGTACCGGGATATCTTTTGTGGGATACAGCCATTGGGAAATACCGGTTGAGATTTGATCCGGCGGTGGAATTGTCGCGCACGGGCAACGTTTCGGAGAAGGAATACACCGAAGAAGATGTGCGGGAAAATACGGCGCGATTCACGCGAGTCATTGAGGAGATTGTACGGAAGAATCCGGAGCAGTGGGTGTGGGTCCATAAAAGATGGAAAACGCGTCCGGCTGGTGAGAAGTCCATCTATCCATTCTAGTTTTGAGCACACGGAAATACGGGAAGCGAGGAACGCTATGGAACGAACAGCACGAGAGATGGCGGAATATCTGGGCGCGGAATTAGAAGGGAATCCGGAACTGCGCATTTCCGGATGTGCTTCGGTGGCCAACGCGAAGACAGGGGACTTGGTGTTCGTGGATTTGCCGAAGCAATTGGATGCTGCGGCGAAGTGCGCGGCGGGATGCGTTGTGCTGGCTGCGGGAACCGAGATGGCGGGAAAGACGGTGCTGCGCGCGAAGAATCCGCGGTTGGCGTTTGCTCGGGCGATTGCGTGGATGATTCCGCGGGAAGTTATTGCGAAAGGAATTCATCCGACGGCTGTTGTGGCGAATTCCGCGAAGCTGGGCGCGGGAGTTGGCGTTGGTGCGTACGCGGTGATTGAAGATGGAGCGGAAATTGGCGCGGGGAGCGAGATAGGCGCGCATTGTTTTGTAGGCAGCGGCGCGCGAATGGGCGCGGGGTGCAGGATTTATCCCCGCGCGACGATTGCTGGTTGCGTGCGATTAGGCGCGCGAGTGGTAATACATTCCGGAGCTGTGATTGGGTCGGATGGATTTGGATTTGTGTTGACGGAAACTGGATTCGAGAAGTTCCCGCAGATTGGATCCGTTGAAATTGCGGATGATGTTGAGATCGGCGCGAACACCACGATTGATCGCGGCGCGCTGGACGCTACGCGAATCGGGCGCGGCGTGAAGATTGATAACCTAGTTCAGATTGGGCACAACTGCGAAATTGGCGAACACACTGTGATTTCGGCACAGACGGGTCTGGCAGGTTCATCATATATAGGACGGAATGTGATGCTGGGCGGGCAGGTGGGGATTGCCGGACATGGAAGGATTGAGGATGGCGCGCAACTAGCGCCCAAGTCCGGAGTTGCCGCGGGCAAAGTTATACACGCGGGGACGATCATGTTTGGCGCGCCGGCTAGGCCACTAGATAAGGCAAAAGAGATCAATGCGTTGATGGGAAGGTTGCCGGAGCTGGCAAAACGGGTGCGTCGGCTGGAGGAAGCGGCCAAATCGGAATAGTTGCGTTGTGCGAATCTTAGACAGTACCTGTAGTTATTTGTTGACCAGCATACGAAAGCCGCCGATAATACCAAAATCAATAGGAAGGTCATTCCCACAGGGCGATACGGGTGTATCTGGCGAGTTGCAAGGGATAATTCTTTTCCCGGATGCTTGCAAGTGCAAGTGAAGTGAGGAGTTGGGGACAACCAAGGAGCTCATAAAGGCTTCTTAGATTGGTACAAGCTTGGCCAGTAATTGGCTTGGAAGACCAAACGAATATGGCAGCAGGGGCAAGACTAGACTGGGAAAGCGGAGCGCAAGCTGCCGCGCGCCCTGTTGCGTCCGCAACACTGGCTGAGAGGCTTGCTCAAGCGATTGAGCGAGGGGCGCTGCATTTGCTGTCCCTTCAGTCAGAACAGGGCTATTGGGTAGGCGAGTTGGAAGCTGATACTACGCTGGAATCGGATTACATCTACTATCTGAATGTCCTCGGTAAAGCTGATCCTGAGCGAATTTCCAAACTTGCAAATTATGTGCGTCAGAGGCAGTTGGCGGACGGCGGATGGAACACTTATTTTGGCGGGCCCTCGCAACTGAACGCCACCGTGAAGGCATATTTTGCCCTGAAGATCGCCGGTGATTCGATTGATGCGCCGCACATGCTGCGCGCGAAGGAACGGACTCACGCGTTGGGGGGACTGGAAGCGACGAATTCCTACGTGAGATTTAATCTGGCGCTGGTTGGAGCGCTGGGCTGGGAAATGACTCCCGCAATTCCTCCTGAATTAATGCTGTTTCCGAACTGGTTCAGCTTCAATATTTATGAAATGTCATCGTGGACGCGCGGATTTCTGGTGCCCATGTCCATTCTTTACGCGATTAAGCCACGATGGACGTTGCCGATGGATGTGAGCGTTGACGAACTGTTCCGCACGCCGGGACGCAAGGCAGTTGCCTTTGATTGGGATAAGCAACTGGTATCGTGGCGGAATTTTTTCCTGATGGCGGATCGCGCGTACAAAATTTATGACCGTCTGCCGTGGAAGCCTTTGCGCAAACGGGCGCTTTCGCAGGCCAAAGAGTGGATGTTGGATCACATGGAACATTCGGAAGGTCTGGCCGCGATTTTCCCCGGCTTCATGAACTCAACATTTGTGCTGATGGCGACCGGGCACACGCTCGACGAGCCACTCACCGCGCGCGAGATCGAACAATTTGGGAAACTGGAAATTGAAGAAGAAGACACGATTCGGATTCAGCCATGCGTTTCGCCGGTGTGGGACACGGCGATTGCGTTGACGGCGCTGGCAGAAGCGGGACTGCCACCGAACCATCAGGCGATGGTGCGTGCGGCGAGTTGGTTGTTGGACAAGCAAATCACAAACGGCGGCGACTGGCAGATCAAGAATCGTGATGCGGAGCCCGGAGGCTGGGCATTTGAATTCCGGAACGATTGGTATCCGGATGTGGACGACACCGGATTTGTGCTGATCGCGTTGCAGCGCGTGGATTTTCCGGACCGGGCGCGGATGGACGAGGCAATTCGACGGGGTGTGGACTGGCTGCTGAGCATGCAGAATCGCGATGGCGGCTGGGCCGCGTTCGATCGCGATAATGACAAACATTTCTTGACGCGCATTCCTTTCGCAGATCACAACGCGATGATCGATCCGGCGACGGCGGACGTGACGGCGCGAGTGATCGAATCATTGGCGCGGTTGGGAATTCGGAATGATCATCCCGCGATGAAGCGCGCGGAAGAATTTTTGAAGCGCGATCAGAGGCCCGATGGATCTTGGTACGGCCGATGGGGCGTGAATTATATTTACGGAACGGGCGGCGTGTTGCGCGCGTTGGAAGCGGCTGGAATGACGGCGCGAGATTTTGCGCGTCGCGCAGCTGCGTGGCTGCGTTCGGTGCAGAATTCAGATGGCGGATACGGCGAAACCTGCGCGTCGTACGACGATGAATCGCAAAAAGCGTTGGGCCTGAGCACACCTTCGCAGACGGCATGGGCGCTGATTGGATTGATGGCGGCGGGCGACCAGAAAGAACCGTGCGTGGAACGAGCAGTGGATTTCTTGCTGAATCGCCAGAACGCTGATGGATCGTGGGATGAAGATGAGGCTACGGGCACGGGATTTCCGCGCGTGTTCTATTTGAAGTATCATTTGTACAGGAATTCGTTTCCGGTATATGCGCTGGGCCGGTATCGGAATATGCTTGAAGGGCGGAGCGAGTATCACTGCGTGGAGCTTGACGCTGCTGAGTTTCGCAACCGCAGCAACTGAAGTCTGGGGGACGAATGCGTTATCCGTTAAAAATGTCCGCGAAGATGGCAGGTTATATTGCGGGCAAGAAATTTCAGGGACAGAACAAATTTCCGATGGTGCTGATGCTGGAGCCGCTGCACGCGTGCAATTTAACGTGCACGGGCTGCGGTCGCATTCGCGAGTACAAGTCCACGATTAATGAGTCGTTGACCGTGGCGGAATGTCTGGCGGCTGTGGACGATTGCGGATCGCCGATCGTTTCGATTTGCGGCGGCGAGCCGATGATTTATCCGGAGATCGGGCAACTGACGAAAGAAATTCTGGATCGCGGAAAGCACATTATTTTGTGTACGAATGGAATGTTCATTCGCAAACGGCTGCACGAATTCAAGCCGTCGTCGAGTTTCTTCTGGAACGTCCACCTGGATGGAATGGAGAGGACGCACGATTTGTGCGTGGAGCGTGACGGAGTTTTCCGCGACGCGATTGACGGAATTAAGGCGGCAAAGGCTGCGGGATTCTTGGTGTGCTCGAACACCACGATTTATAAAGAGACGGATTTGAATGAGATTTCCGAGCTGTACGGATATCTGGACGAGTTGGGCGTGGACGGATACATGCTTTCGCCGGCGTACAGCTATTCGGCGGTGATGACGAAGGAAATTTTCATGTCGCGCGAAGATATTCGCGACAAATTCCGCGATGCGGTTGGCCTGCTGGGCAAACACAATTTGATGGTGTCGCCGATTTATCTGGATTTTCTGCGCGGCGAACGCGAATTGGATTGCACCGCGTGGGGCACACCGACGTTTAATCCGCGCGGATGGAAAGGCCCGTGCTATTTGATTACGGACACGCATCACGGATCGTACAAGGATTTGGTCGAGAATACGGACTGGTCGAAATACGGGCCGGGAAATGATCCACGCTGCGCGGATTGCATGGTGCACGTTGGATTTGAAACGACTCCGGTGTTGGGAGCGCGTCCAAAACTTGGCGACACCTGGAAAATGTTGAAGTGGCAGATGAACGGCAAAATGGGCGGGAAACGGTTCATCGGAGAAAATGCCGGCAACGGGCATGACAATGACCGCGGCAATGGAAATGGACATGCTAACGGCTCCGGGCCGGCGCGTCCGACGAGCAATTTTATTCCAGCAAGTGAACTTGGCTCTCAAGACCGCACGCTGAGAGCTCCCTGATCGACGCTATCGAACTACGACCTCGTTACCGGAGTACGACTTCGTGACCGTAGCATGACCTCGCTGGTCACTGGCGCCACCGGATTTCTCGGAAGCCACGTCGCGCGGCAGTTAGCGGCACGTGGCGAGCGAGTTCGTGTTTTGGCGCGTCCTGCAAATGATCGCCGAGCACTGGCGGAAATTCCCGTCGAAATTGTTGAAGGAGATTTGCGCGATGCGGCTTCGCTGGACCGGGCGGTCGCGGGCGTTGAGCGCGTGTTTCACGTTGCCGCGGATTATCGGCTGTGGGCGCGTGACCCGCGCGAGATTTACGCATCGAATGTAACGGGCACGCGGAACTTGCTGGAAGCGGCGCGGCGCGCGGGCGTTGCGCGATTTATTTACACGAGTACGGTTGCGACGGTTGCGGTAGATAGGCCGGAACTGCCGAGTGAGATGACGGAATCATCGCTGGACGAAATGATCGGGCATTACAAGCGGTCGAAGTGGCAGGCGGAAAATGAAGTGCGTATGGCGGCGCGCGATGGATTGCCGGCGGTGATTGTGATGCCGACGACTCCTGTGGGGCCGGGCGATTGGAAACCGACGCCGACCGGGAAAATTATTGTGGATTTTCTTACGGACAAGATGCCGGGATACGTGCAAACGGGATTGAATTTTGTGGCAGTGGAAGACGCGGCGGCGGGGCACTTGCTGGTCGCCGACAAGGGAAAAATTGGCGAGCGGTATTTGATTGGCGCGGAAAATTTGACGCTGAAGCAGGTGCTGGATGCGCTGGCGCGAATTACCGGCAAGCGGGCGCCGCGAATGAAGATTCCGCATTTTGTGGCGCTGGCCGCGGCGTATGCGGATACGGCTTTCTCGCGTTTGCGCGGGCGCGAGCCGCAGATTCAGATTGAAGGTGTAAAGATTGCGGCGCATATGATGTTTGTGGATTGCGGCAAGGCGCAGCGCGAATTGGGATTTGTGGCGGGATCGGTCGAGGCGGCACTGGAGCGCGCGGTGCGGTGGTACGAGGCTAATGGATATTTGCGGGCTGGTGGGACAGCGCGGTTCGCGGCAGCGAAGGTGGCGTAGGTTCCGTGAAAATTCTCGTTACGTTCGCGGTCGATGCTGAATTTGCTCCGTGGCGCAAGCGGAATGACTTCAGCGTTGTGCGCCGGGAATTTCCCGGACAGGATATTTCGTTAAAGCTATATCGTGCGGAAGGCGACGGTGTTGAAGTGGATGTGTTGCTCACAGGAATCGGGTGGAGCGCAGCTTCCGCTGCGAGTATGGTGGATGAGTTGCAGAATAGAAGACCGGACATCTGTATATCGTCAGGACTCGCAGGCGCGCTGAAGCCTGAGTACCATCGTGGAGATGTTTTGGTAGCGGCGCGAGTTCTGCGAAGTGATACAACGCAATCGTTGGGCACGAGTGTTGCTCTTGTGACCGCTGCAGTGAAATCTGGTGCGACTTGCGTGAAGTCGTTTGTAACGAATGGCGGAATTATTGGAGAGGCGCGGTCGAAGCAAGCGATGAGTTCTATCGGAGACGCCGTGGAAATGGAAAGCTTTCACGTGCTTTCGAGCGTAAATGCGGCCCGGATTCCAAGCGTCGCCATTCGAGCGATTAGCGATACGGTTGAGCAAGACATGCCGCTGGACTTCTCGAAGGTAGTTGATCGCGCGGGCCATGTGCGCTGGGCGAAAATGGCGCGAGAACTCGGTCGGCATCCTGGACGGATTCCGTCGCTGATTCAATTCGGTCGAGAAGGCCGGCACGCAGCTGAAAAGCTTGCGGACTTTCTCGATCAATACGTCGATGATATTTCTGAAACTCAATTGCCTCCCGCGATGGAAGCGGCGGTCATCGCGTGACGGGGACCAGTCAACAACTCGATTCACTTGCGGTTGCGAGCGGCGCGAAAACCATGCGCGCGGCGGTATACCGCGGAAAAGATAATGTCGTTGTGGAAGATGTGCCGGTGCCGGAAATTGGCGAAGGCGAAGTTTTGATTCGCGTTGCGGCTTGCGGAATTTGCGGCACGGACATTAAGAAAATTCATCATGGATTTGTGAAGCCTCCACAGATATTGGGACATGAAGTTGCGGGGACCGTTGTAGGAGTGGGACGCGGCGTAACGCGCTGGAAGATTGGCGATCGCGTGGTGAGTTTTCATCATATTCCCTGCGGAAATTGTTTTTATTGCGCTCAGAAATCATTTTCGCAGTGCGCGGGATACAAGAAAGTTGGATTGACTGCGGGATTCGATCCGAATGGTGGGGGCTTTGCGCAATTTGTGCGGGCGATGCCGTGGATTGCCGAGCGCGGAATGGTGGCGATTCCGGACGATGTGAGTTTTGAGGAAGCGACGTTTATTGAGCCGGTGAATACTTGTTTGAAAGCGGTGCGCAAGGCGCGTGTTGCAGCGGGAGAGCATGTGCTGGTGATCGGCGCGGGGCCAGTTGGATTACTATTGATGATGCTTGCCAAGCACGCGGGGGCAGTAACTTACGCGAGCGATCCGATGGCGGAGCGGCGGGCGAAGGCTTTGCAACTTGGTGCGCGCGAGACTTTTGATCCGCTGGCGGAAAGTTTGACGGAAGCGATGTGCGCGCGGACGAACGGGCGCGGCGCGGATGTGGTGCTTGTGGCGGTTCCATTTCCGAAAATAGTGGACGAGGCGCTTTCGGCGGCGCGGCCGGGCGGGCGCGTTTTGTTATTCGCGCAGAACGATCCGCAGATGCGGATTGAGTTTGCGGCGGCGGCGGTGGGAGTCAATGAGAAGGAAATTCTGGGAAGCTACAGCGCCGATGTTGACATGCAGGAAGAATCGGCGCGGCTTGTTTTTTCGCGCGAACTTCCCGTGGCACAATTGATTACGCACCGGTTTCCGCTGGAGCAGTTTTCGGCGGGGCTGGCGCTGGCGGCGAATCCGACCAGGGAATCGTTGAAAGTGATGATACTGCCCTCATGAGCACGGCGACGACAGCAACAGGGTTGATGACGGCGGCCGTGCTTTACGGCAGCGAAGATCTGCGAATCGAGCAGATGGAAATTCCGACCATCGCCGCGGACGAAGTATTGGTGCGCGTGCGGGTCGCGCTGACTTGCGGCACCGATTTGAAAGTTTGGAAGCGCGGATACCACGCGAAGATGATTACGCCTCCGGCGGTATTTGGGCACGAGCTGGCGGGCGACATTATCGCGGTGGGCAGCGAGGTGAAGGGATTCCGAGTGGGTGCGCGCGTCGTGCCCGGGAATTCCGCGCCGTGCGGCGCGTGTTTCTTTTGCGCGAAGGGACAGTCCAACCTTTGCGAAGATTTGCTGTTCAACAATGGCGCGTATGCGGAATTCATACGGATTCCCGGGCGCATCGTCCGCCGAAATCTGCTGGAGATTCCCGCGAAAGTTTCGTACACGGATGCGGCGCTTGTGGAACCGCTGGCGTGCGTACTGCGCGGAATTCATGAGACAGGCGTGCAGCTTGGGGACACTGTTGCCGTGATTGGCTGCGGGCCAATTGGATTGCAATTTATTCGCATGCTTACGGCGAAGGGCGCGCATGTTATCGCTGTGGCAAAACGTCCGAGCCAGGTGGAATCGGCGTTGCGAATGGGCGCGCGAGCGACAATTGATGTGAGCGCGCTGGAAGACCCGGTTGCGGGTGTTCGCGAGTTGACGGAAGGCGGGCGGGGAGTTGACTCCGTGATCGAGGCCGCGGGTGTGCCGCAGACTTGCCAGTGGGCACTACAAATGGTGCGGCACGGTGGGACCGTGCAACTTTTTGCGGGATGCGCGCGCAACGTCAAAATGGAAATTGAGCCCGCCGAATTGCACTATTCTGAAATCACAATCAAATCCAGTTTTCATCACACGCCGCATTTTATGCGCGAGGCGCTCGCGGAAGTGGCGCGCGGAGATGTGCGCGCAAGTGATTTTGTGACCGGCGAATCACCGCTGCGGGATTTGCCGCGCGTGTTCGAGCAGATGAAAAACCGCAACAGCCAGATTAAGACAGCGATTATTCCCTGAGAGCTTGCGTTGGCGCCCACGTATGCAGACCTTGAAGTGGCACGCGGAATGCCGCCGGATTCCTGTTCGGTGGCGGATGCGGAACGCTATACGCGCCGGCTGGCGACCGGACATTACGAAAACTTCAACGTAGTATCGTGGCTCCTTCCGAAACGCCTGCATCAACATTTCTACAATCTCTACGCATATTGCCGCTGGGCTGATGACCTTGGCGACGAAGTTGCCGATCCGCAGCGTGCGCTGGAACTTTTGACGTGGTGGGAAGACGAGTTGCGCGCGTGTTATGCCGGCAAGCCGGCGCATCCTGTATTTGTCGCGCTGGCGGGGACGATTCGCGCTTGTGAAATTCCGATGGAGCCTTTCGCGGATCTGTTGGTGGCGTTTCGTCAGGACCAGACTGTGAAAAGGTATGCAACGTGGGACGACATGATCGGATATTGCCGCTATTCGGCGAATCCCGTCGGACGGCTGGTGCTTTATCTGTGCGGCTACCGGGATCCGGAGCGCCAACGGCTTTCGGATGCGACGTGCACGGCTCTGCAGCTTGCGAATTTCTGGCAGGATGTTTCGCGCGATTTGGAAAAAGGGCGGATCTACATTCCGCTGGATGCGTTGCACGCGCACGGATTGGAATTTCAAGACATTGAATCGCGGCGATTCAGCGAGAAGTACGCGTCGCTAATGCGCGATTTAGTTGTGAGAACGCGTGCGTTATTTGCCGAGGGGATGCCATTGGCGGCGAGCGTTGCCCCGGATTTGCGTGTGGATATTGAAATGTTCAGCCGCGGCGGAATCGCGGTACTCGATGCGATTGAGCGGGCTCGGTACAACACATTGCAGAAGCGGCCGTCGATTGGGAAGGGAACGCAGACGCTGTTGCTGGGGCGGGCGCTGATTGGGCGCATGCGTTCTGCGGGGCCACCGAGGCACAACGAAAACGACGAAGTCGAGACGAAGCATGCGGTTGTTGGTAAGAATCAAGATGTTGCGGTGCGCATCGCGACGCCTGTGGCTGTCGATGCGTCCTACGATGAATGCAAACGCGTGGCGCGCGAATCGGCCAGCAATTTTTATTACGCGTTTTATTTATTGCCGGAGCCGAAGCGTCGCGCGTTGTGCGCGCTGTATGCGTTCATGCGGTTGGTGGATGACGTTGCGGACGAGCGTGGCGATGTCGCAAGCAAACAGCGTGGGCTTTCGCGGTGGCGCGGGCTCATGGATGCGGCGTATGCGGGGGAAACTTTCGGCCACGCGATTCTGCCTGCGTTTGCTGATACGTGTTCACGGTATTCCATTCCCGCGCGGTATTTCCATGATTTGATCTCCGGAGCGGAAATGGATTTGACGGAGCCGTCGTACGCGACATTCGATCGCTTGCGAGAGTATTGTTACCGCGTCGCGGGAACCGTGGGATTGACGTGCATTCACGTGTTCGGATTTCGCGATCCGCGCGCTCCGGATGTCGCGGAGCGGCTGGGCATCGCGTTTCAGTTGACAAATATTCTTCGCGATTTACGCGCCGACTACGAAATGGGCCGCGTTTATTTGCCTCAGGAGGATTTGGAACGGTTCGGAGTGCGCTCGGCGGAACTTCCGGGGCCAGCGTCACCGCGTCTAATCGAGCTGATGGAATTTGAAGCGGAGCGCGCGTGGAAATTCTACGAAGAGGGCGCGGAAATAGTTGGTCTAGTGGAACGTGACAGCCGGGGAGCGCTGTTCGCGCTGGCGCGAACCTACAGTAGTTTGTTGGCGGCGATTGAAGCGCGCGGCTTCGATGTATTTAGTTCGCGCGTGCGGTTGAGCACGGCGGAAAAGTTCGGCATTTTAGTGCGGGCGCAGCTTGGCGCGTGGTCGGAGGCGAATGTCCTCGAAAAGCGTGATCGTGATCGGCGGCGGACTGGCAGGACTATCCGCGGCCGTCGCGCTGGCTGAAACGGGCTACCGGATTACATTACTGGAAAAGCGGCCGTTCCTGGGCGGACGCGCGACGTCGTACGTTTTGCCGAGCGGCGATCACATAGACAATTGCCAGCACGTTACGCTGGGCTGCTGCACGAATCTGGATGATTTTTACAGGCGCGCGGGCGCCGACGGAAAAATCCGTTTTTACGACCGGCTGATATTTTCTTCGGCCGATGGCCAGCGCGGCGAAATGCACAGTTCGTGGCTGCCTGCGCCGTTGCATGTAGCTCCTTCCTTCGCAACATTTCCACTTCTGGATTGGACGGATAAGCGCGCGATTGGTTCCTTGCTTATGTCCATCATGCGCAGCGGCGGGCGGCCCGCGGATCTGGCATCTGCGCCGGACAGAGTGCGGCCGTCAATGCTGGAATGGTTGCGGCGGCACAAACAGACCGAGCAGGCAGTTCGCCGATTTTGGGGCGTGGTGTTGATCAGCGCGCTGGATGAATTATTGGAGCGCACGGACGCGCAATACGGCGTGGATGTGTTTTGGAAGGCGTTTCTGGCGAATCGCACGGGGTATCGCATTGGAATTCCGACGGTGCCGCTGGCGGATTTGTACGACGGTTGCCGGAAAGCAGTGATGAGCCGTGGCGGGGAAGTGCGGTTGCGCGCGACGATTCGCAGATTGGAAATCGGAGATGGTGGAATCACCGGAGTCGCATTTGAATCGGGCGAAATGCTGCGCGCAGATTATTACGTCGCTGCGGTACCTCAAGATGCGCTCCTTGAATTGTTGCCCGCGGAAATAACGGCACAGCAACCGGTATTTGAGAATTTGAAGCAGTTGAAGACATCCCCGATTACCGGCGTACATTTTTGGTTCGACCGCGTGGTGATGGACGAACCGTTTCTGACGCTCGTTGACACAACTACACAGTGGATTTTTAACAAGAACTTGCTTTATGGTGGGGAGTCCGGCGGAGGGCACGAATCTGGTGCACGACAATACCTGCAGCTGGTAATCAGCGCGAGCTACGATTTGGTGCAGCGATCGCGGCAGGAAATTATCGACCTGTGCTTGCAGGAAGTTCATCGCGCGATTCCGGCGGCGCGCGAGGCAAGGTTGTTGAAATCCACGGTGATAAAAGAAACCGCTGCGACATTTTCGCCGGAGCCGGGGTGCGATCGATGGCGTCCGGCTGCCGCGAGTCCGGTGCGCGGACTATTTTTGGCGGGAGATTGGACGGCGACCGGCTGGCCTGCGACGATGGAAGGTGCTGTACGTAGCGGATATTTGGCCGCAGAGGCGCTGACCAAAGCCGATGGACGCCGCCAAAAGTTCTTGAAGGCAGATTTGCCCGTGCAAGGAATCTCTAAACTTTTTGCCGGACGTTCCGGCAATAAAACGTGAGGTGAAATGTGGCGAAGTCCAAGAGCAAGTCCCATGCAAAGCCAAAACCAAAAGCTCAGGAAGTGGTGGTGCTCGTTGGAACGCGCAAGGGCGGATTTATTCTGCGCAGCGATCTGAGGCGAAAAACTTGGAAGCTGGAAGGACCGCTATTTCCTGGCATGCAGGTACACCATTTTATTTCGGACCACCGCGAGCCGCGCAAGGTAATGTACGCGACGGCGAATAATGACTGGTTCGGCTCGGATATTCAGCGAACGCAGAATGGCGGAAAAACGTGGACTGGCACGACTGGCGGCGTTCGTTATGAGGAAGGCTCCGGACTGGATGTGAAGCGGCTGTGGCACATTTGCCCGGGCCGAGCGAGCGAGCCTGGCGTGGTGTATTGCGGCGTAGATCCAGCGGGCCTTTTTCGGAGCGCGGATGGCGGCGAAACCTGGAGCGAAGTAAAGGGATTGAATCGGCACGAAACGCGGCCGAAGTGGAATGCGGGAGCCGGCGGCATGATCGTCCACACAATTTTGTTGGATCCCGACATGCCCAAGCGAATGTACGTGGCGATTTCCGCGGCGGGCGTTTTCCGCAGCGACGATAATGGCGCTACATGGATTCCTCGGAACAAGAATGTGCGCACAGATTTTCAGCCGGAAACATTTCCGGAAGTAGGGCAGTGCGTGCACAAACTTGCGCTGGCTCCCGGAGTTCCGGGATTGCTCTACCAGCAGAATCATTGCGGGATGTATCGCAGCGATTCCGCGGGCGATGATTGGACGGACATTTCGGCTGGCATGCCTTCGCGTTTCGGATTTCCCATTGCAGTGCATCCACGAAATCCGCAGAAGATTTGGGTGTTGCCATTGATTGGGGCGGAGATGCGCGTGGTACCGAATGGAAGTTTGACCGTCTACTGTTCGACGAATGGTGGAAAGAATTGGAAGACGCAAACGCGAGGTCTGCCAACGAAGAACGCCTACCACACGATTTTGCGCGAAGCGATGTCCACCGACACGTGCGATAAGGCGGGAGTTTATTTCGGCACGGAAAGCGGACAGCTTTATCACACGCGAGATGAGGGCGGCGAGTGGCATCTACTGGCTGGGAACCTGCCCCCGATTCTGAGCGTTGAGGCGGCCCTACTCTGAAATCCGCGAATTCTGGCCATGTGCGATATTCGGTGTATTTTTCGAGTACGGGCTTGACTTGGAAGTCCCGGAGGGCTACAAACATAAGGTAGGTGATTTCACCGCTGTGTCGTCCCGGCAAGGATTTCTGCAGAAAGATAGCAAGATCGAAAGCAGTTCGGTAAATTCACAGTTCTCGAAGTTTCCCCGATCGCGGCGCGCTGACCAGTAAGTCCGTTTGGGTGCTCGTTTTTTGCGAAGAAGAGAAGTGTGGTGAGGGTCTGTTGGACAGAAAATACAAACAGCACGGTTATCAGGATTCCGGCAAACCAGAAAAGCGCGAGCGAACGAACGAGCAGCCCCGAGGTCCGCGGCCGGAACAGATAGGTCCGCGCACTCCGCGGATGGTTGGAACAGTGCTGCGAGCGCGGTGCGGCGGTTGTGGAAATGTGCTGCCACCGGGATTTGCTGCCACCGGCGTGTGCCCACGTTGCGGATATGATCTTCACTGCTGCAAGCAGTGCGTGAATTTTGATACTGGAGCGCAGTTCGAGTGCACGCAGCCGATTTCGGAACCGATCATGAAAAAGAGTGCGAAGAATGATTGTACATTTTTCGAGATGCGCATGACCGTCGAGAAGGACACCGCGCCGATTGCGCCTGCTCCGACGAACGGCGCTCAGAAGGAATACTCGAGCAGTGCCGCACGGCCGGGAGACGCCCGCCGGGCGTTTGAAGATTTATTTAAGAAGTAGTCGCTTGCGGTGGTGCCCCAACCGAAATACTCTTATTACTTTTTTTCTAATCCTGACGAAGCGCGCACATGGGATCTATCCGGCTTGCGCGGCGGGCTGGCACAAAGCTTGCGAGCAATGCAGCCAGGATCAGCACGAAAACCATCATGGCGAAGGTCAGTGGTTCGAGCGATTTCACTCCGGCCACAAATCTTTCCAGTAGACGCCCGGCCGCGAGGGCTCCGGCAATTCCCACGCCGACGCCGACAAAAATCATCGCCATGCTCTGCCGCAGCACGAGCAATATGACGTTGCCAGCAGTTGCTCCGAGGGCCATTCGCACCCCGATCTCTGAGACGCGCTGGCTCGTTAGATATGCGAGCACGCCATAAACGCCGACGCACGCCAGCAACAATGCCAGACCCGCGAATATTCCGAACAACAACATAAGCAAGCGTTGCTGCGCCAGCGATTCGATGGCAAGTTGTTCCATTGTACGGACTTCGTTCAGGACTTGATCGCCGGTTGCTCCGCTAACTTCCTTCTTCAGCGGCTCGATCATATTTAATGGCTCACTGTTGGTACGCACGGCGACAGACATGAGTTCGGACCAGCGTCGCATGTATGGGTCCGCAACCTGGGCAAACGGATAGTAAAATTGTGCGCGCACTTTCGCTTCATCGTCGCTGGCGGGTCCCCATTGCCGGACGTGTCCTACCACACCAACGACCCGTGCGGCGTCGGCGGTATGGGTTCCGGAAGAGAATGGGGTGTCCGTTTCCGGAATCCAAACGCGCTTTCCAACGGGGTCTTGGCTGCCGAACGCGAGTTTCGCCATTACCTCGTCAATTACAACAACGTATTCACTGCCCTGACGATCGTGATCGTCGATGAATCGTCCTCTGAGAAGAGGAATGCCCATGACCTGCAGATAGTCGGGCGATACGCTATTTGCCAATGCGATGGGAAGTTGGTCAGTCCGCGGTAGGGCCGCGGTAGTCGAGTAGCCCAGCTGGTTCGTGCCCGCGCGCATCGGGACGGTATCTACGGTCGCGACGGACCCCACTCCCGGTGTGCGTCGCGCATGATCCAGCACGTCTTGCCAGGCCGCGCGCATCCGCGCGGGATTTTCGTAGGTGACAGGCGATAGCTCCAACCTGGCGGTCAATACATTGTGGATATCAAGTCCGGGATCTAATGAAGCCAGACGAATGAGTGTTCGCCCGAGGATTCCGGCACAGACCAATAGCACTACGGCGAGTGCGATTTCCGACACAACAAAACTGCTGTGCAGGTGTCGCGAGCGCCGCGCAAGTGCTCGCGCGCCATTGCGGAGGGTCTGTTCCAGGTTGCGCGCCGGAGTGCGCATCGCTGGTGCAAGACCGAATAGAAGGCCGCTGAGCAGGGAAACCGCGAGCGCAAAAAACAACACATGCCAATCGAGTTGCACGTTTTCCGCGCGCGGCAAACTAACCGGCCAGAACGCCAGAAATGGATGAATTCCAACTGTAGCGAACAAAATTCCCAGCGCACCTCCGGAAAGGCCCAGCACTGCACTTTCGGCGAGGCATTGCCGCGCCAAGCGGCCAGGTCTTGCGCCGAGTGCCGCACGCATTGCGAATTCACGCTCTCGCGAAACCGCGCGCGCAAGAAGCAGGTTTGCCACATTTGCGCAGGCTATCAAGAGTACGAGACCGACCGCCCCCAGCAGCAACCATAACATGGGTCCGACATCACCGACGTCGGGCCGCATGGGGTCCGCGATGAAGCTGCGCCCCACATTCGAGTTAGGGAATTGCTGAGCCAGATTCCGGCCGATCAAAGCCAACTCCGTGCGAGCCTGGGCCAGTGTAACGCCCGGCTGCAGGCGTGCCACAACTTGAATACCGGGATGTCGGTCACGCCGCTGCATGACTGGCGTAGCGTCTTGTCCGATCGGAATGAACACGTCCGCCTCGCCGTCCAATTGAAATCCTGTGGGGAGAATGCCGATCACTGTATATGGTTTTGCCGAATAAACGAGTTGCGAACCTATAGCATCCAGCCGACCACCATAAAGCCGCTGCCACAGGCCACCGCTGATAATCGCGACAGGTGCCGCGCCAAGTCGGTCGTCGTCGGGCGAGAATGCGCGTCCGTGAAGCAGGCCAACGCGAAGGACCGAAAAGAAGTCGGAGGAAATCTGGCGAGAATCAACATACTCCGCCTTTTCGGGTTCGCGAATCGCGCCTCCGTCGTCGCGCCACGCGGCCATAGCGAGAGAGCGGCTCTCTCGCTTGCAATCAAGATAGTTGGGGTACGCAAACGCCCATAGATTGCCCTGCCGCGTGGCCTGCTCCGTCTTTTCCTGCAGGACGAGAAGCTTGCTCGGATCCGGATAAGGCAATGGCTTCAACAATACGCCGTTGACGACGGTGAACATAACTGTAGTTGCTCCGCTGCCGAGTGCCAGAGTTAGAAGCGCGATAGCCGCAAACCCCGGATTTTTGCGAAGCATACGGAGCGCGAAACGAATGTCTTGGAACAAGTCTTCCAACCAGCGCGTGCCGCGCGCATCGCGGCAATCTTCCTTCACCTGTTCCGGGCCGCCAATTGATAACCGAGCTTGGCGCCTTGCTTCGGCGGGATCGTGGCCCTGCGCGATTAGTTCATTCGTGTGTTGATCAAGATGGAAGCGCATTTCCTTGTCGAGCTGCTCTTCCATTTGCTTTCGGCGCCACAGACGCTGCCACCAGCTCATCGCGCACCGCCTTCAGACAATTTGAGGACCAGGCCGACCGCTTCCGCCAATCGCTGCCAATCGGCGGTTTCGGTTTCCAGCTGCGCCCGCCCCTTTCGGGTCAACTCATAATATTTTGCTTCGCGACCGGTTTCAGTCTCTTTCCAGTTTGCTGCGAGCAGGCCCCGATTCTCCAGGCGGTGCAACGCCGGGTAGAGCGAGCCCTGTGGAACTTGCACGACATCACGCGTTACCTGCTGGAGCCGTTGCGCAACTGCGTACCCGTGAACTGGGCCCAGTGCGACAACCTTCAGGATCAAAAGGTCCAAAGTTCCCTGCGGCAAGTCGGATTTCGTTGTCATCGGATATACTTCGCACTTCTATACCTCTGGCTTCTACACGTTAAGACGAAGGAGATCATAAAATGTCACCGTGAATCCGGAAATTCTTTAGATCGTACGAAACGACGATAAAAGTTATTCAGGAATGGGTTCTGGAAAAAGCGTCGGTTCGCGTTGAGGCTCGCTGGCGATGCTTTCGAGCTGAGGATAGTGATGACGGAGAGGTTCCGGGACTTTCACCTTTTTTCCGGTGAGCAGGCTAATAAGCTGCAGAGCGTTAACGATACCTTTGCCCTGAAAGTGATTGTTAGTGACTACAAAAGTTTGGCCTGAATGTTTGGCGACGTGGCGGATCCGCTTCGCCCAGGGCTCCAGTTCATTTTGCTGATAAAGGTAGTTGTATCGTTCTGAAGCGGGGACGAGCGGATCATCAGAAAACCACGTGTCATACCGTCGTCCGTGAAGGCGGACGTAGCCCACGCGTGAAGTGACGCGTTCGGTGGGTTTCATCGAGCGTCCGATCACGGGCTGGTCGATATTGCAGAAACCGACTCCGCGAGCGTGGAGCATGGCGAAGAATTCTTTGTCATTCCAAGTATTGTGCCGGACCTCGATGACCAGCGGGTAATCGCCGAACCGATCGAAAAGCTGCTTCAGATATGCCAGATTCTCGGGCGTGTGATGGAATGAAAAAGGGAATTGCATCAAAACTGCGCCGAGTTTGCCCGCACGCGCCAGCGGGTCAAATCCAACGCGAACCGCATGTTCGTCCTCGGGGGTCGCGCCTGATTCGTGCGTAAATTTCTGCCAGAGTTTCGCGGTAAAAACGAAACGGGGATTCGCGGCGACTCGCTCGATCCATTGCTCAGCCAGATTCGGGCGCATTGGCTGATAGAATGACGTGTTAATTTCAATCGTGTCGAAGAACTCAGCGAGGTACGTTGCTTCGTGGAAACCCTTGGAGCGGCGTGCGGGATAAACAATGCCTGCCCAATCGGCGTAGGACCATCCAGCGGGGCCGATGAGAATTTGCGGTGCGGCACTTTTGGAAGTCGCTTTGGGCATGAGTAGGTGAGCAGGGTGCGTGTCCGGGTTCTGGCGATTCCTGAAAGAGCGTATGATGCGGGTTCGGCGCGTGTCAATCTCTACCAGGATTTTCCCCATTTCGTAACTTAGTCGCTTCATTTGATCCAACTTGTGGAGTTGCTATTCTCAGGTTGCTCCATGAATAAACGCGACGATCGTCGCTCCCGCGTCCGGCGGGCTTCCTCTTCGACCCCTGGTGAAAGATAGGTGCTCCCATGCTTTTCAGGATCACCTACAGAAACGTGGAATTGCAATGCTCTTCGAACTCCGGTAGTGGGCTACTGTGACGAATGATCGCTGTAAGACCTAGCGTTTGCCGTTTTTGTTCCCGTTCGCCTCTGCGCCAGAATAAGAGGAATTGTAGTAGTAAGAACCATATCCCGTCCCGGCGGCAACTCCGTTGAGTGCGACTCCGATCAGATGGCTGTCCTGGAACTCATTGCGAGCCTTCTGTGCGAGATCGAATGGTGTGGAACCGGCGCGGACGACCAGCAGAACTCCATCGCAGTACTTGGCAAGTATGGTGGCATCGGAAACCGGGATCGCCGGAGGCGAGTCGATCAGGATCCAATCAAAAGCCGGCCCCAGGCGCGAGAGCAACGTTTCCAGCTTGCCGTTCGCGAGTAATTCAGTCGGGTTTGAAACAGATCTCCCGCCGGGAATGAAATAGAGATTTTCCGCGCGTCCGCGCTGCAGGACGGTTTGCTCATCGGCGTCGCCGAGGAGGTAATCCGTCAGTCCCGGCGTGCTTGGCGCACCCAACGTCTCATGCAAACGCGAAAGCCGAATATCCCCGTCAATCAATAAAACCCGACGTTCACGCTGGCGGGCGATCGATTGCGCAAGGTTCGAAATCATGAATGTCTTGCCCTCAGCGGGCAGCGCGCTAGAGATCAACACAATGCGGAGCGGCTGCGCAGCCCGAATCTGGTACAGACGTGTCCGCAGGGTCCGGAAAACTTCCTTGCCGGTCACTGGGATATCGTCATCCGAGAAGACTAATTGGTGAGAATCCGTCGGCCATCCGAGTTGGCGGCAACCCGCCAGCAATGCTGGGATCGCGAGCGGAACTTCTCCCGCGACTGTAGAGATCTCAGGAACAGGCGGAATCTCAAACGCAGCCGCGGAAGTATCGTGGACCGTCTGTTCAACAACCTCCGCGCGCGGCTCCGCACCACCCCGCGCCGCTTCCAGCGCTGAGCGTTCCTCCTGGGCTTTCTTCAGGGCTTCGTGGATCCGGCTCATGTTTTCCTCTCTCTGTGAGATTCAACCTCAGGATCCTGCTGCCCGAGGCGTCCGATCAAGTTGGCGAGGTTCTGCAGAAGGGATTGAACTAGCGGGGCAGCCGCGCCGTTGGACGAGGCCGGCGCCCGACGAACGGGGGAGCTTTCCTCGAGCTGAAATTCTCGAGCGACCTCTATGACGGTCTCTTCCCGGACGGGCTTCTGTTGTTCAACAAATGAATTGATCAAGGCATGCTCGCAGAGCAGGTTGGTAACGCGTGGAATCCCGCGTGCGAGGCGGTGGATCGCCTGCACGGCTTCCGGAGAGAAAATGTTGTCGTCGGTCGCCCCGGCGATCCGCAACCTCTCTTGAACGTATCCCGCGGTCTCTTCCAGCGACAGAGGCAGGGTCTTGCTACGCATTGTGATGCGTTGACGAAGCTGCCTGAGTTCGGGCTGGGCAAGCTTTAATTCGAGTTCGGGCTGTCCAGCCAGGACAATCTGAAGAAGTTTTTCTGTCGAAGTCTCCAGGTTGGTCAGTAAGCGAATTTCTTCAAGCACCTGATGTGAAAGATTCTGCGCTTCGTCAATAATTAAAACCGCAGCTTCACCGGCTTTGTACCGCTCAAGCAACCACTGATTCAAACGCAATAGGACTTGACTCTTGAGCTTTGACTCGCAAGGTATCCCGAAGTCCGTCATCACGAAATCCAGCATTTGCGTGACGGAAAGCCGGGGATTAAAAACGAACGCCGTCGTAGCGCGCTGGGTTCGCAGCCAGTCCAGCAGGCGGTTGAGCAGCGTCGTCTTGCCAGTCCCGACTTCTCCGGTGAGTAGGATAAATCCCTTTTTTGCCTGAATACCGTAAGTCAGGCAGGCGTACGCCTCCTGCATCTGTTTGGTCAGATACAAGTAACGCGGATCCGGATTAACGTTGAATGGGCTTTCTCGAAGCCCAAAAAACTGCTGGTACATGTTTTCCCTCAAGTGCCGGCTTGAACAGCTGGCTTGCTCTTGCCCAGGCGCAGAATCGTGCGAGACGGTCCGTTTGCATTGTTCTTGATAATCGGCACCATCGCCAGTGTCGGCAGTTGCAACAAAGCTTCGACGTCTTGTTCGCCCCGCAGCGACTTATCGCGGAACTCCAGCAGGAGCACGATCGCCAGCCCCAAGGCAAGCCCTCCGCCGCAGCCGATTCCCATGACGATGGGTCGGTCAGGATAGGATGGTTTCGCCGGGAGGCTGGCCTGGTCCAGGATCTTGAAGGTTTCGCCTTGCTGGCGGCGCTCCATGTCTGTGGCCATGGACGACGAATCTCGCTTCTTCAGAAGATCATTGTAGAAATCCAGAGCTGTCTGGTAGTCGCGCGTGATCTGTTTGTAGTCCTCTTCGACCATCGGGCTCATCCGCACGCGCGCTTCATACGTTCGAATTTCTTTCTGCAAATCTTCCTGCTGTTTGCTTCTTTCCCGAATTGTTTGCTCGATCAAATAAAGTTGCGTCCGAAGCTGCTGGACGGGCAGCGCTTCTCTAACCGAGGGAGTCGCGGCGTCTGCCGGCTGCTTATTCTTCGCCGGGTCGGAAGAGGTAGTGTTTCCCGTAGCGGCGGTGGCCGGTTTATTCTTGTCGGCAGGCATCCCATTTCCCTTTGCCGTCGCGGGAGGGGGCGTAGCAGTAGATGTATTGGCAGTGGAGGTAGAAGTTCCCTCCGCTGCGATGCGCTTCTTCAGCTGTTCGATCTGCGTCTTCAGAGTTTTCACATCCGGCCAATCATCACTGTAGTGTGCCTGCAGTCTGGACAGCACCATTTCCATTTCCTGTAGTTGCTGATCCTCCGTTTGCGGGCTCACGGTTCCTTGCGGGTTTGTTTTGGTGGCCGCGATCTGCTGATCAAGCATGGTTTGCGTAAACGTCTTGTCCTGCTGTGCGCGGCTCAAGGTTTGATTCACACCTTCCAACTGTGTGTTCAGACTCATCAGAAGGTTCAAATTGCCTTGCTGCTCTTCAGGCATCTCTCCGAAGTGCTTTTCCTTGAACTGCGCCAGCGCTTTGTCCTGGTCATCCAGATGCTGTTTTGCGTCCGCGACTTGTTTCGCCAGGAAGTCCGTTATGGCCTGGGCCTGCTGCTCATGGCTGTGAAGCTCCTCTTCGATGAAAAGAGAAGTGATATCGGAGCAGATCTGCTGCGCCAGCTTAGGATCGTTTAGGGACACGTTGACGCGGAAACCCGGAAGCTGCCTGGACTGAGATAGTGCCATGGGTTCCACCGGCGACACCGCGATAGCGCTGCGCAATGCGGTCACGCGATCTTCCATTGGAGCTCCGTTATTGTTGAAGAGACCGAAGCGGTCGACGATGGGCTGGAGGCGCGTGCGGCTCAGGATCTGTGCCTGCATCGACGCCACGCGTCCGTTCAATTCGCCGGTCATATTCGTTTGCACTATCGATTCCGGCACGTGCTGTTCTTCGATCAGGACCAAAGTCGTTGAAGTGTAGCGGTTCGGTATCTTGAGCAAGACCAGAAAAGTTGCGATCGAGACTACTAAAGTAGGAATAACGATCACCCAAATGCGGCGGCGGAGTATTCCCAGATAGTCATCCATCGTGAACGTTCGATGTCCTAGCATTTGCTGCTCTCCTATTCCGATCTTGTGCGCTTACTGAAGCGCGATAGCGTGCATGTCCCAGCTAAAACCGACGGAGATCTGCTGACGCTGAAACGGCGCCAAGCAGAGCGATCCGTTACAAACATTGCCGTTCGTAAGTTCGCGTTGATAATTGTAA
>OBLT010000448.1_pt1 | contig 27250 bp, 23 predicted proteins | sample 1518721 | NCBI WGS metagenome assembly OBLT01 (sample SAMEA3539307, study PRJEB22396) | soil metagenome | biome: tundra; feature: field; material: soil | place: USA | collected 2010-05 | depth 0.15 m | reverse complement strand
CTTCCGATCTATACGGTGTACGGCCTCAACCGCCCCGCCCAAACGGTGGGCGGCGAAATCCCGGGCGTTGCTGAGGAAGTGGTTCGGGAGGCGGATCAGCCTTTCTCCGTACAGTGCTCCGGCGCGGCGGCCGAGCGCGAACAAGTTGAATCTCTCTACAAAGCGCTGACCGAAGCCAAGCAAAAGTCGGGAGAAAAAGTTTCCGGCAACCTCGATTCTTTCGCGGCGTTCGTCAAGAAAAAAACCAGCGAGATTCGCAAAGAAAAAGGCTGCGAAACAGTGGTTTACTCAGTCGAAGTGCAGGGCGGACACGTGAAGCTTAAGGCCAAGGCGAAAGTGTAGCGGCAGTACCCAGTTCTCAGTACTCAGTTCTCAGTACTCAGTTCTCAGTACTCAGTTCTCAGTACTCAGTTCTCAGTTCTCAGTTCTCAGTTCTCAACTTCCTTTGACCGACGCAAGTTCATTGGTTGCCTGCTGCTGCTTGTTTTTCTCCCGGCCGAATGGACCCGCGGAGATCTGACTTTGAAGACTGAGGACTAAAAACCGGGAACTGAGAACTTCTCCTCGATGCTGCTAAAATTCCCCTTCACTAGTCTGCAGCAGAGGTTCTCATGTCCAAAATCCAGCGTGCCCTTCTCAGCGTCACCGACAAATCCGGACTGGTAGATTTCGCCAGCAAACTCGTTGCCTTCGGCGTGGAACTGGTTTCGACCGGGGGCACGGCCAAACTGTTGCGCGATTCCGGCATCGCGGTGAAAGACATTTCCGAGCTGACCGGGTTCCCTGAAATGCTGGACGGGCGCGTAAAGACGCTGCATCCGAAGGTTCACGGGGGCATACTGTTTCGCCGCGAAGACAGCGGCCATCGCGCGGCGGTCGCCGAGCATGGCATCCTGGCCATCGACATGGTTGTCGTCAACCTGTACGCCTTCGAGAAGACTGCCGCCAAGACGGGCGTGCACTTCGAAGAGTTGATCGAAAACATCGATATCGGTGGCCCCTCGATGATCCGCTCGGCAGCGAAAAATTTTCAGGATGTCGCGGTCGTGACCTCGCCCGCCGATTACGGCGCGATCATCGAAGAGATGGCAAGCTCGGGCAATACTCTCTCCCGGGAAACGAAGTGGAAGCTGGCGCAGAAAGCATTTGCCACGACTGCGGCCTACGATTCCGCCATCGCCTCGACGCTCGAGCGCGTGAGCGGCGACTTCGAGTTGCACCCATTCGAGTTGAAACCAGCGGAAGGCTTCCCCAAAACCCTCCGGCTGTCCTTTCAAAAAGTGATCGACCTGCGCTATGGAGAGAATCCGCACCAGAAGGCCGCAATGTATGCGGACGGTTCGGGCACGGGCGTGGCCCACGCGCGCCAGGTGCAGGGCAAGGAGCTTTCCTATAACAACATTGTCGATCTGCAAGCGGCGTGGGACCTGGCGCAGGAGTTTGATGAGGCAGTCTGCGCCATCATAAAACACACCAATCCGTGCGGAACCGCGACCGGCAAGACGCTAGCCGAAGCTTACGTGCGGGCGCTGGAATGCGATCCAGTCTCGACCTTTGGCGGAGTGATCGGAGTGAACCGCACGGTGGACGCGGCGGCCGCGAGCGAGATGGCCAAGCTGTTCCTCGAAGTCATCGCCGCGCCCGCATTCGATGAAGGCGCGAAAGCCGCGTTTGCCTCGAAGAAGAATCTGCGCCTGGTCGAAGTTCCCGCCGGGCAGCAAAACTGGGTTCTAAAAAACATTTCTGGAGGCATGCTTGTCCAGGATTCCGATCTGCACAAGCTGGCCGAAGGCGACCTGAAAATTGTCACCAAACGCCCGCCGACGCCGGAAGAAAAGCGGGCGCTGCTCTTCGCGTGGAAGGTGTGCAAGCACGTGAAGTCGAACGCCATCCTCTATGCCCGCGACGGCCAAACGGTGGGCGTCGGCGCCGGACAAATGAGCCGCGTCGATTCCTGCAAGCTCGGCGCCATGAAGGCGCAGTTGCCCCTGAAGGGTACCGTGGCTGCCTCCGATGCCTTTTTCCCCTTCCCGGATGGCGTCGAAGAAATCGCCAAAGCCGGGGCGACCGCGATTATCCAGCCCGGAGGCTCGGTGCGCGATCAGGAGGTCATCGAAGCCGCCGACCGGCTCGGCCTGGCCATGATCTTCACCGGAGTGCGGCACTTCAGGCATTAGACGTGTGGAAGCGGGGCTTCGCCCCGCTTGGACGGGGCGGAGCCCCGTCCCCTCACCAACAAACGTCCAAAGCCCCTGTACTTCCGGCTTCAGTCGCATCCTGCGCTTTCTCCCCGCCAAGAGGCGGGCGGAGGGTAGAATAGGGAAATCTGGATGGCCACGCATCAGCATCCAATCGGGCAGCATCCAATCAATGTGCGGGCCGCAAGTCGCAGGTTGCAGGATTTTTCATGAAAAAACAGCTTTGGATTTTCAGTGTCGTTCTCACCGGGTCCTTTTTACTGGCCCAGAACCAGCCTGCTCGCGCCGCGGATTCTCCGGCTGCCGCGGGCGCCCAGTCCGCCGCTAAGGGCAAGACGCCCGACCGCGCCGCCGCCTACTACCACTTCGCCCTCGCGCACATGTACGAGGAACAAGTGGCCACCTACGGCCGCAGCGAATTGGCGAATAAAGCCATTGAGGAATACCGCGCCGCCATTGATGCCGATCCGACCTCCGCGTACCTGACCTCCGGTCTCGCCGAGCTCTATGCCAAAACCGGCCGCATTCGCGACGCCGTCGTCGAGGCGCAGGACATCATCAAGCGCAATCCCAACAATCTCGAAGCCCGCCGCCTGCTCGGAAGGATCTATCTGCGCTCGCTCGGCGACATGCAGGCCGGCAGCGGTTCGGAGAGCGTGCTGAAACTGGCGATCGAGCAGTATGAGCAGATCGTCCGCCTGCAACCCGACAGCATGGATGACCACCTGCTTCTGGGGCGCCTGTATCGCTTGAACAACGATCTGCAAAAAGCGGAGAGCGAATTCAAGACCGCGGTAAAACTCGATCCGGAGTCGGAAGAGGCGGTCACTACCCTGGCCTATCTCTACAACGAACTGGGGGACACGGCTCGCGCCGGTCAGGTGCTCAGTTCGGTACCGAACGGGGAGCGCTCGGCTAAGCTCTATTCGGCGCTCGGTTACACCTACGAGCAGCAAAAGCAATATAAGGGCGCCATCGAGGCGTATCGGCACGCGATTGAAATGGACCGCGACAACCTGGACGCGATTCGCGGCTTGGCGGAAAACCTGCTGAACGATGGCCAGGCCGATGCCGCTCTTGAACAATACAAAGTGATCGCGGATGCGAATCCGGAAGATGCGCAAACCTACGTGCGCATCGCGGAAATCTACCGCAAGCAGGGCAAGTTCGATCTCGCGCTCGAGCATCTGAAGAAAGCCGAGACCATGGTGCAGGACTCGGTCGAAGTTCCCTACAACATTGCCGCCATCTACCAGGCGCAGGGCCGCTACGACGAAGCCGTTCCGATCATGCGCGATCTGCTGAAGAAATCGGAGAAGCCCGAGGGCAAGTACTCGAACGGCGAGAAGAGTAATCGGGCGGTGTTTCTGGAGAGGCTGGGCACGATCTACCGCGAGCAGGGGAACACTCAGGCTGCCAACGAGATTTTCCGCCAGATCGTCGCCCTGGGGGGCGACGAAAACATAGAGCGCGGTTATCAGCAGATCATCGATACCTGGCGCGAAGCCAAGGAATGGCAGAAGGCTACCGACTCCGCCAAAGAGGCGGTGCAGAAACTGCCCACGAGCCGCGATCTGAAGATGGTGCTGGCGGCGCAGCAGGCCGATATGGGCGAGGCCGACAAGGCGCTCAAGGACGTTCGGGCCATGTTGAAGGGGGGCGCCAACTCCGGCGCCAACTCCAACTCCAACTCCGAAGACCGGCAGGTTTATATCACGTTGGCGCAGATGTACACGCGGCTGCACCGATTCAGCGAGGCCGAGCAGGCGCTCGACAAGGCCGAACAGCTATCGAGCAAGCCGGAAGACAAGGAGTATGTGTGGTTTCTCCGCGGCTCCACTTTTGAGCGGGAGAAGCGCTACCCCGAGGCGGAAGAACAATTCAGGAAGGTGCTGGCCAGCGATCCGGAGCATGCATCGGCGCTGAATTATCTGGGCTACATGCTGGCCGACCAGAACATGAAGCTGGAAGAAGCGCTCGGGTACATTAAGCGCGCCGTGGATCTGGAACCCGCCAACGGCGCCTATCTCGATTCCCTGGGCTGGGCTTACTTCCGCCTGGGAAAATTTGAATTGGCGGAAGACAACCTGCTGAAGGCTTCGCAGAAAATCAATACCGATCCCACCGTCCACGACCACCTCGGCGATTTGTACCAGAAGACCGGACGCCTCAAGCTGGCCGCGAGCAACTGGGAGCGCGCGCTCACCGAGTGGAACCGCACCATTGCCGCCGAAGTCGATCCGGCGGATGTGGCGCGGGTGCAGAAGAAGCTCGATTCCGCCAAGATGAAGCTGGCCAAGGAAGAGGGCGCGAAGCAGTAGCCATGTCGCGCCGCCGCAAAGTTTTCTTGACGGCCGTCTTCCTCTTAGTGTTGGCTGCGGGTTTCGTGGCCTCGAAGATGATCCTGCCGAAGCCGCAGTCGTCATTTGCCGACTTGCAACCTGCTCCGGACTTCACGCTGAACGATCAAGATGGCAAGCCTTTCACCCTCTCAAGCCTGCGGGGATCGCGCGTTGTGCTGGTTTTCTATCGCGGCTACTGGTGACCTTTCTGCATGCGCCAACTGCGCGAGTTCGCGCAGCATGCCGGCGAATTCGAACAAGCCAAAACGCGTCTGCTAGGGATCAGCGTCGACGACCAGGAACATGCCCACATGGTCTGGGACAAGCAAGCCAACCGCAAGTTCGCCATCCTCAGCGATCCCGAGGCGCGGGTGATTCGTCAGTATGGGCTGCTCCACCCTCACGGCAAAGGGGACGCCGATATCGCCCTCCGCACGACTTTCGTGATCGACGAAAACGGGCGAGAGCGTTGGCGAAAGGTTTCCGCCACGATTCCGGAGATTCCGAAGGCTGCGGAAGTGCTGCGCCAGTTGCGCGAGATGAAGTAGGTCTCTGCTTTCGCGGCTGCTCTCCAATATCCGACAATCAAGAATGAACAATGCTAGACTTTTCTCATGCTCGCCGACTACGCGGTGCGCGTAGAAGACTCCCGCGGACGCCGCCATCCCGAGCCTCAGCATCCCTACCGCAACGACTTTCAGCGCGATCGCGATCGTGTTGTCCATGCCCGCGCTTTTCGCCGCCTGGAAGCGAAGACTCAGGTTTTCACCCGGCGCTACTCCGACCACTTCCGCAACCGGCTGACGCACACCATCGAGGTCGCGCAAATCTCGCGCACCATCGCCGCGCAACTAGGGCTGAACACCGATCTGGTGGAGGCGCTCGCGCTGGTCCACGACCTCGGCCATCCTCCGTTCGGACACTCCGGAGAAAAGGCGCTCGACACCGCCATGCGCCAACACGGCCTATTGTTCGACCACAACCTGCACGCGCTCCGCATTGTCGAAGACTTCGAACTTCGCTACGCGTCATTCCGCGGATTGAATCTGACCTTCGAAGTCCGCGAGGGGATCATCAAGCACTCGCACGACTACGAGGCCAAAGACCATCCCGAACTCGCCGAGTACTTGCTCGACCAGCGCCCGCCGCTCGAAGCCCAGTTAATCGACCTGACCGACGAGATTGCCTACAACACTGCCGACCTCGACGATGGTTACGAAGCCCGGCTGCTAACGGTCGAGCAGATCGCGGACAGCGTGGATTTGTTTGCACGCCATTATCGTGACGCAAAAAGCTGCTACCCGAATGCTGCCGAGAAACTCGTCTTCAACGAAGCGTTGAAAAGCATTTTCGACGGCTTCGTTGGAGACCTGATTACGAACACGGCACAACGGGTAAGAGCCGCAGGCGTGCATTCTCTTGAAGATGTCCGCCGCCACAGCGAGCGGCTTGCCGCCTTCAGCCCTCCCGTCGAAGAAGAGCGCCGACGCCTAAAAGACTTCCTATACGAAAATCTCTACTACAGCCCAGCCCTTGCCGCAGAGAAAGAAGACGCCGAGCGCATCACGGGAGCCCTCTTCGCGCACTGGATGGAAGGGCCCGACGACCTCCCGCGCAACTACCGCGAAAAAGCGTCGCACGAGCCCTTGCCGCGCGTGATCTGCGACTACATCGCCGGCATGACCGACCCGTTCATCTACCAGCAGTATGAGAAGTATTGCGGGGAGTAGCAGTTCCTGGTGGATCGACGGGCGTCCTCGCTCGTCCATCGCCGCAACGAGCTACTTCGCGTATGTGACCCGGTAAATCACGCCTCCCGCATCATCGCTCAAATACATCGCCCCATCGCCGCCAAACGCAATCCCCACCGGACGCCCCATCCACCGCCCTTTCTTCGTCTCGCCCGGCGCCAGCCATCCTGTAATGAAATCTTCCGCGCCGCCCTGAGGCTGCCCTTTGTCGTCAAGCTTCACGCGTACAACTTTGTATCCCGTAGGAACGCTGCGATTCCACGATCCATGCAATGCGACGAAAATATTGTTCCGGTACTCCGCGGGAAACTCCGGCCCTTCATAGAACGCGAGTCCCAGCGGAGCGGAGTGCGCCTGCATCTGGACCTTCGGCGCGATTACATTCTTGCAGCGATCGTCGGCCGGCTTGGTAAAGTTTGAATCAGGCACGCGGTCGCCATAGCAATAGGGCCAGCCGGCATCGCCGCCGTCTTTGCCGAGATCGAAGATCACTTCCGGCGGCAGATCGTCGCCCAGCCAGTCGCGCCCGTTGACCGTGACCCAGACCGTGTCCGTCTTCGGATTCACCGCCAGCCCGACCGCATTGCGCAGCCCTTTCGCAAAGATCTTCTGGCCGCTGCCATCCGGATTGAATTCCAAAACGGCCGCTCGCCGCGGATCTTTTTCGATGCAGACGTTGCAACTCGATCCCGCTGAGACGTACATCTTGCCGCCGTGAAACAGAAGGCTGCGGGTCGAGTGTCCCCCACTGCCCGGCAGATCGGCGAGCGCTTTCGGATTGGACGCCCGAAGGCTCGTGTCATCCCAGTCATAGCGGCGAACCTTGTCATTCTCCGCGACGTACAACTTGCCTTCGTAAAACGCGAGCCCGTGCGGCTCATTCAGTCCGCTGAGAACGGTCGCCGTCCGCGCGGCCTTGCCCGCGTGTTTCGGATCGGGAAGCGCGACCACCTTGCCCTCACCCGATTCGCTGACCAGCAGCACGCCGCCCGGGCTGAAGACCATCATGCGTGCGCCGTCCACTTCCGCGGCAAAAACTGAGATGTGGAATCCCGGCGGCGTTTTCAGTTGCGTAAGATCGAAGCGAGTCTTCTCGGCGTGAGCAAAATCGGCGTGAGCAAGGAATGCCAGCAGAACCGGAAGTAGAACAAACGATAGTCGTCGCATAACCTAACTGATGAGATGACCTGGCGGTTAGCTTCGCTGCTTTTTGCTCGATTTACCGGAAGAAGCCCCCGGCACGCAGTTTTTATACCAGTTCCCGCCAAAATTACCGTCAGGCGGGGTGCGGTGCCGCGGAACGGTGAGGTACAATATCTATGAAAAGAAAGCACTTGCATCCCACGCTCGGCACCCGAGCATTTGGCACGCAAACTGTTAATAGAAAAGCAGGCCGGTGATACGGCCTGGCTTCTTAAGGCGACCGTCGCGTCGGCGCTAGCCTTCCGAATTTTATGGAATCTGTGGTTGAAACGACGCAATCAAAATCGCGCTAAAAGGCACCCGGAGTGGCTCCCCCACTCTCCCAAATTGGAGGAAGTTTAAAATGAAAAATCGCACTATTTTCACTCTGCTGCTGGCCGGAATCCTGGCTGTGCCAGTTTTCGCGCAGCAGAGTTCCACTCCCGCAACTCAGCCTACGTCGCCTCAGTCCGCAGCCCAAACGGCCACTAAGGCCGACATGGCCACCGGCAAAGATCCCTTGCAAGCGGAAACGCGCGAAGGCTTCTGGGGTCGCGTAAACCCGTTCGCACGCAAGAAATACGTTGCCCGGCAGACCCAGCCGATCCGCGACCGCATCAACGAGCTCGATGAACTGACCGCCTCCAACACCAAGGCGATCAAGGATACCGATGCGCGCGCGCAGCAGGGAATCCAACTCGCTTCGGCCAAGGCTACCGAAGCCGATCAGCATGCCATCGAAGCCGGCAACAAGGCGCAGGCCGCGCAACAGACCGCGCAACAGGCTCACACTCGTCTGAATACGGTCGAGCAGGTGGTCACCAACATCGATCAGTATCAGCCCACAACTCAAACCGAAATCCTTTTCAAGCCGGGACAGACGGTGCTCAGCCAGAACGCCAAGACGGCTCTCGATGAAATGGCTACCCCGCTGAAGGACCAGCGTGGCTACGTCGTTGAAGTCCAGGGCTTCTCGTCGGGTCATGGACAGGTAGCAATCTCCAACTCGCAGAAGATGGCCGAGTCGGTTGTCCGCTATCTGGCATTGAACCACGACATTCCGATCTACCGGATCTACCTCGTCGGCATGGGCAACGCACCGGCGCCGGCTGCGGCCTCCGCGGGCGAAGCGAAGCCGAAGCGCATCACGGGTGGCCGCGTTGAAATCAGCCTCCTGAAGAATAATCTGGAACAGCTTGCTTCGACCGGCACGTCGACGCAGGATCAACCACAGCAGAAGTAGCAGTGTCCTCCCCCTGGAAGCCTCCCGTGAAAGCGGGAGGCCTTTTTGTTTGAACTCCCTTGAGTTTCGCAGTTAAACATCGTGCTAGCCTTCCCACGCGTCATGGAAACTCTGTTCTACTTCCGCACCCCTTCGCCGGTAGGGGCACTTTTCCTCGCCGCCTCGACCAAAGGTTTGGTGCGCCTCGAATTTGAAGCTCGCGTGCAGAACCTGAATCCCAAAACAACGCAGCTCCAGGAATCGAGAAAAATCCTCGCTCCTTACCTGGACCAGCTCAAGGAATACTTCGCCGGCCACCGCCGCGAGTTTTCCATTCCTCTCGATCTTCGCGGCACCGATTTTCAGCTCCAGTGCTGGCGCGCCCTGCTCCACATCCCGTACGGCGAGACGCGCAGTTACCGCGATCTGGCCCGGGCCATCGGCCACCCCAACGCATTTCGCGCGGTCGGCATGTCCAACAACCGGAATCCGATTGCGATCGTGGTTCCGTGTCATCGCGTGATTGCCGCCGACGGCTCGCTCTGCGGCTATGGCGGCGGCCTCGACATCAAGCGCAAGTTGCTCGACCTGGAGCAAGCCAGTGTTCGTCCTTGTCTTCCCCTGGGAATCGGTGCATAATCCCGCTCACATGTGGGGGGAGGGGCTCCCATGTTGCCGCGTGTCGAGTACTCCGTTACGGTCCCGGTTCCGGTTGACGCGGCGTTCAAGGCCTTTCTGGATCTCGAACGCCTGCTCCATCGCGGAATCTACAGCGAAGCTTCGTGGGTCGAGGGCGCTCCCTGGCAGGTTGGCAGCCGCTTGCGTTATGTCATCGTTCAGCCCGTCCAGGCCACTGTTTCTGCCGTCGTGACCTCCATCAGTCCACCCCGCGCGATCAGCCTGCTCAACCACGCTCTGGGCGTTACCGCCGAACAGAACGTCTCTTTTGGTCCCGATCTCAAAGGCGGCACGCGCGTTCGCTTGACGATGAACCTCATCGGCAAGTCGAGTGAGCTGTCCGAGAGCGCGACCCACGAAGCCATCACTTTTGTCATCAAGGACGCGCTCGATACCATGGCCGCCCTCTGCAAGCAGCGTGCTTCCGCCTCCGGCAAGTGATTCGACCCGGACGTTCAGCGATGACCTTCCGCGAGATTCCTGTACACTAGCCGCCATGTTCAGCGGGCTCTTCTTCCTGCTGAAGACTCTTTCATCGTGAACGCTCCAAGCTCATCCACGACTTCCGCCGTCCGCAAGGCCAGCCTTTTCTATTTCGTCTTCGTGATGTTTTCCTACACCACCGGAGGTCCCTTCGGACTCGAAGCCATGGTCACGACCAGCGGCCCCGGCATGACCCTGCTCTATCTCCTGCTCATCCCGTTTTTCTGGTGCATCCCGGTGTCGCTGGTCTCCGCCGAACTCACCACCGCCATGCCCGTAGAAGGCGGCTTCTATCGCTGGAGCCGCGCCGCCTTCGGGGATTTCTGGGGATTCCTGGCGGGCTGGTGGAACTGGTCTGCCTCATTTCTTCTAGGCGGATCCTACGCTGTGCTCTTCACCGACTACCTGACTTTTTATTTTCCGCAGATCGTCGGATGGAAACACTGGCTGGTTTCGTTCATCCTGATCGCCCTCATCGCCTGGATCAACATTCGCGGCATTCAGATGGTAGGCAAAGCCGCCACGGTTTTCGAAATCTTCATTTTCATTCCCGTGATCGCCATGATCGTCCTCGGCCTCGCCAAGTGGCATCACAATCCCTTTGTCCCGCTGGTGCCGCCGAACCAGGCTTTCTCCAAAGTATTCGGAGTGGGCCTCGCTCTCGGCCTGTGGCTCTACTCCGGATACGAGCAACTCTCCACCGTGGCCGAGGAAGTCGAGAACCCGCAGCGCAGCTATCCGCGAGCGCTAGCGCTGGTCGTTCCACTTTCCATAGCAGCGTATTTCCTCCCGACCTTCGCCGCCCTGGCCGCGCTCGGCAACTGGCAACAGTGGAAAGACGGATACTTCTCCACCGCCGCTCTGCTCATCGGTGGCCCCTGGCTCGGCAATCTGATGACGATCGCGGCCATGGTCGCCAACGTCGCGCTGCTTAACAGCACCGTCCTCACCACCACCCGCATGCCCTTCGCGCTCGCCGAAGACGGATACCTGCCGCCATTCCTCACGCGCCGGCATCCGCGCTACGGCACGCCCTGGATCGCGATCCTGATCTCCGCCGCCATCTATGCCTCACTGGCCCTGCACTCGCTCGGCGACCTGATCAGCATCTATGTCTGGCTGCGCGCCGCCACTACTGTGCTGACCGTCCTCTCCGCCTGGGGAATGCGCCGCAAGCATCCCGAATTGCCGAGAACTTACCGCATTCCCGGCGGCAACCTCGGACTCGTCTACGTCATCGCCATGCCGCTCGCCATGACCTATGTCGTCCTGCGTTACAGTGATCCAATCGCCCTGCGCTGGGGACCATGGGCTCTTGCCGCCGGCCCAGTTGTTTATTTTGTGGTGAAATGGTTCGCCAAGCGCGCCGCGCAAAAGGCGGACAAAGCAGGTTAGATTCGTATCAGGGTATCGCTTTAGCGATACCAAAAACGATTGTCGAGAATTGCGCCTTCAGGCGCTGCGTCTGCGGGATTTATTTCGGTTGAGCGAGGATCATGTGCCCTTTACCATCCGCGAACTAAGCCAGAAAATTCGCGAGCGCGAAATCTCTCCTGTCGAACTTACCCACGATTGCCTGGCACGCATCGAAAAGCTCAATCCAACGCTCAACGCGTTCATTACGGTCACCGCCGAATCCGCTCTGCATCAAGCACGAGTCGCTGAAGGCGAAATCTACAAAGGAGATTATCGCGGCCCGCTCCACGGCATTCCCATCGGACTCAAAGACATTATCGATGTCGCCGGCGTCCGCACCACCGCCGCCAGCGCCCTGTTCAAGGATCGCATCCCCACCGAAGACGCCGAAGTCGTTCGCCGCTTGCGCTGCGGAGGCGCAATCATTCTAGGCAAGCAGAACCTGCACGAATTCGCCTATGGCGGCAGTTCGATGATCAGCTTTTTCGGCGAGGTCCACAATCCATGGGACGCGAGCCGCATTGCGGGCGGATCTTCGGGAGGTTCGGCAGCCAGCGTCGCATTGGCTCTCGGCTTCGCGGCCGTCGGCACCGACACCGCCGGTTCGATCCGCGTGCCCGCCGCCTACTGCGGAGTCGTCGGACTCAAGCCCACCTACGGCCGCGTCAGCAGCCGCGGAGTCGTGCCGTTGTCATCGTCCTACGATCACGTGGGCCCGCTAACCAACTCGGTCTACGACGCGGCCTTGATGCTGCAAGTGCTGTCGGCACACGATTCCGCGGATCCCTGCGCTAGCCCACCGGCACGCAGTCTCGTCTCCGCGTTCGACGAGTATCCGGCGAATCTTCGCATCGGCATTCCGCGCCCATTCTTTTTCGACGACCTTTACCCCGAGATTGCGAACGCGATCGAAAAAGCAATCGATATTTTTCGCCAACTCCACGCCGAGATTCGCGATCTCAAACTCGATGTGCCCACCGACCGCACGCTGGCCAGCGCCGAAGCCTATGCTTATCACAAGTCATTCGTCGATCGCTCACCCGAGCTGTACCAGCCCGCGACGCTGGCGCGCATCCAGTCTGGAGCCCACATCGACGCACACGACGCTCACCGCGCCAGCCGCGACCTGCAGGCCAGCCGTCACGCCATCCAGGAAATATTCGATGAAGTGGACGTGCTGCTGACGCCCACCGTTCCGATCCCGCCGTCCCTGATCACCGACCTCCGCGAGCATCCCGACAGGCTGCGTCCGCAAGAGCTGCTCATGCTCAGGAACACGCGTCCCTTCAACGTCTGGGGAATTCCCGCGATTTCCGTTCCCTGCGGGTTCACAAAAGCCGGTATGCCGATCGGTCTGCAATTAGCCGCCGCTCCGTGGTATGGGATCGCGTTGCTGCAGGCGGCGCATGCCTACGAGCAAGCGACGGAGTGGCACAAGAAAATGCCATGACTGGTCAACTCTCAAAACTTGTCATCCTGAGCGAAGCAATTCAGTGCGCGAAGCGAGCAGAATTGCGGAGTCGAAGGATCCATACAATGCAGACGCCGTCTGTGCCGCCGCAGGGAGTTCTCGCGAAGACGTCAGCCCCGTCGTCGAAAAGCAACGAAAAAGGAGGCTCGCAAAAGGCTAGCTACTGCAGAATTTGAACCTGCTTTACTGTTCGGCCAACTCGTATATCGAGAGGCACAGGTGGGAGAGTAATCGCGAAGAAAGGTTCCTTCCTGACATCGCCAGCGATCCGAACGGAACCTTGCTCCCTCTTCCGTTGCGCATCCGTAGTGGAGGAGGCGAACCCAGCTTTATGCAGTAGCTTGTCCAATTTGATAAAGCATTGCTCGGCGCCATACAGAGCAGCCCCCGGAGGTCCAGGATGATGCTGAATGTCATTAAGCTGGACTTGGACCACGTCTACGGACTCCGGTGTTCCGCGATCTCGAAATTGGCGCGACCAGTTGTTTTCAGCTTTCAGAGCTTCCTCGGCGCCATGAAAGTCCCGCAAGATCGTTCTCGCCAAGTGTTGCTTCAAGGCCATCGGGTGACGCTCTCCCGAAGCAACCTGCTGCTGCATGTGCTGGATATCGGGTACCGAAACATCCGTCAACAGCTCGTAATAGCGCCACATCATCTCGTCGGAAATCGACATCACTTTGCCGTACATTTCCAGCGGCGGCTCGTGAATTCCAATCGCATTCCCCAGCGACTTCGACATCTTGTTCACGCCGTCGAGGCCTTCGAGAATCGGCGTAGTCAGCACCACCTGCGATTCCTGCCCATAAGCTCGCTGCAACTCCCGCCCCACCAGCAGATTGAATTTCTGGTCGGTGCCGCCGAGTTCCACGTCGGCTTCGAGCGCGACCGAATCGTATCCCTGCGCCAGCGGATACAGCAGTTCGTGCATGGAAATCGGCTTCTCGTCATGAAAGCGCTTGTGGAACTCCTCGCGCTCGAGCATCTGCGAGACCGTGTACTTCGCCGTCAGACGTATGAAATCCTCGGCCGAGAACTTCGAGAACCACCGGCTGTTGAAGTCCACCACCGTTTTTTCCGGGCTGAGAATTTTGAAGACTTGTGTCTTGTAGGTCTCGGCGTTCTCCGCAATCTGCTCCGGGGTCAGCGGAGGCCGCGTTGCCGAGCGGCCCGTTGGATCGCCTATCATTCCGGTGAAATCTCCGATGAGGAAGATGACCGTGTGTCCGAGATCCTGAAAATGTTTGAGCTTGCGCAGCAGGACCGTGTGCCCCAGGTGCAGATCGGGCGCGGTCGGATCGAAGCCCGCCTTCACCCGCAGCGGCTTGCCCGAAGCGAGCGAGCGTTCGAGCTTGGCGCGCAGTTCGGATTCCTTGACAATCTCCGCCGCGCCCTTCTTGATGTATGCCAGTTGTTCGTCAACCGGTGGAAAGTTAGCCATGTCGTAGTGATTATAACGATGTGGGGTTAATGGAGAGCCGGGCGTCCCCGCCGGGCCGCGATGACGCCGACGCACGCTGGGACGGGCGAGACGCCCGTCGCTCCATTAACGCCGATAAAAACTCAGCGCCGCGTCTCCCTGTACCAGCGTCCGATAACGCCGCAACTCCCCAAACACCTCGCCGGGATCAAACCTCTTCTCATGCTCAGCGATCACCAGACTCCGCTCGCCGAGCAACTTCGATTCCGCCAATGCCGCTAAAGTCTTCGCGTACTCGTCCTGCATCGAGTAGGGCGGATCCAGAAACACGAAATCGGCAGCACTCCTCGCCGCCTCCAATTGCCGCAAGGCTTTCCCGGCCTCAACCTTCGTGATCTGAAACCCGCGAGCAATTCCCAGCGATTTCAAATTCGCGGCAATCACTTCCGCCGCCGCTTTGGACGACTCGACAAAATGCACCATCCGCGCGCCACGGCTCAAAGCCTCAATCCCCACCGCGCCCGTCCCCGCATACAAATCGAGCCACGTTGACTCAGCCAGCGCCTCCGGATTGCCCGCGCACAGCACGTTGAACAGCGTCTCCCGCAGCCGGTCCGAAGTCGGACGAATCTCAAGCCCAGGCAACGACCGCAACGTCCCGCGCCGGTACTGCCCCGCAATCACTCTCATAAGTTAAAAAGTCCTGTAGAGACGGGGCTTTCCCCGTCTCTGCTGCGGGAGACGCGGCAGGCCCCGTCTCTACGGGAAACTGATCTTCCGGCCCAGCCCTTCCGTTTTTCCATTTCGCATCCAGCAGGCGCTATTCGGTGTCTAAGTAGATAGAATACTGGTAGGCATGTCGATGCGCAGTTGGTCCATCCCGGTCGGACGTCTTTTCGGAATCGAAATCCGTATTCATCTGACCTTCCTGTTTCTGCTGATCTTTGTGTGGAGCACTGAAGCCGCCACGCAGGATGCCAGCGCCGCCCTGCGCGGACTCGCTCTGGTCGGCATCATTTTCGGCAGCGTGATCCTGCACGAATTGGGTCACGCGCTGGTGGCTCGCGGTTCGGGCATCCCGGCCAAGGGCATTGTCCTGCTGCCGATCGGCGGAATCACCATCCTCGACGAGGCCCACGCCATTCCCGACCCGATCAACGCCTGGAAACGTGACATCCGCATCGCCGTCGCCGGACCGCTGGTGAATCTCTTCATCGCCGGTTTGTCCGCACTCGTTTTGCTCGCGGCCATGCCTGGCATTTCGCTGACCGCGCGGCCGCTTCTCCACTCCAGCGCCCTGTTGCGGAGCATCGTCTGGGCAAACCTCTACCTCGGCTTGTTCAACTTGTTGCCGGCGTATCCCATGGATGGCGGACGTGCTTTGCGCGCTGTTTTTTCACGCCGCGTCGATATGGTCCAAGCCACCCAGCGCGCCGTCCGCATCGGCCGCGTGTTTTCTTTCCTGATGATCATGGTCGGAATGCTGATCAGCAGTCGCGCGGAGACGCGATGGGACGGCTATTGGCTGATGATGATCGGTTTCTTTCTTTTTGCAGGCGCACAACTCGAAGAGCGCTCCGCAGTATTTCAATCGGTTCTGCAGAGTGTTCGCCTCGAAGAAGTCATGCTCACCGACTTCGCCACCCTCTCGCCCGCCGACACGCTGGAAGACGCGTTGGAAAAAGCCGTGCACACCCTGCAGGACGATTTTCCGGTAGTACGCGGCAGCGACATGGTGGGCGTAGTCTCCAGGCAAAAAATTCTCGAAGCCCTGCGCGCCGAAGGCAACGGCTACGTGCAAGCTGTGATGAACCGCATCTTCGACGTTGCCGCCAAGCAGGAGTCGCTAGCCTCCGCCTTCCGCAAGCTCTCCGCCCGCAATCTCAGCATCATCCCGGTTGTCGACGAACAGAATCTGGTCGGAATCGTCACCCTGCAAAACCTGATGCACTCCATGTCGCTATTGGCCGAAAGCCGTAAATTACGCCGCGAAGCGCTCGACTCCTAGGAAGGTTAGAGGTAAGAGGTCAGATTGCAGAGGTTAGAACCCATTGCGCAAGCGACTGTCGGCGAACCTGGGGATTTTCACTCTGCAATCTAACCTCTGACCTTTAGCCTCTGACCTTCGCGTAAACTTCCTGCGCCGCTCGCACCGCCGATCCAAACTCAACCGCCTTCCCCGTAGCTTCAGCGATCACATGCTCAAGCGCCGCCAGCACTCCCACCGTGTCCAGATAATCGTAGTAGCCAATATGAGCGATGCGGAAAAGCTGTCCCTTCATCTCCGCCTGCCCGTTGGCCACGACCGCGCCAAACTGCTCGCGAAAGCGTTTGCAAATGGCCGTAGAATCGGTGCCCGCCGGAGCAGCAACCGCCGTCAGCGCCCCCGCCGGACAAACAGGCGAGAATAACTTCAGCCCCAAAGCTTGCACTCCGGCACGCGTCATAGCCGCACACAACTCCGCGTTTGCAATCAAAGCGTCGCGCCCCGCCGCCAGATTCCCGTCTCCCATCTGCCGCAGATAATCGAACGCCGCAGCCAGTCCGGCAAACAGCGAAGTCGCGGGAGTGTAAGCCGTCTCCGCCTTAGCCGCCGATTTCCGTTCCTTCCGCAGATCGAAGTAATATCGCGGAGACTTAGCCGTTTCCATGCGCTGCCAAGCCCGCTCGCTGATCGCCCCATAGGCCAATCCCGGCGGGATCATCAGCGCCTTCTGCGAGCCGCCAATAATGACGTCGACTCCCCAATCATCCACGTCGAGACGCGTTGTACCCAAGCCAGTGATCGCGTCGACGACCAGCAAAGTATCGGGCAAATCGCGCACCAGCCGCGCGATTGACTGGACGTCATGCCTCGCGCCCGTGGAACTCTCGGTCGCCTGCACATAAACGCAGCGGATCTCCGGCGTCAGCTTGCGCTGCACATCCTCAAGCAAAATGGTTTTGCCATAAGGAGCGGTCACCGTTTCCACCGCGCAGCCAAACGCCTGAGCCAGCGAAGTCCAGCGCTCGCCAAACTTCCCCGCCGTCAACACCAGCACCCGGTCTCCGGGAGAAGTGAGGTTCGAAATCGAAGCCTCCATAAACCCCGTCCCCGAAGAAGACAGCACCAGCACGTCGTTCTGAGTGCCGATGAACTCCTTCACATCGGCCAGCACGCGCGTGAACAGCGCACGGAAATCGGCAGTACGATGGTGCGCGCCATAGGAGGCCATCGCCGTCTGCGCGGCAGGAAGAAGAGGAGTCGGTCCGGGAGTGAAGAGCCTGTTTTTCTTGAGCATGGGAATAATCAGAATATGCGATGGCAGGAAATTCGGAAAGCGATTGCAGAAGTCAGAGGTCAGATTGCAGAGGTTAAAATCCTAGCAGGCTGCTGAAAAACTACTCCTAATCCACAGCCTTGTATGGTACGAGAAGGCATGCGCGGAGACGATCAGCAGCAGAATCATATGTTCAGTTACTTGTCCCCCGAGATGCGCGTTCGCAAGGATCATCCGCTGCGCGCCATCCGGGCCATGGTGGATGAAGTGCTCACCCAGTTGTCGCGGCGGTTTGACGGCATGTATGCCACGGTTGGGCGTCCGTCGATTGCGCCGGAGAAGCTGTTGCGGGCGCAGTTGCTGCAGATGCTGTACTCGATCCGCAGCGAACGATTGCTGATGGAAGAGATGGATTACAACCTGCTGTTCCGCTGGTTCGTGGGCCTGAACGCGGACGATGAAGTCTGGGATGCGACCACCTTCAGCAAGAACCGCGACCGATTGCTGGAGGCGGATGTGGCCAAGGAGTTTCTGGTGCGCGTGGTAGCACAAGCGCGGGGAAAGGGGCTGACCTCCGACGAACACTTCACCGTCGACGGCACGCTGCTGGAGGCCTGGGCGAGTCTCAAGAGCTTTCAACCAAAAGAAGGCAAGCCGACTCCTCCGCCGGATGATCCTGGCAACCCCACGGTGAACTTTCACGGGGAGAAGCGCTCGAGCGAGACCCATGAGTCCAAGACCGATCCCGACTTTCTGCTGGCACGCAAAAGCGGGGGCAAGGAGTCCAGGTTGAGTTACAGCGGGAATCTGTTGGTGGAGAACCGCAATGGACTGATCGTGGACGCCGAAGTCTTCCAAGCGAACGGGACGGCGGAACGCGATGCGGCACTGGTCATGATGGAGAGGCTTCCGGGCACGCAACCGCTGACGGTGGGCGGCGATAAAGGGTTCGACACGTTCGGGTTTGTGGAGGAGTGCCGCAATCTGTGCGTGACGCCGCACGTGGCGCAGAACATGGGACGACGCGGGGGCAGCGCGATTGATGGCCGCACCACGCGGCACTCTGGTTATGCCATCAGCCAGAAGAAGAGGAAACGGATCGAAGAATGTTTCGGCTGGCTGAAGACGATGGCGCTTATGCGGAAGGTTCGGCATCGCGGGGTGAGCAAAGTGCACTGGATATTTACCCTCGCCTGCGCCGCCTACAATCTGGTGCGAATGCGAAACCTGACCGCCGCGGTTCCGGAGGTGTAAGTCGGAGCCGAGGTGTGTCTGTAGCAGCATCGAGTTGGAACCAGAGGCCACAAAAACACCGGAAATCAAAATGTTCAACGTCATCAATGATGAACAACAGAAAGAAGAACACGCTGCGAATCAATTTTTCAGCAGCCTGCTAGCGACTGGTTCACCTCTGCAATCTGACCTCTGCCCTCTGACCTCGTTCTATAATTCCCCCATGCCCCTAATCGACCAGATCCAGAAAGACATAGTAGCCGCCATGAAGGCGCGCGAAGAGCATCGACTCTCCACCCTGCGGATGGTCAAGACCGCGCTCAAGAACAAAGAGATCGACAAGATGGCTCCGCTCGACGACAAGGAATCCCAGCAGATCCTCTCTACGCTGATCAAGCAGCGCAAGGACTCAGTCGAGCAGTTCACCAAAGGCGGACGCCAGGAAATGGCCGACAAAGAAGCCGCCGAAATCAAGCTGATCGAAACTTACCTGCCAAAGGCCGCCGGAGAAGAAGAAATCACAGCCGGAGTCCGCGCGGCGATTGCCGAGATGACGCCCGCGCCTGCCATGAAAGACATGGGCACAGTAATGAAAGCCGCCATGGCCCGCTTCGGCGCCGCTGGGATGCGGGTGGACGGTAAGGTGGTCAGCGAGGCGGTGAAAAAGGAGTTGGCGGGGAAGTAGCGGCTAGCAAGACTGACGTAGGGGCGGACGCATTCGTCCGCCCTGTCGAGCGCAGGTCGACAGACTGCTGACTGAGCGGAGACCGTAGGCGATGAACTTCCTGCTGTTGCTGCCACTCATTGTTACGGCGACGCTCGCAGTAGCCGGTTGGTACGCTGCATCGCCTTTCCATGAATCGTGACCAGGAGAACAAGCGGTGTGAACTTCGGATCCAATATCTCCTTGAGGCTTATCGAAGGCTCGAGAATTCTTCAAATCGACGCGATCTGAGTGCTTATGCCCGCGATCTTGAGTCGGCCTTAGCAGACATCCAACTCCTCGGCAGTAAGGACCAAGTCCAACTGGCTCATGAGTTCGCTGTGTCTATGGCGAAAAATCAAGCAGGGTCATTGGACCCTCTGGTCGCCAATATTCGCTCTGAACTACGGCGGGAGCTACGGCTAGAACCTCTTCCGGATCGCATTGTCATCTTCCGCCATGAGTCGAAGACTCGCTGAAGCCGAGCTTCGCTCGGCTGCCCGGACGGGGGCGTCCGGGGCTACGTGGTTCGTGGAGGTTCGTAGGGATTCAGGAAGGGGCGATGCCACGCCCAACGATATTTCTGCCAGTCGCTAACGAGTCCACGGCGAACTGGATTCTCGAGGACATACAAGACTTTGGCGTAAGTGTCTTCCGATGATCGCAGTACGCGATCAAATGACTCTTCTTGCCACACCGTGCCACGGCGGCCAACGTGCTTGTTGATTTTGTGTGCTGACGCTCCCTTAATCGCCTTCATGATTTCGAACAGCGGAATCACTCTCTTTTGCTGGTCATCGATTCCCGGCGTGAGAACTAGGTGGGCGTGGTCGGGCATGACTACTGCAGCGTCCAGGTCGTATCGCAAGGCATCATCATGACGAATACATTCGAGAACGATGTCGCGCGCCCATTCCTGCAGGATCTGTCGATCTTTCGTGACGAACGTGACGAAGTACCGTTTAGCGTCTCGTTGCAGGTGCGGCAGGTTGCGACGGTAGAAGGTCATCGGCCCGGACTTTCCTAATTAGCGCTGATCGCACAACCACAAACCGCGTAGGGGCGGAACCCCTCGTCCGCCCCATCGAGCGAAGCTAGACGGAAGGACTGGTGCCTACTTAGTCGAGACTAAGGGACGGATTGATCGCTGTCGGTGACGCGTGGACATCCGCCGTGTGAGATTTTCGCCAGAGAAGCGCCAACCCCAGCCGAGATCCGCTCGGCTCCCCGGACGAGGGCGTCCGGGGCTACGTGGTTCGTGGCGATGCGTAGGTTCGTGCGCCTACCTTGTTTGCTGCCACTCCCGGTACGCCTCGCTCTTCCCGATCCCGCGCTCTTTAGCAACTTTCTTCAGCGCGGCCTTTTCATCGGCATTCTCTTCGGCCATGATTTCGCGCACGCGCTGGGCGACGCTTACCGTCTCGGATACAGCCGCAGCCGCTCCCTCCTCGGCCTTAGCGATGAGGAGAGTGATTTCGCCTTTGACGTCTCCGCGGGCTTTGAGCTGTTCAAGAATTTCTGACACCCGTCCGCGCAAAAATTCTTCATGCAGCTTCGTCACCTCGCGTGCGACCACGACGTGGCGGTCGTTCCCTAGAACCTCGACCACATCCGCCAGCGTCTCCAGCAGCCGGTGCGGCGCCTCGTAGAACACCAGCGTCCGCGGAGAGTCTTTGATGCTTTCCAGCAGCTTGCGGCGCTGTCCCGACTTGGAGGGAAGAAAGCCGCTGAAACGGAACGAATCGGTAGGCAGCCCGCTGGCGACGAGCGCGGCCAGAAATGCCGACGCCCCAGGAATCGGCACCACCGGCACATGATGCCGGATGGCGAGCGCGATCAGCCGGAATCCCGGGTCGGAGATGCCGGGCATGCCTGCGTCGGTGACGAGCGCGATCTTGGCGCCGCCTTCGAGGTCGACGACCAGTTCGGCGGCTTTGGTCATCTCGTTGTGCTCGTGATAGCTGACCAATCGCGTCTGGATGCCATAATGGTTGAGCAGCTTCAGCGTCTGCCGCGTGTCCTCGCAGGCAATCAGGTCAACCTCTTTGAGCACCCGCAGAGCGCGCAGGGTGATGTCTTCAAGGTTGCCGATGGGCGTGGCAACGAGATACAGCGACGGCCCTCCAACGGCTGGGCCTCGTTCGGAGATGCCGCCATTCTGGATGTCTTCGGGCATGAGGGCAGTCTAGCAAGAAAATCCTTACCATAGAGGGCACAGAGGAGCGCAAAGGAAGACTCGCTTCAGGATTCCCCCGTGTTCCTCTGTGTCCCCGCCTGTGGTAAAGACTTTTGTCAGTGATGCCAGGTAGCGCGCGGCGGTCCCGGAACCATCCGCGTCAACTTCTTCTCGCTTCGCCTTTTATTCGCTTCGTGCTAAACTGACCCAAACTGATGTGACAGCCAACACTTCACGCTCCAGCCCGCGGGTGTAGGCTCAGATTCCAGATTCATAAACGAGGAGCAGCCATTATGGCCGACGAGCGTAGCCGATTAGAAGATCGCAGCACTGAGCGCAATAACGAGCGCACCAAAGCAATCGATCTCGCATTCGCACAAATTGAGAAGCAGTTTGGCAAAGGGTCCATCATGCGGCTGGGGTCGAAGGAAGCCATCGTTCCCATCGCGGTGATTTCCACGGGCGCGATTTCGTTCGATGCCGCGCTGGGCGTCGGCGGAGTGCCCCGCGGCCGCGTTGTCGAAATCTTCGGCCCGGAGTCTTCCGGCAAAACGACCATTGCCTTGCAGGTGATTGCCGAGGCGCAAAAGGCTGGCGGCTTGGCGGCGTTCGTCGATGCCGAACACGCGCTCGATCCCGGCTATGCCAAGAAATTGGGAGTGGACGTCGACAATCTGCTGGTCTCGCAACCTGACTATGGCGAGCAGGCGCTCGAAATCGTGGAGGCGCTGGTGCGCTCGAACGCCATTGACGTGCTGGTGGTGGACTCGGTAGCCGCGCTCGTCCCCAAGGCAGAACTCGACGGCGAAATGGGTGACAGCCACATGGGATTGCAGGCCCGCCTGATGTCGCAGGCCTTGCGCAAACTGACCGGAACTGTAGCCAAGTCACGCACCAGCCTGATCTTCATCAACCAGATTCGCGAAAAAATTGGGGTCATGTTCGGCAATCCTGAGACCACGACGGGCGGGCGCGCGCTGAAGTTCTATTCGTCGGTGCGCATCGATATCCGCCGCATTGCGGCCATTAAAGAAGGAGACGTAGTCACCGGCTCGCGCACCCGAGTCAAGATCGTGAAAAATAAAGTGGCGGCGCCCTTTCGCGAAGCTGAGTTCGACATTTTATACGGCGAGGGCATCTCCCGTGAAGGCGACCTGCTCGATATCGCGGTGAATAGCAATATCCTGGAGAAATCGGGCTCGTGGTTCAGCTACAAAGGCGAGCGCATCGGCCAGGGACGCGAGAATGCCCGTGCCTTCCTGAAAGAAAATAAAGACACGATGGCCAAGCTCGATGCCGAAGTGCGCAAAGCTCTTGGGCTGACCGCAGCCGCTCCGGCTCCAACTGCCGTTCCAGCGCAAGCTACCGGTACGCAGGGACGGGTCACGACCATGCCGTCGGCGTTACCAGAAGCAGCGAAAGTTCCGGCCGCAAGACGGTAAACCGACGCGAACGCAACTGAGCTAATCGATGGAGAGACGGGCGTCTCGCCCGTCTGCCGGGCGGGGACGCCCGGCTCTCCATTACTCCACCTAGATCCCCCTTCCGATTGCCATTCCCGCTTCCCCCCGCATACAATCCTCCTTTCTTCGACCTTGTCTTCGAACCGAGGCCCCTGTGAAGCGCATCAAAGCTATCTATCCCGGATCGTTCGATCCTCCCACCAACGGCCATCTCGATCTCATCGAGCGCGGCAGCCAGATCTTCGACGAACTGGTCGTCGCCATTCTCCGCAATCCCGAGAAAGACCCGCTCTTCAGCGTCGCCGACCGCCGCAAGATGCTGGAGGCGATGACCGCGGACTTTGACAACGTCTCGGTCGACACGTTTGACGGCCTTACCGTGGACTACGCGTTGCGGGTCGAGGCCAGGGTCATCCTGCGCGGCATTCGCGCCATCAGCGACTACGAGTACGAGCTCCAGATGGCGCTGATGAATCGCAAACTCCAGCCCGGTCTGGAGACGGTGTTCATGATGCCCGCCGAAAAATATTCGTACCTGAGCTCGCGTCTGGTGCGCGAAGTCGCCCAACTCGGCGGATCGATCGATTGCCTGGTGCCGGAACTTGTCGAGCAGAAGGTTCGTGAGAAAATGGACGTGGCGCACAAATTCGAGAACGGCGAGCAGCCCGCGGGCAAGACGCCTTCCGAGGGCAAGAGCAAATCCAGAAAAAAGAAGTTATAAGGACAGCAAGAACATTATGAGCACAGTCGTGGCACCCGTCACCCACCCCGTCCGCCTGACCGAACGCATCAACCGCATCGAGCCCTCCGCCACCATGGCGGTCGTGGCCGAGGCTGACAAACTGCGTCAGCAGGGAATTGATGTTGTGGATTTCGGCGCCGGCGAGCCCCACTTCTCCACGCCGCAGCACATCAAGGACGCCGCCATCGCCGCCATCCAGGCGAATTTTTCGAAGTACACCGCGGTCGGCGGCACCACTGAACTGAAGGACGCCATCGTCCACCGTCATGCTGTGGACTTTGACTCCGACTACCGTCGCGAAGAAGCCGCAGCCTCAGTAGGCGGCAAGCACGCGCTCTTCAACGTTATCTCTGTGCTAGTAGACCATGGCGACGAGGTCATCCTTCCTGTCCCTTACTGGGTCTCATTCAAGGACATGGTGCGCTACGCCGGCGGCACCTGCGTGCTTCTGCAGAGTGACGAATCGCAGGGCTTTCGCGTCACCGCCGATATGGTCGCAAAGCTCGTGACGCCGAAGACCAAGCTCATCATTCTGAATTCCCCCTCCAATCCCTCCGGAGCCGTGATGAGCCCGGAAGACATGACCGCAGTCGTCAAACTGGCCCACCAGCGCGGCATCTGGGTAATTTCCGACGAATGCTACGTATATCTGAATTACAGCGGCAAGCGCTTCTCCGTAGGTTCGTTGCGCGAGTTCCGCGACCGCTTTATGGTAGTCGGGTCGCTCTCGAAGACCTATGCCATGACCGGCTGGCGTCTAGGTTTTACGTTAGGTCCCGCGCCCATCATCACCGCCGTGCAGAAGTTGCAGAGCCAGTCCACGTCGAACCCGACCTCGATCGTGCAGAAAGCCGCGGTAGCCGCGCTCAAAGGCTCGCAACAGTGCGTCGAAGAAATGCGCGCGGATTACATCAAGCTGCGCGATCACGTGGTGGAGGGATTGCGCTCCATACCCGGAGTGAAATGCACGCTGCCGGAAGGAGCGTTCTATGCTTACCCCAATGTTTCGGCATTTTTTGGGCGTAGTGGGATGAACTCAGCCTCCGACATCGCCGGCAAACTGCTGCGCGAGGTGCACGTCGCCACGGTTCCCGGAGAAGGCTTCGGCACCAAGGAACACATTCGCGTTTCCTACGCCACATCGATGGCCGAACTCGACCGTGGATTGGAGCGTATGCGGAAGTTCTTTGGCGGACTGTAAATTTGTTGCCGCACTTTTTTAGGCCAAAATGTTTAACCCAGATCCAAAGCGACCATTGAACCGCGTTATTTTCATCGCCCTTGGGGTTACCGCGATCGGGCTCGGTCTTGCTCCGCTCCGACACGGTTATCTCTTCTATCGGAACTGGTGGGGCGGAATGGCATTCGGACCATTGGCGATTTTATTTGGGGTTCTGTTCATAGTGTGCGCGATATTCAAACCCGACATTTTCAAAGCTTAAAATGAGGCAGCTCCGAAACCCGTACAATTCCAAGCGCCCCTGCCTTTTTTTTAAGCTTCTAACTACGCTGCTCGATCAAATGACCCAACTCTATCCACTCCTGATGTCGCCCGCCTTCGACCCGCGTCCCTGGGGCACGCTCGATCTTTCCGCGATCTATCCCAACCACAAATTCAACGAACGCATCGGAGAAGCCTGGCTAACCGGCGACAACTGTGTAGTCGCAAACGGCCCGCTAGCGAAACGTACACTCGCCGACCTGAGCAAAGAATTTGGCGCCGAATTCGTAGGCACAGCCGCGCGCGACCCGCAACGCTTTCCGTTGCTGCTGAAGTTCTTGTTTCCCGAGGACAAACTCTCCGTCCAGGTGCATCCCGACGACAAGACCGCGCAACACTTCGGCGAGCCCTGGGGCAAAACCGAATGCTGGTACGTGGCCCACGCCAAGCCCGGATCGCAGATCGCGCTAGGTCTGAAGCCCGGCGTTACGGTGGCTCAATTCGAGCAAAGCATCCAAGAAAATCGCGCCGAAGACTTGCTCAACTGGATCAACGTCTACCAGGGCGAAATGATTTACGTAGCTGGCGGCACGGTGCATACGCTCGGACCAGGGTCTGTCATCGTGGAGACGCAGCAACAGTCCGATACCACATATCGTCTCTACGACTACGGACGCCCGCGCCCGCTGCATCTGGAGCGCGGCCTTGCGTCGGTCAAAGAGCGCACCGCCTCCGGCAAAGTGATCCGCCCCGCGCCGGTCAGCATTCACGGCGGCAAGAGCCGTCAGTCGTCCATGATCGTCGCACCCTACTTCACGGTAGACCTGTTTGAATTGAAGGAGCCGCATGTATTTTCAACCGCGGAGTCTGAGAATAACGCCGCAGGCAAAACATCCGTGCAGATTCTGGTAGCAGTGGAAGGCTGCGGAGTTGTCGAGGTGCAAGGCCGCGATCCGGTGACGCTGGCCAAAGGCGACGCGGTCGTGATCCCGGCCGCTGTCCAAAGTTTCATGGTCCGGCCGCAGTGGGCAGTCGAATTCCTGAAAGCCAGCGTGCCGAGCGGGACCGTGCCCGAGCCCGCCACTCGGATGTGAACCGAAACCCTCCACCACAGGGGCACAGAGGTACACAGGGCAGATCAAAATCCGCTGTGTCCCGCTTTCCTCTGTGTACCTCTGTGCCCCCTGTGGTGAAGCCTTTCGCCGCGCCCCACGCAGATGTTAGGCTTGCAACGACCGTGAAAGCGAACCCTCACTTCTATCCCGTAATCCTCGCAGGCGGCCGAGGCACGCGCTTCTGGCCGCTGAGCCGCAAGCGCCGCGCCAAGCAACTGCTTGCGCTCGACGGCAAGCAGACTATGCTGCAGCAGACCGTAGCGCGCCTCGCGCCCATGGCCGCGCCCAGCCGTTTCTGGATCATCACCAATGACGATCTGCGCCCCGCCATCCTGCGTCAGCTTCCGAAGCTGCCAGCAAAGCAAATTATCGCCGAGCCTGCCGGACGGAACACCGCCCCCGCCATCGGCCTGGCCGCATTTCTTTTGCTGCGTCACGATCCCGATGCGGTGCTCGGCCTGTTTCCCTCCGACCACGTCATCGCCGATCCCGCCCAATACCGCGCGACTCTAACCCAAGGAATCGAGATCGCCGCCGCGGGAGAAAACATCGTTGTCCTCGGCATCCGCCCGACGCGCCCCGAAACCGGTTACGGATACATAGAGGCTGGCGCTCCCGATCACCAGAGTTCCCTGCGCGTCCGGCGCTTCACCGAAAAGCCAGATCTCGCCTCGGCCCGGCAGTTCCTCGAAGCGGGCAATTACTTCTGGAACAGCGGCATGTTTCTCTGGCGCGCCGATACGCTAGCGAACGCCTTGCGCGAGCATCTTCCCAACACCGCGCCGCTGCTCGAAAAAATTGCCGCCGCCTATGGTACGCGCAAATTCGCCGACACGTTTCTCAAGCTCTACCCGAAGTGTGAAAACATCAGCATCGACTATGCCGTCCTAGAGCCTCGTTCCGCCAAGGGAGAAGCCCAGTCGCGCATCTTCTGTCTGCCCTCCGACTTCGGATGGA
>OBLT010000447.1_pt1 | contig 27260 bp, 30 predicted proteins | sample 1518721 | NCBI WGS metagenome assembly OBLT01 (sample SAMEA3539307, study PRJEB22396) | soil metagenome | biome: tundra; feature: field; material: soil | place: USA | collected 2010-05 | depth 0.15 m | reverse complement strand
GAGGACTTCGCGCCGCCCGTGCCCGGCCGCCCGCCCGTGGTCAGAAGGCCACCCGCACCGCCGGTCCCGCCTCGGCCGCTGGTGCCCGCGCCGCCGCCCGTGCCGATGCTGCCACCCCTCGCCACGATGCCACCGGCGCTCGTCGTGCCACCCGTGCTCAAGGTTCCGCCCGTGCCGATCCTTCCCCCCGCGGCAGGAGATCCGGCTACGCCGGGGACGCCGCCGGTCGAGAAGCTCCCGCCCATCACGAACCCGCCGCCCGTGCCGAGCGTGCCGCCCATGCTCCCTATCCCGCCCTGGCCCGGCGCTCCGCCGACGGCGAGGCCACCGCCGGTGCCCGAGCGACCGGCAGAACCCACGACGCCAGCGAAGCCCGCACCGCCTGCAGCGGTAGTGTCATCGAGCAGCGGCGTGCGCGCGCAAGCCACCAGCGAGACGATCATCAAGAGGCAGGCCCTGCAGGGTTTCATCGAGTGCTCCTACTCTGGCGGCATGGTATTGCAGCCCCATACAGGAGTCGAGGGCTTCAACACCTCGCTACGCTCGCGCCCCGGCGGCCACGACCTTCGGGCTCTGTTCGGATGTCCGAACACCGGCGCAGACCTGACAGGTCTACGCAACAATTCCAAGCTGCGGCCGATACCTCAATATGCCCAGGCCGCGTGAAGTCCTCCCAGGTCGCACCTATATGATCACCCGCCGCTGCACCCAGCGACAGTTCTTGATGCGACCCGATCCCGAGACTAACAATGCCTTCATCTATTGCCTCGCCGTCGCTGCCCAGCGTGCAGACGTCGAGGTCATCTTCACCGCGGCCCAATCCAATCACCACCACACCGGTATCTACGACCCAAAGGGCACCTACCCCGAGTTCATCGAGCACTTCCACAAGCTTTTCGCCAAATCCATGAACTGTCTCCGCGGCCGCTGGGAAAACTTCTGGTCTTCAGAACAAACCAGCGTGCTTCGCCTCGTCGACAGGAATGACGTTCTCGACAAGATGGTCTACGCCCTTACCAATCCGGTAAAGGACAACTTTGTTGCAACCGTGAAGGAATGGCCGGGCACCAACTCTTACGATGCCATGGTGACCGGTCGCGCTCTCACGGCGTATCGCCCGGCCCACTTCTTCCGCGAAGACGGCCCCATGCCTGAGACGGTCACACTGTCTATCAGCCGACCGGTCGATTTCGCCGACATGGACGCCGAGGACTATCGAGCCCTCCTTACTTCGCGGGTAGAAGCTGTCGAGACTGCCACTGCGGACAAGCGGTACACAAGCAGCATCGTCGTGCTCGGCAGGCAGAGAATCCTCGATCAGGACTGGCGAGACACTCCAACCAGCCACGAGCCCCGCCGCAACCTGTCCCCTAGGATTGCCGCCAAGAACAAGTGGAGCCGGATCGAGGCGCTGCTACGAAACAAGCTGTTTCAGGACCGCTACATTCAAGCGTTCAACGAACTCAAAGCCGGGGTCAAGGACGCGCTGTTCCCCGCAGGCACGTACTGGTTGCGCCGCTTCGCCGCCGCCGCATGCGAACCCTGGCCCGCTGGAGCGCAAGGATCAGCATAGCCAGGAAGAGCTCACAGGTCCCGTCGCTCCCGCTGAGGGCCAACCTGTGTCTTGCCCGCGTTGAAGGGCCAGAGCAAGTCCGCCTAGGCGCCTTTCGGCTTGCCTCTCTGGTCTTCTGCCACCTATCCGCAGTCGTCAGCCTTCGTGGAAACGAACTGGATCGGGCAACGGGCAGTCGGCCGGATTCATAGCCAGATGGACCTTGCCGATCGCTAGATGACCAACCTGGGAGAGGGAGAGAGAGAGGAAAGGACATTCAGGGAGAGAGAGAGGAAAGGACATTCAGGGAGAGAAAGGACATTCGACTTGCCCCAAGCGTTTGCGTGAATCAGAGTTGGATGGGAAATGCTTGCGCAGGCGAACAAGGCGTTGCTGCTCCGGCCCCACAAGGGGGCTGTGGCACTCCGCTTGTTCACGGTGGCGCTGATCGCTGCCGTCGGAGCCGCGCAGTTCTCGGCTGCATGGCACGAGGCCAGCGTTCGGCACGTGCGATGCGCGGAGCATGGCGAGGCGGTCGATGTCGGAGCCGTCCCGAGCGTGGCAGCTCCTGCGCGCGATCGCGCGACCAGTAAGGGGATGGAGGGGGCCGACAGTGCCGAGACCACGTCGCACGATCACTGCTCCCTTGTGCTGGCCTTTCGAGCGAGCGCGCGAGCACGGCTGGTAAGGCTGGCCACGCGCTTCGAGCCGCCGCCGGTCGTCGTGCGGCCGGCCAGCGAACCCAGTCGGCGACCAGGGCGCGCATTCGTCCTGGCCAGCGCACCCAAGACTTCCCCGCCCTCGGTCTAATCAGCCCTCGGTCTAATCAGATCGATGTGTCGCCAGGGGCAGACAGCAGCGCCAGCTTTGCGCTGTTTGCGCCGGCATTGATGTCGAACATTACCCGCTCGCGTCGAGCATCGGTTTCCGTACGCGGAGATCGGCCACGCACCGAGTGGGCCTGACCGGCGCATGCGCGCCAGGTGACCGCCCCGAACCTTCGTTGCCCGCTGTCGGGCTTGTGGAGGAGATCTCGTGTTCCTATTCCGCGCCCATTTTCTGTTTCGCATTCTCTCCGCACCGTGCAATCGATGCCTGCTGATCGGACTCTGCGCCTGGCTTGCACTGGAGCACGTCGCCCATGCACAGGATGCGGGCGCACCCGCCCCTTCGCAGGTCGAGCCGCCGCAGGTCGTGGAACGGCAGCAGCCCTCGTACCCGACGGAGATCGTAGGTGTGGGTGGCGATGTGGCGGTCAACGTCGATGTGGATCTTCTGGGCAATGTCACGGGGGTGGTGCTGGCCCATGGTGTGACTCCGCCGCTCGACCGCGCGGCGCTCGATGCCGCCAGCCACTGGCGCTTTCGACCGGCTCTCCGTGGAGGAGTCGCGGCGGCGAGCCGAGTCCAGCTTCTCTTCCACTTCGAGGCGCCAGTGCCACCACCGCAGCCAGCACCTGCGGCATCCACCAAGCCAGAGCCACCCGGCCCACCAGCCATTCCGTCCGCAGCGCCGACGTCAGAACCGCCGGCCACGGCACCTCCAGCCGCACCAACTGCCCTCGATGTCACCGTGCTTGGCCGCCGTCCGCCGACCAGCCGGGGTGTGTCCGATTTCCAGGTCAGGGTCGATCAACTTGCGGAAGTGCCGCGCACCAATGCCTCCGAGCTGCTCAAGCTCGCGCCCGGGATCTTGCTGACAAATGAAGGCGGCGAAGGGCACGCCGAGCAGGTCTTCATGCGCGGGTTCGATGCGCGCGAGGGCCAGGACATCGAGTTCTCGGTCGGGGGCGTGCCAATCAATGAAAGTGGAAACCTGCACGGCAACGGCTACGCCGACACCCACTTCATCATCCCCGAATTGGTCGAGTCGCTGCGCGTGCTGGAAGGACCGTTCGATCCGCGCCAAGGCAACTACGCGGTGGCGGGAAGCGCCGACTACGAGCTCGGGTTGGGCGAGCGGGGCATGAGCGCCCGCTACACCACTGGGAGCTTCGGCACTCAGCGCTTCCTCGCGCTGTGGGGACCGGCCGGGGAGAGCACGCACACCTTTGCCGGCGCCGAGATCTACAAGACAGCTGGCTTTGGCCAGAACCGCGATGCCCAGCGCGGGTCGGCGATGGGGCAGTACGAGGGACGCTTCGGGGCTACGGGATCGTTTCGTCTGAGCACGCAGGCCTACACCACGCATTTTCACACTGCGGGCGTGATTCGGGAAGAAGACTACGAGTCGGGAAAGATCGGCTTCTACGACAGCTATGACCGGTCGAGGTTTGCACCCGAAGCGGTTCCGCAAGGGGGTGACGCTTCCCGCTATTCGCTGGCCGTCGACATCGAATCCCATCCTGGCGACACCGTGCTCGCGCAACAGATCTTCCTCATCAAGCGCGACATGCGACTCATCGAGAATTTCACCGGATTCCTGCTCGATGTGCAGGAGCCATTGCAGTCGATCCATGGCCAACGCGGCGACGCCCTGGATCTGAACGTGCACGAGCTGACCATCGGAGCGCGCGGCTCCGCTCGCCTGCACAAAGATGCGTTCGGGCTGCGCCAGGAGCTGGAGCTTGGCTACTTTGCACGCGGCGATCAGGCGAACGGGACGCAGCAGCGGCTGGAAGCCGCGACGGGTGTCCCCTACAAGACCGACACCGACCTCGACTCGCAGCTCGGCGACATCGGGCTCTATGGCGATCTCAATCTTCGCCCGCTGCGCTGGCTGTCGCTGCGAGGTGGTGCGCGGGCCGAGATCGTCACCTACGACGTGCTCAACAACTGCGCGGCCCAGACCGTCACGCGTCCCTCGACCAAGAATCCGCCCATCGACCAGAGTTGCCTAACCCAACAGGACCTCGGCCGGCCGCGCGAGCCCGACCAGGTCACGGGGACGTCGGGCGTGGCCTTCCTGCCGCGCGCCTCGCTCATCGCTGGGCCGTTCCGGAACCTTTCCCTGTCAGCAAGCTACGGCAAGGGGATCCGTTCCATCGACCCCAACTACATCACCCAGGACGTGCAGGCGGCGTTCGCCAGCATTACGGCCTATGAAGGCGGCGTCGCCTACGCGGGCAACGTGAGAAGTGCGACCGTGGTTGCGCGCTCGGTGGTGTTTCGCACGGTCGTGGATCGCGATCTGATCTTCGACCAGACCGCGGGCCGCAACGTGCTCGGCGTCGGGACCACGCGCACGGGTTGGCTCGGCGCCTTGCGACTGACGGGATTGTTCTTCGACGAGTCGGCGAATCTGACGTTGGTGCGCGCGACCTACAATGACAACGGCAGCGCTGTCGCCTACGTGCCGGGCGTGGTCTTGCGCTCGGACAGCGCGCTCTTTCGCACCCTGCCCTGGTCGGTACTGGGCAAGCCGATTCGCACCACCCTGGGCGCGGGCATCACCTACGTCGGGCGCCGTCCCCTGCCCTACGGCGAGGTCAGCAGCACGATCTTCACCATCGACGCCTCGGCCTCGGCAGAATGGGCCAACTACCAGCTTCGCTTTTCGGCGACCAACCTGCTCGACTCGCAATACCGATTGGGCGAATACAACTATGCGTCCGATTTTCACAGCCAGCCGCAGCCGACGCTGGTGCCGGATCGCACCTTCGCCGCCGGTCCGCCTCGCGCCCTGTTCCTGACCCTGGGCTTCAACTTCGGAGGTTCGTGATGAAGCGAGCGTATTTCTTCACACTGGCCTTGGCCGCAGCTTCGGGTTGCGTCGCGCAGACCGGTGGCCAGACGGTGGATTTCCAGGTCGCGGCGGCAGGGCCAGCCGACGCGATGGCAGGACAACCGCTGGCCTTCACCAACAGCGCAGGTTGGGACGTCGTCCTCAATCAGGCCAAGCTCCACATCGGCGCCGTGTACCTGGACGAAAGTCGACCAGTATCCGGCGGCCAAGCGACGGGTTGCTACTTGACCGGCACCTACGTTGCTCAGGAGACATCGGGACTGGATGTCGACTTGCTCAATCCGGGATTGCAGTTGTTCCCGGCAAAGGCCCACGGCATCACCGAGCCTGCGGCACTGATCGGCCAAGTGTGGCTGACTGGTGGGGACATCAACGCCGCGACCGATCCCACACCCATTCTGATCGTGGCCGGAACGGCGACCCAGGCCGGGGCGAGTTTCTCTTTCACGGGGACCGTCACCGTCAGCTCGAACCGACAAGCCGCAACCTCTGGCGCAGCCGGTGGCGATCCGATCTGCAAGGCCCGCATCGTCACGCCCATAGACGCTGTCCCAGTTCAAACCACGGGCGGGCTGCTGTTGCGCATCGATCCGCGTCGCTATTTTGCTGGCGTCGACTTCAGGCAGTTGCCGGCGGACACGACGGGTGGCTACGCCTTCAGCAACGACCCGAATGGCGCCGGCTACTCGCCCACGGGCTTCCAGCTCTACACCAACCTGCACCAAACGGCCCCCTATACCTTTTCCTGGACCGACTTGCTTTGAACGACAAACACCAAGGAGACGACATGCGAACGAAAAGAATCAGTATCATCGGTAGTGCGAGCCTGCTCGCGTCGGCGGCCATGGCCGTCGCGCTCGGGTCTTGCTCCAGCAGCAGCTCGCAGCCCGTGACTTGTGCCACCGCCGCCGCGCCCGCCACCATATGGCCCACGCCGAGCACCGGCGCGGTTTCGTTGCAAACCTTCACGCCACCCACGGATCCGGGACCGGGCGGTGTCCTATTCTCGGCCTCGGGCGAGGTTTTGGCGCTTACCGGCTATCCGTTTCCGCCGATCAACGACGGCGACCCAGCGTTCATCGACGGCTGGGACGTGCACTTCACGCGACTTCTAGTCACCGTGGACAACATCACGCTTTCGAACGGTCCCAACATCAGGCCAGGGGACCAATCGTGCACGGAGCTCACGGTGGCGAAGGTGACCGGTCCCTGGGCTATCGACCTGGCCCACAGCGACCCAGCCTATCTTCCAGGCAAAGGCGGTCCCGGTGAGGAAGCTGTCCCCATCGCGGCGCTCACGCATCAGAACTATCCGGCGGGAAACAGCGCTGCCTTCGATACCAGCGGTGCCGTCGCATACGCCTTCGGCTTCGACCTGATCCCTGCCGCAACAGGTGCTTTGAACGTGAACCTAGACAGTGATGGCGTGACCGACTATCAGGATATGGCGACAAGCGGGTGCGTGGTCCTTTACGTCGGCACCGCTACGTTCAAAGGAAGCGACGCCACCTGTACGGCGCCCGGCGCCCCCAGCAGCTACTACGCGACCGAGTATGCCGGCTGGCCGCAAACCGGCCAAAGCGTCAATTTCCATCTGTGCTACAAGTCGCCGACCTCGTACTTGAATTGTCAGAACCCCGACAATTCGGGCAAAGCGCTTTCGGGCGAGGAATCCGAGCGTGGCATCTTCTTCAAGGCCGACACATACGTCATCGCGCAGGTCACCGTTCACACGGACCACCCGTTCTGGGATAGCGTGCTCCACGATTCGCCCATGCATTTCGACCAGTACGCGGCGACCGTGGCGGGGAAGGGACAGAACGGTGTGTTTCCGACTGTGACCCTTGAAATGACCAAGGGAGTTCCCTACGCCCCGGCCTACAAGGACGCGGCCGGCAATCCGCTCTACTGGCGCTATTGCATCACTCCGCCCACCGACGTTCACGCTCAGTTCAGGGGCCCCATGGCCTTCGATGCGCAGAGTGTGTCGGGCCTCGCCGACTACTATGACTACGCGACTTACGATCAAAGCACCCAGGGCCATCTCAACTCCGACGGGCTCTGCTACGTCGACCGCCACTATCCGTCGCCCAACTGAGGTAAGCCTTGAGCACCATCGAAACGGTCAAGCGGATCTTGCTCGCCTCGGGGGCGGGCTGGGTCCTTTGGTTTCTGGGGGCGCTATCTATGGCCAGCCTTGTGCTGGCCGTCGAGCGCTGGCTCTATCTACGCCGTCGCGGCGGAGACCTCGAAGCGCTGGCGCGTGCACTGGATGAACACCTGGCAAGCGGCGACTTCGCCAGCGCACGCCGCGTGCTCGAAGCCAGCCCGGCGATCGCAGCGCGTGTGGCGGACGCGGGCCTGCGTCTCGCCGAGCGGGGAACCGAGGCCGCCGACAAGGCGATGCAAAGCGCGGCTGCCCTCGAACGCGGTCGACTCGAACGCTGGCTCGCATTGTTGGCGACGGTAGGCAACAACGCACCCTTCGTGGGACTGTTCGGGACCGTGGTGGGCGTCATCCACGCCTTCGAAGAGCTTGGCCACTCCGCGCCTGGCCACGCGGCTGCCGCGGGGCAGGTGGCCTCGCAGGCAGTGATGTCGAGCATCGCCGAGGCCCTGGTTGCCACTGCCGTCGGCATCCTGGTCGCGCTGCCCGCGGTGGCGGCCTACAACTATTTGCAGCGGCGGGTGACGGCGTTGCTCTCCGGGGCCGAGGTACTCACGAATCTGGTGCTGGCGTACATCGCGGACGACGCGCGACGGCCGAAAGATGCGCCTCGGCTGCGGGAGGTGGCAGATGGCGGCGCCTAGCGGTCAGGCAGCGAATGGAATCATCTCCGGCATCAACGTCACGCCGCTCGTGGACGTGATGTTGGTCCTGCTGGTGATCTTCATCGTGACCGCGAAGATCATCGTAACCCCCGCAGTGCCACTAGATCTTCCCCATGCGGCCCACGGGGAAGAGGTGCAGGTCGTGCTGTCGGTGATCCTGCCCGTGCGTGGGCCGATGCTGGTCAACGGGGCTGCTCTGCCGAACGACGAGGCGCTTGAGGACCAGGCGCGTGCGGCCCTGGCTGGTGATCGCGATCTGCGCGCCGTCATCCAAGCCGATGGAGACGTGCCGCACCGGAGGGTGATTCACGTACTTGACCTTCTCAAGGGCGCGGGCCTGACTCGGGTGGCGTTCGGTGCACTTCCGGACGAGCAGAGGAAGCAGTGAGGCATCTTTCATGCGCTATCCTCTCTTGACCAAACTCGTGGCTCGTTCACCTCGCATCGTCGATCTCGTCTTTCTCGCCGAGCCTGCCGGCCGATGGCGGCGGCTGGCCTTGGGCGGAGCGGTCGTCGTGTCGCTCTACGGTGGTGTGTTCGCGCTGGTGAGTGGGATGGGTAATCCCCTTGGCCCCTGGAGCGCCGAGATGGCCGCGCGCATTCACGAGGCGATTGCGACGGAGCGCGCGATTGAGGTTACGCCGCCTCCGCCTCCGCCTGCGCCGCCACCTTCTCCGCCCGTACCAGAGACGTCGCATACCGTGGTCTCTCGTTCGATGCGGGCACCCCATGAGCAACAGGCCCGGGCGATGCCGCCTGCCCAGGCTGGGCACCTCGCGGCCGCGTCCGCGGAGCCGGTCGATTTCACGGGCATGGCCTTCATCGTCGGCTCAGGCACTTCCTATGCGGGGGGAACAACGACCACGACCGGAACCAACCGGAAGGCCGTGTTGGGAGACATGGCCCCTGGGGCAACCGGTAGCCACCCAGTCAGCGTTCGCAGTCGAGCACATCCTGTCGCCCTCGATCAGTCCGCCTGGAACTGTCCATGGCCAGCCGAAGCCGACGCCGAGCAGGTCAACGAACAAACCGTGGTGCTGCAAGCAAGCGTACGCGCCGACGGACGCGCCGATCGTGTTGAGGTCTTCAGCGATCCCGGTTTCGGATTCGGCACGGCGGCCCGCCTTTGTGCCCTGCGCACGCGTTTCGAGCCCGCGCGCGATTCAGCCGGGCAACCGATCCCCGCACAGTCACCACCCATCCGCGTCCACTTCTTCCGGTAAGGGCGAACATGCACGCCGTGCGCTGGATTTCTCTTCTATTGCTACTCGCCGCCACGGGCTGCAATCGCCATCCCGCGAGCGCAGGCGAATGCGAGGCGATCCTCAACCGCCTCATCGAGCTCGAGCTCAGCGAGTCCGGTTACCGAGATCCTGTTGTGCGAGCACGCTGGCAACAAGACCTTGTCCGTCGATTCGCACCGGAGCTCGATCGCTGTCGCGGACGAGAAGTGCCAAGCTCGCTCCGCGCTTGTCTCACAGGAGCCCATCATTCGGAAGAGATTGCCCATCACTGCTTCGACTAGGTCCTTCCCTCTGGACCAACCAAGGTGGCCGGTGTGGATGGGGTCGGTGGTGCTGGCACCCGTTCTGCGATTCAATCTCCTGCGCAGTCTGAAACACCCCATCGATGGCGGGCGAATCTTTCGCGGCAGGCGGGTCTTCGGCGACAACAAGACGTGGCGAGGCGCCCTAGTCATGTTGTCGGGCACCGTGCTCGCGACGGTCGTGCTTTCCGGGGTCCGGGCGTATTGGGCGCTGCTGCCGATGCCCATTCAAGCGGCGGGTCCGTGGCGGTTCGGATTGCTGCTCGGCTTGGGCGCGGTGCTGGGCGAGCTGCCCAACAGCTTCGTCAAGCGACAGCTCGGCATCGCGCCGGGTGGGCGAGCGAGCTCGCTGCGCGGGGTGCTCGTGGCAATCTACGATCAAGGCGACTTCGTCCCCGTGGTCTGGGCCATGCTGACTCCCATTTGGGTCATTCCGCCTGGGCAGGCCGCGCTGGCCTTCGTCGTTGTGATAGCCGTGCACGCGGTGGTCAATGTGATCGGCTACGCCATAGGCGCACGAACGAGCCCCGTGTAGGGGCATTCGTGCCAGGCGAGGACCGAAGACCTGCCGGATCGCACGCTCCACCGCGTTCTGAGCGTTCTGAGCTTGGCCTTCTATCGGGTGCGACGTACACGCTTCAGTAGGCCATGCAACGCGAGCGAATCATCGAAACCATTCGATCTCACGCGGGGGAGCTTCCACGCTTCGACGTGCAGTCCCTGTTGCTATTCGGCTCCGTGGCACGCGACGAAGCGCACGAACAGAGTGACGTGGATCTGCTGGTGTCATTTCGAAGCGCGGCGACGTTCGGCCACTACATGGGTCTGAAGCTTTTCCTAGAAGACTTGCTCGGCCGCCGCGTAGACTTGGTCACGAAACGCGCCCTGAGGCATGAGCTGCGTGAGCGAGTCGAGCGCGAAGCCATCCATGTCGCGTGACTATCTCATCCGCCTGCGCGACATGCTCGCCGCCGCCAATCGGGCCCGCGCATACGCCACGGGCATCCCGGACGCGGCGACCTTGGCCGCCAACCAACAGATTCTGGACGCTGTCATGTTCAACCTCTTCGTCTTGGGAGAGGCAGCCAAGGGGATTCCTGCCGACATTCGAGCGCGCTACGCCGCCGTAGAATGGCGAGGCATCGCGGGTCTGCGCGATGTCCTGGCTCACGAATACTTTGGCGTGGATGAAATCATCGCCAACGAGGAACTTCGGCGATAGGAAGTCTAGCCATGGCCCGTGATGACCAGTCTCCGTGGGATCGCATCGCGGCCACCATACTCGCGGTCACGCATCTCCACCGTCATCCCGCCTCGTGGCAGGGGCGGCGATAGATGGCGCCGAGCCAACCTAGATAGCCGCACCGACGATCGTCACGCCCGAGGATCCCCTGGCCAATCTTCTTCCGACACCGGCGTGGTCGGATCCTCATGGAATACGATCGGCCCCAAGGCCGGATTCGGACGAAAACGCGCGGCGAAGCCATCTCCCCATGACCCGCGATATCCAATCTGGCTTGATGCAACCGAGGCCCGGCCCTGGGGTGAGGTTTTTGTGTCTACTTACCAAGAAGCTTGTCCATCCATTGCACCGGCACCCAGGTCGCGGCGCCACGGAGGCCCTCCGGTCCGCCCCGTGCGCGGAATCCGGCCCGTCGATAGAACTCGATCGCATTCAAGGACATCGCACCGTAAATACGCTCGCAGCGGGCGGCACGCGTACGTGATTCGATAGCCCCGAGCAGCGCATGCCCCACGCCTTGCCTCTGAAACCCGGCATCCACGAAAAGCGCGCGCAACAAGCCCTTCCTTGGATCGACTTGCGTCGCACCGACCAGGCGTCCGCCGATCTCCGCCACCAGGGTTTCGAACGGGCCCAGCGCTTCGATGAACAGCGAAGACGCGTATCCCACGTAGACCGATCGGCGCTGGCGCTGGTCGTAGACGTCGCGGCAACCGTGCTCGAGAGCGCGCTCGATCAGCCGAAGAATCCCCGAGACGTCCTCGAACCGCGCAAAACGGATCGACGTGGATGTCGCGCCCGCCGGCAGAAGCTCGCGTTGCTTCATGATGGAGAAGCTTGGCACCGACGCCACTCATTTGCCCGGCTTGTTGTCCGTCCCGTGGGCCAGGAGTGCCACCTGCCGGATTGCACGCTCTAGCGCATTCTCGGCGAAGCGCACGGCCACGCGTGGATTGGTCATCGCCTTCTCGGCTTCCGCTGCGCGCTGTGGTCGCTGTTTGCAGCTCGTCCTGCGCGAGCTGAAATGCGTCTTGGTTCCTTCACTCTGTGCCAGCGCGGCCAGGTGATAGCGCCCGAGATCCAACATCGTCTCCGAGACGACCACCGGTCGGAACCTGGAGTCCGAACTTGGCCTTCCCCATCGGGTGCGACGTACACTCTTCACTAGGCCATGCACCTATCGGGCCACGCCAGGCGTTGAGGCGCCAGATGGCGTAGGATTCGCCACCGGACAACCTGCGAAAGGACCAGGAATGAAAAAGGCGATGATAGGGACGCTGTTTCTGCTCGTGGCAGCGCTGGTTCCACTTTCCGTGAGGGCGCAGATAGGCGTCAGCGTCGGCGTCAACGTGCCCCTGCCTCCGCCCATTGTCTTTTCCGGGCCCCCGGAAGTGGTGGTCCTCCCCGAGAGTAATGTCTACGTCGTGCCCGAAGTCGAAGCCGACGTCTTCTTCAGCCAGGGCTGGTGGTGGCGTCCGTGGCAAGGGCGCTGGTATCGTTCTCGCCAATACGACCGCGGCTGGGGCTTCTATCGTGCGGCGCCTCCGCCCTTCTACCGAAACGTGCCACCCGGATGGAGGAACGACTACCGGGATCACCGCTGGCGAGGACACGAATGGAATCACGAGCGCGTTCCGCACGGCGAGATGGAGCGCAACTGGCGGGGCTGGGAAAGGGACAAGCACTGGCAACAGCACAACGGGTGGGGCGTTCGAGGCATGGAGCCACGGCCCGTCGGGCCCCGGGGTAGGGAATACCAAGGACCGCATGGCCAGCCAAGACAAGACGGCCGTGGCTTCCAACCCGGTCCGCAGGGACCTCGCGGTGGTGGACCGATGGGCGGCCCAAACCGGGGGCCCTCACCCCGCCGGGGCAATGAAAACCGGGGCGGGCACGGTCGCAGATAGCGAGCGGCCTAGAATCGCCCGGCCATGACGAACGCGCCGAGGGCGAGCGCTCCCACGAGTAAACCCGCGCCGCAAAGCCCGAGCTCGCTACTATTGTTGCAGCTGCCCCCGGATAGGGCCAGAAGGCCCAGCCCCGCTGCGGTCAGGGGAATGCCCAGGCGCAGGCCGACGCTTTTCCAGGCGTGCCGTCCCTGGCCATTGGCCGAGTGTATCGCCGGCGCAGCCGCGAGATACGTGCACGCCGCCAGCGGAGGCATCTTGAGGAGCAAGAGCAGGGAGCCCGTGTCTGCCGGCATCCCGCTCGGCAGCAACGTCACCGTGGAGACAGTCCAATCGATGTCCGCTCCCATGCTGGTGGTAGGCGTGAAGGAATCGCCGCTCGGAACAACTCGGCGTCGAGCCCATTCTCCACCTGCCGGATTGCACGCTCTCGCGCATTCTCGGAGAAGCGCACCCTGCGCGAGAAGCCGTGCTCCCTAGCTGCTTCACCCTTTGCCGTCGAGCGCGGCGCGGATCCATCGGGCCAGGTCGCTCTTGGAGAACGGCTTCTGGATGAAGAGAACGCCTTCATCCAGCACGCCGTGGTGGGCGATCACATTGGCGGTGTAGCCGGACATGTACAGCTTCTTCAGATGGGGAAAGGTCGACGACAGCTTGCTCGCCAGATCGCGCCCGTTCATCTCGGGCATCACCACGTCGGTCACGAGCAAGTGAATCTGGCCGGAGTATTCGGCCGTCACCCGGATGGCTTCGCCTGGGGTACTTGCCACAAGAACTTGGTATCCTAGCCGTTCCAGTATGGTCTTGGTCAGAGACAGGATGGCGGGTTCGTCCTCCACGACCAAAATGGTTTCGGAACCGCGGGTGGCCGGCTTTTCCTGGCCCTCTTCCACAGCTGCAGCCGCATCCACGTGGCGGGGCAAGTAGATTCGAAAGGTCGTTCCGTGCCCCGGTTCGCTGTACACGTTGAGGAAGCCGTTGTTCTGTTTCACGATGCCGTAGACCGTGGCCAACCCAAGCCCAGTGCCTTGGCCAACCGGTTTGGTGGTGAAGAATGGCTCGAAGAGATGCAACTGCGTTTCCTTGTCCATGCCGCAACCATCGTCGCTGACGGCCAGGCGCACGTAATCGCCGGGGACATAGCCCGCGTGGCTCGCACAGTAGTCCTCATCGAAGATTTTGTTCCCGGTCTCGATGGTGATCTTGCCCGTGTCGGCAATGGCATCGCGGGCGTTGACACATAGGTTGGCCAGAATCTGGTCTATCTGCGAGGGATCTGCCTTGACCGACCACAAGCTGGCATCAGGCAGCCACGCCAGGTCGATGTCTTCGCCGATCAGCCGCTGCAACATCTTGAGCATGCCGGCCACCGTATGGTTCAGGTCGAGCACTTTGGGTGCAACAGTCTGCTTGCGGGCAAAGGCCAGCAGCTGGTTGGTAAGCTCGGCGGAGCGGCGGCCGGCCTTCTTGATTTCTTGCAAGTCGTTGAAGACCGGGTGGGCCGAGTCCACCACTTCCACGGCCAAATCCACGTGACCCAGGATGACCCCAAGCATGTTGTTGAAGTCGTGGGCCACTCCGCCCGCCAAGCGCCCCACCGACTCCATCTTCTGGGATTGCTGAAGCTGCCCTTCGAGCTTGGCCTGCTCTTCCTCAGCCCGCTTGCGCTCGGTGATGTCGTAGAGGACCGCCACCTGCTCACCCAAAAACGAGCTGGACAGCCAGGCGACGCTGGCCAAAACGGTCTTCGATGAGCCGTCCTTGCAGCGTAGGTTGACTTCCAGGGGCTCGAAGGGAGTACCGGTTCGTCGCGCCCGCTCGAGCTCGCTACGCGAGCTGGCCGCGATCCTTTGTCTATACTCTGGATCGGGAAATGCGAATTGCCGCCAGTGCCCGAGCGTGGGGACATCCTCGATCTCGTAACCAAAGCCGCGTATGAACGCTTGGTTGAGAAACGTGAACCGGTTCTGCGCATCATAGAGAGTCATGGCGACCGGCGAGGCGTCGAGAATGGCAGCGAGCCGCGTGGCATTTTCCTGCAGCGCCTGTTCGGCTCTTTTGTGTTCGGTGATGTCTCGACCCACGACCACGGAGCCGACGATGGCCCCGGCCTTGTCTCGGATAGGACCAAAGCTGTAGCTGCCAACCCAGGTCTCGCCTGTGTCTTTGCGGCGAAGGGTGTATTCGGCGTTGGTGACCGTCTCGCCGCGCAGAGCGCGTGGGACCGCCCACATCTCCAGCGGCGCCAGTTCGCCGGTTGCCATGAAGACATCAAGGATGTCGGGATACTCGGCGAAGGTCTTCGCGCACTCGGCTTTGTTGCGAAAACGGTGGAAGGTGGCAAAGGCCTCGTTGAAATCGATGAAGGTGCCGGCAGCGTCGGAAACGAACACGGCATCGGTCATGCTGGCCAGCGCCGCCTCGAGCTTGGCTTTGCTTTCGCGCGACTCTTCCTCGGCCCGTTTGCGTTCGGTAACAACATCGAAGATGGCGACGAAGCACTCATTTTCCGGACGATAGACCGAGATGGCAAACCACCTGTTCAGAGTATTGACGAAGAACTCCGCCTTCTCGGGTTTTCCGGTCGACACCACCCGGGCATAAAGAGCTAGCACCTGCGGATCGGACTCGCGGATCCCTGGGATCACCTCGGAAACCCGCTTGCCGGCGACATCCTTCAAGCCAGTCAGGGTCTCGAAGGCCGGATTGACGGCGAGATAGATGAAATCCTGCGCTTGGCCGTTCTCGAAGATCATGCGGCAGTACGCGCACCCTTCGGCCATGTGCTCGAAGAGGCCAGGAATGGAGCGCTCGGTCCCTAGGGTCGCGCTTTCACCGCCCGCAAAAGTGGTGCGCTCCTTATCGCTATTTGCTGACATGGCTCCCCCCGCACAGCGTCAGCCGACATGACGCCCAGGCGGACGGTACACCAAACGAGGGTGGCTGAGAAGGAGAACTCCCCTGGCCGTCTTCCTGGCATCAAGGAAGTTTGCCAGGCACCACTTTGATCGGTCCTTGTAATCGACGACAATCCGGCCGGCATGAATCAGCAGACCGCGAAAGTGTTGGCGCTTGGGGCACTTCTCCTGGGTGCCGGTCCGCCAGTGGCGTTGTTGTCCGCCCCGTGGGCGAGCAGCGCCACCTGTCGGATGGCGCGATCCACGGCGAAGAGCTCGTAGGTCCAACGTCCCAAAAGGGAGGAATAAGGGGGGTTGTTGTCAGCGCCACCACGCGTCCACGACGGGTGGTGGCCCGGAATTCTCGGTCAGCGATGGCGTGACAAACTCACCTGGTCTCGGCACGACTAGATGTGCGCCTGCGGTCTGCGCGGCGGCCAGGACGCGCTCGGCCGGATCGTTCCAGGCGTGAAACGCGAGATTGAACGTGCCCCAGTGCACGGGTAGCAGTAGTTTGCCACGCACATCCAGAAATACTTGCACGGCCTCTTCTGGCGTGATGTGGATATCGGGCCAGGTGACATCGCAGGCGCCAATCTTAATCAAGGCCAGATCGAAGGGCCCGTAGCTCTTGCCGATGGTCTTGAACCCGTCGAAATAGCCGGTGTCGCCGCTGAAGAAGAAGTTGTGTCGTGGTCCCTGCACGACCCAGGAAGCCCAGAGCGTATTGTCCTTGCGCAGAGGGTTGCGTCCGGAATAGTGGCGCGCGGGCGTGGCCGTCAAACGCAAGCCGGCGACGTCCGCACTCTCGTTCCAGTCGAGCTCCGAGATTTGGGCGGGCGGAATTCCCCACGCTTCAAGGTGTGCCCCAACGCCGAGCGGAACCGCGAAGTGCGCGCCTCGGGCAGCCAGCTTCTCAACCGTTGCCATGTCCAGGTGGTCGAAATGGTCGTGCGAGATGACCACGGCATCGATGGCGGGAAGCGCTTCGAGCGGTACAGGCGGCGCGTGGAAGCGCTTCGGTCCCAGCCAAGACACGGGCGAGCAGCGGGCGCTCCAGATGGGATCGGTCAGAACACGACGACCGTCGATCTCGACCAGAGTGGACGCGTGACCAATCCAGGTCGCGCGCAGTCCCGACGCCGCGGCGGTGGCGTAGTCGGACGCCTCGTGCGTGACCACCGGAAGCGCCCGCCTGGGAACGCGTTCCTCGTCGCCGAATAACTGGTGGCCAAGCATGGCGAAGAACGACCCAGGCGCGAGCATATTGGTGGGCACGGGATTGCGAAACTTCCCGTCCCGGAACTGGGACGATCGGCGCATCCGTTCGAGGCGCGCTCCGGATGGCGCGGCACCGAAGGAGCGGAGCCAGAAAGTAGAGCCCACGGCCACAATCATGGCAACCATCAGGACGATTACTATCGAAAGGACAAGCCAACGGCGCATCGTGATTTAATCTGCGTCTGCCCCGACCTCAGCCGTCGCGCGATCCAGCCGCGAACACGCGCCGAGCTACCTCGGCACCATAAAGGCGTTCGGCAAGCTTCTGGCGAAGCTCGTCGTCCGAGAGTGTGCGGTCGCGATGAGCCTGCTTGATGCCAGCGATGGCAAGCTCTCGCGTGGCTCGCGACAGACCGAGGCAGATCGCGAGCCGTTTTGCGGGCCCTGCTTGGCGCAAGAGCTCGAAGTATCTGGCGTTTGCCTTGGGCGAGGTGTCGCTCACGAAGGTCAATTTACCACGCGCGATGCTGCTTGCGCGGAGGGCTCGTAGGTCCGGCGTCCCAAAAGCATGTCGAACTTACCAGCGATAGTCTCGTCTAGGGCCCGGCCCAGGACGGCGTCCCCGAAAGGCATGGCCCAGCCACCGTGGGTGAACCCGTTCCTTGGATCCTCCACGTGGTATTCTGAATCCGTGAACCTGGTTACCGAGCTTCACGCCGTGTGCGCCACGCTGGCGCGCGCGCAGATCCGCTACGCCATCTGCGGTGGGGTGGCGGTAACCATCCACGGCGCCACCCGGTCCACCAAGGACATCGACATCCTGATTGCGCCCGTGGACGTGGACAAGGCCCTCGATGCCGTGCGCGCCATCGGCTACAAATTCGCTGGGCTTCCCCTGGTTTTCGATGAAGGTAGCGCGCGCGAGCGCCACGTCCAGCGCGTCAGCAAGATTGAAGACGGCGAGCACCTGATGATCGACTTCCTGCTCGAGCGGGCCGCGTTCGCCGGCATGTTGGCGAACACCGTCGAGGTCGTCCTGCCCGAGGGGCCATTGTGGGTCGTCCCGCGTGAGGTGCTTCTCGCCATGAAAAGGATGGCAGGGCGAAATCAGGATCTCGCCGACTTGGAGAAGTTGGAGGCGGGTAATGATTGACGACCCCCATCGCCCGGCCGGCCATCCGCCATCGGGCGTGGCCCTGCGCATGGAGCGACTTCGCGTGCTGTGCGTCCCCGAGCGCGACGCCGAAGCCCGGCGACGCCTGCCCGACCGACCGCGGACCACCAACGCGCCCTTCGCCGCCGCCGTGGCCCGGCGCCTCGCAGAGCTCCGGGCCCTATGCGATCTCGCGAGTCACCTCCGGCGGCGGTGAAGCTGAAGCCACAGCCCACCATGGCCGGCATTGCCATCACCTCGCTGTCCCTGACGGTCATGTGGTGGCTGGCGCGTGCCAAACGTCGAACCGCCAGGGGTCTGGCAAGTCGTGCGCTTGAAGCTGACTCGTTTCAGACCACGGCGTGCTTCTGGCTTTCGTTGATCACGCTTGCAGGCATTGGCTTGAACGCGGCCTTCGGTTGGTGGTGGGCGGACCCGGTGGCGGCCCTTGGCATGACCTACTTGCTGGTGAGCGAAGGCCGAGAGGCGTGGCGAGGCGAGGACTGCGCATGCGTGGGCGAGCACGGGGAATAGCGTTCAGTGGTCGCGGCTGGAAGCACCTCCGGAATCCGGACGCCAAGGCTTGCGCGGAACGACCATCGGTCGGGAACCCGAAGCGGGGGGACGCTCTGGCCATGAAACCACCGTGGGCGACCTTCCTCTTGGTTGCTGCAATAGTCTCGATCGGGTGCGCCTCGCATCGGCATGCCGGTTCGCCGTCCGGGGCCCCGCGTGACAGCGAGCATGTTGCCATCCTGAACATTCACCCCGGCGAGGACAGACAGGCCAAAATCCTATCGTTCGACGGTGTGCCGTTTGATGCGTTTGCCGGACGCCATGCCCAACCTGGCCAGTTTCGCGTCCTGCTTCGCCCCGGGGTGCATGCGGTCCGCGTCGTTGTCCCAGGTCCGTGCACCTACTACGACGGAGAACCCGGACCCGGATCCTCGCTGTCGAACTTGCGCTTCTCCGCGAAAGCCGGCACCGAGTACGAGGTCACACTGGCATCCTTTCCTACCCAGCTATTCACCTTGACCGACGTGCATGTCTACGAAGTTGTGAAGGCGCCCTATGAGTTCCGAGCTGTTGAGCAAGCCACCTCCTATGAACCGGACCCTTCGTCCTGTGCGAATGGTCGGGGAATGGTCCGGTAATTACCTTTCAAGAAGTCAAGCCCCGCCCAACGGAGGAAACACAGAACCCTTTGGTGAGGTGGGGAATCAAAACCGAGGGTTTAGTTTTCACAACACATTTGCGACGCCAGCACGGGCGTTGCGTAGGAGATAGAGCATGCCCACCGTCATCGGCTATCATCACGTGAAGGACACCAAGCATTGGCTCGCCTCGCCGATGCGCAAGAAGTTCTTCGGCCCCCTCGGCGTCACTGGCATTCGCACATTCGTCGACCCGCAGAATCCGACTCGCGTCGCAGTGCTGATGGAGGTTCCTGATATGAATGCTCTCAAGACCGCGATGAGCGCCCCAGGTGCCGTCGAGGCAATGGCCCACGATGGAGTGCTGGCCGAGACGCTGGTGATGCTCGTCGAGGCGTAGCCGGAACGTGGATGTGGGCTGCTAGAACGCCACGAGTGAGCTCGGGGTGGCGATTCCGCCCTTGCGTAAGGCCACGGGCGCTACCAGCGACAATGGGGCAACAGGCGAGGCGGCCTGTCGAAATGTCCGCGCGCACGGCTGCGTTGTGCGAGAATTCGTGCGACACTCCGTTGGAATCACCGATGCACAAAAGCTCAAAAGAAGCAGCCGTTGAAGTACGAGACTCCTCCATCCATGGCAAAGGAGCCTTCGTATCAGACTTCCTTGAATCGGACACCCTGATTCTCGAGTACACCGGTGAGTTGATTGATCGAAAGACGGCCGTTGAGCGGGATAATCCCGATGCACCAGACTACAGCTGCTACATCTTGCAGGTCGACGATGACACCTACATTGATGCTCGACTCGTCGAGCATCCGGCCAAGTACGTCAATCATTCCTGCGAGCCAAACTGCAACCTCTCGCGTGATGGCACCAAAGTCTTCATCCGTGCGCTTCGGGCCATCATTCCCGGCGAAGAGCTGACCTACGATTATGAATACGCTGCCAGTGAGAATCTGAGGTGTCGTTGCGGGGCGCCTCGGTGTAGGGGGAGAGTCTAGCAGCCGGTAGGTGCGCTGGAGTGGTGTTCAAGCGGGGTCGGCTGTCTCACAATTTTTCTCAACAAGGTCGCCGCTGCGGTGTTGTTGTGATTGAATGCGAACGGACCACGACCCCAAATCGCGCCGTTGTCTTCGGTCGGGCGCACAGTCCGACCTGCTGGCGTCACCACACACGAAGGGAGCCGTCTATGCGCTATTCGATTCAAGTCCTTTCAACCTTGACCGTTTGCCTGTCGCTCACCTCGCTGGCTGTCGCACAGACAACGACGGCCGGGGAACCTCCGCCCACGCCGGCTCCCGCCGCCAACGACTTCACGCCCCCAACAACCTTGCCGCCCCAGCCGCCGACAACGCCGACAGCGACAACTTCACCCCCACCAGCGGCGCCCGCAGTACCCGTGACGCCCATTGCGTCCGGCGCGACAACCGTCACGTCGGCGGCGCCTGTAGCAAGCCCGCCGATGCTACCCGCGCCAGTGCCCCCAAGGGTCCGCGCACGTGACTGCGCAAGTAATTGGATTCGAGGCGGCTTTTACCTGCGGTTCGCCAGCGGGATCGGCGGCGTGAACGTAGCCGGCAGCGGCCCCAAGGGAGATGCCTCTCTTTCCGGCCTGGGCTCCACTTCATTGATGGCCATTGGCGGAAACGTTGTGCGCGGACTGGTCTTGGCTGGAACCGTTCAAGCCTCGACCATTTCCTCCACCTTCAACGGAGGTCCCTTTGTAGGCGAAAACGTAACGTCCAATGGACAATCGCTGACGGCTTCGTCCAAGGCCGATGCCAGTTCCTCACTCCTGGGCATACTGGTCGATTGGTATCCCGATCCCGCCGACGGATGGCATGTCGGTCTTTCCGCGGGCTTGGGCGCCACCAGCATCAAGAATCAAGCGGACGACAAGACCATGTCCGGCACCAGCGCCGCCGGCAGCTTTTTTGGCGGATACGACTGGGCCATCGGCCCAGCATGGTCCCTCGGCCTAGCCATCGTTGGCAGCGGTGTCACCTCCGCCTCCCTGAAAGACTCGTCGGATCAATCCGACACCGGCTATCGCCTGAAGTCCTACTCGGTGGGAATCTCGGGATCCTTCCTCTATTTCTGAACCTACTGATGTCCAAGCCTCTACTACAAACTCGGGCCACGGACTTGGTGCCTAGGGCTTCCCCCGCGCCCGTCGCAGGTTCGCAATCGGCTAGCGGCCCCACCTTGCAAGCAAGCGGCCAGAACCGTCTGGCTGTGGCTTTGCTGAGACGCAAGGTGAAGGCGCTGTTTCGCCATTTTCCCGCCGCCCTGACCGGCGACGAGGAGGCCATCCATCAACTGCGCGTTTCGGGCCGGCGCCTACGCATCGCCCTGCCCTTGCTGGTGGCCAAGCCCGACGGCCATCGCGCCGAACGCGCGTGCCGTTTGCTGCGCCAGCTGACACGGGCCGCGGGCAGCAGCCGTGATTTGGATGTCCTGCTAGCGTGTTTCGACGATCGCCTGAAGCCCTTGCCCGCGCGCAGCGAGGCGCAAAAACTCCTGCGCCACCGCCTGGCCAGCGCCCGCCGACGCAGCCGCGCGCGCATGGTCGATAGTCTGCTCGACTTGGAGATCTCGCGATTGCGCTGCGATCTCGCTGGGTTGATCTCCCGCGGTGGACCGCCGCCCTCCGTGGTCTGCGAACGCTTTGCCGCCATGAGCGCGCAAGAATTCAGGTTCATGCACGATGGCTTCACCAACCTTGGCGCGCTCCTCGATGCCAAGAAGCTACACGCGCTGCGCCGGCACGCGCGGCGCCTGCGCTACGCCGTGGAGGTCTTCGACCAGATTCGCAGCTTCGAGTCCACGGCCACCAAACCCTGGAAGACCCTGCAGGATCTCATCGGCATAATTCACGACCATCACGTGCTTGCCGAATGGTTCGACAGGCAAGCGAAGAACGATCGTGAGCGCGGAAAGGACGCTCTGGCGGCAGCCGCAGGTGATGAAGCCGCATGGGCCAGAACCACCATGCAAAGGTTACACGCGGAGTTTTTGGCCGCCGATCCCGTCGCCATCGTGGCGCTTGGATTGGCGGCATTGGGCCGGACACCCGAGTCTGATTTGGAGTGAAAACCATGCGTCTGCTTTTCATCCGCCACGCCATCGCAGCCCCCGCCCCTCGCGGTATGCGCGACGAGGATCGGCCGCTGACTTCGGCGGGCGTGGACAGCTTCCGCCAAACCGCGCGGGTGCTTGCGCGTGTGGCGCGGAAACCACGGGCCATTCTCACCAGCCCCCACCTGCGCGCCCAGCAAACCGCGGACATAGCCGCGCAGGCCTGGGGCCATATGCGCTCCATCGTGGTGCCCGCCCTCGCCGAGGGAGATTGGCCGGGCATCTGCCGCGCGCTCGCGGACTATGAGGATGACGACACCGTCGCCCTCGTGGGCCACGAGAGTTGGATCTCGACGGTCACTGCGCGCTTCCTGGGCAGCCGCAATCACCGCGCCTTCGACTACCGCAAAGGCGGGGCCGCTCTCATCGAGGCCAAGGATTTGCACGCGTGCAAGGGAGCCCTTTTGTGGTTCATTCCACCGCGCGTGTTCCGCCGCCTGGAATAGGGCGAAGACTCGCGGGAAGCCCGTCTTTAGCACTACTGATTGAAATTCGGTCCGAAGATGTGTCCAGGAATTGGAATTCAGGGCTGGGGTTCAAAAGGGTGACGACCCGTGGCTGCGAGACGATGGCCAGTGCCACGGAGGAGCAAGTATTGCTCACCCCCGACCCCTCTCCCGCAGGGAGAGGGGTGAGGAAAGGCGCGGTAATCACAGGAAGAATCCGCCCCTCTCCCGCCGGGCTGGTGAATCCCCACGAAAAACCCTGAAAGATCGATCACTTGTGTAAATCACCCTCTCCCTTCGGGAGAGGGCAGGGTGAGGGTACTGCATCGTTGGTCGAACAGAGCTGCAAACGCTGCTACCGTTAAGAACACGGTGTCCGGCTCCAGAAATCTTCACCCTCACCCCAAAACCCCTCTCCCGAAGGGAGAGGGGTGATGACGGATTGCCTTTTCTGACCGTCCCAATTCGTGGGGATTCATTAGCCCGCCGGGAGAGGGGCCACGGGGTGAGGGTGATATTCCCCCTCCGTGGCAGTGGTCATCGCGTTCTCGCGGATGGTTGGGCCCCATCCTCCTCGCCTCGTCCGCTTCGATTTCTGGACATCTCTTGAGGCCGCGGGCGGGGGCTGCAGCAGCGACGGCGACGGGAGAATTTCAATCAGTAGTGTTAGTCGCCTTGCTTGGGATCGATCTCGTTGCCGGCGTCAAAGGAAGCGTAGCCATCCGGGAGTGGAGGCAAGGCCAACCCGTCGACGGATGGAGAGATTTCCTCGACCCGATCCACGCCGAATTGCTCGATCCAATCGCCTTTCGCACCCCGGCCGCGGATAGACACCGGCAATCCCCATTTCGCCGACCAGCAGATGCGCGTCTGGTCTTGCGATTGCTTGCCGCCGCGAACCAGAAGCCGCCACGAGCAAGGTTTTTGACCCCACCTGCTGCCGAGCCTTTGGCTCGGCTCCAGACGAACTATCCAATTCCTGGACAGTTCGTCTGTCCGTCGCTCTTTCTGCAAGGGGGCAACCGCGCGCACCACGAACTCGGACTTCGGCCGATCAAGGACATGCGCCAAGCCAAACCAATCCGAGAATACTCCGATGCGGTAGAGCTGGTTGCGACTGACATCCATCGCCACACGCCGGCGATGATCGATCAGGCGGTACGCGTAGTCCCCTTTTCTTTCGGCCTGATGAAGGTAGAGATCCAACGCGGCGTCGGTCCGACGGTGCAGGAATTCGCTACCGTGCCGCCAAAGCTGCAGGCGGTGGGCGGCGCCGTCGCTGCCGACGAAATGGGCGTCAAGATAGACGTCCCTTACGGCGGACTCGACCGGGAAGGCTGCTTCCCAGTCGAGGGAGGCCGGCTCGGCAAGCGCAGTCCTGCAATAAGCGCACGCCAGGAACCAGGCGATGACCCGGCCCCAGCGCAGCTTCAACGTCATTGTCTGGTTGCCTTGGCTTTGTCGAAGTAGGTCACACTGGTGGTGCTGTCCACGACCAGCGTCTTGGTGGTCAAGGTCATCGAGTAGCTCGTCTCGCTCGCGGGCGACGCACAAGCTACATCGTCGGGGTTACACACCATGGGCAAGGTGACTGGCCCGGCTTGGGTCGACGACGGAGTCACCGTGTAGTTGACGGTCTGGCCGCGCAGGGCTTCCTTGAGAACTCGGCCATTGGCCTGCGGCAGGCTGAGGCCCAGCAAGTAGGCCGCGGTCGGCGCGACGTCCACGTTGCCACTCGGGTAGGTGTCCGAAAATGCAGTCTTGAAATCGGGACCACCGGCCACCAGCGTGTTGTGCACGTCGATGGGACTGAACGAGCCGTGCATACCGCGATTGTTCTGCGCGCTTTCATACTCGGTCCCAGGAACGGCCGCATTCGAAGCGGTCACGGCGGTATCGTTCCAATCGAAGCTGACGATGATGTCTGGCGTAGGCGGAGAATCGCGCGTCGTCCCCTCTACTTTGATGTCCTTGAGGGAAATGGTTCCGGGAACGGCCGGGTAGGTGCTGCGCACGAAGATTGCGCCGTATTGCTTGCGCTCCTGCAACGCCGTCACGACTGAGGTCACCAGCGTGGCCTGGTGGCTTGGGATGTAGAGGTAGTCCGAGCCGCCATTGGCCGCGATGATCACGGCATCGGTGGGGATGGTGCTCGGAACCAGGAACGACCCCGTCGTGTACTGGGTGTTGGCCTTGCCACATGCGGTCCCCGTGGCATCGTCGGTTTGCACGGGATAGAGCGGATCCCCGTTGGCCTTGATGCCAGCCATGACCGGATCGAATGTGCAGCCAACTCCGTCATAGACGTGGGCGAAACCGGCTTTGGTAAGGAGATCCGCCGTGCGCACGTCGCCCGAAACTGAATAGCCTTGCGGATCGACGGCGCCCACCGCGCCTGCTCCACCGTCGGGCGAATCGGTGATCGCGCGCAGCGGGAAGAAGCTCGGATCCCCGGCAACCAAGCTGTGGCCGTGGTCTGATACCACGATGATGTCGGTTGTCGCCGCAAGGCCAAGCTGCGTGAGCTTGGTTTGCAGTTGGCCTAATAGCCTGTCCTGATCGTGTAGGGAATCCAGATAGTCGGGCGACCCAGGCCCGAAGGTGTGTTCGGTGCTGTCTGGATTGCGGAACCAGATGAGGGTGAGATCGGGCTGGACCTGTGGAAGAATGTAGCTCGTGTAGATCCCCATCATGTATTCGTTCTTGGCATTGTGCGGGGAGCCCAGCGCCGAGCGGGGATCGTAGGTCACGCCATCGGACAGTCTGACGATATCGGCATTGGTCGTCCCGGTGGGGTTGCCATTGCTCGCATCAAGCGCGATGACGCCGCCGTCGTAGGGAACGTTGATGGTATTGGCAGGCAGCGCAAACCCGGCACTCAGCAGGGACGCGGCAAATGCCCTCGGGAAGGCCATGTTCTCGTCCAGAATCACGCCGCCCGAGCCGTCCTCGCGATAATCCTGCAAGAAGGCAGGTCCGGATTTTCCGACCGCCGCCGTCTTGAGCCCGGCGCGGTGGGCGGCCTGGAAGAGCGTGTCGACCAGGAAAAGCGCGCTGTTGTTCTGACCGATATAGTAATTGTCCAAATCGTGAAGAATGGACCAATCCTCGGTAAAGACCGGCTGACTGAATTTTACCGCCGTCCCCGTGGCGTCGTTTCCTGTCGGGCCAGGCTGGTACTCGGTATTGCCGTAGAAGCCGTGCGTACCGGGATACGCGCCCGTGGCGAAGGCCGCCCCATTCATCATGGTGAAGGTCGGAAAGACCGCGTGGTTGTCCGTGAAATTCACACCCGATTGGTCACGCAGATTGGCGAGGTTGGGCGTGTTTTGCGTGGTCACGGAATCGGGACGCAGCCCATCCCATACGAAGATGATGACCCGCGGACTTCCAGCGATGGGACCGTCCGTCGAGCCACCGTCGATGCCGCGTCCGTCCAGGGCAACGCCGCCGTCGTTGGGCGCGTCGACGGGATTTGGGGCAAGGTCGTGCGTTGGCGCGTCGGCAGGCGTCGCGTCGAGGGATCCTGTGCCACCCGTGCCAGGCGCACCGCCCGCACCCAGGGATCCGCCCGTACCCAGCGATCCGCCCGCGCCGAGCGATCCGCCCGTGCCGAGCGATCCACCCGCGCCGAGCAATCCACCCGCGCCGCTTATCGGGCCGTCGACTGGAGCAGACCCGCCCGCTGCAACCGAAGCGCCATCGTGGCTGCCAGTGGATCCGCCCGTCCCAGGCGGCAGTCCTCCCGTATCCGAGCCGCACGCGCCGATGGAAAGAGTCACAGCCGCTGTGAGAAGAACCAATGTTGATGAAGAATGAGCTTTTCGCACGCTAGTACCTCCGCTCCCTAATTAGCAATTGCTCGACGTCAAAACCGCGACCCTCACGTTACAATTGGGTCAATCTTTCGTTACAGTTGTCGTCATTTTTCCTGCTAGACGAATGCTTGCGCCAGCGACATCCTTGGAGGTCCAGAGCCGTTCGAAATGGAATTCATCCCCGTCGTCGACCCGAAACCCGCGCGAGGCGCTGGCCATTGTCTTGACCATTCGCCTACAAAGGCCGAGGAATTTTTCGCATGCGGATAGGCGCGCGCGGCAAGCTGTTCCTGGTTACGCTGGCCTTGCTCGTCGTGTCTCTGATTGCGGCCGAGATTTACCTACTCCCCGCCGTCGAGCACGACCTGACCGAGCGCATTCGGCAAGATCTCTATGTGCGCCTTCACCTCGTGGCCGAACGGGCGGCGACCTACGCACGGCCGACGGAGACCGCCCTCGATTGGGATCTTCTGGCGGACAGACTCGGCAAGATCGCGCAAGCTCGCGTGACGTTCATTCAAGAGGATGGGCGCGTTGTCGGCGATTCGGAGGTGCTGGCGGATAACCTCAGCACGGTGGAGAACCACCGCGAGCGACCCGAGGTGGCGGCTGCCTTCAACGGGCAACCGACGGACAACATCCGCTACTCGTCCACCACGCGAAAGCGG
>OBLT010000445.1_pt1 | contig 27351 bp, 26 predicted proteins | sample 1518721 | NCBI WGS metagenome assembly OBLT01 (sample SAMEA3539307, study PRJEB22396) | soil metagenome | biome: tundra; feature: field; material: soil | place: USA | collected 2010-05 | depth 0.15 m | reverse complement strand
ATCCCGATGCGGCGCAGCCCAGCGAACCGGTCAGTCGCTGCCTCCGCCTCGGCGGTCACCCGGGCGATGATGGTGCCGACGGTGCGCCAGGAGATCCGCATCAGCTGCGTGATCGTGGTCTTCGAGCACGCCGCCGCGAGCCAGGCGACCTGGTCATCGAAGAACCGGGTGTGCGCGGCGCCGTGCCGGGCCCACGGCACCGCCGCGGTGATCACCCCGTGCGCCGGGCACGACACCCGCGGCGCCTCGGCCTCCAGGTACGTACGCACGGTGCCCAGGTCCAGCGCCCGCCAGCGGCGCCGCCCCTGCCCATTGTCATAACGCGGCCGTTTCTTCCCGCAAATACCGCAGCGGGACGCAAGCCGCTGATGCGGGCGCACATGCACGATGAGCCGCAGCGCCGGCCCGCTGCCATCCCCGCTGTCTTCCTCTTGCCAGCCCACGTCCTCAATGACGGTGTTTTCGCAGCCGGGCAGTTTCCCCCATAGCCTGGATGAGCGCACGCCGTTCCCTTTCCGCTGGTGCCTTGTGATTCGACACCTCAGACACTACGGACGGGAGCGGCGTGCCAGCCTGGCCACCGATTCTCCCCTGCGCTCGTTTTTCTTTTGCTTCCGGCAAGCCTCACCTGGCGCTGGGCGGCGGCTGGTGTCCAGGCTGGCCGCAGGCCACCCCGAAGGGGCCGCAGGGCCTTGACACCAGCTGTTCCCAGCGCACACTGTCCAGGCTGGAAGCAAGACCGCCTGCACCGGTGAACCACGCTCCGCAAGCCGGCACCGAACACGACACCCCGAGTGCCAGCCCAGCCAGCCCATTCCCGCTGACCAGCACCACATCCTGGCCCCCGCCCCCCATCCCAGCCACCCACGTGACCGGCAGGGGAGCCTCATATGTCCGTGCGATCGGGGGTTCGGGCACGTGAAATCACGGACAATCACGGACAGCGTCCGTACAGGCTCGCTACCAGCGTGTTCATCTAACCATCGGCCGCGGACGGGCCTTTCCTCTGTCTTGGCGAACGTCCGGAGGTCGGCCGAACCTCCGGCGGCTCGTCACCGGGCAGGCGGCAGTCGAGGACATACGCGTTCAAGGTGACGGATCTGCTTTCGGCTTCCTCGCTGGCTGCGCGGGCCTGCTCGGCGCTGACGTCGTCTAGCTCGTGACGAGCGACGTGTCCGGGCCGGGGATGCCTGCTGGAAGTCAGCCTCAGAGTGAAACACCGGTCGCGACTGGCGCAACAGGCCCAGCCACGAGTCGAGCTCGGCCGACCATTCCACGGTTTCTGGCCCTTCCGTCCCGGACGTTGCACCCCGATCCGGACCTTGCACCGAACCCGTGATCACCTTGCCGCTGTGGCTGCTGCTTCGCGCTTCCGTCTCTCCCGCGGAGCCATGGTGACCCATCTCAGCAGCAGGACGACCACCACGGCGGCCACCATGATGTACATCTCCCACGCGTAATCCCACCACCTTCCGCCACACCCGCGACGTAGAGCCATCCGGCGAACACCGAGACATAGAGGGCTATTCACAAGATCATCAACTTTTGAGTTGATCAAGCTCTGACCAGTGGCGAAGCAGCGTGGGATGTTTGATGATCATGATTGTGAATAAGCCTCCCTGATCTACGGAGGGTGACATTAAACTGGCAGGATGCGACAGGTGATAATTTCATCGTGGCTTGCCTAACATTGGCGGCTTAAATCTCTCTTAAAGGGCTTGACGGGATACCGTCCACGGTCTATTCTTACAATTGGGGATTTGACGGATTGCGACGGGAGAGATCGGCGATGACGGGGCATCCAGTATTTCGCGTTACTTCTCAGGGTAAAGATCCTCTTAGTGACAGGGAGCCGGACGCCGGAGCCCGGGGGCCGACATGACGGTTCGCGTGTTTATTGTCGATGGCCATCCACTGTTCCGGATCGGCGTGCGCGCCTTACTGGAGGATGCAGCAACGCTGGATCTTGTGGGCGAGGCGTCCACCGGGGAAGTCGCCGTTGATGCTCTGCAGAAGCTCGAGCCTAGCGCGGATGTCGTCTTAGTCGATCACCCGCTTACTAATTCCTCGGCGATCGAGACGACCCGCATGATCACCTCCAAGCTCTTATCGGCGAATGTGACGCCGCGGGTGCTCGTGGTGTCGACGTCCGATGACGACGACGCAGTCATTTCCGTGCTGCGTGTCGGCGCTCGGGGCTACTTGGCCAAGAGCGTTTCTGGAGAGGAACTGCTCCGGGCGATTCATGTCGTTGCGAACGACGGGGCGGTCTTCTGCCCGGTGGTGGCCAGCCGGTTGAGTCAATACTTCACGGCTGTGCACGACCTGCCGGGGCGCGTGGCCTTCCCGGACCTCACCGACCGGGAGCGGCAGATTCTAGATCTTGTTGCGCGTGGTTACGATAATCGCCGAATCGCACGCAAGCTCGTGCTGGCCGAGAAGACAGTTCGCAACCATATCACGCACATATTCGCAAAGCTGCAGGTCATCGATCGCACTGAAGCGGCCATCCGCGCCCGTGACGTGGGCCTGGGCAGTTGATTCCACCCGATTCACCGGTTACTGGCGTTCCCGTTGCGCGGCCGAGACCAGCCCGCTCTCGTAAGCGATGATGACGAGTTGCGCGCGGTCGCGTGCGCTCAGCTTGCTCAGCAGGCGGCTCACGTGCGTTTTCACCGTGGCCGGGCTGAGCTGCAGGTGCTCGGCGACCTCACGGTTGGACAGCCCATGGGCGATGAGCGTGAGTACCTCCCGTTCCCGGCCGGACACGCCATCAAGCTCACGGGTAAGTGGACGCGCTGGCTGGGGACGGCGGGCGAACTCCGCGATGAGGCGCCTGGTAACGGTGGGCGCGAGCAGCCCTTCACCGGCCGCGACGACGCGGATCGCCGCCAGCAGCTCGCTCGGCGGCGTGTCTTTGAGCAGAAAGCCACTGGCCCCCGCGCGCAGGCTCGCGTAGACGTACTCATCCAGGTCGAACGTGGTGAGGATGAGCACCCGCACATCAGCCAGCTCCGGGTGGCTGCAGATATGGCGGGTGGCGTCAATGCCATCCATGTCCGGCATCCGTACGTCCATCAGCACTACCTGCGGGTGCTGGCTCCGCGCCAGATCCACGGCTTCAGCCCCGGTGCCGGCCTCGCCGACCACGGCGAGGCCAGGAGCGGTATCGATCAGGACCCGGAAGCTGCCGCGCAAGAGGGCCTGGTCGTCGGCCACGAGCACCTTAATGGACTCAGTCACTGTATTTTCCCGATCGGTTGGCCCAGCGGTTCATAGGGAATGCGCGCGGTCACCATGAAACCCCCTTCTGAACGAGGCCCGGCCGTGAAGGTCCCGCCGTAGGTAGTCACCCTCTCGCGCATGCCGATAAGGCCATGCCCGACGGCATGTCCGGTGCCGCCGGAGGCGCGGGCCCCCGGCCCGTCGTCGATAACCTCGATCTTGACTGCGCGCCCGTCTCCCCGGACGCTCACGTGGCACGTTGCTGAACCAGCGTGCCTGACGACATTCGTGAGGGATTCCTGCACGATCCGGTAGACCGACAATCCCACGCCGTCCGGTATGTCAGCCACGCCGTGCACATCCATTTCGACGTGAATGCCCGCCAGCTGAGCCTGCCGGGTGAGCCCGGCGAGACCGGCTACCCCCGGCGCCGCGTCAAGGCCGCCAGATGCCTCAGCGGCATTCTCATCAGAACGCAGTACGCCGAGCATCTGGCGCATCTCGGTAAGGGCCGTGCGGCTCGTTGCCTCAATGATGCGCAGTGCGCTACGTGCCTCTCCCGGCCGCACATCCATGACGTGGTTGGCCACCCCGGCCTTAACCGCGATCAGGCTCATGCTGTGCGCGACAACGTCGTGCAGCTCGCGTGCGATTCGCAACCGTTCTTCGGAGACCGCCCGGTCGGCCAACTGCTCGGCGGCACGGGCGGCGTAGGCGCGCCGCTCGCGCACGGAACGGCCCACAGTCCAGGACCCGCACATGATGACCAGGCCGAACAGGAGCTGGCCGAGGATGACTGTCCATCCGTGCGGGATCCCGACGACGGAGAACGCCAGCACCCCGACCGCACTGAACACAGCGATGAAACGCGTCGGGATCCAGCGGCGCTGAGGCTGGGTGACCGCGACCATATACAGGACGAAGGCCGCTGCGACGAACGAAGTACGCACCATCCCGAAAAAGACCGCGACAACGGAGATGGTGAGCACGACGCCGAAAACGGGAGCCGGCCACAGCCGCCGCAGGACGACGGGCATTCCCGGCCCCGCTGCGATCAGCCAGCCGACCCAGGTCGGCGCCCAGGACCCTGGTATGAGCGTGGGCATTGGCTTGAAAGCCACCACGAGCGGCATGATCGTAAAGCCAACCGCCGCCAGAGCGTCGAGCGCTATCAACCGGCTCAGGCCCGGGCGCCGGGCCAAAGCGGGCAGGCCCCAATCCGTCATTTCTCGACGGTACCGCGCCCTGGTCCGCAGCACCTTGGACCAAAGGATGTCATACTCCGGGCTGATCGTCCCTGCTCGCCGGACAGCGCGGCAAGCCCACAGGCGTAGGTCCGAGTTCGCCCGCCGGCCCGATGTGCGGCAGCCACCAATAGGGGAGGGTTGCAGGTGTGATCGAAGTGAGCGAACTTACCAAGCGTTACGGCCAGAGCGTTGCCGTCGATCAGCTGTCCTTCCAGGTGAAGCCAGGGTCCGTCACAGGTTTTCTCGGCCCCAACGGGGCGGGGAAATCCACGACCATGCGGGTAATCCTTGGCCTGGATGCTCCGACCTCCGGCACCGCACTGGTCAGCGGCCGCCGCTACCGCACTCTCCGGTACCCGATGCACGAGGTGGGCGCGGTGCTCGATGCCAGCGCGGTCATCGGCGGCCGCACCGCGCTCAACCACCTCCGATGCCTCGCCCGGGCCAACCGCATCGGCATCCAGCGAGTGACATCCGTGCTCGATCAAGTCGGCCTGGCTGACGTCGCGCGCAAGCGGATCCGTGATTTCTCCCTCGGGATGAAGCAGCGGCTTGGAACAGCCGCGGCGCTGCTCGGCGATCCCGGGGTCCTGCTGTTCGATGAGCCGATCAACGGACTGGACCTGGACGGCGTCCGGTGGATTCGTGATCTGATGCGCTCGTTCGCACAGGAGGGACGCGCCATCCTTGTCTCGAGTCATCTTATGAGCGAGATGGCCATCACCGCCGACCGGTTGGTGATCATCGGGCGTGGCCAGCTGATCGCCGACACATCCGTACCGGAACTCGCGGAGCGCTTCGGCGCAGGCGTCTTCGTGCGCTCGCCGCACGCGGCAGAACTTGCCACGGCCCTCGAAGGGGCCGGGGCATCCGTCCTGGCCCAGCCGCCCGATGGGCTGCTCGTGAAGAAGCTGAGTGCCATCGATATCGGCAACCTGGCCGCAGAGCGGACCATCCCGGTATGGGAGATCACGCCGCGCAGCGCCTCGCTTGAGGAAGCCTATCTCCAGCTGACTGCCGAGAGCGTTGATCATCGTGCCCGTCCGGGCCCGCACTGACCGGCCGCCGGGGAGCCCGGGCGCCGGCCCGGTGCGGCCTGTGTCGCGCACCAGCGTGCTACGCCTGCTGGCCGAGGCTGAGGAGGAAGTCCTTAACCTCGGCCGCGGCGAGGACATCGCGGGCCAGGCCGGCGGCCGAGCACAGGAGCACCGGCGCATCCTCAGCATTCCCTGGTAGCCGGCCATGGCTCCCCCGCACCTGCGACGGATCGAGGGATACGGTTTTCATCATGTACCGCAGGCCCAGCTTCTTGCGCACGAGCGCCGCGGCCGCGCGAGCCTTCACGTGTTGATCGGTGTGGTCGAAAAACAGCTCCGCCGGATCGTATCCCGGCTTGCGATGAATATCCACTACCGAGGCGAAGTCGGGGGCATTCTCGTTCTCGAGCCAGTAATAATAGGTGAACCAGGCCCGGGAATCAGCAATGGCCACCAGCTCACCCGAACGGGGGTGGTCGAGGCCATGCTCTTTCTTTCCTGCCGTGCCAAGAACCTCAGTGACCCCGGCCATCGCGGACACTGTTTCCGTGACCTTGGCAAGATCTGCGGGATCGCGGATATATATGTGGGCCACCTGGTGATCGGCGACGGCGAACGCGCGGGAGGTCCACGTATCGAGGTATTCCATGCCGTCCTGGATATAGACGTTGAGCAGGCCGGCCCGGCGCAACTCCCGATTGATGTCAACCGGCCGGTCCACCGGCGTGATGCCATATTCGCTAAGCACGACAACGGTCGCCCCGGATTGGCGCGCATCGTTCAGCAAAGGAGCCAGCTCGCGGTCAAGCTCACCGGCCGCGCGCATCGCCTCAGGCCCGTACGGACCGTAGCGCTGCAGGTCGTAGTCGAGATGCGGCAGGTACACGAGGCTCAGATCGGGCTGGTGCGTATGGAAGACGTAACGTGCCGCGTCGAGGATCCAGCGCGACGAGGTGATCCCCGCTTTCGGGCCCCAGTAGCGGAACAAGGGGAAGTTCCCGTAGCGCCTGGTCAGCTCGTCATGCAAGGACGGCGGGTAGGTGTAACAGTCCGGTTCCTTGCGCCCGTCGCTGTAATAGATCGGCCGGGGCGTGACCGTCCAGTCGACATCGGCGCCCATCGCGTACCACCAGCAGATGTTGGCCACTGTGTAGCCGGGCTGACGCCGGCGGGCGGCCGCCCATATCTTCTCGCCGCCGACCAGGCGGTTGTGCTGGCGCCACAGCATGACCTCGCCCAGCTCGCGGAAGTACCAGCCGTTGCCGACCACGCCATGCACAGCTGGAGGTTCCCCGGTGAGCATCGTGGACTGCACGGAGCAGGTCAGCGCCGGGAGCACCGTGTCGAGCCGGGCGCAGAATCCCTCGCTTCGCAGCGCCTCAAGGCGCGGCATATGCGGCAGCAACCGCGGGGTCAGCCCGACCACGTCCAGGACGAGCAGGCGGTTCACGGCCGGTATTCTTTCATGCCCAACGACACCAGCCGGTCGCGGATCCAGCTGACTTCCGCGGCGAGTCCGGTCACCAGCCTGTCGTCGCTGGTCGGCCCGTCCGGCCATACCGACCAGGTGTAGGTCTCCACTTCGACGTGATCGGTGAGCGCGGCAGCACCGCCCAGCATGGTCTCCAGTGCGGAAAGCAGGGTCGGTCGCGTAGTCCGCAGCGGCGGTGGCAGCTCGGCATGCAGCGGAACGTGGAAGTGGACTCGCCACGGGCCTTCGGCTGAGAGCTGCCCGGCCAGCGCGTCCGGCAGGTCGTCCGCGCCCAGCACCCGGCCGGCGCTGGCCTGCCGGGTCTGGTGCAGGAAGCGAGGCTCGATGAACTGCTCGAGCGCAGCACGCGCGGCCGGGTCGGCGGGCTCATCGACCTGGAGTGCGCAGGACGCCTGGACCTTGACGATGGGGAGGCCGGCTCCGGCCAGCCGGGTGCACGCGGCGGCCGGATCCTCGAAGGCGACGGCCAGGTGGCAGCTGTCCACGCAGACTCCCAGCCGGTCGGTATCCAGGCCGGCCAGCAGGCTCGCGGCTTGCGTGGTGTCCTCGACGAGGCAGCCCGGCTCCGGTTCGAATCCGACGCGGATGGTCCGTCCGGTTTCCCCTTCGACGGCCGCCAGGCCGCTGGCCAGCGCGTCGAGACGCTGCCGGGCCAGGCCGGCCTGTTCGGCGGACCACGGTTCCCGCCAGGCCAGCGGCAACGTGGACAGGCTGCCCCGCTGGACGTCATCAGGCAGGAGGGCGGCCAGGGCCCGGGCGCAGTCAAGCGTGTAGTCCAGGCGGGCCTGGCTAGTCCAATCCGGATGGTACACAGCTTTCTTTACCGACGCCGCATGGAACCCCGCGTAGGGAAAGGAATTGAGGGTGACCACCTCAAGGCCGTGGCGATCCAGCGCGCGGCGGAGCCGCGCCAGGCAACCGCGGTCGGCCACCAATTCGGCCACCACCGGAGCGGCTATCCACAGCCCCAGGCCCAGTTGGCTCGCGCCAAGTCTCCGGCGGATCGGCTCGCCATAGCGGGCGAGTTGGGTAATCACCCCGTCAAGGTTCTCGGCCGGGTGGACGTTGGTGCCGTAGGCGAGATGGACTAGCGTGCCGTCTGCGTGTCGGAAACGCACGCCGCCAGCTCCTCTCCGCGCACGATCGAGTTACTGGCAAACTCGGTGGCCGGTTCGATTCCCTGCTCCTCCAGCTCAAGCCGCCCGCTCTGCCCGTAGAACGCCACTGGATTCTGCCAGAGCACCGTTTCGACGTCGTGCTCTGCGAACCCGGAAGCAAGCATTGCCTCGGCCGTACGGCGGGTCTTCAGCGGGTCGCTGCGTCCCCAGTCGGCGGCGGAATTGACAAGCATCCGTCCAGTGCCGAATTCGGTGAGTACTCCGACCATGCGGTCTTCACTCATCTTCGTGTGCGGATAAATCGAGAATCCCATCCAGCATCCGCTGTCGGCGACCAGGCGCACCGTCAGCTCGTTGAGGTGGTCGAGGAGGACGAGATGCGGGTCGATGCCCGACTCCCGGACCACGTCGAGCGACCGGCGGGTGCCAGTGGCCTTGTCCCGGTGCGGGGTGTGCACCAGCACCGGAAGGCCGTACTCGATCGCCAGCTGTAGTTGCCGGCCGAACGCCTCGTCCTCCTCGGGGGTCATGGAGTCATAGCCGACCTCGCCGACGGCTACGACCCTGTCCTTGATCAGGTAGCGCGGCAGGATGTCGAGCACCCCGGCGAGCCGGGGATCGTTTGCTTCCTTGGGGTTGAGCGCCATCGCGCAGTGGTGCTGGATGCCGAACTGGGCTGCCCGGTACCGCTCCCAGCCGAGCAGCCCGTCGAAGTAGTCGGCGAAGCTGCCGACGCAGGTCCGCGGCTGCCCGAGCCAGAACGAGGGCTCGACCAGGGCCTGGACCCCGGCCGTGGCCATGGCCTCGTAGTCGTCAGTGGTCCGGGAGGTCATGTGGATGTGCGGGTCGAAGATGCGCATCAGGACGGTCCCCTTTGTGTCGATGCGGAGGGGCGGTCGGGAATGTCGCCTGGGCCGAGATGTGCCTCGATGATCGGCCAGACAGCGGGTGGTACATCGCGCCCGGCGGACAGCCGTTCGCGGGCATAACCGGCGAGCATCACGGCCAGGTCGGCGTCGGCGCGGCGGTCGATGCCGGCTACCTCGGCGAGGGGTATGCCGGTGAACACGCACTTGAGCACCGCCTGCCGGTACGAGCTGGCACCGAGATGGCGGGCCGCATAGCCGCCCAGCGCTGCGGTGATCAGCCGGGAATCGTTGGTCCGGATGGCGTCCTCGACCAAGGGCACCGCACTCACGCCGAGGCTGTCGCGCTGGTCGAGCACCGTTAGGGCGCGCAGGACACCGCGCCGCTCGGCGGTGTCCCCGTGCCGGTACAGGCGGAACAGCACGTCGAGTAGCCCGGGCCCGCGCAGCGGCAGGGCATCCAGCAGGATCGCGCGGACCGCGTCGTCAGCAGTCCAGCCGCCCGGGCCGGAGCCGTCGTCAGGCAGCGGCGCGCGACCGCAGTACCTGCTCGCGACGGCGAACAACTCGTCGATAGCCGCCGGATGCGAACGGATGTCATCCCGTGCGTCACTCACCCATCTGGCCGCCGCCGCTGGCAGGCGGTTCACGAGCGCGGCCGCCGGATTACCGCTCATCAGCTGGGCACTCCCCTCGGCGAGGACATCTGGAGGAAGCCGAGGGACCGCCTGGCCACCTCGGGGGCAGCATGACTGTGTCGCGGCAGTTCGACAGTGACCAGGCCCGGGTGGGCGCATTCCGCCAGCGCACTGAGGACGGGCGGGAAGTCGATCTCGCCGGTGCCAAGCTCCAGGTGCTCGTGCCGGCTCTGCCGCATATCGTCGATCTGCACGTGTACCAGGTGCGGCGCGGCGCGCCGCACGCATTCAGGTACGGGCTGCGGTTCGAGGCAGCGGCAGTGACCGATGTCGAGGGTGAGACCGAACTGCTCGGGATCGCCGAGCCGGTGGCGCAGTTCCTCGTATCGATCGAGCGTGTCGATGAACATGCCGGGCTCAGGTTCAAAGCCCAGCGCGACGCCGTGGCTCGCGGCCTCGTCCACGATCCGGGAGCAGCCGGCGACCAGCCGTTCCCAGGCGGTTTCCGCGGGCAGCCCAGCCGGTGCCGTGCCGCTCCAGAGCGAGACCACCGGCGCGTTCAGGTCGGCGGCGATGCGGATGGCGCGAAGCAGCAAATCGATGCGGCGGCTGGCACCGTCGGCTGACATGAGGGTGGGCTGGTGCTTGCACCACGGGTCGAGCAGGAACCGGCCTCCCGTCTCGATGACCACATCGAGCCCGAGTTCGGCCAGTCGCCGGGCCAGCCGGCCCAGCCGGTGCTGCAGGTCGGGGGCATAAGGGTCTAGGTGGCGCTGGTCAAGGGTGAGGCCGACGCCGTCGTAGCCCAGGCCCGCCAGGACGAGTAGAGCGTCGTCGAGCGAGTGGTCCCCGAAGCCGTTCGTGCCGAATCCGAACCTGAGTCCCCCGGCTGGCCGGGCCGGCCTATCACTGGCGATCACGTTGGCGAGACCTTCCCGCCCAGCCAGCGCGCGACGGGGAAGGCCGCAGCGACAGTCACGGCCGTCACCGGGGATCCGGCGCTCGCGGCGAGCATCCCCTGCAACGGCATCAGCCCGTGGATGCCGGCCGCGACCGCGCGCCGGACATTCTGCGCCGATGGATCGGCCGCCGCCGCCAGCTGGGCGCGGCCGCAGGTGGCCACGTAGGCCAGGCCCAGCAGCCGGGCGAGGGTACGGCTGAGCGGGCCCGGCGGATTCGGGCCGCACAGCGTGGCCGCGGTGATCGCACACGTCGCCGTGAGGGCCACCGCGGGCAGGACGGGTGCAGCACCGCCCACCTCATGCCTGCTCAGCCAGGTCACTACCAGTGTGTGCACCCCGACCGTGGCCGCGGCCGGGAGCCCGCGCCGCACCGCGTCCTGGCCGCCGCCGGCGAGGACGATGAGGCCGCGCAGCGCCGCCATGGCCGCCGGCCCGGCCGCGGTGGGCTTGAGCGCCAGATCGTAGAGCCAGACACCGCCCGCCAGCGGAAGTGAGCTGGCCAGTCCCCGGCGGCCGTTAGCAGCGATGGCCAGGCCGAGCCCGGCGGCGGTGAGTCCTGAGGCTACGGCGACTGCTGTGCCTGGCGTCACCACCCCGGAGGGGATCGGCCGTTCGGGTCGCTCCAGTGCATCCAGGTCACGGTCGGCGTAGTCGTTAAGGGCCATTCCCGCCCAGTACAGGCACACCGACGACGCCATCGTCACCAGGAGCCGGGGGCGCAGCGGTCCGGTCCGGGTGGCGCCGACCAGGACATCGCCGGGGACGGTCAGGGCGGCGGGGGCGCGGACCAGCCTGGCCAGGTCACGCAGTCGAGTACGGCCTCGCTGGTCCGGGCGGGCGGTCACTGCCCGGCTCGCAGGCCGGCCGCCCACTGGAGCAGCGTCAGGTACTGCTGCTCCAGCCCGTGCTCGCGGGTTCCGATCGGGTCCTTGAAGAAGAACGCAAGCTCGGCGACGGGCCCGGCCACGCCGCGCTGGTGCGCGAAGGCGACGAGCCGCGCCAGGTCCAGGACGAGCGGAGCGGCCAGCGCCGAGTCACAGCCCTGCCAGGTGAACTGCATGGTCATCCGGGCCCCGAGGAAGCCCTCGAAGGCGATGTGGTCCCAGGCGGTCTTCCACTCCCCCAGGCACGGGATGTTGTGAATGTGCACACCTCCCTCGACGGGGTACCCGAGCCCGCTCTTCAGGACCAGTTCCTTGCTGTCGATCTTGCTGCTGGCCCGCCGGGGGTCAGCCAGGGCGGCGCCATCCCCGCCACCGAGCAGGTTCGTGCCTGACCAGCTGCGAACTCGAAGCGCCCGGCGGGCGAACATCGGTGCCAGCACGGACTTGACCAAGGTCTCCCCGGTCTTGCCGTCGCTGCCGGCATAGGGCAGGCCCCGCTCCCTGGCCAGTTCGTCGAGGGCGGGGATCCGCGCACCGGTCGATGGCGTGAATTCCACAAACGGGCAGCCTGCGAGCAGTGCCGCGCACGCATAGAGCGAGCTGGCCGGCAGCACGGCCTGCCCTGATTCCAGTGCCTGGCGCAGGTCATGGAGTGATCCCCAGCCCGGGTGGGCGGTGGCGGGCGGTTCGGTGGACGAGACGTCAACAACGACAACTCGAGCCAGCTCAAAGCGCCGCCGGAAGTCCACGAGGTCGGCCGCCAGCCGGTCAATGACCGCCGCCTGCGTGCCACCTGAGCCGTCTGCCGCACCGGGCCGGATCTCGGCGTCCGCGGCCAGCAGGTCGTCTTTTACCAGCTCGAGCAGGCTGTGCCCGATGACGCCCGCCTCGGCCAGCGACTCGGCCCGCTTCGGCAGGCTGGTTTCCGCGACCTCATGCCCGCCGAATACCAGTTCTTCGAAGGCGGGAAGGTCCAGGGACTGGAAGGGATCACCGGCACTCACGCAGCCGTCGGGGGGGAGCCAGTCCCGCCCGGACCGCGGCCGCGCCCACCACAGTGGTCGTTCCCACCGAGCCACGGGCCCCCACTAACCAAATGCCGGTACGCATCGGCCCTCTCCTCTGTGCGCGATACTTCAGCTGATGCCCTGGGGGTAGGGGAACGATTGAAAGTCGGTATCGAGTTGCTGCGGGCTGCGCCGGAGCCAGTAGGACGCCAGCTTTCGCACCGTCTCGTCTGGCAATGGCGGGTTCAGCACTTGCTCGTTCGGCTTGGCCACCGACTGCACGGCCCACCCGAATCCGTTGAGCGGCGCCACCGCCGCCCATCGCTGCGGATCAACACGAAGGAACATCATCGCCCGCATGAACGCGTGCCAGGTGTGGTAGCCAACCGGCGGAGTACCACCCATGGTGTGCACCGGCGGGGTGTGCCGCGGATCGTAGAGCACTCCCTGCCCGAACCACGAGAAGGCGGCCACCAGCCGGGGATCATGTGGCCGGTAGAACGCATCGAAGACAGTGGCCTCGGTCCGGGACAGCACCTCAAGCTGGGGCCTGAGCGGGGCCATCAGGGCTGTGTAGTTGCCGGGAAAAGCGGCGGACTTGCTTATGGTGATCCAGAAGTCAACAAAGGACGCGTAATGAGGGGCCAGGACGTCAGCGAAGTACTGCTGGATCGCAACGAACGCGGCTGTCACAGCTGGCGCCTGATCAAACAGGGTAGCATTATCGAATTGGTACCAGAATTCGTTTGCCCGGCGATCGCCATGCATTCCCGGGACTGGCGGAAAATCTTGGTACGCCCGGCTCGCCGCTTCGGCAGGAAGGGCGCCTAGCGCGGATGCGGCCCCGAGGCCTGCGATCACGGAAAAGCCCAATGTCGCTCTGAGGACTTCCCGTCGCCCGAGTTCCTGAGACATCACGATGACCCTTCCTCTTACGTCCTGATCCCCGTTTTCACGCGGTTGCGGCCGAATGAAGGCGGCAGCCGCGTGGTACCTTCGGTCTTAGCTAATGCCAGCTGGATAGGGAAATGACTGGAAGTCCGTGTCAAGCTGATCCGCGGTACGGCGCAGCCAGTAGGCCGCCTGTTCCTCGACCGTCTCCCGTGGCAATGGCGGGTTTACCTGCTGCTGGCTGGGTTTAGCGATCGACTGAAGGGCCCAGCCGAAGCCGTTGAGCGGAGCTATCTCGGCCCACCGCTGCCGGTCGACATCAAGGAACATCATAGCCCGCAGGAATACATGCCAGTTGTGGTAGCCCGGCGGAGGCGTCTCCCCCATCGTGTGCACCGGAGGCGTATGGCGCGGATCGTACAGGACGCCCTGGGCAAAGTAGGAGAACGCTGCGGTCAGCCTTGGGTCGTGCCGCCGGTAGAAAAGGTCGAAGATGCTCAGCTGAACCTGCGATATCACTTGCAGGGGCTGCCTGACTGGTTTCATCCAGTCGATGAAATTCTGCGGGTAATCTGCCGCCTTGCTCATGCTGAGCCAGACCTGGATGACGGTACCGGGCGGCACGTCTGAGGGCTGCGAGAAATACGTTCCCATCGCCGTGAGGGCAGCCACGAACGCCGCGGACGGGTGGAACTGGGTGGCGTTGTCGAACTGGTACCAGAATTCGTTGGCCCGGCGATCGCCAAGCATTCCCGGGACCGGCGGGAACTCGGGCCCTGGCCGTCTTGCCGCTTCAGCAGGCAGGGTTCCCGCATTGGCCACGGCCCCGAGACCGGCAATCCCGGCAACGGCGAGTGATGCCTGGAGGAAGTGCCGGCGATCGGGTTGCCTGGACATCGAGACCCCGTTCCTCTCGCGCTCTTGTCCCCGTTCTCGCGTGATCCGCGGGGAGTCCGGCCCGGCCATGAGACGGCCCGCGTCGCATGAGGCCGGGATCGATGACTACGCGCTTGAATGTAGGTGGCCCGTGGTCCCGGATTCCCGGGAGTACGGCCCTAACCGGGTCCCAGGACGGGGACGGGAGATCGGTGCGGCGCGGGGCGGGGCGGGGGCGGGCGGCCTCGGATGGAGCCCGGGCCGCCCAGGGCAGGCTCGCGAGAGGGCGCTCAGGCCGCCGGGGGGATCACGCTCGACGGTGCTGGCGACAAACGGTGCGGGCTCACGTCACGCATCGCGCCGCTGGATCAGGGCAGCCGCCGCGGCCAGGGGCACGACCACGTATGCGATCATTACCGCGAGCGCGGCCAGGGGTGACAGGAGAGATCCGTAGATGGAGTTCGCGTTGCCACTGCCCGCGATCTGGCCTGCGAGGCTGTCCAGGGCGACTGAATTCACCCGCTTGTCCCAGGGCGCCGGCAGGCCCTGGCTGACCATCGGGATGACGTACAGCAGCAGGACAACGCACACGACAGCACCGATGGTCGACCTCAGGATCACGCCCAGGCTCAATCCGACCACAGCGAAGGCGATCACCGACATTCCCTGAGCTAGCAGCAGGGATGTCTGGTGCGAGCCGGGTGACATGAAGTAGCGGATGGGACGGTGCCCGACAATCGCCCGGCTCGCCAAGGAGGTCGCGAAGATGCTCGTCAGGCCCGCGGCGAGGGCGATGGCGGCAACGATCCCCGCCTTCGCGGAGAGCATCACCCGACGCTGCGGTACCGCCACCAGGCTGGTGCGGATCATCCCGGTGGCGTACTCGGGGGTGATCGCCAGGATGCCGAGTATCGCCAGGCAGAGTTCAGCGATCTGGGTGATGATCGGCTCGAGCGGCGAGAGCCCGAAATGCTGCCGGTCCACCGGGGACAGGCGATCCCACATTGCCGATGCCTGCCAGGCCAGCACGGCCATCCCGGCCACGCCGATGACTACGACCGCCAGGGTGTAGTACGTCGAGCGCACGGAGCGGATCTTCAGCCACTCCGACGCGAGTATATGGATCATCGTGCGCGGCCGGGCGCCGTGCGGTTCCGTTTCGATCATGCCTCTATGGTCCGGTACGTCAGTCCGCAGCACATCCGGCCCTTGTCGGAATTCACGTTTCCGCCCGAGGGGTGACCGGCGTGATCGCTGGCCCCTGGCGTACAACCGGGGGATGACACCCGCCGGGTGCGCCGGATGGCGCCGGCCGGGACCCGGCTGGGGCCGGGAACCCAGGTTTTCGGGACCAAGGGCCGTCTAGGTTGAGGGGCGCTCCCGGGACGCGGGCGCGATCAGCCGGGTAGCCGGGTCCGATCAGCTGACGGGGGATCCCATGCCGACTCCGGCGGTACGAGTCGCCATCATCGGGGCCGGGATCGGTGGTCTCGCCGCGGCCACTGCGTTGTCGCGGCACGGGTTCCGGGTGGACATCTACGAGCAGGCCGGGGAGCTCCGGGAGGTTGGCGTCGGACTGCACCTCGGCTGCAACGGCAGCCGGATCCTGAATCGCTGGGGCCTGGCGGACCGGATTCGCGACGTCGCCGTACGGCCTGTCTCGCTGGAGGTCCGTGACTGGTGCCAGGGCCGCGTAGTGTCCCAGCTGCCGATGGGGGACAGCTGGGAGAAAGAGTTCGGCAGTCCTTACTACACGATCCACCGGGCCGACCTGCACCGCATTCTTGCTGACCAGATCCAGGACGTGGGCCTGCATCTGGACCACCGCCTCGTCAGCTTCGACGACGAGGCGGAGGCGGTCCGGCTGGAGTTCGCCGGCGGCCGCACGGCGGAGGCTGATGTCCTGGTGGGCGCGGACGGGATACACTCGCCGACCCGGCTGGCCCTGACCGGCCCGGACGCGCCGGTCTTCTCCGGAACCAGCGCGTTCCGGGGCCTCGTGCCCACGGACCGGCTGCCCGGCCTGCCGTCCGGGACCATGTTCATCTGGGCCGGGCCGCAGACGCGCCTGCTGTGCTACCCGGTCAGCCGCGGGCGCTTCATGACGTTTGTCGCCCTCGTCGCGGACCAGGCGTGGGACCTGGAGTCCTGGACCTCCCCGGGCGATCCGGCCGATCTGTCCGCGGCGTTCGCCGGGTGGCACTCCGATGTCATCGCGATCATCGGCGCCGTGACCGAGACCAGGCGTTGGGCACTGTATGACCGCGACCCGTTGCCGCGATGGAGCGTCGGCCGGGCGACGCTGCTCGGTGACGCGGCGCACCCGATGCTCCCGCATCACGGGCAGGGAGCCAGCCAGGCCATCGAAGACGCTGTCGCGCTCGCGCACTGCCTTGGTGCGCAACAGGTCGGCCCGGGCTCGCGGGGGCCCGGGCCGAACCGGTGGATCACCGATGGCCTGCGTCACTATGAGTCGGTGCGCCTCTCCCACACGGCACGGGTGCAACGTGGCTCGCGCGGCGGGGGCTCATTGCGGTTGGATCCAGCCGGGGCGGAAGGCGGCACGCTGCCCAACCTCGTTGACGATGCCGCCTGGGTCCAGCGCTATGACGTTGCGGAAGACCTGGCCGATCGCGACCGCAGATAAACACGATCAGTCTGCGCGGGAGAACCGGCGGGTCGCCGCGACCATTGTGCCCAGGACCAGCAGCGCGATCACGCCGGTCTCCAGGATGACCGGTGGCGTCCAGCCCCACCACTGCGGTCCCGCCGACATTCCGCCCAGATCGACGCGGGGGCCAGGAAGGGTTTTCCGCAGCGCGTCGACCGCATAGGTCAGCGGGTTGACCCGGACGGCCGTGCCGAGCCATCCGGGCAGGCCGTTCGCGGGGAACACCGCCCCCGACAGGAACAGCAGCGGCATCATGCAGAGGCTGACCACCACCTGGAAGGTTTCGATTCTCCTGATGCAGACCGCGGCCAGGACTCCCATCGCGGTGAACGCCGCCGCGATCAGGGTGAGTTCCAGGAGAACGAGGATCAACCGGGGGCTATAGGGAATGCCGGCGGTGCCCGCCACGAGGAGAACGAGCGCGCCATAGACAGCACCGCTGGTTGCACCGGACAGGCAGATCCCGGTCAGGACCGCGCTGCGGCGCACCGGTGCCGCAAGAATCTGGCGCAGGAAGCCAGCCTGGCGGTCCCACACGATCGAGACGCCGGCCGCCATGGCCGGCGCCTGCACGGCCATCAGCAGCACCCCGGGGAAGAGGTACGTACGGAACTGCCTGAACCCCTCAGCCTGGCCGCCGGCCGCGGACGTCAGGCCAGTCCCGAGAATGAGCAGGAACATCAGCGGCGTGACAACGCCCATGAGGATGCGCAGGCGGTTACGGCCGAGCCGGATCATCTCGCGCTGCCACAGCACCCGTATGGTGCGCAGGTCCCCGGCCATCCGCTCGCGGCGCCCTGACGTCCCGGGCCCAGCGCCGGGGGCCGCTCCCGTATCTGGCGCGGTGATGGCGCCGGCCGCGCCGGCCTCTCGTCGCACGCCGGTGCCGGTCATGATCTACCTCCTTGATTCGATCGCGGCTGCGAGTGACGTGGGCCCGCTGTCTGCTTCACGTATGGTGCGGCCCGTGTAGTGCAGGAATACGTCGTCCAGCGTGGGCGGGGTCACGGTCACTGAGTGCACGGGCACGGTGAGTTCGGCGCACAACCGGGGTACGAATGTGGCCCCATCCGGCACCCACAGCCGCAGCCCGCCCGCTCCTGCCTCGCAAGCCAGGCCGAATCGCTCGCGGGCCGCATCCGCGGCCGCGGCGTCATCGCCGGTGCTCAGGGTGACCAGGTCGGCACCGACCACGGACTTCAGCTCGCCCAGTGTACCTTCCGCGACCAATTCCCCGTTGTCGATGATGGCGATCCGGTCGCAGTTCTCAGCCTCCTCCAGGTGGTGCGTCGTGAGGAAGATGGTGATCTTGCGCTCGCGCCGCAGCTGATGCAGGTGCTGCCAGATGGCGGCCCGGGTCTGCGGGTCCAGCCCGGTGGTCGGCTCGTCCAGGAACAGGACCTGTGGTGAGTGCAGGAGTCCTCGGGCGATTTCCAGCCGCCGCCGCATGCCGCCGGAGAAGGTGCGGACGAGTGAGTCCTTCCGGGGCGCCAGGTCCACCAGGTCCAGCATCGCGCCGATGGCCTGGCGTCGCTGGAGCCGCGGAACTCCGAACAACTCGGCTTGGAACCGCAGGTTCTCCTCGGCGGTGAGGTCAGCATCCAGCGTCGACTCCTGGAATACGAGCCCGATGCTGTGCCGGACCTCGTTGGCCTCGCGGACCACGTCGTGGCCGGCCACCTCGGCCCATCCCACGGTCGGCCGGATAAGCGTGCACAGCATCCCGATGGTGGTGGTCTTGCCCGCACCGTTGGGGCCGAGAAAGCCGAAGATCTCACCTGCGGGCACGGTGAGGTCCAGGCCGACGACGGCATCCTGGTCGCCGTAGATCCTGCTCAGTTCGCGGGCAAGTACCGCCGTCTCCGGGCCCGCGCTGGCGCTCATGAGCGCCCGCTGGCGGGATGCCGGACGCTCATGATGGTGCAGAAGAGCGCCGTGTCGGCGGATTCGCCCACCGCCACGCCGTCCACCTCCACCCAGGCGTGCGCCCGGAACGGCTGGGTGCGGAAACCCGTGCACCAATCGGGCCACTGGCCCTGAAGCCGGCAGAGCAGGGCGGTGGCAACGGATCGTTGCAGGCACCCCAGCCCAGCGCACCTGGCACTGACGGTTACCGCCGCCTGCCGAGCCTGCAGCGCCCGTGCCGTGCTGGCGGGGCGGGCACCGCGGCGCATGACCCGCAAGGCCTGACCCAGCCGGCGGGGTGGTAACAGAATCAGCAGGTGCGCCACGGCAGTCGCGCCACGGGCGGCGACGCGCTGGCTCCAGGACAGCCGGACGGCGAGTTCCGAGACCACCGGCACGGTCATGATCGTGTCCCTCCTGGCACATTGGTCCGCTGTGCGGTGGCGACGCTCGGCGAGCGCAGCCAGGTTTCGCAGGACAGGGTGTTCTCAAATGGGATCAGGTGCCGGGTTTCCGGGCCCGGATTGAGGAGCGCTGCCCTGAGCGCGCCCGCGTTCACCAGGCCCATGCGGGCGAGATACAGGTCGTCGCATTGCTCCAGCAGCGCAGGGCGGCTCCGGCGCAGGCCGTCAAAGGCCTCCGCACTGAACTCGCCCTTGCTACGGCGGCCCAGGAGAGGGCCGGGGACGACGCCCTGCATGGCCGCCGTGAGGAGCGGCTTGTACCGTCCTGCCACGACCCGGTCCTGGACCCGGACCGACAGCGCCGCTTCGATAACCCGGTCGTCCAGGTACGGCGCCTCCCAATCGACACCGAACCTGGCCAGCGCGTACCTCAGCTGCCGGACGGCCCGTCCGCTGGTGATGACGCTGTCGAGGACCTGGTGCCGGACGCGGTCGGGATCCAGCGGGGCGGCCGCCGCAGCGGCCGCCGCCCGCAGCTGGCTGCGCACGGAGTCCGTCGCATCCCCGGTAGCCCACGGTGGCATCCGTGGCTGTCCGGTCCATCCCAGTGAAACATCGAACGGCCCGGGCGGTGCAGCGGTGATGTCGCGGGCGGTAGCCTCGAGGCACGCTGGGAAGCCGGCGCTGTCCGCGAGGCCCCGGACGGTGGAGACGAGGCCCCAGCGATTCTGAAGCTGGCTCCTGCGGACGACCCGGATGCTCGTCAGCGGGTGCGTGCGGACGAGCGACCACAGGTACGCCGGGAGTGCGCCGAACAGTTCGTCGCCGCCCAGGCCGATCAGGTGCAGGGCTGATCCTTCCGCCGCGACGGCGCGGGCGACGGCGGCCTTGTGCGCGCGGCCGCGGTTCCAGGGGGGCGGCCCCTCGATGTCGTCCAGTGGGCCACATCCGTCAGGCCGGTCGTCGAACCGGGGAACGTGCTCGATGTCCACGGACCGGTGACGCTTCGCCGGGAGGTAGCGGGCGGCCCGGTCGGCCCATTCAGTGTCGTCGTTAGCCTGGTCCATCGGCTTCCAGTGGTACGTGATCAGGTTCGGGGCGCTGGCCGCGGCCATGAAGCACAGGCAGGTGGAGTCCATGCCCCCGGACAGGTCGGCGCTGACCGTGTCGCGTCCCTGGACGCGGATCGCCACCGCATCCACCAGCGCGGCTCGTATGGCGGCCGCAGCGTCGGACAGCGGAACGCCAGACTCCGGCGGGCTCCACCACCGCACCGCACGGCGCGTATCGCCAGGCCCGACCTCCAGCCAGCACCCCACTGACAGTTCATGCACGCCAGACCATAGGCAGCGGTGCGACAGCGGCCACGGGACGGCTGGGGTCAGGAGGCGCAGTGCCAGCGCGTCCTCGGCAATCCGCGCATTGGTGAGGGCCGCCAGCGGCCCAGGCGAGTCCGCGGCGACCGTTGTTCCGGCGAATTGCGTGTAGAAGATCTGCCGCGCCGTCGAGACGGCACCCTGGCTGCGGGTTCGCCCGTCCATCGATGCGGCGAGGTGACAACTGCCCGGCAGATCGCGGGCGACGGCGTCCAGGTCGCCCAGCGTCCGGGCGCGCCCGAGCACCTTTTCCATGGCGGAGGCGTTCAGGCGGGTACGGCCCAGGATGACCAGCCGGTGCGTGCCTGCCGTGATCAATCTCAGGTCCTCGTCAGCCCAGTCCCCCAGCACCCACGGCCGCCCCGAGGCATGGGTGATCAGCCGCAGGCCACTCGGGCCGAGGTGATCAGCCGCTTCCCTGGCGATCACATCGGCCGCCGGGCCATCTGGAATGATCAGAAAGCTCATGGACCCTTCTCCATTTGTGCAGCGCGGGTGATCGGTCAGGCCGAGGGGCCGGGCCAGAGAGCTTCGGCCGAAACGGCTGTTCGGTGGCAACCCGGCGGTGGGGGAAGGATGTGCATCCTTCCCCCACCGCCGGATGAGCGAACCGGCTTAAGCCGGTTGCCTGCCGTAGTCCTCGGAGGTAGGGCTACCAGATGCAGATAACTGCGTAGCCCCAGCCAAGGATGTCCGTGCAAATGCCGTGCGCGAGCGCCCGGGTGACTTCCCTGAAGTCCCCGGCGTCGGTCAGCGTGGGTGGTTGGTAGCTGTGGTCTTGCTTGGCCATGGGTCATCATTCCTTTGCTGGATCGGGCACGAGCGCGAGGAGGTCACCAGGCCGGCCCAGAAGTGCCGTCCTCTCTTGGACATTCCTCAGCGTAAATGCACCGAAGTCCCGGGCGCCTGGGATTGGCGGCCCAACCAAGTCCCGGCCGGTACGTTCACTGCGTCGTCACAAGGTGTGCGTTGAGCAGAGCGTCCAGCAGGGCACGAACGTCGGCATGGGCTCGTTCGGATGCCTCGGGGAACTCGCGTGCCAGCCGGGCCGCCGCGGCTTCTGGGGAATAACCATCGAGAAGCAATCGCAACGTCGCCGCGCCGGTGCCGTTGAGCTGCCAGTAGCGGCCGTTCCGCTGATCCAATAGCACCAGGCCGTCGTCAGCTTCCGCCGCGGTGACATCGGGTAAAAGAACAAAAGCCATGTCGGTCTCCTGCCGGACGGGCGGTCACGGATCTGGCCAACGTGCCGGGACCGGGGCCGCGGCACAAGCAGCCTTAAACCTAAATGCCCTACCGCCCCAGGCACCCGGGTGCGGAGTCCCCCGCCAGTCCCGGAAGCGAGGGGACAGCCAGCCACCACGCCATTTCGCGGCCCGGGGCGGGACGGCCCTTCGCAGCGGGCGAGATGCGGCCGGGTAGCGGGCACCCGGGTCACGGTTGGGACTGCCGTCCCAGCCTCGCGGGGCGGCGGGCACTTTAGACTCGCTCGCCAGGGAGCAGGGTCCCCGTCAGATAAGGAGCCGTGATGCGGATAGCGCTCGTCAACATGCCGTGGGCGACGACCGACGTCCCATCGCTGGCGCTGGGAATACTCGCGACCAGGGTGCACGAGACCTTCGCCCAGGCTGGCGTGCAGACCATCCAGGCAAACCTTGACTACGTCGATTGGGCCAGCGAGAAGATCGGCCTGGACGGCGCTGAATATTCGTTCTTTGCGGAGGCGTCCTACTTCTCGGGCTGCGGGGACTGGGTCTTCTCGTCGGCGCTGTATGGCGACCGCAACTGGCGTGTCGCCGAATTTGAGCAAAGCATGGCACCCGGGCTTCCCGAATATCGCCGGGATGTAGCTCGCAAGCTGCATGAGCTTGCACCTGACGCCGTGGAGCATTTAGTCGCGATCATCCTCGATAAGAATCCGGATATCGTTGGATTCACCTCTACTTTCCAGCAGAACACGGCGTCCCTGGCCGCGGCCCGGCGCATCAAGGAACTTGCGCCGCAGGTGACTACGGTCCTCGGCGGGGCCAACTGTGATGGTTCGCAGGGCAGCGCTATCCACCGTAACTTCCCGTTCGTGGACTTCGTGGTCCGCGGCGAGGGGGAGGCCGCATTCCCCGCACTCCTGGCCAGCCTGGCCGGAGACGGGGCGGCGGCGGACATCCCAGGATTGTGCTACCGGGCCGGTGATGGAACGCCCGCGGCTAATCCGATGGCGGCGCGGCCGATCGAGCCCGCACAGATCGCCCGGCCGGACTACGCTAGTTATTTCGAGAGATTTGCGTTGTCAATGGCACGCTCCTGGGCAGATCCGAAGCTCACGGTCGAAGGCTCTCGCGGTTGCTGGTGGGGCGAGAAGCACCACTGCACCTTCTGCGGCCTTAATGGCAGCTTCATGGCGTTTCGCGGCAAGCGGCCAGAAGTCTTCCTGGACGAGATCATGACTCTCGTCCGGCGGCACCAGGTGCTGGACATTGTCGTGGTCGACAACATCATGGAGATGGGATACCTCGGATCCCTTCTGCCCGCGCTGGCCGAGGCGGACTGCGATTTGCGCATCCACTACGAGATCAAGGCCAATCTGCGCCGGCCCCAGCTGCAGGCGCTGTACGACGCCGGGGTGATCCTGGTCCAGCCCGGCATCGAGAGCTTCAGCAGCCACGTGCTGAAGCTGATGAACAAGGGTGTTACCGGTTGCCTGAACATGCGCCTTCTGCGTGACGCCGAGAGTGTCGGAATCGCGCCGAGCTGGAACTACCTGTACGGCTTCCCCGGTGAGCGGCCCAGCGACTACGCGCCGATCATTGAGCAGCTGCCGGCGTTGCACCACCTGCCTCCGCCGGCCGGCTGCTCGCGGATCGGAATCGAACGGTTCAGCCCGTACTTCGCGCGTCCCGAGCTCGGCTTCACGCCACTAAGGCCCGCGCCCCAGTATTCGGTTACCTACGACCTGCCTCAGGGTGAGTTGAATGACCTCGCTTACCTCTTCTCGGCGCCCGATCGCGGGATCGGGGATGATCTTGCCGAGCTGCTGACCGAGTCGATCAGCGACTGGGCCAGTGCGCACTGCGATAGCAGGCTCACCCATTGCGACCGCGGAGATGAGATCGTCCTCGTCAACCGGCGGGAAGGGTTCCCCTGGGAGGTCGTTCGCCTCGGCGACCCAGTCGAGCTCGCCGCGTTCCGGCTACTCGATCAGCCGCGTACCGTCCCGGCGCTCACGCATCTGGTGCGCGGGCAGACCGGGCGGCCCGTCGCGGGCGATGAGATCGGTGCGCTCCTGGCGCGCTGGCAGAGGCTGGGAGTTGTCTTTGCCGAGAACGACCACTTCATCCAGATCGCGCCCGAGGCGACAAACCGGGAACTGACCCGGATCAACCGCCCGACCGTTCGCTCTCGTGAATAGGGATGGCATGCGAGCAGCCGCTGACCGCAACGCCGCGCCAACGCTCCGGCTGCGGCTGGACTACGCTCCCGGGACGCAGGGCCTGCCCGGAATGGGAATGGGCATAGTTCCGCTTTCGGCGCATGTCCGCCAGCCCGTGCGTGAGCTTTTCGATGCCGGAGTGCGGTTCGCCGATCTCGGCACCGTCCTGGATGTGACCGATGACGCGGCGGCGCAGGAGACCGTGGCCGCGCTAGCCTTCGTGCGGGACCTGACCGCCTACGGACTCGTCGTGAACTGGACGATCCGGCTGCCCGAGGGGGTTCCGCTCCCCTTGCCACTCGGGCATCTGCACCCGCCGGAGAAGGTGCTGGGACATCCTTATGGCGCCGAGATCGCCGAGGTCTGGAGACGCAAGTTCTACCTTGGCAAATGCTTCTGGCGGCAGGGACCAGGGTTCATTGAGGTTCGCGATCGGCGGTCGGCCCGGCAGGTCCGCATCACTTTCGATGATCCTGACTGCATCGCCGCGATCGAGACGATGTCGCATGGGGCCGATATTTCCGCGGTGCCTCGCAAGGTGCTCTCGGCGTTTGCCGGGGCGGGGCTTATCCACTCGGTCGGTGACCGCGTGTGGTGGGTGCCTTACCGGGTCCGGCGCTGGCCGTCCCCTCCTCTTTCTGTCTGACCGCGGGATGTCCCAGCCTATCTGCAGGAGGCGCACGTGAGGCTTGACGCGACTTTGTCGGTCGTGACCGCGGTCGGCGTCCTCCTGGCGGCCCCGCAGGCCGCGACTCCGCCTGCTCGGCCTGGGCTAGCGGCCGCCGCGCCGGCCGCCGCCGGGATTCCGGGCCTCAGGGCCGCCCATGACAGCACGCCGGGTAATCCGCCACCCACCCCCGCGCAGTGCGTGCAGGACTTCGGCGTCGTCTGCTATTCGCCGCGGCAGATCGAGGATGCCTACGACCTGGGCGGGCTCTATGCCAGCGGCTACCGCGGGCAAGGCCGGACGATCGTTATCGTGGACCCATTCGGATCGCCGACGATCCAGCCTGATCTGACGACATTCGATGACGCCTTCGGTTTGCCTGCGCCGCCATCGTTCAAGATCCTGCAGCCGGTAGGCCCGGTGCCGCCTTTCGACCCGGGCAATCAGCAGATGGTGGACAAGGCCGCCGAGACGACAGGCGATGTGGAATGGGCGCATGCGATAGCTCCGGGGGCGAACATTCTCCTCGTCGAGACCCCCACGCCCGAAACGATCACCGGGGGCGGTTTCCCGCAGCTCATCGCGGCTGAGAACTATGTCATCGCACATGACCTCGGTGACGTCATCAGCCAGAGTTTCAGCATCCCTGAGCAGAATTTTCCGAACCGGTCCTCCCTGCTGGGGCTGCGGTACGCCTACCTCAACGCCTTCCGGCACCAGGTCACTGTGCTCGCCGGCTCCAACGATTACGGCGTATCGGGTCCCACCCCGGCGGGCACCCACTACCAGCACCCGGTTGTCTACTGGCCCGCGTCGGACCCCCTCGTCACCGGAGTCGGGGGCACTGAGCTGAGCCTGAACGCGGCCGGTGACCGGACCTTGCCCGACAGCGCCTGGAACGATACCTACAACGTGGCGGTAGCCGGGTTGTTCGGCGTGCTGCCGCCGCTGCCCTGGGCCAGCGGAGGCGGGCTGTCCACCGTCTTCACCCGCCCTGGCTACCAGCGCCTGGTACGCACCACGGTGGGGAATCATCGCGGTGTCCCTGATGTGGCGATGAGCGCCTCGTTCAGCGGAAGCGTGCTGATCTTCGAGTCCTTTACCGGGGCACCGGGATTCTGGGGACCTGCAGGAGGGGCGAGCGAGGCAGCGCCCGAGTTCGCGGGCGTCGTGGCGATCGCGGACCAGTACGCGCGGAAGAGGTTGGGCCTGGTCAACCCGGCTCTGTACCGCCTGGCCAGGGGGCACGCACCCGGCATTGTCGACGTCACGCAAGGAAACAACACGGTGGGCTTTGTTGAGAGCGGCACGACGTTCACCGTCAACGGTTACCCGGCCAGGCGCGGATACGACCTGGTGACCGGGGTCGGGACGGTGGACGCCGGGCGCCTCGTCCCCGAACTCTCGGCGCAGCCGCAGAGTGCTACGGCCGCAGGCTAGACCGAAGTTACTGCCGGTTGGGTAGGCAGTTCGCGGGTTGAACTGCAGTTTTTGAGTTCTGGGTGCGAGGTGTTCTGGCTACTTCAAGGTGAGCGGTATGGGGGCGCCGATGAGGTCGAATGCCTCGCGCTGGTGGCTGGTGGGCTCGGTGAGCATCGGGATGGTGGCCGTTGCGCCGGCGAGGCGGACCTGGTTGCGGGTGAGGGTGGCCAGGTGGGTGAGCAGGCCGCGGAAGCTGCGGTAGGGGCGGCCGGCCTGGTCGTGCTGGCGGGAGGCTTTGGCCTGGGCGCGGGCGGAGCGGCTGGCGGGGGCGACGGGGTTGCTGGCCGTCGGCGGCTCCTCGTTGGTGAAGGTGAGCGGCGCCCAGGCGCGGCGCAGGTGCCAGGTGAGGTAGCAGGCGAGCACGCAGATCAGCACGTGGGCGCGGACGCGGTCTTCGAGCCGGTGGTAGATGGGCCGCAGGTCCAGGTCGTCGGCCTTGATGTGGCGGAAGTCGCGCTCAACGTACTTGAGGTTCTTGCAGGCCGTGACCACGCCGGGGGCATCCAGCTGGCTGGCCGGGACGGGGGTGCGCAGCACGTAGAACCCGTCCAGGGCGGCTTCCTCGTCGATCTGGGCCTGGTTGCGGGTGATGGCCAGCGTGGTGTCGGTGATGGCGATGCCGAAGTGCTTGCCGGTCTTGTATTTGCTGATCACCTTGCCGGCGGCCACGCCGATCTCGCCCGCGCCGGTCAGCCGTCCAGCCTGGACGCGGGCGATGATGGGGGCAAGCAGCTTCTCGGTGGCGGCGAGCAGTTCTTCGCGGGTGCGGGCACGGTCGGCGGCCAGGACCGGGTTGCGGCAGGCGATCAGCCGCTCCCCGGGGAAGTCCGGGGAGGTGATCTCGGCCAGGTCCTGCTGGTCGAACAGGGACATCTGGAGCGGGCCGCCGGCGGCCTGTGCCGTGCCAAAACTGGCTCATGGCCGCTGAGCTGGGGTTTTGGCTGTCAGGCTGCTCTCCGGTACTCGCTGATCAGGCCTCCGACGGCGTGCCTGCGCTCGATCCTGGCAGTGACATCGATGGCCTGGCCGGGTTCGTGCAATGGAGGTCTCTGCTGCCGCGCCTGATGGTGTGCGTGCCGAGAATCCCATCCACGGCTCTGACCAGCAGAGTTGCCCACCCAGCGCTCCGGCCGTGATGATCACCCATCATGTGCCTGAGGTTCGTCTTCCTGTTGA
>OBLT010000444.1_pt1 | contig 27358 bp, 21 predicted proteins | sample 1518721 | NCBI WGS metagenome assembly OBLT01 (sample SAMEA3539307, study PRJEB22396) | soil metagenome | biome: tundra; feature: field; material: soil | place: USA | collected 2010-05 | depth 0.15 m | reverse complement strand
GCGTTGGCAGGCGGAAGCGCCTGCCCCACCTCGCAGGATCAACGTCTTGTGAGGCAAAGTGGGGCAGGCGCTTTCGCCTGCCAGCGTTTCTTGGGGCAGCGTCCCCAGTTCGGTTAAGCACCCCACCCCGTCCAGCGCTCCCCCGTTCTACCGAAATGTAGGCGTCTCCAAAACCCGCGCCTTCTGCGTGAGCTTGCTTCCGCCCACATCCAGCGTGACCACGTACTCGCCAGGCGGCATTGCGGCGCGTGCCTGCCCGCCACGGCCGCCTCCAGCGCCCCCGAATCCGCCGAAACTCTCCGACGCCACGCGATTGATTCCCGCCTTCTGCGACCCCGTCAGCGTCCGGACCACCTTACCCGTCAGGTCGGCGACCGTCACCGTAACCTGCTGGGCCGCATCGTGGTTCAGGTAGTAGTAAATCATCAGGCCGTTGGGCTCGTTCGGCGTGGTCGGAAAACTGTCGCCGTTAAATCGGTTGTTGCCTTGCGCGCCGTCCCGGCGAATGGGCTTCGGCTTCACGCTGAAGAGGTACGGCCCCTTCAGATTCTCCTCGGTCATCTCGCGGATCGGTGCGATATCCACCACCCAAACGCCGCGGCCGTAAGTCCCCGCTACCAAGTCCTGCTCGCGCGGGTGCACCAACATGTCGGTGACCGGCGCGGGAGGCATATTGCTCTTCAGCGCCACCCATCGCGCCCCGCCGTCCGTCGAAACATAGACGCCAATGTCGGTGCCGGCAAACAGCACAGACGCCTTCTGCGTGTCCTCGACGATCGCGTTGACGGGCCACTGCGGAAGGTTGCTCGAGATATTGCTCCAGGTGGCGCCGAAGTCGGTGGTCTTGAACAGGTACGGTTTGAAGTTGTCCTGCCGCCGTCCGGTCTTGGCGGCATAGGCGGTTCCCGCCGCGAAACGCGACGCGTACACGCGGCTCGTCCAGACGTCCTCGGGACCGCCCACGGCCGCGACGTTCTTCGTCACATCGGTCCAGGTGCCGCCGCCGTTCTGTGTAACCTGCACCTTGCCATCGTCGGTGCCTACCCAGAGGATCCCGGGTGTCACCGGCGATTCGGAGATCGTCACGATGGTGCAGTACTGAATTGCGCTGCCCGCCGCGCTGCGGTTGGTCTTCTCCGGATCGTTGGTAGTGAGATCGGGGCTGATCTCCTGCCAGCGATCGCCGCGGTCCACCGATCGGAACAGCACCTGGGCCCCTGCGTACAACGTCTGCGGATTGTGCGGCGAGAGCACGAAGGGTGCGATCCAGTTGAACCGCAGGCCCGGCTGTCCCTGCGCGCGCGCCGGAACAACGCGCACCCGTTCGTGGGTCTTCTGGTCGTAGCGGCCGTGCCCCCCGAACTCCTGCGTGTTGTACACCCAGCGGCTGTCCGTCGGGTCTACCTGGTTGTACATCCCGTCGCCGATGCCAACCGTCACCCAGTCTTCCACTCCCACGCTGCCCGTCCAACCGTTGCTCGGCCCCTTCCAGCTCTCGTGGTCCTGGAGTCCTTCATAGATGTTGTAGGGAGTCTCCATGTCCACTCCCAGCGCGTACACCTCTCCGCCCCGGATGGTCAGATAGTGCTGGCTGGTCCGGCCGCCATCGAAGGACTGGTACACGCCGCCATCCGAAGTCGCGATCATGCGGTCGGAATCCAGTGGGTCAATCCACAGAGAGCGAAAGTCGCCGAAGGCGCGCGCGAACGTCCGCGGCCCTCCCCGCCCGCCCCACGTCTTTCCGCCGTCGCCGGAGTGATTGAAGTTCGACCCCGTGACCCAAACCCGCTCGGGATTGTTCGGGTCCACGGTGATCTGGTTGAACGAGTATCCGGCCTTGCCGCTGACATCCACATCGTCCGGATTCACTCTGCGCCAGGTCGCTCCTGCGTCATCCGTCCGGTACACCTGGCCGTTGATCGTGTTGGTGGGGTTGGTCGTGCCGGGACGCAGGTTGTGATTGTCGTACACCGCGTAGAGCGTATCCGGCTTGCTGCGGCAGATATCGATTCCGATGCGCCCCATGGGCCCCTTCGGCAGGCCGTTGGTCAGCTCTTTCCAGTTGGCGCCGCCGTCGGTCGTCTTGTATAGGCCGGTCCCCGGGCCGCCATCGTCGATCACCCAGGCCAGGCGCGTGTGCTCGTAGGTCGCGGCGTAAAGCACCTCGGGGTTGCGAGAGTCGCCGACCAGGTCCACCGCGCCAACGCGGTCGCCGACGTACAACACCTTCTTCCAGGTCTTGCCGCCGTCAGTGGTCTTGAACACTCCGCGCTCGGTGTTGGGCGTCGCCAAATGGCCGAGAGCAGCGACATAGACCGTGTCCGGCCTGGCGGGATGGATGATGATTCTGGCGATGTGCTGAGTGTCCTTCAGCCCCATGTTCTGCCAAGTCTTGCCGGCATCCGTGGATTTGTAGACGCCGTCGCCCCAATAGGCGCTGCGCGTCGCGGAGTTGTCGCCGGTGCCTGCCCAGACCACGTTCTCATCGGAGGGCGCCACCGCGATCGCTCCCATCGAGTAGGCACTCTGGCTGTCCATGACCGGCTCGAACGTCACGCCGCCGTTTATCGATTTCCAGACGCCGCCCGTGCGCAGTGCGGCGTAGATGGTATTGCGGTGAGCCTTGGCGGGCGTCTCGGGGATGGCCACGCCAACTGTCCACGCGCCTGCCCGGAAAGGTCCCAGGTTCCGGTAGGTGAGCCCATTCAGCAGGGCTTCGTTGAAAAGCTGCGCGGGCGCTCGCCCAGCCAGCAAGGTGATGAGGGCCAAGCCTAGACCGATTCTGGAAACGAAATGCCTCGGGATCATCAAGAGATTTTCCTGTGACGCCACTGCGGTTTCGGAGTTGAAGGATCAAACTATCAGGGCTCCCGGGTCCTGTCAAGCCAGGCTTCCCGCCATTCTTGGTCCGCGCGTCCGCTACGGACGCCGTCGCCAAGGCCAACTTCGCCGGGCCACTACACCACTTCACAGTGGGTTCGATGTCCAGTCCCCACCCTACAATTGGTTAGGTTCCCTTTATTCCCGGTTTGCAGTAACATTAAGGCATAGTTGTTCGCTTATAGCATTAGTGGAGGGGTATGCGCGTAAACGCCCGTAGCCTGATTCTTGCCGTGTCCGCGGTTGGTTTTCTGTCCGCGGCGGACACCCCGGCGGCATCCAAAGCTGCCACACCTCCCAAGCAGGCGACCCCTCAGGCGCCCAACGCGGCGGTTTTTGAGAAGTCCGTCACGCCCGTATTGGCCAAGACGTGTACGCAGTGTCACAACAGCCAGTTCGCGTCCGGCGGTTTTGACGCCGCTCCGTTCCTGGCGCCCGCGTCGGTTCTGGATCAGCGCGATGGTTGGGACCATATCCTGCTGAAGATCAAAAGCGGCGAGATGCCGCCGAAGGGCATTCCCAGGCCCGAGGCCGAAATCGACACCCTGGTCAAATACGTCCAGGGCGAAATGGACCGAATCGACAAGGAGACCAAGCCCGATCCAGGCCGCGTGGTGGCGCACCGCCTGAACCGGAATGAATACGCCAATACCATTCGCGACCTGCTGAACGTCGACTTCCGCGCCCAAAAGGACTTCCCCACCGACGATTCCGGAGAGGGTTTCGACAATATCGGAGAAATCCTGACGATCTCTCCCGTGCTCATGGAGAAATACGTGGCCGCCGCGGAAAGGATCGCTTCCCGCGCGGTGGCGACCGACCCTCTGCCCAGGCCTCTCGAGGTGCAGTATCACAATAAGGACAAGCGGATCCGCCGGGTGGACTCCAGCACCATCGAAGCCACCCACCGCGTGGAGTTCGACGGCGAATATACTGTCCGCTTCGCCCTGCCCGGTGAGCGCTCAGCGGACGCCAAGCCGGTCCAACTGGGCTTCTGGATGGACGGCAAGCTGCTAGCTTCGAAAATGATCGAGACCAAGCCCTCCGGGCTGGTGTACTTCGATCCTTATTCGGAGGAGGAGTTTCGACTGCTGCTTCCCGAAGGCGACCACGTTTTTCGCGCCGGGTTCATCAATGACGACTTCGTGAAGGCCCTCACGCCCAAGGATCTCTACAACCGGAAGGCCAACAAGTTTCTGGACGCGATCATCTTTGTAGGCCCCTTCAAGCCCGCGACGGAGCCCGCCAGCCGTGCCAAGGTGCTGATTTGCGACCCGAATTCCGGTCCGGTTTGCGTGGACAAGATCATCTCTAATCTCGCCCACCATGCCTATCGCCGCCCGGTGACCAAGGCCGAAGTGGCCTCGCTCGCTAAGTTCGTGGGAATCGCCAAGGCGCACGGCCAATCCACCGAACAGGGAATTCAGCTCGTTCTTGAGGCCATGCTGGTTTCACCGAACTTCCTGTTCCGCGTCGAGCACGACCCCAACCCCACGGACCCGACCGCCGTCCACAAGATCTCAGACGTGGAACTGGCGTCGCGGTTGAGCTACTTCCTGTGGAGTTCCATGCCGGATGACGAACTGGTGGGCCTGGCCGAAGCCGGCAAACTCCGCAGCCCCGGCGTTCTGGACGCTCAGGTGAAGCGCATGCTCGGTGATCCGCGATCCTCGGCCCTGGCGGACAACTTCGCCGGCCAATGGCTGGAGATTCGCAACCTGGACGTGATGAAGCCCGATCCGCAGAGGTTCCCCGATTGGGGTCCCGAATTGCGCGAGGCCATGCGCACAGAGACCCGGATGTTCTTCGACTACATCCTGCGGGAAAACCGCCCGATGACGGATTTTCTGGACGCGAAGTATACGTTCCTGAACGAGCGGATGGCGAAACACTACGGGATCGAAGGCGTGAAGGGCCCCGAATTTCGCAAGGTGGAGCTGACCACCGACCAGCGCGGCGGCATCCTGAGCCAGGCCAGCGTGCTGACGGTCTCCAGCTACCCGACGCGCACCACGGTGGTGATCCGCGGCAAGTACATTCTCCAGGAGATTCTGGGGATTGCGCCGCCTCCACCCCCCGATGTGCCTCCGCCGCCCCTGGACGAGGCCGCCGTTGGGACTGCACAATCGCTCCGCCAGCAGATGGAGAAGCATCGCGCGGACCCGGTGTGTGCTTCGTGCCACTCCAAAATGGATCCGCTCGGTTTCGGACTCGAAAACTACGACGGCATCGGCAAGTGGCGGACCATGGACGGCAAGTTCCCGGTGGATTCCAGCGGCACGCTGCCCAATGGGAAGACCTTCGCAACCCCTGCGGAGATGCGCGCCGTGCTCACGTCGCAGCTTCCTCAGTTCGCACACTGCGTGGTCGAGAAGTTGATGATCTACTCCTTGGGGCGCGGCCTCGCGTCCTATGACCGGCGCGGGATCGATGAAATCGTCAAGAAACTGGCCGCCGACGGGTACCCGTTCCAGACGGCCATTTATGAGATCGTAAAGAGCACGCCGTTCCAGCAGCGGCGCGGCGAATCCATCACCACGGAAAAGCAGGCGAAACCCAAGGAGGTTGCCCAGAAATGATGATTACCCGGAAGACCCTTCCCCGAAGAACGTTCCTGCGCGGCATGGGGGCGGCAGTAGGCCTTCCCTTCCTGGACGCGATGGTTCCGGCGATGGCCTTCAGCCAGGCGCGGGCGGCAAAACCGCCGATCCGCATGGCCTTCGCCTATGTGCCGAACGGCATCATCATGAACCACTGGAATCCGGATTACGAGGGCAAACTGGGCGAATTCCCTCGGATTCTGAAGCCCCTGGAACCTTATAAGGACGACCTCCTCCTGCTTGGGAATCTCACTCACAATACCGGGCGCGCGCTGCTGGATGGCGCGGGCGATCACGGCCGCTGCTCGGGCTCCTACCTGACCGGCATCCAGGTCAAGAAGACCACCGTGGATATCAAGGCGGGCGTGTCCTGCGACCAGATCGTGGCGCGACACATCGGCGACAAGACGCGCTTCCCCTCGCTCGAAGTGGGCATGGAAGACGCGCGGCAGGCCGGCGACTGCGATTCCGGCTACTCTTGCGCGTACACTAACAACCTGGCGTGGAAGAGCGAGACCCAGCCGCTGCCGCCGATCCTCGACCCGCGCGCCTTGTTCGAACGCCTGTTCGGCAATGGGCGGATTCTCAGCCCCGAGGCGCGGGCCCGCCAGTCGGACTATCGACGCAGCATTCTCGATTTCGTCAACGAAGACACCCGGAGGCTCGAAGCGAACCTCGGGCCCACCGACAAGCGCAAGCTGGAAGAGTACCTCTCGTCGATCCGCGAGGTGGAGCGGCAGATCGACAAGGCGGAGAAGACCAACGCGCAAATCGATCCCCACATGGAGAAGCCCTACGGGATCCCGGCCGACTTCGCCGAGCATTTCAAGCTGATGACCGACATGATCACGATCGCCTTCCAGGCCGATTTGACGCGTGTCGTCACCTTCCTGATGACTCGGGAAGGCACGTCGCGGCCCTATCGCGAGCTCGACATCGCGGACGGGCATCATCCCTGCACGCACCATCAAGGCAAGCCGGAGCTGATCGAGAAGGTGACCAAGATTAACGCCTATCACGTGAAGCAGGTGGCAGGCTGGGTCGAGAAGATGAAGTCGATCAAGGAAGGCGATAGCACGCTGCTCGACAACTCCATGCTGGTGTACGGCGCGGGCCTCTCGGATGGAAACCGGCACCTCCATGAGGACCTGCCGACGTTGATCGCCGGCAAGGGCGGCAACACCATCAAGACCGGCCGCCGCGTAGTGTACCGCAAGGAAACGCCGATGTGCAACCTGCATCTCTCGATGATGGAGCGGATGGGCGTGCACATGGAGCATTTCGGCGACGCCACCGGGCAGGTCAATCTCGCGGAGATTGGGTAGTGCCCTTTCAGTTTCCAGGGCAGGGAAAGCCGCCGGTCGGGATCGTTTTCGATTCCGACCTTGGGAACGGGATCGACGATGCGCTCGCGCTGGCGATGCTCTACGGCTTCGAGGGCAAGAGCGAAGCTCGCTTGATCTCGACGAGCACGACCAAGTCGTGTCTGCGGGCGGCCGCGTTTTGTGACGCTCTGGCGAAATTCTACGCGGGGCCGCCGCCTCAGGGCGCCGTTGCAGCTTTTCAGCGGCCCGCACCGCCGATCGGCATGGCGGACAACGGCAAGATGGCCGAAGACACCGCGGTCCTAAAGGCGGTGTTGGAGAAGAAGACGCCCGAGGGGAAGCCGGTGTACGCGCAGAGCATCCTGAAGATGAACGATACCGCCGATCCCACGGCGCTGATCCGCAACGCCTTCACCGCGCAGAACGACGAGAATTGCCTGGTGGTACTGGCGGGGCCGGCGACCAACCTGGTCAAGGTGTTGGATCTTCCGGGCACCGTGGACCTGATCAAGCACAAGGTGAAGTTCCTGGCGGTGGCGGCCGGGTCGTACCCGGACGGACGTTCGGATTTCAACATCAAGACGGATGTAGCTGCGGCGAAACGGCTGTTCGCCGAGTGGCCGACTCCCATCGTGGCGGCGGGCGCAGAGGTTGGCGCTGCCCTGCCGTTCCCCGGCTCCAGCATCGAGAAGGATTTCGCCTGGGCGCCCGACCATCCCATTGCGGATGCCTACCGTGCGTTTCGGCCGATGCCCTACGATGCCCCGGCGCCCGCCATGGCGGCCGTGCTCTACGCGGTCCATCCGGACGGCTACTTCAAATTGTCGGACCCAGGCACCATCGGGGTGCTGGAGGATGGCCGGACCAAATTCACGCCCTCTCCGGAGGGCCGGCACCGGTACCTGGTGGTGGACCCGGCACAGAAGGAAAAAGTAATCCAGACTTACGTGGAGATGGCCAGCGCCAAGCCCACCGTGCGCGCGCCGCGCTTCCGTGGAGGGAAGAAGAACCAGGTGGATCCGCCGAAGGCAACGGAGCCGCCGAAGAAGCAGTAATTCATTAGATGAACATGTCGGCCGAGACCTTGAAAGCGGAGCAGGAGCTACTTCTTCTTCAAAAGCCCACGCGCTTCCAGCCAATCGTGAAACCTCTCGGGCCACTGGCCAACCGGACCCCGGGTGGTGGCGCGCACTCCAAATCCGTGACCTACGCCGGTGTAGACGTGCAGTTCGGCCGAAGCGCCGGCTTTCTTCAGAGCCAGGTAAAGCTCGGGGAGACCCTGCGAGATGTTCTGCCGATCATTCTCTCCACATGCCAGAAAGGCCGGCGGCGTCTCCTTCGAGAGCTGCATGTCCCGCGGGATAGCCGGGTAGAGCAGCGCCTGGAACGACGGTTTGGAACTCACGCGGTCGATCGGGTCGGGCGCTCCTTCGGTTCCGTTGTCGAATCGCGTCGCGGCCAGCGCGGCCAGTTCTCCACCCGCGGAGAAGCCCATCACGCCGATCCGGTCAGGTTCCACGCTCCACTCCGCGGCACGGCTCCGCACCATGCGGATGGCCCGCTGGGTGTCGGCCAGCGACTCCCCTTCAATCTTGTAGGTGGATCCCTTCTCGCGGGCCAGCCGATACTTCAGCACGAACCCGGCGACGCCGTGCTCGCTCAGCCATTTGGCGACGTTGTAGCCCTCGTGATCCATCCACAGTTCGCTATGCCCGCCGCCCGGCGCGATGACCACCGCCGCTCCTGTGGCTGTCTCTTTGGACGGAAGGTAAGCGGTAATGGACGGGTGGTGAACGCCGGCCACGACGTGGTCGCCTCCGGGCGCCGCGATCCGAACCGTTTCTTCCGCAGTTTTGCCCTCCGACCCCGGGGCGCCGTTCGGCCAGAGGAGAATCACCTGGGGATCGGCCGCCGCAGCGCCTATGGAGGACGCGAATAGCAGCCATGCCAGCCGCACTTTCGAGTTCGTCAGATTCCGCATATTGGCTGTAAAGGCTCAGATTGCGCCATCCCGGTTACCCGAAATTCGGATGGCAGAGGCAGTTTGTGGGGCAGACTCCACGGTTGACCGCGAAAAACCTGGAGCTACGCAAAGTCGCGCTATAGAATCCCAGCGGCCGGGCCGATAAGGACAGTGCGGGCTCCACTGAGCCATCTGGGTGACGGCGCGCCGGCAGTCTCCCCGCGGGAGGTTTTGATGGATATCACCGCAGTGAAAGGCACCACGAATGTTCCGGTTGCTGGTGCACCCGAGATTCCGCCGGATAAGGCGGCGGAGAATCGATCCATCGTTCAAGCGGTCAAAGCCCTGAATGGAACGGAGATGTTTGGGCAGGACAATCAACTGACCTTCCAGCGGGATCCGGACACGCAGCATATAGTAATCCAGGTGATCAATCGCAAGACCCACGAAGTAGTCTCCCAGATCCCGCAGGAGTACCTGCTTCGTCTGGCAAAGGATTTGAAGCCGCAACAGGCGAATGTAAACTCTGTGAGGATTGGATAGCAGGCCGTCCCTCTCAGCGCACTGTTCCACTGAAGTTTTAAGAGCTTCCCGCCGATAGAAGAAATGTCGGTATGTTCGCCCCAACAGAAACCTCCTGTCTCCGGAACACCCCGGACGAGCGAGTATCTTCGCCCGCACCGGCGCCACTTCTTACCAGCGACGATCACGAGCAGCTCATTGGCCTTGCCACACTGGCAAGGATGGCCTTTGCCGGCACCGATCTGGAACCGGTGAAGACGCACTTGTTGGACCGTGTTCGACGCAATGAGAACGACGCCAACGCATTCATGGATCTGTCGACTGTCTTGCAGCTCATGGGGCAGCGTCAGATCGGGCTATCGATGCAGGCTTTGGCTCTCGATATCCAGCAGCTATATCGTCTCCGGTGTTCCGCGGATTCTCCTGGCATCCGCCTGCTTGCTATCCTCAGCCCGGGCGATTTGTCGGAGAACAATGCGCTGGAATTCCTGATCGAGGGATCGGACATCACCCTCGACATGCTGTACGTGTCGCCGGATCTACCGTTCCCGGCCGCCCTCCCGGACCATGATCTGGCCATGGTCGCGGTTTGCGAAACCGATCGGAATCGTCCGCTGTTAAGGTACATTGATGGGGTGGTGAAATCATGGCCGCGGCCGGTGCTTTGTGCGCCGGACCGGATTGCGCGCCTGTCGCGCGACGGTGCTTGTCGACTGCTGCGATCGGCGCCTGGCATGGTAGTGCCATCCACAACCCGGATGGATCGGCAGGCGCTGGAAAGTATTGGCCGTTGCGAGGTGGCGGTCACGGCATTGGTTCCCGATGGCGGGTTTCCCCTCATCGTACGGCCGGTCGACTCGCAAAAAGGTCATGGGCTGATGAAGATGGATAATCCGGCCGCCATTGTCGACTATCTCAGAACGAGGCGGGAAGACGCATTCTATGTAGCGCGCTATGTTGAGTATCGCGGGCCGGATGGCCAATTCCGGAAATATCGTGTGGTGCTCATCGACGAGCGCCCGTATGCCTGCCATATGGCCATCTCCCAAAGCTGGGTCGTTCACTATATGAGTGCGGGCATGGAGGAAAGCGTTGCCAAGCGTGCCGAGGAGGCGCGTTTCTTTGCCGGCTTTGACGATGACTTCGCGCGTCGCCATCACGATGCCCTGGTCTCCATCGCCAGGCGGCTGGAACTGGAATATGTCGGCATCGATTGCGGTGAGACCCTGGATGGAGAGCTATTGATTTTCGAGGTGGACAGCGGAATGACCGTTCACTCGATGGATCCCGTCGACATCTTTCCCTATAAACGACCCCAGATGCGGAAAGTATTTCGTGCGTTTCGGCAGATGTTGCTGGATGCGGCTATCGGGCACCGGACGGGCAAAAGCGCGGTGAGCACGCAGACTCGCTAAGCGGATTTAAGAACCGCCCCAACGGCGGCCTCTACGGCCGTAGGTTCCCGTGTGATAAGCCGCTGCGGCAACCAACCCGACAAGAATCACGATAGCGATGGTGCTCATGTTGTCTGCTTGGACATTACTTATTTTATGCCGAAAACACGACAGTTTTCGTCAGGCCCGAAGATTTTCAGGACTAATAAGCCCGTTCGTTCCGCTTGTTTTTCGGGTTTACCAGGGGCGCGTTGAGGAATTCCAGGAATGGGACCATCGCGCGGAAGTGCTTTCGTATTTCCCCATACAGTTGCGGCCCCGTGGCGACTTCGATCGGCAGCTCGATATAGAGCAGGAACTGCTTGAAACGCAGGAGGCTTTCCGCGGGGTGGTCCTTGGCGAAGCCCTTTGGGATCCGGGAGAGTTGCTCTCCCTTCATTTCGCCGAACAAACTCCGGACCGCGGGCGCTTCGAGGACCCGGCGGAATTCATCGGGACGTTCCGCAATGTGGTTCCGAATGGCCAGGAGGGTCTGCGGAAGGGTCATGTACACGCCGCCGCCGATCCCGACATTCTTGTGCGACACGGCGAAGTAATAGCCCGCCGCTCCCTCGCACGCCAAACTACGCCGCGAAAAGCCGGCGGCGATGTGATCCTTGTACGGCGACTTGTCTTTGCTGAAGCGCGTGTCGCGGTAGAAGCGGGAGATGGCTTTGGCCGGATCGGTGACGTACTCGGGGGCGAACTCCTTCATGGCGGTGTTCACGGCCTCCACCAGCTCCCCCATAGGGCGCTTGACCTTCTCTTCGAACAGAGGCTTCCGCGGAAGAAACCACTCCCGGTTGTTGTTGCGGGCCACACCGCGGAGGAACGCTATCGCTTCGCTCGGGAAACCGGGAAATCCGGTACTCATCGGAATGCCTCCCTTATAATTGAGATAATGCCGTCCATCGAAGAGGCGCATGCGCGTCTCGCCGAGATTCCCGATTTAACCGTTTCCACCGGCGCTCCGCTCTCCCGGTACACCCGATTCGGCATCGGGGGACCGGCCGATTTGTACGCCGAGACGTCGAGCGCGGAGGCGTTCGTTGCCGCATTGGCGACGGCGCGCTCGACCGGCATCCAAACCATGGTGATGGGCGGCGGCACGAACCTGATTGTATCGGACCGCGGCTTTCGTGGGATCGTGTTGCGCTTTCGCGCGGATCGGCTGATGGCCGCCAATGGCCGCGTGGTCGCGGAAGCCGGAGCGGTTCTGCAGGACCTGGTCGATTTCGCGATCAGCCACTCGCTCCAGGGACTGGAAACGCTTTCCGGTATTCCGGGTTCGGTGGGAGCGGCGGTTTACGGCAACGCGGGGGCGTACGGCCACTCCATCTCCGAGCGTGTGAGGCAGGTGCGTTTCTACGATGGCGCCGCGGTTCGCGTCTTCGACAATACCGAATGCCAATTCCACTACCGGGAGAGCATTTTCAAGCGCCACAAAGAATGGGTGATTTTTTCGACCGAGTTGTTACTGGAACCTGCGGACGGCGCGGCGCTACGCCTGGCCGCCGATGACATTCTGAAGGTGCGCAATGAGAAGTTCCCCGTCACCATGAAGTGCGCCGGCAGCATTTTCAAGAACCTGCTGCTGCGGGACCTGCCGCCAGCCGTGGCCGCCGAGGTCCCAGGTTCGGCGGTGCGTGAGGGGAAGGTGCCGGCCGGTTGGTTTCTGGAGCAGGTGGGCGCCAAGGGACTCGATCGCGGGGATATCCACGTGGCCGCCTACCACGCCAATTTGATCTACAACGCCGGCGCCGGTACCGCGGCGGATCTCTGCGGCATGATTCAGGAGCTCAAAGCTCGCGTGCTCGCGCGGTTCGGCATCGAGTTGGAGGAAGAGGTACAGTACGTGGGTTGATGGGCGTGCCCAGCGCGTTGCCATGCTGCTCGCGGTCGCCGTTGCGCTCCGGGCCGCGGACCTCCACGATGCGGTACGGTCCGGCAACCTCGAACAAGTCAAGGACCAGATCGCCCACGGCGCCGGCGTGAACGACCGCGACAGCCTGGGCGCCACGCCGCTCCACGACGCGGCCTGGAGCGGCAATGTGGAGATCGCGTCCTACCTCGTCGAGCATGGCGCCGACGTGAAGGCGCTGCATGCCGAGGGCGGCTCGACGCCCCTGGCCTATGCGGTGATGAAAAATGACGTCGCCATGGTGGAATTGCTACTGGCGGATGGTGCCGACGTAAAGGCCGCCGACAAATCCGGGGCCACTCCGCTCCACCTGGCCGCCGACAGAGGCTACCAACTGCTCCTCGAGATTCTGATCGCCCACGGCGCCGCGGTGAATGCGCGCGATCGGGCTGGCTCGGCGCCGCTGGATGAGGCAGCGGCGCGCGGCTACCGGGAAATTGTCCACACCCTCGTCCTCGATGGCGGGCGCATGGACGACGAGAATCCGGAAACCGGCCGGACGCCCCTTAGTGAGGCGGCAGCCAAGGGCAGCACCGAAGTAGTCCAGCTTCTCCTGGCGCTGGGCGCCGACCGGAACCGGCGCGACCGCAGCGGCGCGAGCCCCCTGGAAAATGCAGTCCGGGCGCGTCATGTGGCCGCCTCTGGGGTACTTCTGGGTGGGGGCGCTTCCGATTCGGCCGGCTTTTTATTAATCGAGGCCGCTCTAAAGGGACAGACCGATATTGCCGATATTCTCATTTCAAGGGGCGTGAAGGTAAACGCCCGGGACCAGTCCGGCGCCACGCCGCTCCACCAGGCAGCCCTCAAAGGCAACCTGGCCATGGCGAGGCTCTTATTGAGCCATGGTGCGGAAGTTGACGCCCGCGATGGAGATGGCGCAACTCCGCTGCTGGACGCGGTGATCAGCGGTCACCGGGAGATGGTTGCGCTGTTGCTGGATAAGGGTGCGGACATCGAAGCCCGTGACCAGGATCCCGGGGCCACCCCGGTCTACCATGCGGCCGCATGGGGTCGGACGGCAGTGGTAGAACTGCTGATCGCCCGCGGCGCCGATTGGCATGCCAAAAGCAAGGCGGGTGTTAGCCCGCTGGCGGCGGCGGAGAAGAATGGTTTTCCGGAAGCCGCCCGTCTCCTGAGAGAACACGGCGCGAAGTAGCCACTACACCATGACTGCCGCACTTCTCACACCCGCCGCGCGACGCCATGCCGCGGCGATGGCGCGGGCCATCGCCCCATTCGCGGCGCGTCTGGATCGCGATTTTCTGGCCCGGCTTCGGAAACGCGCTTACGAGGCCGCGCAGATCCGGGCCTTCCTGGCCATCACTCCCGCTGCCCGGTCGCGGCTAAGGTCGCTCCCCCAGTTTCTGGAACAAGTGGACTATAACGGCCGTCGGCTGGCCAAGCTGAACGTGCCGCCGGCCGAGGTCGGCGAAGTGCTGCGCGAGTTTGGCGCGATCCTCGACCCGGTGCTCGGCGGAGAGTATCAACCGGCGCGCGAACAGCTACATTTAGCCACCATCCTGACTCTGGAGAACGCGTTTTATCATGTCAGGGAAGCCGAAACCCAGGCGTTTTTCGGTCTGTACCGCGCAGAGGTGGAAGCCAAGGATCTGGAGGATCTGCTGCGGCGCTTCGTCGGCATCCTGACGCAGACGTTCCACGCCCGCGCCGGGCGCCTGCTGCTCGACCGTCCTATGTCCGAAAAACTGTCGCGGCCCCTCTACATCGAACGCGGAAAGCCGGATGAGCGTCTCATCGCGGATCCTGGAATGCGGGGGCGCTACCGATCGTACTGGTCGTATCCCCTGGGCCCGGAGGCCCTGGTCCAGTTCGGATTTCGGGTGCCCTACCCTTGGCTGCCGCGCGAGCTGGCGTTGCTCGAAGCCGCCGGCGAGCGTTGTCGCGCCGCCATGGAACGCGCCCGCCTGGAGCAAGAAATCCGCCGGCTGGAAGCCCAGGCACGCCAGGCGGAAGAAGAAGAGCGGCGCCGGATCGGACGGGAGCTCCACGATGAAGCAGGCCAATCCCTGCTGCTGCTGCGGCTGCAATTGGAAATGATCGAACGGGATGCTCCCGTTTCCCTTCGTCCGCGCCTGGAGGAGGCGCGCGAGGTGGCGGAGCGAACCGTGGCGGAATTGCGCCGGATCGTGGCCGCCCTCAGCCCCGCTGTGCTGGAACGACTGGGGCTGGAGTCGGCTCTGCGGCAATTGACGGTGCGGGTCCGCAAGATTCACCCGGCGGAGGTGCGCCTCCGGATCTCGGTGTCTTCCGAGCCCCTTCCCATGCAAATCCAGGAAGTGATTTACCGGGTTGCGCAGGAGTGTCTGCAAAATGTCGCTAAGCATTCCCAGGCAACCCATGTAAACCTTTCGCTCAAAGCTGCCGATAAGAGTATTAGGCTGAGCGTCACGGACAACGGCGCCGGCTTTAGTGCGGAAACGGTTGGGAGCAAGCCGATGTCATTCGGACTGGCTGGCATGCGGGAGCGCGCCGCGCTCCTTGGTGGAACTCTCGCGGTACGGAGTAGACCCGGAAAGGGTACAACCGTCGCCCTGGAGCTACCCCGAACCTCCGCACAGGTGGCACCTTATGGCAAAGATTCGCGTACTTTTAACGGATGATCACACTCTGTTCCGGCAGGGACTCCGGACGCTCCTCTCGGCGGAGCCAGACCTGGAAGTTACGGGGGAGGCGGGAAATGCATCCGACGCAGTCACGCTAGCGCGGCAAGTGCATCCGGACGTCGTCCTGATGGATATTGGAATGGCCGGGATGAGCAGCTTCGAGGCTACCCGCGTGATTCGTAAGGAACGCCCCGAGACCCGCGTCGTATTCCTCTCCATGTACGATGACGAAGACTATCTGGCCGAATGCGTCGACATGGGAGCCAGCGGCTACATTCTCAAAGAAGGTCCGGCCGATCAGTTGGTGACGGCTATCCGCGAAGTGCATCGCGGCGGCAGCTATCTGAGCCCGCGGCTACTCACGCGGCTGGTAGACGGTTTTCGGATGCAGGGCCGCGCTCCCACACGGCAGCCGCGGTTCGGCACCTTGACTAAGCGCGAGCTCGAAGTCCTCAAGATGCTGGCCGAAGGCAGATCGGTGAAAGAGATTGCCACGACCTTCGAGCTGAGCGTCAAGACGGTAGAGGCGCACAAGTTCAACCTGATGCGGAAACTCGACATTCACAACAAAGCGCAACTGGTGCAATACGCGATCCAGAAGAAGGTAATCCGCCTTCCCGAGACAGTATTCGCCTAAACCGGGATTGCGGGACTGGAGGAATCTTCATGCTCACCACTCTCATCCGCGACTCGTTCGGCATCCGCATTCCCGAGGCGCTGCTGGAGCAGATCGGGCTTGGGGACGCGGTAGAACTCCTGGTGGAAAAGGGCCGCCTCATCATCCAGCCGGAGCGGGTTTTGCGCCAGCGTTGGGAAGGAGCCCTGGCTGCCCTGGCGGACTGCGTCGACGACTCAGCGTCGCTCGGCGAAGTCCCGGACCTGCCACGCCGGAATGTTGACTGAGGATCGGGCAGGAGATACGATGTAACAACACAGATGCGTACCAAACTCATCCGCATTGGCAACTCACGGGGTATCCGGATTCCCAAATTGCTGTTAGAGCAGGTCGGGCTTAAGGACAACGTGGAATTGCGTGCGGAAGAAGGCCGACTGATCATTCGGCCCGGGCGAGAGTCGCGCGAGGGCTGGGAGCAGGCCTTCGCCGCAAACGCCGACCAGGGCGGCGACCTGGCGCCGTTCAGCGAGATCACCAATAGTTTTGACCGTGAAGAATGGAACTGGTAAAGGGCTCGCGCCAGTATCCTCGCCAAGGGGAGGTCTGGCTCGTGAGCTTGGACCCCACGCGCGGCTCCGAGATTCGGAAGACGCGGCCTTGCCTTGTCGTGTCGCCGGACGAGATGAATCGTCACATCGCGACAGCAATTGTGGTTCCGCTAACAACCGCCCTTCGCGCTTACCCCACGCGCGTTGGTGTCCACTTCGGCGGCAAGACCGGGCAAGCAGCCCTCGACCAAATCCGTACAGTCGACCAACAGCGTCTCGTGAAGAAAACTGGGCGATGTTCCTAAGTCGGCCGCGGACAAAGTTGGGGCCGTTCTCGTCGAGATGCTCCAGCGCCGTTGACGCAGAGCGGGGAGTCGGGTGAATTTTCGCCCCAAAACGCCTGTGGTACACTGACCCATCTTGGCTACACCCCCAACCCGTCCCGCGCTCGACCGGCCCATCGGCCTCTTGCAGGCGACGGCAATGGTGGTCGGTATCATCATTGGCGCCTCGATTTTCGTCCAGCCTTCCGAGATCAACCGCCACGTGCCGAGTATCCCGGGTGTGCTCTCGGTGTGGGTGGTGGCCGGGGTCTTGACTTTGTTCGGCTCGCTGGTATGCGCGGAGCTGTCGTCGGCCTTTCCCCGCACGGGCGGCGTGTACGTCTTCCTGAAGGAGACGCTCTCGCCGGCGTGCGGATTTCTTTGGGGATGGGCCATGTTCTGGAGCGCCCATTCGGGCATCATCGCGGCCAGCTCGGTGATCTTCGCCCGCTACGCCGGCTTCTTTTTTCCTTTGGGCGATCTGGGGATCAAGGCCGTGGCCATCGCCGGTATCCTGACGCTTTCGTTCGTCAATTATCTGGGCGTCCGCCAGGGGAGCGGCCTGCAAACGGTGGTCACCATCTCGAAGTTGGTCGCAATCGTTCTTCTGCTTGGGATGGTGCTCTTCTTTGGCTCCCCGGCCCACAGGCAGGCGCCCGGCGTCAACACCTTCCCGGTGTCTTTCCGCGAGTTCGTTCTGGCAATCAGCGCCGCGCTATTCACCTTCGGCGGCTGGCACATGGTGACTTACACCGCGGGGGAGACCCGCGAACCGCGGAAGACGATTCCGAAGGCGCTCGTGATCGGCGCTCTTACCGTTACCGCCTGTTACGTCGCGCTGAACGCCGCCTATCTCTACCTGCTTCCCCTGGAGCAAGTGACCTCTTCAACGCGCGTAGCGGCCGATGCCGCGCGAGCCATGGCCGGACCGCGGGGCGCGGCCGGCATTTCAGCCCTGGTGATCCTCTCCGCAATCGGCGTCCTCAACGGGGTCATCCTGGCGGGACCGCGTACCTATTTCGCGATGGCCGACGAAGGCCTGGCCTTTGGCTGGCTCGCGCACCTCCATCCCCGTTTCCACACGCCGGACCGCACGATTCTGATGCAAGCCCTGTGGTCCTCGGTGCTGGTCGCGACCGGCACCTATCGCGCGCTGTTCACCCGGGTTATCTATACGGAGTGGCTCTTCTTCGCGCTCATGGGGATCGGCCTGTTCCGCCTGCGCCGGCGCGCCGGCTACTCACCCGCCTATCGGGTCTGGGGCTACCCGGTCGTGCCCGCGCTGTTCATCGTAGCATCCATCGTGGTGGCGGCGATCCAGATTGCGGCCGATCCCGCACAGGCGGCTACGGGATTGCTCATCGTCGTGTTAGGATTGCCTGTCTACTACCTGTGGGTGCGGACCAATCATGCGGATCATTGACTTTCACAACCACTACTATCCTCCGGCCTACCTGGACGCGTTGGGCTCCGGTTCGAGCGCCGTCGAAATGACCATCGACGAAGACGGAAACCCGCGCATTTACTACCCCGGCGACTACAATATCGCCGTGCCGGGACATCGCGATATCGACTATCGGGAGCAGGTGCTGATCGACGAAGGGGTGGACACCCAGGTCATCACCCTGACCACGCCGGGCACGCACGTGGAGGCGCCGGCCACCGCGGTGAAGTTCGCAGAGTTGGTGAACGATGCGTTCGCCGCGGTAATCCAGAGCAAGAAGGGCCGATTCGCGGCCCTGGCGACGCTGCCGCTGAACGATCCGGCCCGATCCGTCAAGGAACTGGAACGCGCTTGCCGGGACCTCGGCCTGCCTGGCGCTATGTTGTTCAGCAATGTGAACGGGATTGGTTTGGACGACCAGCGGTTCTGGCCGATCTACGAGGCGGCCAACGACCTCGACGCCGTGCTCTACATTCACCCGACTCACCCGGTGGGCGTAGAGGCCATGACGGACTACTGGCTCATGCCGCTGGTCGGCTTTCTGATGGACACCACCCTGGCTGCGGCGAAGATCGTGTTTAGCGGCGTGCCGGAACGCTTCCCGCGGATTCGGTGGGCGCTCTGCCATCTGGGCGGCGCCATTCCCTATATCGCGGAACGGATGGACCGCGGATTCCATGCTTTCAGTGAGTGCCGCGCCAACATCCCGCGTCCGCCCAGCGACTATCTCAAGCAGTTCTACTACGACACGGTCAACTTCGATTCGCGCGCCATCCAACTGGCGATCTCCTTCGCGGGCGTGGACCACATTCTGGCGGGCAGCGACTACCCGCACCAGATCGGCAGTATCCCGCGCATGCTGGAGACGATTCGCGGGCTGCCGCTGTCCGAAGAGGATAAAGCGGCAATCTTCGGCGGCAATGCTTCGCGGCTCATGTGGGCAGGACGGGCCTCCCGGTCTGTCTAACCCTGTCAAAGCCCGGCATCAACCGCAATTACCCCACGCAAAGAAGTGAGCGCGCGCGCCAAGCGTCGACACGAGTGTGGACGCGGCAGACACGAGTGTCCGCGCCACAACCTTCGCCTCCACGTTAGACTGAGAAAAGTGGAAGAAGAGGTCCTCGGCAAGGCATATGATTCCCGGCTGATGCGCCGCCTGTTGGCCTACATGGGTCCCTACCGCTTGCTGGTCGCCGTTTCGCTGGTATTCCTGTTGGCGCAGTCGGCATTGCAGGTGCTCGGTCCGCTGTTGACCAGAATTGCCATCGATAAATACCTTACGAGAAGTCCATCGAGCGCTCCTACGTTCCTCGATGCACGATTGCCGGCCGATCCCTGGGCCGGCTTGACGAAGATCGGGCTGCTTTACCTGGGTGTGCTCTTAGGCTCCTTCGTGGCCGAGTTTGCGCAGACGTACCTCATGCAATATACCGGACAACTCGCCATGTTCGACCTCCGCAAGCAGCTCATGACTCACCTGCAGGGGATGGATCTGGCATTCTACGATCGCAATCCCGTGGGCCGCCTGGTCACCCGCGTGACCACCGACGTCGATGTTCTGAACGACCTCTTCGCCTCCGGCCTGGTCACCATTTTGGGCGATCTGATGGTGCTGTCGTTCGTAGTAGCCATCATGTTCCGGCTGAGCCCGCCGCTCACCGGCATCATCCTGGCCGCCATGCCGTTCGTCATTCTGGTGACGGTGGTGTTCCGCCGCACCGTAACGCAGAGCTATCGGAGGATCCGGATCGCCATCGCCAAGATCAACTCCTACCTCCAGGAGCACATTACCGGCATCGTGGTGCTGCAACTGTTTAACCGCGAACGGCGGAGTTCCAACGAGTTCGAGCGGATCAACCGGCAGCACATGGACGCCTACAAGGACGCCATCACCGCTTACGGCTGGTTCTACCCGGTAGTGGAGTTCCTTTCGCTGCTGGCTCTGGCGGGAGTCCTGACCTACGGCGGGTTTCGTATCGAGAGAGGCCGGTTGACCCTGGGGGTGGTGGCGGCATTTCTGCAATACGGGCTGCGCTTCTTCCGGCCGATTCAGGACTTGAGCGAAAAGTACAGCATTCTGCAATCGGCCATGGCCTCGTCGGAACGCATTTTCAAACTGCTCGATACGGAAGCCACGGTGCTGCCTCCGGTAGCCGCCCGTCCGGTCCCGTCATCCATCGCCGCCATCGAGTTCGACCGGGTCTGGTTCGCCTATCAAGACCAGGGCTGGGTACTCCGGGACGTCAGCTTCACCATTGCCCCAGGTGAGACCGTCGCGGTGGTGGGGCACACAGGCGCGGGCAAAACCACCCTGATCAGCCTGCTGCTGCGGTTTTACGACGTGCAAAAGGGCGCGATCCGCATGGGCGGCGTGGATCTTCGGGAGTTCGATCCCCTGGAACTGCGGCGACAGTTCGGCGTAGTGTTGCAGGACCCGTTCCTGTTCACAGGTACCCTGGAAGAGAATATCCGTCTGGGAACGACGACCATTCTGCGAGAGGACGTAGAGGCAGCGGCGGAACAGGTGAACCTGGCGGATTTCATTCGCAGCCTTCCGGAGGGCTACGGCCACCCGATTCGCGAGCGCGGCAGCGGGCTCTCTACCGGACAGAAGCAGTTGATCGGCTTTGCGCGCGCCCTGGCACACGCTCCTCGATATCTGATTCTGGACGAAGCCACATCGAGCGTGGACACGGAGACGGAATTCCGTGTCCGCCAGGCGCTCAACCGGATGGTGGAAGGCCGCACCTCGATCGTGATCGCCCATCGGCTCTCGACTATCCAGCGGGCCGACCGCATTCTGGTGATGCACAAAGGCCGCTTGCGGGAATCCGGCACGCATCAGGAGCTGCTGGCGCAGCGCGGCATTTATTGGAAGCTGTACCAGTTGCAGTACAAGGACCAGGACGTTGGAGCAGGGCTGCTGGCGGGACACCCTCCGCTGTGACACGGGCATTCTTGCCTGTGTTGGGTTTCTCGGGCATTGGCGCGGGCCGGGCAAGAACCAACACAGGCAAGAATGCCCGTGTTACGCATTCTTATACGCCAGGTCCAGCACCTCCACCACGTGCATGACGCGCTGGCCGGATCCATGTGCGCGCACTCCGGCCTGGAGCTGCAGCATACAGCCGGGATTCGCGGTGGCGATGATTCCGGCGCCGGTGGCGTTTACGGATTCCATCTTGTGCCCCAGGATCTGCGATGACATTTCGTTCTGCACCACGTTGTAAATCCCGGCGCTGCCGCAGCAGAGGTCGGCGCCGGGCATCTCCCGAAGAGTCACTCCCGGCACCGCCGCCAGCAGCTTCCGCGGGGCCGTGCGGATGCGCTGTCCGTGCGCCAGGTGACAGGAATCCTGGTAGGTCACCAGGGCGTTTACCGGCCCCATCTGGGTATTGAGCTCAATGCCTGCAAGGAACTCCGTGACATCCCGCATGCTCCTCGAAAACTCGCGCGCCCGGGCAGCGTACTCCGGGTCGTCTTCGAGCAACTCTCCGTACTCTTTCAAGGTGGAACCACATCCGGCCGCGTTGGTGATCACGGCTTCGAAGCCGCCCTCCAGCACGGCATCGATATTGCGGCGGGCCAGCTTACGGGCTTCCTCCGGGAGGCCGGAATGGACGTGCAGCGCGCCACAGCATCCCTGGTCTTTGGGAACCACTACTTCACAGCCATTCTTCTGGAGCACTCGCACAGTGGCTTCGTTCAAACGGGCGAAGGCGATATTGGCGATGCAACCCGACAGGAACGCGACCCGATATTTCCGTGGACCTTGCGGCAAAAATGTCCGGCCCACCTGTCCGAAAAAGAACGGCGGTTCGGCGGAGGGGGCCAGTTGTTCCAGATCGCCCAACCGGCCCAGCAGTTTGAGGAAACCCAGGGCGCGCACCAGGGCCTTCATGCCGCTCGCCTCATACAGGTAGAGCAGGGTCCCCATCATCGTCAAAGTGGCGCGCGATTCCAGGAGGTGTCCAAAAACGAAGCGTCGCAGCAGGCGCTCGAACCAACTCCGCCGGACGTGAGCTTCAATCTGCGCGCGGGCATCCTCCACCATCCGGCCGTAGCGCACGCCCGAGGGACAGGCCGATTCGCAGCCGCGGCAGGCCAGGCAGAGGTCGATGTGCTCGATGTACGAAGGTGTGATGGGAGCGCCGTTGGCCACCTGCACCATCTGGTATACCCGGCCGCGCGGAGAATCCATCTCCAACCCCAATTCGCGGTACGTGGGGCAGGCATTCAGGCAAAGCCCGCAATGTACGCAACAGTCCAGATCGAATTGTCGGGGACCCTGCGCGCGCGCGCGATCGGCTTTTTCAGATTCGACCATAGAGTCGGCCCCGGTTCAATAGATTCCCCGGGTCAAACAGGTTCTTGACCCGCTGCATGATGGCGAAATCACCACCCGGAGAGAGCCACAGCCCGGAGGGTTCCCGATCTTCCCGCGAGTACTCGATGACGGCCTTCCAGCCGCGCCCGTCGGCCTCGGCAAGCCAGCCGGAGGCCGCCCGGGATTCTTCGAAATATCCGTAGCAGACTCCCGAACCGGCGCGCGCCACCGATGGTCCCTCGAACGATTCCATAACGGCTTCCAACCCCTTCAGCGTACACGAGACGCGGACCACTGCGCCATCCGGCCGCGTTTCTAGAAACCGCGGGGTGAACTCCTGCAGGTGCTGCCACAGGGTCTCGTGGCGGGAGTCCTCGAAAGCCACACCGTCGCTGAGCGCCGCCAGTTCGCGCTCGTAACGAGTGACGACGGCCGCGTTGCCCCCAACACGGATGGCCAGCAGCCAGGCGCGGTTCCCCAGCGTGGCGCCAGCCGCTGGATTCAACAGGTCGAGGGCTGCCGGCTGGAGCACGCTTCCGATGATTCTGTCCCGGATCACCAGGGCTTTCGCCATCGATTCGAATGGGAGCAGAAAGCTGCGCTCCAGCTCCGGCATGGGAGAGAGTTTGAAATTGACCACAGCGATCGCAGCCAAGGTTCCAAACGATCCGATCAGGAGCTTGGCCATATCCAGGCCGGCCACGTTCTTGACCACCATGCCGCCGGAACTGACGAGTTTCCCTTCCAGTGTGGTGAATTGCATTCCAATCACCAGATCGCGGGCCGTGCCGAAGAGCCGCCGCCGCGGGCCGCTGGAATTCGATGCAATCACGCCGCCTACAGTGCCGGTGGCGGCAAATGGCGGATCCAGCGGAACCATCTGACGGTTCTCGGCCAGCACGCGGGTCAGTTCGCGCCACGGTAATCCGGCCTCCACGCTGATCGTGAGGTCCCGCGGCTCGTACTGGAGCACGCGATTCAGTCGGCCGGCGGAGACGGCTTCATCCGCGCGGGGAACGGGGCCAGCCATGCGACACCTGGAGTTGTTGCCCGCGAGGGCGATGGTGTGGCCGTGCGAAGCGGCCACACGCAGCGCTTCGGCGAGTTCCCGCGGGGTCTGGGGATGTGGCACTATACCCATACCAGGTGACGCAGCACAAAGTTCAGGATGGTCAGGAGCACCGAGCCGAGCAACGCGGGAACAAATCCGCGAACGCGGAAGCCCGGCGACAACATCGAGGCGAGCTTCAACAGCACAGCGTTGATGACCAGCAGAAAAAGCCCCAGCGTGACAAACGTCAACGGAAAAGCGAAGAACCGGAAAATTCGTCCAACCGTGACATCCAGGATGGCAATCACAGCGGTGGCGATCAGGGCGTCGGCAAAATTCCGGACCACGATTCCTGGGATAACCTTGGCCACAATCCACAGCGCAAGGGCACCCACGAGCCAACTTACGATCAGGTGTACGAGCATAGCGGCCCTCCGGCCAGAGATAATGATAAGCCATGGCGACGTTGTTTGCCGGAACCTCCGGCTTTGCATATCCTGCCTGGAAGCCCGGATTCTACCCGGCCAAGCTTCCGGCCAACCAGTTTCTGAAGCATTACGCCCAACGGCTCAACTGCGTGGAGATCAACTACACGTTCCGGCGTCTGCCCACGGCGTCGACCCTCCAGAGTTGGGTGGAGGCGACGCCTCCGGGCTTCGTCTTTGCCGTGAAAGCAAACCAGCGGATCACGCATATCCTGAGGCTGAAGAACGCCGGGGAAGCGACGGAGCTTTTCCTGAAGATGATCGATCCCCTGCGGACTTCGCGGCGGCTGGGTCCGATCCTGTTCCAGTTGCCGCCGCACTTGAAGTGCGACGTGGACCTGCTGCGGGGCTATCTGGAGTTGCTGCCCCCAGGAATGCGGTATGCCTTTGAATTCCGCCACGTATCGTGGCTGGCGGACCCGGTCTACGAGGTGTTGCGGGAGCGCAACGTTTCGCTTTGTGTGGCCGAGTCGGAGAAGCTGGAGGTGCCGGAAGTGATCACGGCCGACTTCGTGTACTACCGGTTGCGGAAACCCGAGTACACCGAAGCGGACGTCGACGCCATGGCAGCACGATCGAAGGGCCTGCTGGCAACCGGGCGGGACTTGTACCTGATGTTCAAGCACGAAGAGAGTCCCGAAGGAGCGCTGAATGCGGAGCTGCTGTTAAGAAAATGATTTCTCGCCAAGTACGCCAAGTATCGCCAAGTACGCCAAGAAGAAAGACCAATTTGTCTTCCTTGGCGCTCTTCTTGGGGTTTGGTTTTCTTGGCGCACTTGGCGTACTTGGCGAGAAAGCTGTTCTTCACTGCAGCACGGGGAGGGTGAGATACCCTTCGGGCACGTATAGACTGCCTTGCGTTGCACCCTGTGGGGCAATGCGTTGAAGCTGCTGCGCAAGATCGCGTGCGCTACGTCGGCCGGCCAGCGCGTCTTCGAATGCGCGGGTGATGCGCCTCACCTGGTCCCCGGTTTCGTGGGCGAATTCCAGGCGGAAGCGATGAATTCCCGCAGCCATCCAGTCCTCCAGGTGCAGGCTGGCCTCCTGTGCTTCGGCGCCGAAAACGGTGTTGCGGCAACCCACATCCGCCATCAGGGGATGCGCTCGGCCGGCGGAGTCCCGCAGCGATACCTGATGTTTCTCGCACGGGCGGCCGCAGTCCCGATAACTGGTGCCGGAAGAAAGGAAGCGGCAAAACACACAGTGCTCCGTGTGAAAGACCGGAAGGTGCTGGTAGGCGACCACTTCCATGGAATCGCCGCCTATCTGCCGGGCCAGCTCGCTCACCTGTCGGGCGTTCAGATCGTGAGTCGGTGTGAGGCTGGCCAGGCCCAACCTTAGCAATTCGGAGGCCGTGACCGCGTTGGCGGCGTTCAGGCTGAAATCGCCGATCAACTCGGGATGGGGACGTTCCCGCAGGGCGCTCAACAGGCCCGTGGAGCGCACCAGGATGGGGCAGTCGCAACCCAGCAGGAAATCCACGATGCGCTCTTCGCCGGGTTTGAGGACACGCGGGCTGGCGACGCGCGCGAGGATGCCGGCCGCACGAATGCGATCGAGGGAGGGCCGGAGCCCGTAAAGGTCGAGATAATCCAAGGTAATGCTGGCCGGGGAGAGCGCGAGTGCAGCGTCCAACTGCTCCGAGGTGCGAAGCAGCAGGTGCATGGTGGGGCATGCTTTAGCTTGCCGATCTGGTGGGACGGACGATCGGCTTTTGTCGTCTGTCAGCCGGCTTTCAGCCGGCGTTGGCAAGCTAAAGCATGCCCCACGAATGATCGGGCGCGCAGCCCCCTGACGCTCTTGCAGCCGCTCTACGGCCTGCCGGCGCACGCCATTCAGCAACGAGCTCGGCGCAAACGGCGAACCCTCAACAACCAGTTCCACACCCGCCAATTCGTACGGCGTGTTTCCCAACCGTCCCAGTTGGGCGGTCAGATACTCTACGTCGAGCCCGCGGTTCCGGGCGGTCCCGAGCCGATCCTCGGATTCCACGCGCGCCGACACCTCGCCTACGCGCCATTCGGTAACCAGCGGCTCCCCTTCCCTGGCCGCCACTCGAACCCGCATGGGCTGCTTCCTGACCGGCGTAGCCGCATCGATAAACGGGCGCACCACTTTGTCCAAATCGGGGTCGTGGGTGCGCCACACCAGGTCGCCCGGCCGGATGCGGCTGGGCTTCAGTGCGCCGTTCCCGAATCGCAGTTCCAACATGCCGTCGCGGGGCGCCGCCTGGAATATACGGCCGCCCTCCTCGGGCTCCTCCGGACTGCGCCAATCCGCGGCGTCGAACACCACGCCGTCGCCCGGCTTCAGTGGGGCAATCCGGTTGGCTTCGGCGGGCTCGACGATCACCGCGCCCTCCGAGACGCGCGCGACGCGCCCCATCAGGACGCCGCGATGCCGTGGCGCACGTCCACTCACCACCGCCTGGTGGTCGGTGCCGTTCAGGAAAAAAGGCCCCAGGCCGCGCGAATAGACCTGCTCCAACTGCAACTCGGCGGCGCGATCGATGTTGGGCGTCCTGCCGGCCCAGGCATCGTCCACCGCCTGGCGATAGGCGCGGGTGGTCAGCGCCACGTAATCGGAATCCTTATAGCGGCCCTCGATTTTCAACGCGGAGACGCCGATCTCCACGATCTCGGGAACCTGGTGGAGCGCGTAGAGATCTCCCGGAGAAAGCAGGTAGCGGGCATCGCCGAGCGGCCTGAGTTTGCCATCCACGATCATTTCGTACGGCAGCCGGCAGGCCTGTGCGCACTGCCCTCGATTGGCGCTGCGGCCGCCCCATGCCTCCGAGGAAAAGCACTGGCCGGAGTAGGCCACGCACAACGCGCCGTGGACGAAGATCTCGAGCTCGCAATCCGTGCGGCCGCGGATGGCGCGCACTTCGGCCAGCGAAAGTTCGCGCGCCAAAGTCACGCGGCTCACTCCAAAGCGCTCGGCCAGCCGGACCCCGTCGGCGCTGGTGATGCTCATCTGGGTGCTGCCGTGGATCTCCAGATCGGGCGCGATCTCCCGGGCGAGCTTGACGATTCCGATGTCCTGCACGATGATGGCATCCGCGCCGGCTTCCGCGATCCCAGCGAGCGCGCGCGTGGCTTCGGTGAGCTCGTGATCGAACACCAGCGTGTTGAAGGTGACGTAGCCCTTCACGCCGCGGCGGTGGAGCGTGCTCATGACCTGAGGCAATTCGGCGAGTGAGAAGCCCACCTTGGCGCGCGCGGTGAAATGTGTGAGCCCGAAATAGACCGCGTCGGCGCCCGCCTCGATGGCCGTGCGCAACTGCGGCCAGTATC
>OBLT010000441.1_pt1 | contig 27422 bp, 19 predicted proteins | sample 1518721 | NCBI WGS metagenome assembly OBLT01 (sample SAMEA3539307, study PRJEB22396) | soil metagenome | biome: tundra; feature: field; material: soil | place: USA | collected 2010-05 | depth 0.15 m | reverse complement strand
TTGCTTCGAGCGATGGCATCGAGTTCGGCAACGTGGACGACAAGGATGCCAGCCTTTTCCCGGCTGTCATTCCCGATCCATCGGGGCAGCCGGAACTGGCTATACTCCATCGGCCGCTCTTTCCAGGCACTCGTCCCGAGGAAACCGTCCGTTCTCCCGAGACCCGCGAGGTGGATATAGATAGGGAAAGCATCTGGATTTCATACTGTCGAATGACGGAGAACCATAAGCCATTTCACACCGGCCAGTTTACTTTTCATCACCGGCTGGCGTCTCCGGTGTCGCCCTGGGAACGGCTCAAAATCGGCGGCGGCACTCCGCCCATCCTGACTCAGCACGGCTGGATGATCGTTTACCACGGTGTCAGCGAGATAGACGAGCCTAACACCGAGAAGCATCCATTGTGCTACTCGGCAGGGGTGATGGTGTTTTCAAAGGAGCATCCGCTCGTGATTCGCTATCGCTCGGAGGAGCCGGTGTTGACGCCGACTCTGCCGCAAGAGCGCCACGGAACGATCGCAAACGTCGTATTCCCCACGGGCATCGACCGGCGCGACGATCTTGGCGCGCCAAACCGTTTCGATGTCTACTATGGGATGGCCGACTGCCGCATAGGCGTGGCCCGGCTTGATTTGCCGGATACCCTGCCGCCGGAAGGGGTCGCCGATCCGCCGGAGGCAAAGGTGTGACGCTCCGATTGCATCCCTGCAGTGCGACTTCTTCCAGAGTGGCGAATCGGAAGTTCATTGCATAATTCCGAAGACGAAAACGCAGGTCCCCTTCGACTGCGCTCGGGGCAGGCTTTCGATTCCCTTCGCTTCGCTGCGGTCGCTCAGGATGACAGCATGGATGAAATGAACTTTAGACTCGGGACACTAGTGTAGTCCGCCACACAGAAGGTCATTTATGAAGGACATAACACCTGCCAAACGCGCACCAAAGCATGGGTACAGGAAGTTCGCGTGGCATCAGACCATCGAAGATGGTCTTAATCAACCCGCTTCCTAATTTTCACAACAACGTCTGGGTGGTTCCTGAGCGCATATCGGCTTAGGTGCGGGAGGCCGATTAGCTTTTCTCCCGTCCGGAGGATCGAATATTGCCAGGTCCACGTTCCGTGTCCTGTTGGCGAGTCTTCGGGAGGAGTCCCGCTGAGCTTCTCTCTGATGAAATTGAAAGGCTGACGCCCAAAAGTGATTATCGCGGCGGGGCGAACGATCCCTAGGATGGCCTCGTGAACTGGCCAGCACAACTCTGCCCTCTCACTTCCTCCAGCGCCTTTCTCGCTAATGCTCCTGGTGAAGATTAGATTCGAAGCACAAACTGAATCGAGTTCTTCCTGAAGTTTCTCGAAGAGATACTGGTAGTTCTTCTGTAGCGGGTGTCCGCCTACGCAGTACTTACGAAAGCCACTCCAGTCTTGATCGAGGTAAGCGTTGCTGGTTGATCTGCCAAGCTCCAGGTCAACCAAGGATTGGCCAATCGTCTGCGTGTCTTTTTCCGAGCCGCCCGGATTCAACCCAAGGAAATAATATTTGCCAGGTTTGAGGGTCTCGCATGAGCTGTAAAGAATTGTGCCTGACTTATCCAATATTGATTCCAAGTGTTGCTTGGCTGAATGAATGAATGCTTGATTCGACAAAATATGGTCTTTACCCATATAGGTCCTCTTTCAGGAATGACCGTCTGATGATACATGACTCTGTTTATGGCGGACTACGCTAGTGCTTTGGCTGTGTAATTTGGTAATTGCTCCTGGACAAGTGCGGGCGCGGACGCCCGCACGACAGCCGGTCTGGAGACCGGCGCTACATTCCTTGCATTACACAATCACGCGGCCTCGGTACTAGAGTGCCCTTGAACGATTCGACCTGCCTGCCGCGCGCCGGTAGTTCCCGAATTGCGCTCGCAGCGGATGACTTGCGAATCGCCGGCAGGGAGGAGTTCACGAAGTGACTGAAATACGCGGCTGCTTTGCGTTGTGCTCGGGCAATTGATCGAGCAGGACCACATTGAGGAGCGACTTGTGCACCTGGATGCGGCCGTTGTAATCGATAAAGCCGAGCTTGCGAAAGCGATTCATAAAGAAGCTGACGCGGGACCGGGTGGTGCCGATCATGTCTGCCAGAGTTTCCTGCGTGATCGGAGGAATGAAGGTTTCCGGTTCGCCGGGCTTGCCAAATTCCGCCATGATCAGGAGAATCCGCGCCAGGCGCTTTTCGCTGGAGTTGAAGAGCTGATCGACAAGATCGGCCTGGGTGCGCATGCTGCGGGCCAGCAAGAACTTCAAGAAGATGTCGGCGAACGCAGGTTCGTCATGCATGACGCGGACCATCTCCTCCCTTTTGATCTTGAGCGCCGCGCAGGCGTTCACGGCAGTGGCCGTCGCGAGGCGCAGCCCAGCCACTGCCGCGAGGCATTCCTCTCCAACGAAGTCGCCGGCGGAAAGAAGTGTGATGGTGGCCTCTTTACCGTTCTGCGAAACGACAGTGACCTTTGCGCGGCCCCTCTGAAGATAAAAGATGGAGTCTGTCGGGTCTCCCTGGCAAAAAAAGGTCTCCTTCGGCTCCAATTCAACGATTCTTCGACCAAGGCCGGCGTTGGCAAGAAAGACAGCAGGGGAAAATGCCGTGTGGTTCGTAGCGCTCATCAATGGGCTACCTCTTTACAGGCGGTTCGTTTGGCGTGGACGGTTCATGCTCAGCAAGCAGCCACCCTGGATAAGGCAGAGGAGGTGGTTGTGCGGACTGATCGAACACCGCGAACGAAATGTTACAAACGGTGGAAAATACCTCTCGCTGCCTGGCATCGGCAGACACAGTCTGAAGCAGCTTCTTGGGGGCCGCTCCATTTCCGAGGCATACTACCCCGCGCTTGAGCGCAATTCCGCCCCAGCTTTCACCTATCATGCCCCTTGAGCCGGGGCTCTTGTATGGTCCGTATTGCTCAACCCCAAGGGATGCCCCTGGAAAGCGGGCAAAATGTGAGCTGACGCGGTCAGGAGGGCGATAGGCCTATGCTATTCATCTGGCGGAAAATGAGGGCATGCAGCCTGACGCGCCCTTCCCGTGTCTCCCCCAACAGGGGTCTGCCGGACGCCTGGTCTATTGGGCCTGTCGTGTGCGGAGCGGGCCGGAACTTGCAATTGCGTGGGATTCCTGCGATTCTGCGGAGTACAGCTCCTCAAATGTGTTCAAGCGCGGAGTCGTGAATGTCTGGAAACGAAGGCAAAACAGATGGTCGGCACATTGGCGCTGGCCACCAGTTGTCTGCGCCGCCTCCCTGGTATCGCAGGCGATGGGTTCTGTGGACAGGCTTGCTTCTACTGCTGCTTCTGGCCGTAGTCGTTGTCGCCATCATCCATGAGAATAACGCCAAGGCAGCGGCGGCGAAGCGTGCGGCGGCTGCCGTGAAGCCGCCCGTTACAGCCACGGTCGCAACTGCCACGAAGGGCAACATCGGCGTGTACCTGGATGCGATCGGCACGGTCACTCCGGTCTACACCACTTCCATCACTGCGCAGGCAAGCGGAGTCCTGACCGCGGTGCATTACAGCGAGGGGCAATTCGTCCAGAAGGGGGGTGCGCTGATCGACATCGATCCGCGACCCTACCAGGCGCAGTTGCTCGAAGCCGAGGGTACACTGGAGCGCGATACCAATGTTCTGGCACAGGCCCAGATGGATGTGGACCGCTATCGCACGGCATGGGCGCGAAACGGAATCAATAAGCAACTGCTGGACGACCAGGAAAAGATTGTGCTGCAGGATCAGGGCACGGTGAAGAACGATCAAGGCACCGTGAATTACGACCAGGTCCAGCTCAGCTATTGCCACATTACCGCGCCGATCGCCGGCCGGGCCGGTCTTCGCCTGGTGGACCCCGGAAACGTGGTGCAGGCAGGCGGAACCACCGTGCTGGTGGTCATCACGCAGATGCAGCCCATTACCGTGATTTTCACGCTGCCGGAAGACAGCCTGGGACAGGTGCAGGCGCGCATGCGCAAGATGCATACGTTACCCGTCGAGGTGTGGGATCGCGCTCAGACCGCCAAGATAGCATCGGGTAAGTTACAGACCATCGACAACCAGATTGACACGACGACGGGAACGGTCAAGCTGCGCGCCCTCTTCGACAACAAGAACGGCGCTCTGTTCCCGAACCAGTTTGTCAACACAAGGTTGCTGGTGAACACGCAGGACGGCGTCACCCTGGTTCCCTCCGGGGCCGTTCAACACAATGGGCAGGTAGCCTTCGTCTATGCAATTGCGAGCGGAGTGGCGAGCGTGCGCAACGTCAAGACGGGCGTTTCGGATGGCGGCATGATCGGGGTGCAGGGAATCAACCCCGGCGAGGTTGTGGCTACCAGCAGCTTTGATAAGTTGCAGGCGGGCAGCAAAATCATCGTGTCGAAGCAGGCGATAGCAGCTAACCCAGCGGAGGGCAATACCCCGTGAGTCCTTCCGGGCCTTTCATTCAGCGTCCCGTTGCAACCTCGCTGCTGATGGCCGCAATCCTGCTGGTGGGTATCGTAGCGTATACCCAGTTGCCGGAATCTGCGCTGCCGGAGGTCGATTATCCCACCATCCAGGTGGTGACCTTCTATCCAGGGGCCAGCCCGGACGTGATGGCCACCACGGTGACTGCTCCCCTGGAACGTCAGTTCGGACAGCTGCAGGGACTCAGCCAGATGACGTCGACCAGTTCCGGCGGTTCCTCTGTGATTGTGCTGCAGTTCGCCCTCAGCCTGAATATCGACATCGCCGAAGAAGAGGTTCAGTCCTCGATTAACGCCGCGCAGAGTTTTCTGCCGTCAAACCTGCCTTCGCCGCCGGTGTATAGCAAAACCAATCCAGCGGACGCTCCCGTCCTCACGCTGGCCGTCACATCCAACTCCATTCCGCTCTCGCAGGTAGAGGATATGGTGGATACGCGCCTTGCGCCCAAGCTCTCACAGTTGAGCGGGGTTGGCCTGGTGAGCATCAGCGGAGGGCAAAAGCCCGCAGTCCGCATTCAAGCCAACCCGACGGCGCTGTCGTCCTACGGGCTTAACCTCGAAGATCTGCGTACAGCGCTCGTCCAAAGCAGCGTAAATGCCGCCAAGGGCAACTTCGACGGACCTCATCAGGACTATCAGATCAATGCCAACGACCAGTTGGTGACCAGCGGCGACTACAGAAAGGTTGTGGTTGCCTACCGCAATGGCGCACCTGTCATGTTGAAGGATGTTGCGCAGGTAGTGGACGGCATCGAGAACAACAATCAGGCAGCCTGGATGAACGAGACCCCGGCGGTCATCGTTAACATTCAAAGGCAGCCTGGCGCCAATACCATCAGCGTGGTGAAGGCTATCAAGGCGATTCTGCCCCAGCTTGAGGTGAACCTGCCGGCCTCGATTCAGGTCACGCCGCTTACCGATCTCACCACGGCTATCAACGCCTCCGTTTCCGACGTCGAGTTTGAGTTGATGCTGACCGTTGCACTGGTGGTGATGGTCATCTTTCTTTTTCTGCGCAACCTTTACGCAACTATCATCCCCAGCATTGCGGTGCCGGTTTCATTGGTGGGCACCTTCGGCGCCATGTATGCGCTGGGTTATAGCCTGGACAATCTTTCGTTGATGGCGCTCACCATCTCCACGGGCTTTGTGGTCGATGACGCGATCGTCATGATCGAGAACATCTCCCGCTATCTCGAGGCCGGAGATTCGCCCATGCAGGCCGCCCTGAAGGGCGCGGAGCAGATCGGCTTCACCATCATCTCTCTTACTGTCTCCCTCATCGCCGTTCTTATTCCGCTGCTCTTCATGGGCGGAGTCATCGGCCGTCTCTTTCGCGAATTCGCGGTTACCCTGGCCGTCACCATCATCCTGTCAGCCGTAGTTTCCCTCACGCTGACGCCCATGATGTGCTCGCGGATTCTGCGCCATAACCCAAAGGAACAACAGGGCCGGTTCTTCAAGGCATCCGAGCGTGTCTTTGAGAACATCATCGCGTTTTACGGCCGCACGCTTAACTTCGTCCTTGGGTACCAGACCGTCACGTTGCTGATAGCTGCCGCCACTCTGGTGCTGACTGTTGTCCTCTACATCATCATCCCCAAGGGATTCTTCCCTACACAGGATACGGGTGAAATTCAGGGCATCTCGCAGGCGCCGGCGACTATTTCCTTCGCGGCCATGGCGCAGAAGCAGCAGCAACTGGCTCACATCGTCCTTCAGGATCCAGCGGTCGAGAGTTTGTCTTCCTTTATCGGTGCGGATGGGACCAATACCACGCTGAACAGCGGACGGATGTCCATCAACCTGAAGCCTGTGGCGGAGCGCAAACTGAGCGCTTCCGACGTGATTCGCAGGCTGCAGACGAACCTCAACCAGGTAGAGGGCGTCGAGCTTTTCATGGAACCGGTGCAGAACATCACGGTGGACGACCGCGTGAGCCGCACTCAGTACCAGTACACGCTGGAGGACCCCGACCCGAACGAATTGAATTTGTGGACCGGCCGGCTAGTCGACAAAATGAAGCAACTGCCACAGCTCGCCGATGTGGCTACCGATCAGCAGACCGGGGGCCTGGCGGTGTCGCTGGTCATCGATCGCGTCACCGCATCGCGGCTTGGCATCGCTCCGAACACCATCGACAACACTCTTTATGACGCATATGGCCAGCGCCAGATCAGCACCATGTACACGCAGTTGAACCAGTATCACGTGGTTCTGGAAACGGATCCGAATACTCAGCAAAGCCCCGCCAAACTCCAGGATCTGTATATCCAGACCAATACATCCTCAGGGTCCTCGGGTCCGGGCGCCTCCTCGTCCTTTGCGGCCTCGGGGTCCTCGTCGGCCGGCTCGAATGCGACCACGGGTTCGGCGGCATACACTCCATCGTCGGCGGTACTCACCCCGCCTTTGAATGCCATAACATCCGGCATCGGCGCCAGCAGCACTGCTTCCACAGCAAATGCAACCACCAGTTCAACGCCATCCAATGTCGTACCCCTCAGCGCGTTCACTCATATTGAGAAGGCGACCGAGTCGCTCTCAATCAATCACCAGGGCCAATTCCCGGCAGTGACCGTGTCGTTCAATCTCGCCCCCAACGCCGCGCTGGGAGGCGCAATCACGGCCATCGAGAAGGTTCAGACAGACCTGAACATGCCGGCCAGCGTCCAGTATGGATTCCAGGGCACCGCAGCTGCATTTGAGGGCTCGCTCTCCAATGAAGGCCTGCTGATTCTTGCCGCGCTGGCCGCGGTCTATATCGTACTCGGCATCCTTTACGAGAGTTTCATCCACCCCATCACCATTCTCTCCACACTGCCCTCGGCAGGCGTGGGCGCATTGCTGGCACTCATCCTTTTCAAGCAGGACCTCAGCGTGGTCGCCATCATCGGCATCATCCTGCTGATCGGCATTGTCAAGAAGAACGGCATCATGATGGTCGATTTCGCTTTGGAGGGCGAGCGCGAGCGCGGGAAGAATTCTCGCGATGCGATTTACGAGGCCTGCCTGCTGCGCTTCCGCCCCATCATGATGACGACCATGGCGGCGCTGCTGGCGGGCATCCCGCTGGCGGTTGGTCAAGGGATGGGTTCGGAGTTGCGGCGCCCTCTGGGCATTGCCATGGTTGGCGGACTGCTGCTGAGCCAGGTGCTCACGCTGTACACCACACCTGTCATCTATATTTTCTTCGATCGCATCGGCCACCGCTTCACCGGTGCGCCGAAGAGTGTCGAAACCGGCGATGAGCCGCGCCCGGCGGAGGGAACGTGAATATCTCCGCCCCCTTCATCCGCCGGCCCGTAGCTACGACTCTGCTGACGGCGGGCATCACGCTTGTGGGGGCCATCGCCTTCAATGTTCTGCCAGTTTCTCCTTTGCCGCAAGTGGATTACCCGACCATCTCCGTCTCGGCCAGTTTGCCTGGCGGGAGTCCCGAGATCAATGCGTCTTCCATTGCAACTCCGTTGGAGCGCCAATTCAGCCACATCGCCGGCGTGACCGAGATGACATCGTCGAGTTCGCTTGGCAGCACCTCGATCACCCTGCAATTCGATTTGAGCCGCGACATCGACGGCGCGGCGCGAGACGTTGAGGCGGCCATCAACGCGGCGCGCACCTACTTGCCGGCAAACCTGCCTGCCAACCCGACTTATCGCAAGGTGAATCCTGCGGATTCACCGATTATGATTTTGGGGCTAACCTCGGATAAGTACGACAAGCCCACGCTCTATGACGAGGCGTCGTCGGTCATCGCGCAAAAACTCTCGCAGATTCAGGGTGTTGGACAGGTGTCGGTGGGCGGAGGCGCCGGCCCTTCCGTGCGCGTGGAAGTGAATCCTACGCTGCTCAACAGCCACGGACTCACAATCCAGAATATTCAGTCTGTGTTGAGCCAGCAGAATGTTCACGAGGCGGCCGGTCAAATTTCAGACGGGACTACGACCGCGGACATCGTCACCAACGACCAGATCTCCCATGCAGACCAATACAAGCCGCTGATTGTGGGTTACAAGAAGGGAGCCGCAATCAGGCTCGCCGACGTAGCCGACGTTTCGGATTCGACGCAGAACATCCGCACGGCAGGCTACCTGAACGGCACACCCTCGATCACTGTCATCATTTTTCGCCAACCGGGCGCCAACATCATTGAAACTGTCGATCGAATTGCAAGCGAGTTGCCATCGATCGAAGCTTCCATTCCGCAAGGCATCAAGACCACGATTGTTCTTGACCGCACCACGACCATCCGCGCGTCGGTCAACGATGTGGAGCGCACTCTCATGCTCTCTGTCATCCTGGTGATTCTTGTTGTCTTCGTCTTCCTGCGCAACTGGCGAGCCACACTCATTCCCACGGTCGCCGTTCCCGCCTCGCTCATTGGCACCTTTGCAGTCATGTACCTGCTTGGCTTCAGCATCGACAATCTCTCGCTCATGGCATTGACGATTTCGACGGGCTTCGTCGTCGACGATGCCATTGTAGTCATGGAGAATATTTCCCGCCATCGTGAAGCAGGGATGCATCCGTTTCAGGCCGCCCTTCTAGGCTCCAGGGAAATCGGGTTTACCGTTTTCTCGATCAGCATGTCGCTGATTGCTGTGTTCATTCCCATTCTTCTCATGGCCGGCATCGTCGGCCGCCTGTTTCGCGAGTTTGCCATCACGCTGGCGACGGCCATTGTTGTGTCGATGGTCATTTCCTTGACCACCACGCCCATGATGTGCGCATACCTTCTCAAGGATGAAGGACAGATCAAGCATGGCCGCGCGTTTCAGATTACCGAAAAGGGATTTTCATGGGTACTCTCCGGTTACAGCCGCTCTCTGGCATGGGTGCTTAAGCACCCTGGCCCCATATTAACTATCCTGCTCCTCGTAATTGCATTGAACTTCTACCTGATTTTCATCATCCCCGCGGGATTCTTCCCGCAGCAGGATACCGGGGCCATCACAGGCAGCGTGCGAGGACCGCAGGACGCATCGTTTGCGGTGATGAACAACTCGGTATTGCAACTGGTGAACGTGATCAAGGCAGACCCTGCCGTGGCCAATGTCAATGCGTATACGGGTACAGGGAACGGCGGCTTCATCTTTATCGCACTCAAGCCGCTGGGGGGAAAATGCAAGGAGTCGACGCCATCGTGCGATGTGCGTCAGACGGGGGCGCCGGAGATTATCAATCGCCTCCGGCCCAAGCTGAACCGGCTTCCGGTTGCTTCGGCCTTCCTGCAGGCGGCGCAGGACCTGCGCATCGGAGGGCGATCGAGCAATGCAATGTACCAATACACAATTCAGTCGGACAGCGTAGGGGACCTGTCGCACTGGGGCCCCATCCTGCTTGCGGGGATGCAGAAGATTCCCGGCTTCCAGGACGTGAACAGCGATGCCCAGAATAGCGGCCTGCAAGAGCTGATCAGCTACGATCGCCCCACCGCCGCCAGGCTTGGCATCACGCCGCAATCTTTGGACCAGTCGCTCTACAGCGCCTTCGGGCAGTCGGAAGTCTCTATTATCTACACGCAACTGAACCAGTATTACGTGGTATTGGAAGTAGCGCCGCCCTACTGGCAGAGTCCCGATGGCTTGAAGAACATCTACCTGAATACTTCAGGCAGAGGCATCGTTCCTCTCTCCACGGTCACCTCGGCGCAGGCGAGCACCACGCCGCTGAGCATCAATCACACCAGCTCGTTTCCATCCGTCACGGTGTCGTTCAACCTTGCGTCGGGCATGCCGTTGAGCGACGCCACCCGCCTGGTTACCCAGATGCAGCAGCGGCTGAATATGCCTGAAACCGTCCGCGGCTCTTTTGCCGGAACGGCGGCGGCGTATCAAGCATCGCTCAGCAGCGCGCTGCTTCTCGCCTGCTTGGCCATACTCGCGGTCTACATCGTTCTGGGCATACTCTACGAGAGCCTGGTGCATCCTCTCACCATCATTTCCACCTTGCCTTCGGCCAGCGTGGGAGCCATGCTCGCGCTGATGCTGTTCAAGATAGATCTCAACATGATCTCGATCATCGGCATCATTCTGCTCATCGGCATTGTAAAGAAGAACGCGATCATGATGATCGACTTTGCCCTGGTTGCGGAGCGCGAACACGGCAAGTCGACAACCGATGCCATCTTTGAAGCGTGCCAGCTCCGCTTTCGTCCTATCCTGATGACAACAATGGCCGCCTTGTTTGGCGCGCTGCCGCTGGCCTTCGGTACCGGAACCGGCTCCGAACTCAGGCGCCCGCTTGGTATTACCATCGTAGGTGGGCTGATCGTCAGCCAAATGCTGACGCTCTACACCACTCCCGTTGTCTATCTGTTCTTCGATCGCATGCGTCTCCGCTTCAAGGGCAAACAAGCAGTAACCCTCCAGCATGGAACCGCGGAGGCCTCGTAGCAAAGGGTGGTAATGGAGTGTTCGTTATGAAAAAGTCGATCGTGCAAACCCGGAAACCGTTCGCAACCTTGTGCGCACTCCATGCCACAGTGCTCTGTGCAATGCTGGCTGGATGCAACGTCGGACCGAAGTATGTTCCACCCACGATAACGGCGCCACCGGTCTTCAAGGAGTCTCCCACGCAGTTCAAGGAGGCCGATGGATGGACTGTTGCGCAGCCCCAGGACGCGGCTCTCCGCGGCAAATGGTGGGAGATATACAATGACCCGGAATTGAATGCGCTCGAGGAACAACTCAATATCGACAACCAGAATATCCGGGAGGCTTTCGCGAACTTTATGGAGGCTCGCGCCCTGGTGCGTGAGGCACGATCCCAGTATTTTCCCACAGCGACCGTAGGCGGCTCCTATACCCGGTCCCAGACATCTTCCAACGTCGGGTCCGCGACGGGAGCCGGCTCGACAGGCGGTCAGCAGTCTCAGTTGTTTTCTCTCCCGTTCGATGTGTCGTGGGAACCCGATCTCTGGGAAAAAGTCCGCAACACAGTGCGCGCCAACCAATATAATGCCCAACTGAGCGCGGCCGATCTTGAGAATGAACGGCTGACAGAACAAGCGAGCCTTGCCCAGTACTTCTTTGAGATACGCGGCCAGGATGCACTGCAGAAGCTCCTCAACGACACGGTGGAAGCCGACAAGAAGGCCCTGGAGTCTGAGCGGGCTCGCTATGACACGGGCGTTGACGATCAGATATCCCTTGTTGAAGCGCAGACAACTCTGGAGAGCGCGGAATCGGCGGCAATCAATATTGGAATTGCGCGAGCCCAGTATGAGCATGCGATTGCAATGCTGGTTGGCAAGCCGGCCTCAACGTTCTCCATTCCGGTCAAACCCATCACGAGCGCGCCTCCACCGATCCCCGTCGGATTGCCGTCCCAACTGCTCGAGCGGCGCCCGGACGTTGCTGCCGCGGAGCGGAGCATGGCCTCTGCGAATGCCCAGATCGGCGTTGCTTACGCAGCCTTTTATCCGGTTCTGACGCTCTCCGCCAGCGGCGGCGCGGAGAGTTCAGCAATCCAGAACCTCCTGAAGTGGCCGAGCCGCTTCTGGTCTGTCGGTCCATCCATCACTGAGACTGTTTATGATGGGGGCCTGCGCCGGGCGACTGTAAATCAGTACATTGCCACTTACAATGCAGATCTTGCCGCCTATCGCCAGTCCGTACTGACAGCATTCGAGCAGGTGGAAGACTACCTTGCGGCGGTTCGCATCCTGTCGCAGCAGATCCGGCGCCAACAGGAAGCCGTCGAATCATCCCGGACGTTCCTGAAGCTCGAGCAGGGGCGCTACGATACGGGCATCGATCCCTATATCGATGTGGTCATAGCGCAAATCACATTGCTCTCCAACCAGCAGTCTCTGACAAACCTGCAGGTGCAGCAGATGACAGCGTCGGTTGAACTGATTCAAGCCCTGGGTGGTGGTTGGGACCGTTCGCAATTGCCTACACCCGCCCAGATCACGCAGAAGCCGGCGAAAGCGGAGACCACGATTCAGCATTAGATTGCGAGGGTGATTTTCTGCGAGCGATAGCGGGGAGACGTTCCGCGATTTCTCATAGATATTCAGGAGATCCGGAGACGAGTAAAGACGGGTATCTTTACCACGTCCAGGACCACGCCGAAGGCGATCGCTGCGGCAAACTCGCAAGCGACGACCGCGATGGGCAATGGAGCCATCGCAATTCCGCAAACCGCCAGCGTTGAGATGATAAGAACGTCGGCCACGGAAGAAAGCACGAGCCAAGCGCTGGGGCGCAATCCCCAGAGATGTTGGCGCCCGCGAATCACGTACGTCGTGGCCTGGCTGCCGAACACAATGCCGACCACGGAGAGGGTTTGGAGTGCTTCGATGCCCATATGCAACTGGAATTTGCCGACTGCCAGGATTGCCGTAGAGAACGCCAGGAAGCAGACCCCCAGAATGACGCCCGCTACTGTAATTCTGCCGATTTGCCACGAGTTCGGCATCTTCGATGGCCGCACTCTGTCGGTGGTCAGCGACATGGCGAGGAAGTCGCCGGTGATCATCACAATGACCATCAGCATGGGAGTCAGGACGGCATGCCCGGTCATAACCAGGCCGACCGCCAACAGAAGCACCTGCAATATCTTCTTCATCACCGAGTTCAGCGTGTAGGTGAGGATGCGCTGAAACGTGATCCTGCCCTCTTTTACAGCGGCCACAATGCCGCCCAGGCCAGCTTCGGTCAATACAACGCCTGCCGCTGATTTCGCAACATCGGTTGCGGTCGATACGGCTATGCCGATCTGCGCCTGGCGGAGCGCAGGAGCGTCGTTGGCGCCGTCCCCGCACATCCCAACCGTATGCCCGCTCTTTTGAAAGGCTTTAACGAGGTCATACTTGCCTTCCGGAAGAATGCCTGCGAAGACCGCGAAATCGTGAGGCTTGACAGCACGGGGGAGTTTTCCGGGCGGGCAGACTGCGCCGTTCAATCCAACTGCATGAGCGACGATTGCCGCTGTGGCCGGAGCGTCTCCCGTCACCATGACCGTCGCCACACCGAGGGTATGCAACTCCGAGATGAGAGAGCTCGAGTCAGTCCGCGGCGGGTCGCTGAGGGCGATCATGCCGATAACCTTTGCGGACGCCGCGGGCCCCGCAGCTACTGCCAAAACCCTGAAACCTTGTTTCTCGAGTTCGCCGGCGATCGCAGCCGCAGCAGGCGACGCAGCAGTGAGGGCTACGACCGCGGTGAACGCGCCCTTGATGATCCGCTCTGCGCCACCTTTTGCATCTGTCGCGGTCGCTTCTGAAGTCTTCTTGACGGGATCGAACGGCACAAACGTGGCCAGCCTTGGCAGATCCGACGCAGGCTTGTGCGAGGCGGCAGCGCGAATCGCTTGATCAACGGGGTCCTGACCGCCCTCAGAACTGGCCAGGGCTGCCATCCCGAGAACGTGGGCTTCGTCAAACCCGGGCAAAGGGCGAACGCTGGTTACTGAAAGCGCATTGAGGGTTAGAGTTCCAGTCTTATCCGAACACAAAACATCGATCGAGGCAGCTTCATCCACGGCAGAGAGACGTGTGGGCAACACACCCAGCTTCGCCAGAGCACGAGCTCCAACCGCCGCGGCAAGGGTGAATGTTGCTGGCAATGCCACCGGGATGGCCGCAAGGACCGACGTGAGCAACAGAGGAACGATCTCACTCCACGGCATCGCATGGGTATAGGCGTATGTACCCATCGCAAGAATCAAGACGCTATTGAAGATCGCCAGGTTGCGCACGATCTTGAGCACAGCCTTCTGCTGTGTGCTCACGACGTGTGCGGTGCGAACGAGTTCCGCCGTGCGGCCGAATTTGGTGCGGGCGCCCGTGGCCGTCACCACGGCTGTTGCTTCACCGCGCCTGACGAGAGCGCCTGCAAAGGTGTCAACGCCCGCACCGGCTTCAATAGGCAGGGATTCGCCTGTGAGCATCGACTGATCGAGCTCGACCGATCCACCGGTCAGATGCACATCGGCAGCGACCACACCGCCAAGCGACAGCTTCACCAGGTCGCCACATGCCAATTTCGCCGCCGGCACAGTCTTCCATGCGCCATCGCGCTGGACAGAGGCGTTGAGGGCGAGACGCGACTTCAGGGCCGCCAGGGTAGCCTGGGCGCGACTCTCCTGGAACCAGGCAAGCGCCGCATTGAACACCAGCAGGGCTGCGATGACAGCAGCCTCGTAATACTTATGCAGCACAAGCTCAAGAACAATGGAGGCTTCAAGCAACCATGGAACAGGCGCCCAGAACTTGGCCAATGCATTGCGAAGCGGATGAGCCGACGTATCCGGCATTGCATTGGGCCCGTCTTTTTCAAGACGAGCGCGCGCCTCATCGCTCGTGAGTCCTTTTGAGGCGGCGTCCTGAACCGGCTTTGCAGGCTGGCTGGGCGATGCGGGGGCGACAACGTTTTTTGCACTCATAGATGGGCGATCGGCACCGCCGCCTTGGCTACCACCATTCCATGGAACGCCCCGATCGGCTCTTGACGCTGGTATCGGGCTTGGCAGAGCGAAGAAGCAGGAGCGGGCACTGCACGAGCTTGACGACCTTTTCGGCAATCGAGCCGAAGACCAGCGGATGCCACCCGGATATGCCGTGCGTGGAGATCACGACCATGTCAATATGTTCCCGCTCCACCACCTCCATGATGTTCCCTGCTATGTCGTTTCCAACTTCGACGCTTGAACTTGATTTGACTCCCCTGGCCAAAAGGGCGGCATGACATTTCGCCAGATGCCGCTCTGCAAATGTTCTCGCCTCCTGGATAAATTCGGTTTCGGGAACCAGGTCGGGAAGAGTCGTAGTGGGAAACATCGGGATCACGTTCACAAGATAGAGTTCGGCATGAAAGTGCTGAGCAAGGTCGGCCGCCATCTCCAAAGCCGCCTGGGAGGATGGGCTAAAGTCGATGGGCAACAGGATTTTCGTGGGGATGGAAGGGAAAGCAGGCACTTCAGGCATGACGGTCTCCTTGCCTAACCATGAAGGTGGCAGGAGTCTTATTCTCCTCAATCGCGAGAGCAAAGGCTGTGCTCTTTTAGACACCTGGCTCCCGGCCTATACGCATCGATGGGACCGATTTCGCTTCGATCGCATGGAACGGCCGATTCACAGGAAGGCCAATTGCAATTCCGTGCAAATATGACCATCTTTAGAGATTCCAATTCTGACAATATCTCTAAGGGCAGCTAAACGCCAGCATCTTTCATGGGCAACGCCAAACGTGTCTTAGAGAGGCGATGCCGATCCGAGGAGAAACCTTGACACCATCAATGACGGTATGGGATTCGGAGCCCTTGCAGGGTGGCCATCGCGATCTGGCATGCAGGCAGGGCAGCCGATCGATCAAGGGGCCTCTCGGCATGAAGATCGGCAGGGCAATCCTCCTGCTGTTGGTCGCCGCAGTCCTGGCAGCCATGCCGATGCCGGCAAGATCGCAGTCACTGCTTGATTCGGGAGACCCCTCCGGCACTCAATCACTCCTCGATTCGGGAGACCCCTCCGGCACTCAAGCACTCCTCGATTCGGGAGACCCCTCCGGCACTCAAGCAAGCACGACCTCAAGCCAACTGGACCTGACCTACGTACGACCGACGCAGAGAACAAAGGTCAACAACTTCCTTTTCGATGCGTTCGGTCCGTATCCCATTGTCGGCGCAGCTTTCGGCGCTGGCATTAACCAGGGGAATAGTACTCCGCCGGAGTGGGGACAAGGATCTAAGGGTTACGGCAAGCGATTCGGGTCTGACTTGGGCATCGCAGCGGTGGGCACCACGACGCGCTATGCGCTGTCGGAAGCACTCAAGGAAGATACCTTGTACTACCGGTGTGAATGCAGAGGTATACTTCCGCGGCTGCGCCACGCCATGATTTCGACCTTGACGGCACGCCGCGGTGAAGACGGCCACCTTGTCTTCTCTATCCCCGCGCTTGTCGCGCCCTATGCAGGTTCGATGACTGCGATCTATGGCTGGTACCCCAACCGCTACGGCGCCAAGGACGCGTTCCGGACGGGCAACTACAGCCTGCTGGCATATATGGGCAGCAACATTGCCCTGGAATTCCTTTATAGCGGACCCCACTCCTTACTTCATCGCATGCACTTGAACAATACGCACGGCTCGCCGGAGCCTGGTCCAAACCATTGAGCAACAGCGGATTCACTACCGTCGCAGGCATCAACCCGCCACTTCCGGGACGGAGGACCGTAGTCATGACCACTGCTGCGAGTTCTGCCACGGGACTGGTCAACGGTTTCTTCGAGTGGTTCGGCAACTTGGGCATTTTCTTCTGGCAGGTCTTGCGCGCGACGGTTACACCGCCGTTTGAATGGCGCGAGTTGATTCGCCAGCTCGACGAGGTCGGATCGAAGTCTTTCCCATTGGTCGTCATGGCCGGCTCCGCCATCGGCGTGATCATCTCGCTGGAAGCTCGTTACAGTCTAAGTCGATTCGGCGCGAAATCGATGTTTCCCGCCACTCTGGTGTACTCGGTTATCCAGGTAATGGGCCCGATCATCACCGGCCTGGTGGTGAGCGGCCGCGTGGGCGCGGGCATCGGCGCGGAGCTGGCGTCGATGAAAGTGACCGAGCAGATCGACGCCATCGAGGCATCGGCGATCAACCCCTACAGACTCCTGGCGGCGACACGAATCCTGGCTTGCATCCTGATGCTGCCACTCCTGACCCTTACCACAGACGCATGCGCCTTGCTGACGGGCTGGTTTGCGCAAACGCTGGTCGAGCCGCTCTCGTTCCATCAGTTCATCCAGGACGGCTTCAAGGGATCAACCTTCAGTGCATTCATGCCGCAGACATTCAAGACCGCCGTGTATGGCCTGATCATCGGGCTCATCGCGTGCTTTCAGGGAATGCGCACACGCGGAGGCGCCGAGGGCGTGGGCCGCGCAGCCACAAACTCGGTGGTCCTGGCATCGCTCTTCCTTATACTAGCCGACGTTGTGCTGGTGAAATTCATTCTCGTTGTCTTTCCATAACCGCTGATGCAAGGGTTCGTGATACAAACATGGCCACAGCCTATGACATTGCGATGAAGCAAGGACGACCTGAGGAAGACGGCAGTGCGCCGGTTGTCGCCGTCGAGAATCTGCATAAGTCCTTCGAGGGCCACAAGGTCTTGAACGGGATTAGCTTATCGGTAAGCCGCGGCGAAACCCTGGCGGTGCTGGGACGCAGCGGCACAGGAAAGAGCGTATTGCTGCGGCTCATCATCGGCATCGAAAAGCCCGACTCGGGATCGATTCGCATCCATGGCCGGAATATCGTCGGCCTGGCTCTTGACCGGGTGGGCGAGATCAGAAAGAAGATGGGTTTCCTGTTTCAGCATGCAGCGCTCTACGATTCGCTCACTGTAGCTGAGAACGTGGCGTTCCCCCTTGAACACCATCGGAGAGACATGTCCAGGTCAGAGCGCGGCGAGCGTGTGAAGCGGTTGCTGGCTGAGGTGGGCATGGAAGGGGACCTCGGGAAGATGCCTTCCGATATCTCGGGTGGAATGCAGAAGCGCGTGGGTCTGGCGCGCGCGCTGGCTCTGGAGCCGGAGATTTTGCTTCTGGACGAGCCCACGGCAGGTCTCGACCCCATCAGTTCAGCGGAAATCGACGATTTGATTCTCAAACTCCAGCGGGAGCGTCAGATGGCATCCATCGTCGTAACTCACGATCTGCACAGCGCCAGGATAATCGCCAACCGCCTGGCCCTTTTGGATCAGGGCAATGTGGTGATCGAGGGCGCGTTTGAAGACCTTCAACAAAGCGACATCGGGCTTGTGAAGGAATTTCTGAAGTTGTCGTAGGAGGATATATGTCGAGGGTGGCAAGGCTGGGAGCATTCATCGTTGTGACACTGGCAGTTCTGGCCGCCGGGGTCTTCATTATCGGGGGCAAGGAGTATCTTTTCCGCTCCACGTATCAACTGAAGGCGCAATTCGACAATGTGGGGGGCCTGGCCTCTGGCGCCGGCGTGCAGGTGGGCGGGGTTCACAGCGGAACTGTGTATAGCATCGATTTGCCTCACAAGCCCGGTGATAAGGTCACGGTGGTCATGGATCTCGACAAATCGACGCACGAGATCATCAAGCAGGACTCCTTGGCTTCGATCGAAACCGAGGGGTTGTTGGGCAATCAGTACCTGGCTATTTCGTTTGGTACTGCCGGTCAAGCCGACGTGAAGAATGGCGACACCATCCAGAGCCTGCCGCCCTTGCAGATGGGGGAACTGCTCAAGAAGGCCAGCGTCATCCTGGATGGCGCCCAGGAAGCTATCCAGAACGTGACTCAGGCGGCGGGGAATCTGAAATCGGTAACCGGTAAGGTCGACTCGGGCCAGGGAACCGTGGGAGCGCTGGTGAACGACAAGCAAATTTATAGCAACCTGGATCAGACCATGACTACCCTGCATGCAACGATGCTCCAGGCGCAGATCGGGGTGACGGACTTCCAGGAGAACATGGAAGCCCTGAAGCATAACATCCTCTTGAGCGCGTTTTTCAAGAAGCGCGGATACGAAGATTCCACCGAGCTGACTGCGAATAGTATTGGCGGTCTTCCGCAGGCTACGCCTGTAAAGTCGTTTACCTACACGGCCAAGCAGCTCTTCGACGGCCGCGATTCGGCCAAGCTGAAGGATCAAAAATCTCTCAATGCCAGCGGCGAGTTCCTGGCACAGAATCAATTCGGGTATGCGGTAGTCGTGGTCTCCGCTGGCATGGAAGGCGATACCCAGAAGGACCTGGTGCTCACCGAGGCCAGGGCCATGGTGATACGCGAGTACCTGGCCGAGAACTTTGCATTCGACGATAGCCAGCTTAAAACGCTGGGAATGGGCAAGCAGACAGGCGCGAACCTGGATGCCGACTGGGGTTCGATCCAGATACTTGTCTTCCCTGCGGGAACCGAAATACCGCCCGTCAAACCGGCGCCGGCGGTTGGCTCATCCACAACAGATTCGGGCAGGCCGGCTGAGGCTACTGCCGCATCAACGCAAAAACCATAGTGCGTAAAACGTTGGGTGAAAGCGGCGAGTACATGCGCGAAGGGCCGCCTCTGGTTTGTGTGCCCAATTGCTCAGCACGCCGCCTTCCAAAAATGAAAGACTTTTTCTGTAGGCGATCCAGGGTTCCGCCGCTGACTTTCATGCGCCCCGGTACAAGGCCGCATTTGGCTTGCCAAACCAGGCCGACCTATCGTCAATCGAGTTGAGATCCGATCGGCCTCAGAACATGCATAGGAGAACATGACATGCCACTTATCAACATCGTTGTCGTAATAGCCATAGTAGGCCTCCTGTTATGGCTAGTGAACCGCTACATTCCCATGCAGGGAACGATCAAGGGCATCCTGAATGGCGTTGTAGTAATTGCTCTGATCATCTGGCTCCTGAAGATATTTGGGCTCTTGGCCTCCATTTCGCAATACCGCGCCGGACAGTGAGAAACAGAGTTTCAGGCGCCGCAAAGCATCAACCCGCCGGTGCAAGACCGGCACAACGCAACAAGGCAGATGTATGCCCGCAGGAGATACGATGAAGCTCAAGGTTTTGTTAGCGATCGGAAGCGTCCTCGGTTTGGGCGTGTTTGCCCAGGCCAGTCCCCAAGCGACGATGGTCGTCGAAACCGTAGGCCCTATGACCACATACCGCGTGATCGTGGTCAGCCGCACGGTGCAGGCGGTTAATTACCGGCATCGCAGCGGAGCCACGGATGTGGACTTCGCCGGCACGGCCCTGCTGCCTTCAGCCGACGGAAAAGCCAAAGTGCGAAGCAAGCGCGGCACCATGGAAGTCGAAGCGGAATTCGGAAACCTGCAAAATCCCACCACCTTCGGCGGCGAATATCTCACCTACGTTTTGTGGGCGATTTCACCCGAGGGCAGAGCAGTGAACCTGGGCGAGGTTCTGGTTGGCGACAACAATCGAAGCAAACTGGCCGCAACCACCGACCTGCAGGCATTCGCTTTGATCGTTACCGCGGAGCCTTACTACGCCGTCCGGCAGCCCAGCAATGTCGTCGTGCTCGAGAACGTGGTGCGCGCCGATACCAAGGGAACCGCCGAGGCGGTGAATGCGAAGTATGAACTGATGGAGCGTGGGGGCTATATTCCCACGGGCTACAAGTTCGACCCCGTGGTGTTGAGCGCCAGTCTTCCGCTGGAGTTCTACGAGGCGCGGAATGCGCTGCGCATCGCTCAATCCGAAGGGGCTGAGACCTATGCGGGCGAAAGTTACCGGCACGCTGTTGAGTTGATGAATCGTGCCGATCAGTATGCCATCAGCAAACACATCGACAGAAAGCCGCTGATTGCAATCGCGCGAGAGGCAGTGCAGACGGCCGAAGATGCGCGCGAGATCGCGGTCAAGAAGATCGACGAGGAACGCCGGGCGGACGAGCGTCAGGCTTCCACCGACGCACAGGCAAGATCGCAAGCGCGAGCCGACGACGCGACCCGCCTCAAGGAACAGGCGCAGTTGGATGCGGCAAAGTCTCAAGCCGATGCGGCAAGGTCCCAGGCCGATACAGCAAAGGCGCAGGCGGACGCAGCCAAGGCCCAAGCCGACGCGGCCGCGAACCAAACGGCATCCGCGGCCGCAATCTCAGCGGCCCAGGCCGACGCGGACCGGTCTCGCCTGGCTGCACAACAGGCGAACAGCGACAAGGCCGCAATTCGTGCGCAATTGTCCGAGCAACTGAACCGGATTCTTGCAACTCGCGATAGCGCTCGTGGACTGATTGTAAGCATGTCCGATGTATTGTTCGACACCGGGCAATACTCTTTGAAGCCGGGTGCGCGGGAGAAACTTGCCAAGGTTGCCGGAATACTCATCGCCTACCCTGGGCTCAACATTGAAGTCGACGGCTACACGGACAATGTGGGCGGCGACGACATGAATCAGAAGCTGTCGGAGAACCGGGCAGGCGCCGTGCGCGATTACCTGGTGAATCAAGGCGTAGGGACAAGCTCGGTAAGCGCAAAGGGCTTCGGCAACTCTTTGCCGGTAGCCTCCAACGATAACTCCGCCGGGAGGCAGGAAAACCGGAGAGTGGAACTGGTCGTATCGGGAGACGCAATAGGGAGCCCCGCTATTGTGCCGACTGGGAGCTTGCGCTAACGCAACCGTGTACGCGCTGCGGCCCAGAAAGACGCCGTAGCGCGTATTGGATGAGCCCGGCAGCAAACGTGCCGGGGTGTTGGAAGAATGCAAGAGACTGCGACCCATCATGCGCTGGTTCACGCCCTCAATAAAGTAATGCGTTGCGCCGATACGAGTGAAAGCAGGACACCATGTCATTCGCTGAATTAGTTCATCCTGAAGATATGGCCGGGGGCCTTCTTCCAGCGGCTTCCTTGCCCGTCGCGTTGAAGGCGTGCAGCCTGCCATTGCCTACACGCATTGCGTTTGTCGGGAACTATCTTCCGCGCCAATGCGGCATCGCCACATTCACGACCGACCTGTGCACCGCACTTGCAACCGAATACGGCACGGAACGCCTCTTTGCCATTCCCGTCAACGATCCCGAGTCAAGCTATCAATATCCTGAGCGGGTGCGCCTGGAGCTTGCGCAGGATGATATTAGCTCCTACGAGCGAGCCGCCGAGTTCCTCAACTTCAACGGCAACGATCTTGTCTGCCTGCAACATGAGTACGGTATCTACGGCGGGGTTGCGGGCCGCCATATTCTAACGCTGCTGCGCAAATTGAAGATGCCGCTGGTCACAACGCTTCACACAGTTTTGCGCGATCCGGATCCGTATCAGCGCGCTGTCCTCGACGAGATTGCGCAGCTTTCCGACCGCCTCGTTGTCATGAGCGAACAAGCGGCCCGCTTTCTGCGCGAAGTGTACGCGGTCCCCGACGGAAAGATCGATGTTATCCCGCACGGCGTGCCCGATCTTCCGTTCATGGATCCCAACTATTTCAAGGACAGGTTTGGCGCAGAAGGCAAATCCGTCCTGCTGACGTTTGGGTTGCTGTCTCCAAACAAGGGCATCGAGAACGTGATTCGGGCACTGCCTGCGATTCTGGCACAGCATCCGGACGTGATGTATATCGTCTCCGGTGTGACGCACCCGCATATCCGGCGGCGGGAGGGCGAGCGTTACCGCGAACAACTGCAAGCGCTGGCGGAACAGCTTGGCGTCTCCGATCACCTAATCCTCAACAATCGGTTTGTGAGCGCCGAGGAACTGGTCGAACATGTAGGCGCCGCGGATATCTACATTACGCCATATCAGCAGGAGGCGCAGGTTGTTTCCGGCACGCTGGCCATTGCTTTTGGCGCGGGGAAAGCCATCATCTCCACGCCCTACTGGCACGCAAAAGAGCTGCTCGCTGATAACAGAGGCGTGCTTGTACCGTTCGAGAATCCGGATGCGATTGCAGCGGCAGTTGTGAAGTTGCTGGAGAACGACGGCGAGCGTCACGCCATGCGGAAGAGGGCCTATCTCTACTCAAGGGCAACCACATGGCCCAAGACGGCTCGGGCGTATATGGCGAGCTTTCAGCGGGCGCGTTTCGAACGCACTTTGCAGCCTAGGGCGGCCCAGAAGGATGATGTAGCGGTGAGCGCTACCGATAACCTGCCTGTGGTGAACACCGCTCACATGTTGAGGATGACCGACGATACGGGCATGTTGCAGCACGCAATCTTCTCCGTTCCCAATACCCGCGAGGGATATACAACCGACGACAACGCGCGCGCGCTCATCGTGTCGACCCTTCTGGATGAGTTCCCGGCTCATGCGGGCAGAGTGGAGTATCCAAACCTTTCCCATCGCTACCTGGCCTTCCTGTGGTATGCCTTCCACGCCGACACGGGGAGGTTCAGAAACTTTCTCGGCTACGATCGCAAATGGCTGGAAGACGTTGGGTCGGATGACAGCCATGGCCGCGCCTTGTGGTCCCTTGGGAGGGTACTCGGCCATTCGCGGGATGCGGGATTGAGAGCAGCGGCCGGGAGGCTGTTTGAAGCAGCGGTCCCCGCGACACTCTCGTTCACCAGCCCGCGCGCGTGGGCGTTTTGCATCCTGGGCATGCAAGCCTATCTGGACTGGTTCCCGGGAGACAGAGCGATACAAGGCGCTCGCAATACGCTTGCGAACCGGCTCCTCGATATCTATGAGCGCAGCCGGGCAGAGAATTGGCATTGGTTCGAGAAGAGTCTTTCCTACTCGAATGCCAGGCTGCCGCAGGCGCTGATTCTCGTGGGGTGGCGCAGCGACGACCAGAGGATGATCCAGGCGGGGATGGAGTCGCTCAAATGGCTCGTTGGAGAGCAGCACCGCGGCAGTGAAGAGGTTTTTGTTCCGATCGGAACGAGTGGATTCTTCGCAGAGGGCGGGGAGAAGGCGCGCTTCGACCAACAGCCGGTGGAGGCTTGTGCTACGATCTCAGCTTGCCTCGAAGTTTACAGGCTGACGCACAGAAGGTATTGGCTTGAGGAAGCCCAGAGTGTCTTTCGCTGGTTTCTTGGCAAGAACGACTTGCAGGCGCCGCTTTACGACGCAACTACTGGCGGCTGCAGAGACGGACTTCATCCCGACCGCGTGAATGAAAATCAGGGAGCGGAATCGACGCTTTCGTTTTTGATGGCTCTCCTCGAAATGCATGAGGCGAAGGTGGCAAACGCAGAAGAACTGCACATGGAAATGAGTAACTCTTCTTGACTACAACTGACCCACTTATAGCATCGACAGATCCTATTGCTCCCGAGCAACTGCATGTGGAGACACATACCGGGCTTCCTCTGTTCACCCGCTATGCCGGCAACCCGGTCCTCACCCAGGACAACTGGCCCTATCCGATCAACAGTGTCTTCAACGCGGGGGCCGTGCGGCTGGCCGACGGAGACACTTTGCTGCTTTGCCGGGTGGAAGACCGGCGCGGCTTGTCTCATCTTTGCGCCGCACGATCCGCGAATGGGCTCGATGGATGGCGCATCGACGCGCAACCCACGCTGCCGGCAGATCCGACCGGGCATCCGGAGGAGATATGGGGCATCGAAGATCCGCGCATTACCTACGTCCCCGAACTGGAACAGTATGCGGTGGCGTATACCTCGTTTGCGCGAGGCGGTCCGGGAGTTTCGCTGGCAACAACCCAAGACTTCAAGAGCTTTCTGCGATACGGCGTGATCATGCCGCCGGAGGATAAGGATGCCGCGTTACTGCCGCGCAGGATCGGCGGCAACTGGGCATTGATTCACCGGCCGGTGACGACGCTGGGCGCGCATATGTGGATCTCCTACTCGCCCGATCTGCGGAATTGGGGCGGCCACAAGATCATCCTCGCTGCGCGTCGCGGCGGATGGTGGGATGCAAACAAGATCGGTCTATGCTCGCCTCCGATAGAGACGGCAAAGGGTTGGCTGACGATCTATCACGGAGTGCGCCAAACAGCATCGGGAAGCATTTATCGCCTGGGCCTTGCACTGTTCGACCTGGACAAGCCGGAAATCTGCCTGCAGCGCGGAGACTCCTGGGTGTTCGGGCCGGAAGCCAGTTATGAGCGAGGCGGAGATGTGAAAGACGTCGTGTTTCCTTGCGGGCAGACGATCGGCGCGGACGGAGATACCATTCACCTGTATTACGGAGCCGGAGATTCCTGCATTGCCTTGGCCACCGGCAGCATACGTTCTCTGCTCGCATGGCTGGACACAAACTCGAGCCCTGAAGAAGTAAGCGAACTTTAACGCGTACCATTCGCGGATAGTGAAGAGCAACCAAGATGCATGCTGAAAGCCGGCGCTGGCCGGATTGGTTACCGCAGTTGCTTTGGATTCGGCGAGAATGCCCTCGCTGCAATTCGCTCCAATTCAAACCAGCTGAGTTGCGTTCCTACGACGGACTGCTGAGCATGTTTGCGTTGCGGCCAGTTCGCTGCATGTTTTGCTGGCGGCGATATTACTGGTTTGCATTGCGCGGCGCGAATACCGGATAAGTCCACCCCTTCGGGCCGCGTACACCTCTTGGACCGTGCAAGCCGCCTGGGCCGGCCCTTCTGAATGGCGCAGGGGTTATAATTTGCCCATGGCGGCGAGTGCGCACACAAATCCATCGAAAGCCGAACAGACAGCGAGTGAGCCGGACCGCGCCTTTGCCGGCGAGCAGGGCACGGCCTCCAAACTGCTTGCCCTTGAAGCGCGGCTGGAGCAGTTGGGAAGCCTGATGGTGGCTTACTCCGGCGGCGTGGACTCCGCGTTCCTGGCGGCTACGGCGCATCGTGTCCTCGGCCCCCGGATGCTGGCCGTGCTGGCCGACTCGCCCAGCCTGGCCCGGCGCGACATGGAGCAGGCCTGCGCCTTTGCCCACGGGCTTGAGATGCCGCTGCACGTGGTTGCGACCGAAGAATTGGAGCGGCCCGAGTATGCCCGCAATGAGGCCGACCGCTGTTTCCACTGCAAGGACGAGCTCTTTGCCACGATGGAAACTCTGGGCGCCAAGCTGGGCTTTACCCGCATCGCCTATGGCATGAACGCCGACGACACCCGCGATTTTCGTCCCGGCCAGCGCGCCGCCGAGGACCACGCTGTGCTGGCGCCGTTGGCGGAGGCCGGCCTGACAAAAATCGAGATTCGCATGCTGGCCAAGGCCGCCGGCTATTCCTTGTGGGATCGCCCGGCGGCGCCCTGCCTGTCCTCGCGCGTCGAATATGGCCGCACCGTGACCCGCGAGGTGCTCGAACAGGTGGAGCGGGCCGAGGAGAGCCTGCGCCAGTTGGGTTTTCGCGAGCTGCGCGTCCGCCATCACGGCGAGCTGGCCCGCGTGGAGATCGCCCGCGCAGAACTGCCGCGCGCTCTGGCGATGGAGATGCTCGACGCCATCTCCGCGGCCCTCAAGCAGGCCGGTTTTCAATACGTGACCCTGGATTGCGCCGGTTTTCGCTCCGGCTCAATGAATGTAATTCTCCCCGCCGATGTCCTTGCCCGGCGCGGCGTATAGCCGACGGTTTAAAATCACAACGCGATGCGTATTGGATATCTTGAGTGTTTTTCCGGCATAAGCGGCGACATGCTGCTGGGCGCCCTGGTCGATGCAGGCGTTCCTTTCGCCTGTCTTGAGGAAGCAGTCGCCGGGCTGAACGTTGGTGCGCGCCTTGAGATCCGCAAGGTAAGCCGCGGCGGCCTGGCCGCAACCAAAGTGGACGTCCTGACTCCGGACCAACTGGGCAGCGAGCCGGCCCACTCACACGATGCTCATCCGGCGCACGCGCCTCACCGCTCCCTGTCGGCAATTCTCGCAATCATTCGCTCCGCCCCGCTCACTGAAACGGTGAAAGCCCGCGCCACCCGCGCCTTCCAACTGCTGGGCGAGGCGGAAGCCGCCATTCATTCCATCCCCATTGAAAGCGTGCATTTCCACGAAGTCGGCGCGGTAGACACCATCGTCGATATCGTCTGCGCCGCCGCGGGCGCAGAGTCGCTCGGTGTGGATCGTTGGCTTGCTTCGCCCCTGAACGTGGGCAGCGGAACGGTCGTCTGCCAGCACGGAACGCTCCCCGTTCCGGCGCCGGCCACGCTGGCCCTGCTCGGCAATGCGCCCATCTATGCGGCCGGTGCGCCTATGGAGCGTGTGACCCCCACCGGCGCGGCAGTATTACGAATGCTCGATGTGTGCTATGCGCCGCTTCCACCCATGCGCGTCAAGGCCTCCGGTTACGGAGCCGGTGGCCGCGATACGCCGGGGGAGCCTAACCTGTTGCGTCTGCTGGTGGGCGAGGAAGAGGCTGCACAGGCCGCCGAAGCTGAATCCGTTGCGGTGATCGAAACCGTGAGATCGGAAGAGCGTCGTGTAGGGAAAGAGTGTAGATCTCGGTGGTCGCCGTATCATTAAAAAAAATGTATATACTAAAAATGAGAATGCAATAATACTGATTGGTCTGTTTTTTTTCAAGCAGAAGACGGCATACGAGATTACAAGGTGACTGGAGTTCAGACG
>OBLT010000438.1_pt1 | contig 27542 bp, 22 predicted proteins | sample 1518721 | NCBI WGS metagenome assembly OBLT01 (sample SAMEA3539307, study PRJEB22396) | soil metagenome | biome: tundra; feature: field; material: soil | place: USA | collected 2010-05 | depth 0.15 m | reverse complement strand
CCCCGCACTCGGAGACAGCCATATCGAAACTGCTGTCGCTGAGGGGGGCGTCCCCGGCGTCGGCTTCGATGAGCGGGAATGAGATCCCGAAATGGTTCTGGCAGCGGCGCGCGGTGCCTAGCTGGGCTGGGGTGAAGTCCACACCAACAGGGCGCGCGCCACGCCTGGCCAGCCAAGCCGAGAAATACGCCGTGCCGCAGCCGAGCTCAACCACATCCAGGCCGGAAACGTCCCCGAGGACACTGAGCTGGCTCTCTGGCACGTTGAAGACGCCCCAGGTGATGTCTTCCGCCGCCCACGCCCGGAAAGCATGCTCATCGGCGTACTCGCCGTTTACCCGAGTCCACAGTTCTCGGTTGGCAGCAGCATCCCGCCGCACCGCAGGCTCAAGATCAGACATACCGCCACCCTGCCATCTCACTCACGGCAACCACCGGCCGCTGCCTGGCCGGCAAAGCTTGGCATTCCGCCATTCGCTGGATATCAGTATGGGTCAGGCAAACTAACCATGCCGTCGGCGGAAGTGGCGCCACGACCAGGATCAGGCTTGTCTCGCAACCAGTCCGCCATGCCGCTCCTGCTTGCGCGGCTGGCCGCGGGCGATCATACCGAGTTAGCACGCCTGGCTGGTGACCTTATCTTGCGATTCGCGCTGGCCCGCAAGGACGGAAGGCACCCATCGGCACCTGGCCCGGGCCGGCTACGGCTCAGCCTTCGGGGAGCGCCGCCAGCACGATCCCGCGCATGCCCTGGCGGGTGCCGTACTCGTAGGCCCCGCGGCTGGTGGACATGGTGACCTCGCGATCACCTGGGCGGGTCAAGGTCAGCTCAACGGCGGCCAGGGCGGCGTGCCTGACGCAGCGGCTTCCCCCAGACGGGTCGGCATAGGCCACTGCCACCGCATCTTCACCGGCTGTCGTCACGCTCAGCTGAAGCCGGGCTCCGGGCGAGGCAATGACGGCGGTGAGCCGGCCCGGCTGGACGTCCACATCGGGCCGCCGGCCGAGCCCGCCGAGCGGGATTCGCTCGCTGTCGAGGCTCAGGGTCCCCATTGCCGTCCAGGGCGTACGTACACCGCCGATCCTGATCCTCGCGAGCACCAGCTCCAGCCAGGTATCTGGTGCCGCGCCAAAGCCGGAAGCATGCAGCCACACCCAGGAATCGGCATGCTCGGATCCCCAGTTGTGGCCGATGGTCCCGCGCCATCCGGACACGCTAATGGGGTGATCATCGACCTCAAGCGTGCCGGTGAGCAGGCCATCAGGGACACTCGCCTCAAGCTTGGTGCGCGGCAGCGGCGCCCGGTACAGCGCCAGCGGCCGCAGCGGCCGCAGCGGCGCCTCACTGCCGCTGATACAGAGCTCCCAGCGCGCTGTCCGCTCCCCCATGCGGGCCTTCCCCCGGAACTGCCGCGGCCCCGCGACCGCGTCCGCCGGCAGGGCGCTGAAGACCTGCTTCACCACGATCGGCCGCTGGCCCAGATCGCGATCGATCACGGTGCACCACAGGGCGGCCGACTCCGGCCCCTGGCGCGGACGATGCGTGGTGTGACGTATCCACAGTGCCCGGGGCGACGCGAGGTCGCGGGCGCTGATGAACCATGACTGGTAGCCGCCCGCGCTCATGCGTCCATCATGACGCACAGCCAGGCTTGTCTCAGTGGCGGCCGGGGCGAGGGAGCGGCGGCGCAGCCGCGTCTCCCGGCGCAAGTGTCCCGCTGTGCTCATTGCGCTCATTGGCCATCCAGGCGATGCTGACTGAGCCTGCACAACCATCACTCAGGAGCAGACCATGACACAGCCGCCGGATGTCGCCGGCCCTGCCCAGAATCACCAGGAGCACGAGGATCAGCCGTGGACTATCAATATCCCCGGCCATCCCGTACGCAGCGACTCGCCCGAGTACGTGCGGTCGCGCCAGGCGATGACTGACATGGCGACTCAAGTCAGCAGCCTGATCTATGGCCAGCCACCATATGAGGATCATCACGGCGGCGGCTTGTGGCTCAAGGACGCTCAGGGCTGGTTCCTGGTCCGCAATCTCGCCGGAATGGAATGGTCTTCGCAGTTCTGCGCGGATCCAGCCAAGGTCGACCTGATCAGGCAGAACGCCAGGCGCCTGTACGCTGCATTTCCGGGGGCGGCCCAGGAACTCGGCATCCAGCAACTGCTCGACACGCCGATTACCGACGCCGCCGGGGTCGCGCAGTGGACCGACTCGATCTGCAATGCCAGCGTTCCGCTGCCAACGCCCGCTCACACGGGCGTCCTTCCGACGGGCGGCGGCGTCCATCACTACCCCAGCCCGATCACCGAGATCGCCTTTTTCAAGCACGACGATTTCCAGCTCTGGGTCACTGACCAGCAGGGCAACCCCGCGGCAGTCGCTCCCATCAGCCCGCGGGGCTCCGGTGACGGCCGGGTGCACGTGCTCTATGCAACTCCCGGCTCGGATCTTGCCGCCCAGGTCAGCCAGTCCGAAGCGCAGAGCCAGCCGCTCATTCTGGATCCCAGCCATCCGCTCGCCCAGCAGGCGTTCGCGCAGCAGGCCGCCCCTCACCCCCCACGCAAGCCAGCGGCAGCTGACGAAGGCACCGTGCCTCGCCTCTGACGCCCCGCGTGCTCGCAACGGCCAGTCACGAACCGGCCCCCATCGGAACCGCCTGGCAGCCAGGGATCGGGCCGCCGGAGAGGCCGGTGTTCGAGGACTACAGTGGACCTACTGTGATCGGCTGTCAGATCTCGGTCGTGTCCGGGTGTCGCCGGCACCGCGGGCCAGCGGTTTGGCGCCGGCTGACTGTGAGGTAGCGGCGAGGCACGAGTTGTGGCCGCCGGGGCGGCGGAATCATCTGCGGTACTGCCGGGAGTGTCATGGATCGCACAGGATCAGGTGGTGATGGTCTCCGGCATGGCGTCATCGGAGCAGGACCGCAGGTGCTGCGCGAAGGACCAGCCGAGCGGCATTTTCAATGTCCCGGCCGCAGCGGGAGCGGGCACTGAGCCCGGGCAGGCCGACCCCGGGCGGCTCTCCGGGGCTGCGGCCGCTCCACGCTCTGTTCCAGCAGCGGATCGCCGGCGACGACGCGCTGCTCAAGCTCGCCAGCCTCCGGTTCGCCCAGGAAGGTCTGGCGGCGGAGGCGTATGCCGACACGCCGGACCAGCTTGACCGTGTGCTTCAGTACGTGCCGCCGCACCCGCGCCTGCCCACAGTCCACCTGAACCGCGGGCTGAACATGCTGCGTGAACGCGACCGCGGGGTGGCCGAGGACTTCGCCGCACGCTTCGCCGGGCGCCTATCCGGGATGGTGGTCCATGACCACGCCGACATGGGCGCGCAGACCGGCACCCTGGTCGCCGCCCTGCAGGATCTTGACCGGCGCCTCGCCCGCTCGCGGGGCGCGCCCCGACTGTTTCTCGAGTACGCGGCCGGCCTTGAGCCCGGCTGGTTCGTCGAGGTGGCCGAGCGGCTCAAGGATGCCGATCGGATCAGCTGCTGCATTGACGTGGGCCACGTCGGGACCAGGCAGGCCTCGGCCAGGTTCGCGCGCGATCACCAGGGCCTCAGCCTGCGCAGTCTCAGCCCCGGCGATGAGCGCTTGCCCAGCCTGCTCACGGACGTCCAGGATGCCGTAACGAGCGTGTTGCATGACGTGCTCGACATGACGCGCTCGATCGGGCGGCTCGGCAAGCATCTGCACTTCCACCTGCACGACGGGCATCCCCTCGTCGGCGGCCTGCCCGACCACTTCACCTTCCTGATGCGGCTGCCGATACCGTTCAGCCACGAGGGCCGGAAGTCCCTGGCCACGATGTACGGGCCAGCCGGGCTCGCGGCAATCGTGGCAGCCGCGACCGACGCGTGCGGCCCGGACCGCGTGTCGTTCACGCTCGAGATCCACCAGGTGGAAGGACGCCTGCCGCTCGGCGACGCCGCGGGCCTGTTCCGGCACTGGCGGGACACCACGAACGCCGAGCGCATGAACTACTGGCTTTCCGTGCTCGCTCAGAACGCCATGCTCGTAGCTGAGCGCACCCCCGGGTAGCCGCTGGCCGCGGCAGCGCTGCGGGCGCAGCCCTAATGGCGCAACGCGGCTGGTCACTACCCATCCGCGGTCAGCGCGTGACTGCGCCCTGGGCTGGCGGGATCTTGAAGATGTGGATCGACTGGTCTTTGGCGCGGCACCTGTCGCTCTGCTCAGGTTTCGCCTTGTCCGAGACCACTACGACCTGGTCAGGTGCGATCCATGACACCCCTTCGACCGTGCCGTAGATGATCTCACCACGTGCATCCCGTGGAAACTCGCGGGTGGTGCCCTCGTCGGTGATATCCCAAGTCGACGGCGCCAGCCTGCTGGTCCATAGCGCCGAGGACACCTGGGACACCACGACGATCCGGTCGCCGTCCAGGGCAACGCCGCTGTAGTCCTCGAACAGCAGCGTCTTCGGCAGCCGGATCCTGCCCACGTGGTCCCAATGGTGGCGGCCGCGGCGGAAGACCTGTATCCGCCCACCGCCAGGGGTTCGGCCCTTGGCGCCTCCTTCGCACCAGTTGCCTTCACAGAGCCCCAGCAGGTAGGTCTGCCCGTCACGGTGCACGCACGTCAGGCCCTCCAGGCCCTTGTTCGGCCGGTCGAGCGGGAAGTCGAGCCATGCCGCCGATAGATAACGAAAGCCCGCGTCGTACTCCTGCACCTTGGCCATGAAATGCCGCGTCCCGCGAGGCAGAGACTCGATCAGGACGTGGAAGCGATCGGACCCGCGGTCGTATGCGATGTCCTCGAAGCCCCGGCGGTGGCCGTGTTCCTGCTCGATGATGCGATTCATTCCTGGCGACGCCGAGAGCGCGCCGCCTAGGCACGCAATGTGGGGCATGTTGTCAAATATTACGTAGAAAAGTCCGTCTTTGGCGAGGACACCGCTTGCCTCGAGTCTGGGATCCAGCCGGTCGCCAAGAACTTCAAAGATCTTCGCTTCCTTCAGCAGTTCGAGCTGCTGAACATGTGGTTCGGCGGTTTTCACTTCCGGCCTCCCGTGGGCGAAGACGGGCACGCGATCAGCTCACGCCTGCCGCGGCAGCGTTTCCATCTCGGCGGGGAACGCCGCCTCGTCGGTGACGCGAGGCATCGTCTTCCTCAGCTCCTTCAGCTGCCGCTGGGCGCTGTCACGCCGCATGCGGACGTAGTGGACGATGCCGTCGACCTTCTCGTTTGCATGGCGCAGCTCGTACTGCAGGCATCCGCTGGAATAGACCTCGTCGTTGCTGAACTGCCGGCCGGTGAACGGCTGGCCATAGGGCGTGGCTGATTCCAGGTAGGCCGCCTGGCGGACACGGTCCCACAGGCCGCCCGCGCCTTCGGCCCCGATGAGGGCCGCGATCGACCCCGGATTGAATTCGGTATCGAGAATGTGTTCCAGGTAATCCAGGTAGTACTGACAGTAGTCGTGGTTGCGGAGGAGATTCTGCACGAGCGGGATGCGCGAGGTAGCGTGGCTGCGCCAGTAACGCGAGGTGTTGCTTGGCCAGTCGAGAATGTCGGTGTATTGCCATTGGGAGCCGAAGTAGTCGATGCCCATGCAGTTGTCATAGTCCCACGGGATGAATGTGAAGTAGGGCGAGCTGACAAAGTCATCTTCCGCCCCGTGCCGCCCAGAGTTGTAAAGGTAGTAATTGGCCGGAGTCGCGAAGTAGTTGTCCCAGCTGCCAAGCAGCAGATTGACGCCCGCCCACCGGAGGAAGGCACGTGCGTTCATGATGTCGTCCACCGACGCACGGAACGCGTCGGTGTCGAACCGCTTATCGCCGCCGGGGAGCCCGACCCCGTTGATCACCGCCGTGAAGCGGGCGAGGTCGTCGTAGCTGTTGGCCCGGGTGTCGTCCTCGTTGGTCTTGAGGCGATAGGTGCGATCGTCGCTGGCGGATCTGAAGTACTGGCGGCCGCTGTCATCACCATCAGGCCCGACCCGGTGTTCGAGTGTCGCGCATCCGACGTCGCCGCAGTAGGCCTTATAGAGATTGCCACGGTCGTTCTTGCCGAAATGATCCTTCAGGAACCTCTTGTCGACCTGCTCGATCACGGAAAAGAGGCCGCTGTAAGTGGCATTGAAGGCCAGTTTCGCGTAGGTGTGCCGCGGCGAGGGCACGCCGGCCTTGCCGAACAGGCGCCATGCCAGCGCCTCACGCATCTGAGCAGGGTCGTTATACATCGACTTGAGATTGACGCGAGCCATTCCGGCGAGCGGGCCGCCGCGTCCTGCCGTCTCGAAACTTATCTTCCAGGACGACTTCGGCGCGTGCAGCGTCCGGTTCCCGCTGTTCATCAGCGAGAAGGCCGGCGTGCTGAACAGGACTCCCTCATCACCGGGCGGCGGAAGTTGCCGGTTGTCCTTGTGATCGGTCCGCCAGAGTGCGAGCCGGGCATCGCCGGACGACTCTACCGGGCGCACCAGAACTCCGCGTTCGCGGGGAAAGCCCGTGACATGGAACATGTACATGTCCGTTTCGAAGAATTCGGGCTTGCCCTCCGATGCCCTGACATAGTCCTGGATCGCCAGCCCGGCGGCGGTCAGCCGCCCCGTCTCATCGAGCAGCACCAGTTCGGCGGCCCGCGGGCCGCCCCGGTTGTCGTCGACCAGCAGGTCGAAGAGGGCCAGATACTCGGCCTTCGTGTGCAGCGACGCGTCACCACGGCCCGCCGCCTCATTGGCCCGGTTCGCCAGATCCCTGCTGTGCCCTGGGGCCAAATCGGTCACCACGACCGCCGTGCCCTTGAACATCTGGCAGAACCGTTCCTTGCCCACAGTCGCGTCCACGGCTTCCCCTTACGACCCCACGGGGCTATCAGCACCCGGCGCGCGGCGCACTCCTCGCCCGGGGCGCGGTCTCTTGCGTGCCCTGTACATAGAAGAAGAGCATGCGGCCCGCCCGGTGATACTTCCACTGTCGTAAGATGCGGCTCATATTGAGCTCTCCGTCAGGTGACAAAGTCCTTGCCGGAAAGTGACAGCCGACCGCCGTGAAGTGCTGCCGGGTTCCCTCAAGCTGGACAGCGTGCCATCACGTTGTCCAGTGCACCCGAGGACAGATTCAGGCGTTACTGAGCGCTGGGTCCGTCTCCCCGACCGATGGCAGACTGACGGCGGCTGCCACAGCCCTCAGCTGCTGCAAACGCCGTCGGGACGGCAGCAGGACAACTGCCAAGATCGCGCCGGCCCCGAACAGCATCGCGGATGTGGCGAAGGCGACTGTGTAGCCGTGCGTCGCGGCGACTGCCGGTGCCAGCGGGCCCGTGTGGTGAGCGATCAGGTCGCGAGCCGCTGCGGTGAGGGCGATTGTGCTAAGCGCCGCGGTGCCGATCGATCCGCCCACCTGTTGCATCGTGTTGACGAGCGCGGACGCCACGCCCGAGTCCTGGTGCGCCACGCCGAACGTGGCGGTGTTGATGGCCGGCGCGATGATCAGGCCGAAGCCCAGGCCCATGACAAGCAGGGCGGGCAGCACGCTGGTCGCATAGCTGGACGTCACGGTGAGCTGCGTCAGGTAGGCCATCGCCCCGCCCCCCAGCAGCATCCCGGTGGTGATGAGCGCACGGGGCCCGAAACGGGGCAGCATCACGATGCTGGAGGTGTTGGAGCTGACCAGGATGCAGGCGATCATCGGCAGGAAGGCCAGGCCGCAGGTGACAGGGCTATACCCCTTGACCTCTTGCAGGTAGTAGGTCAGGAACAGGAAGACACCGAAGATCGCGATCCCGGCTAGCCAACGGCGACGTAGGCACCGCCCCTTGTCCGGTCGAGAAGGATCCGCAACGGCAGCAGCGGGTGCCTCACGTGCTGCTCGGCGACGGCGAACCCAGCGAGGAGCGCCATACCGAGGGCAAGGGCACCGATGGTCAGGCTAGCCGTCCACCCGGCCGTCTCGGCGTGCGAGAAGCCGAAGACGAGGCAGAACAGGCCGGAGGTGGCGAGCAGGGTTCCGGCGAAATCTATCCGCGGGCGGGTGGTTGGCCTGTTGCTGCGCATGTAGAGCAAGGCACCGGTCACCGCGATCGCCGCGAAGATCAGGTTGACGTACAGGGTCCACCGCCAGGACAAATACTGGGTGAGTACGCCCCGAGGATGAGTCCGACAGCACCACCGCCACCCGCGACGGAGCCGAAGACACCGAAGGCCCTGCCTCGCTCCCGCATGTCCCGGAAGGTGCTGACCAGCGTGCCAAGGGCGGCGGGCGCGAGGATCGCGCCGAAGACGCCTTGAAGCGTACGGGCAGTGACGAGCATGCCGAACGAGGTCGCGGCGCCGCCAAGTGCCGAGGACATCGAGAATCCGATCAAGCCGGTGATGAAAACCCGCTTACGGCTGAACATGTCGCCGATCCGGCCGCCGAGGAGCAGCAGGCTGCCGAAGGCAAGGGCGTAAGCCGTCACAACCCATTGCCGGTCGCTATTCGGGAATCCCAGCGAATGCTGAGCCGACGGCAGCGCGATGTTCACGATGGTGGAATCGAGGACCACCATCAACTGGGCGATCGCAACAACCACCAGGATCACCCAGCGATGCTCGCTGACTGGTGGCTGCTGGACGTCATTAGCGGGTGATGACATGGCTAGCTCCTCCAGCCGGGCGGACCTGAGTAGGGCCCGCTGCTCCGATGTGATTCCGGTAAGTCATTGCGAGATGGCCTGGGCCACGGGCCGTGCGCAAGTGATCAGCGTCGAAGCGGCAGCGTCCAGGGCGCCGAGCAAGCGGATCATTGTTGCCCGGTCCTGAGCATTGAGCGTGCCGAAGATCTGTTTCAGTAGCCGCTCACGTGTCGCGGAGGCCACGGCGAGAGCGGCGTGTCCCGCGGCCGTCATGGCGACGAGCTTGGCTCGGCGGTCAGTCGGATCCGCCAGGCGCTGGGCAAGGCCGTCCCGTTCCAGCGCGTCGACGATGTCGGTGATCGTGTGCGGCGCCACCCCGAGCCCGGCTGCCAGCACGCTCTGCCGGGTAGGCCCTCGCCCCAGCCGGATCAGGACCTTGGTGCGGGCCAGCGACAGCCCGCTCCGGCACATCTCGTCGTCCACGGCGCGGTGCATTCGGTGGTGGACAGCGAGATAGCGCTCCCCGAGCTGCTCCGTTGAGACCATCCCGACTCTGACCATCCCGATGTTCAAGGTTTCTGAGGATCCTCATTATGAGGATCCTCAGTACTTTACCGCGCTGTCCGCCAACGCGAGCCGTGGTAAAGGTCCACGGGTCACGCCAACCCCCGCCACCCCCGCCTCCTGCCGGAACCAGCGGCGACATAGCAGCACATCTGTCTGGCGCGAAGGAAGGGGCGTGGGGCGGCGCAGGTGGCTGCGATGGTTTCGACGGTGACGGGCTCGCGGGGTTCCCGGCCGAGCAGCTGGATCAGGGCGCCGAGCACTTCGGTGGCGTCGGCGTCCAGGCCGGGGGCCCGGGCGACTGGACCCGCCTGCTGGCCTGATCGAAGAGTCCCGGGAGAACCCTCGTGCCCGGCCATCCGGCGCGGCTCGAAGGCAGCTATCCAAAGCCGTGACCGTGCTCGTCCGCCTCGGGGCTTCGGCCGGCGGCTGCTCGGGTCCTGAGCTCGCGCTCAATTGTCGCGACCAGGTCCGGGTATGCGCTCAGGCCCCACAGGACCTCCGGCGGAAGTCCGAGCTGACGGCTTGCTTCAGCCACCACTGACTGGATCATGCCGAGAGCTTTCGCCAGCGCCTCGTCGCGGTTGTACGTCGGCGGCAGGTCATCAAGCTGGAGCTCGGCTGGCCGGCGAAATGTCCCGTCCGGTCCGGGGAGCCATGCACCGCTCGTCGCTGCCATGCCGATCGCCGATCTGATGTTCTCCCGGCTTGAGTCCGTGAATCCCTCGCGAACTGACTTCTCGACGACTCCGGCGACGAGGTGGCGGTTCGGGACAAGCAAGACGTCCCAGACGTATTCAGATCGAGCATGGGTCGGGTGGCGCAGCGCGAAGTCCAGGCCGTCGATCTCCGCCCCAGGATCGAACCCATCGATGCCGCGTTCGTGCCGGGCGAATTCGTCGGCGATGACCACATACCCGAGCTGATCCGCATCCAGGGTGCGAAGCGCAACGTTCTCCCGGATACCCATGTCGCGTAGTTGAGCGAGCCAGGGCCCATAAGAATCGCCGGCGAACCAGGCGTCAGGGTTCCCGTCAAAGTAGATCTCCAGGAATTTGGTCCGCTGGTACAGCCTGACCGGCGTCATAAGGCGCCGCTCCCCCGTCGCCGCGTTCTCTCCGATGAGGAAGGCAGTTTGCTGCAGCTGCTCAAGAAGGCGTTGCCGCCTGCCGGCGGCCGCCTCGGCAAGCGCGCGCACGACGCATTCAAGATCAGCGTCGTGCTGCGCCGCGTCCAGGTCCGCAACGTCCAGGCTGCTGTACCGGGGAAAGATGCTGTCCAGTACCTCGGCCACCACATCCGGCTCAGTGAACTTGAGCGCTTCCAGAAACTGCCGCGCAGCGGGGAAGTCCGCCACGGCGCGCCGCACGGTGGGAAGCCCCGTCCTGCCCGGCCCGGGGAGGTAGGCGGCAGGGCGGTCCTCGGAGTCAAATGGTGTTACGTGACTGCCATCTTCGAGCCGGATGATCGGCCTTGTCCTTGCGGGGCCGGGCTGTTCATCGGGGAATCTCGGCACCCTCCACAGAGCGGGGTTCTGATGCAGGAACACGTAGAAGCGCCTGATCCACTCATCTGACTGCATGACAAGAAACTCGCGCGTGACTCTCGCGACAGCGGCTCCCGGCGTGACCTCATCGATGCCAATCTCTTCCCGGAGATATCGCCACAGCAGAGGCGTCCGGATTTCCGTGATGGACTCGTGCGCGAAGGCAAGAGGCTGGCCAGCTCCGTAGAGCACGCCAAGCTGATCCGGGAGGAAAAGCTCGCGAAGTCCTGCGCCGCCGGCAAGCTTCAGTTCCGCGGCAGCGCCATAGCCGCCCCCGGCGACGGGAATGACCTCCTCCTGGGCGAGAGCCGTGCGCACGCAGTCGAACAAGGGGCGGAACATCGTGCCGGGCTGGAATCGCGCAGCGTCGAGCGGCAGCGCCTGCAGGACATCGACCGTAAGGAGCCCGTCATCGCAGAGCTCCAGCAGCACGTCGGCGAGCAGCGCGGCTGTCTCGCGCACCAGTGCCTGGTTCGATGGATCGTGCTCAGGGACATTGTCGCGGGCTGGCGTCGTCCGGTACGGACCCTGAATCAAGAAGCCGAGGAAGGTCTCCTTCTGGGTAGGGAAGAACACGACCAGCGGGGAGTCATCGCGCTGAACGAGCCGGCGTTTCCCGTTGGCGGCACCCACACGGAAGGCGATCTCGACCCGGTGCGCCGGATGGCCAAGGTCCTCGAGGCGACGGTGCCAGACGAACCACTCCTCGTCCCCGCGACCACGGCCTTTCGTCAGCGTGACGCGACGACTTGAACTCGTGCGACTCGCATCCTCGCGCTCAAGGACCGAGCCAGCGACCTGAACGCCGCGGATGCGCACACATTCGATGTTCCTGAGGAACAGCAGGGTACCGGGCTCGATCTTGTTCAGGGCCGAGGAGATCTCCGCACCGGCGGTCGCTGCGGAGACGGTGTCATGGTCGAAAGGAAAGACGAAGAGCGTCCCGGACGCAGGCTCATCCGGCGGATCTGCAGAGAACGGCCGGACATACTTCTCGATCCGGAAATGCTCGTCCGAACTGTAGACGCGCGGGGTCTTGGTGTACGCGTACACCGACTTGAAACCGATCCCGAACTTGCCGATCTTCGTGAGATCTCCGGACTTCCCGCTCTTGCCGACTCCGCAGACGCCACGTACGTCGGCTTCGGTGAAGGGCCGGCCATCGTGCTGCACCTCCAGGTGATCGTCGAAGAGCTCGAAGGTCAGCTCTGTCGCGCCGGCATCCTCGGCGTTCTGGATCAGCTCGAAGATGAAGTGGGTGCGCTCGCTGTAGAGCTGCCCGAGCAGGTCCAGCACGGCTGTGTCCCAGCCGTAGCGGGCAATGTTCTCGTCCCGGATCTTCTCGTAATCAGCTGACACCGACGACCTCCGCAAGTCCCGCTGCCGCGCGCAAGGACAGCACTGCCCAGGCTCGGTGCGGCAGGCTCCCGACTGGACAGGTGGCATTCAACAAGCGCGTCCGAACTGCCTCCCCCCGGCGGCCGCTTCGTCCCAGTCCTGCGCGTTTCCCGGCCAAGGACGCTGCGGTGTAACAGGTGATGAAACCGAGCAGCCGCACGGCTGGACTTTATCAACGCCGTCCGAAGCAAGATTGTCCGGTCACTCGTGCCCCTCGCGCATCAGCCGCTCTCCGAGCTCATCAAGCTGTCACAGCCGGCCTGACCTACCTGCTCGTCAGCCTCGGCAAGCAGTACACCTTGACCAGCCGAGCGAACCATGGGAGTCCCACGACGCGCAAAGGATTCTCAACCATTTCGGCCCGCCAGGGAGCTGATCTGTCGCTATACGGCCTCCGGTGGGGCTGCCGCGGTGACCACGGTCACAGTGCCAGCGCCGGCTTCAGCGGGGCGCCGGCCGTGATCACGAACCCCTGCGCAGGCGGCACTCTAGCCGCGATGCGTGGCCGGCTTGGACCAGTCGAACGCGACGGTGGGCTGCGTGCTGAACGGCATCCCGCAGATGCACTGGCCGTTGCCCAGATCCGTCCATCTCACTGTCCCGGGAGTGACCTGCCACGATGACGAGCCTTCACTGCGCAGGGGGCCGCTAGCAATCCCGGAGCACGTGCCTCCCGACCCGAACCTGGTTGATTGTCATGCCGCCGACAGCAGGAACAGCCTTCCCCACCAGGCCATATGCCCCAACCGCCATACTTCTTGGCCGTCGTCGGCGTCGTGCGAACGTCTCGTGATCTCGGCTCGCAGCCCAGCCTTCAGGCTCACGACCGCCAGGCAACATTATTCCATCCTTTAGGTAACTAGTATCAGGATATTATTCAGGCTAAAGTTTCAAATCGTCCTCGCGGGTCTAGATTTTAAGCCAAGACGGTCTAAACCGGCGCCCGCTGCCCTCCAAATATTCGTGCTCATACTCCCCGACCGGATAACGGGGGCGCCTCTTGAATACGTCGGGTAATGCAGTCCATCGCATCCGACACGCTGCCATGGAAAGCCGATCCCCAATCCGGCCTTTCCGGATGGACATACCCGGTGCTCGAATCAGCGACGGCCAGCTGTCATGGCCTACGCATCGGGTCATTAGTACTTCGGCGTACCGCAAGAGCACATACTCGATCCATATCACTTCAAGTGACCATGTCGCCATCGGAGTGCTTGCCGCAGAGATCGGCAGCCGCGCGGCCGCAATTGTTACTGACCACAAAGTGGACGCATTGTATGCTGCAGATATTAGCTGTAGACTTGCCGACCATGGCATAAAGATTCGAAGCATCGCCATCCCAGAGGGCGAGCGAAGCAAGAATCTTCACACGGCTTATGGACTCCTCGACTGGCTCTCCCAGATTGACTTCGAGCGACGGGATGTATTACTCGCCGTCGGCGGAGGCGTCGTCATCGACACTGCGGGCTGGGTGGCGAGCACCTATATGCGCGGCGTTCCGTATATCAACGTTCCGACGACGCTGCTAGCCCAGGTCGACGCAGCGATTGGCGGCAAGGTCGGGGTCGATCACAGCTCTGCGAAGAATCTGGTGGGCGCTTTCTACCAGCCAAGCGCGGTCGTATCATACGTTGGCTATCTCGCTACTCTTGACCCACGCCAGGTTCGCGCGGGCCTGGCCGAGGTGATCAAGAAGGCAGTGATCGCATCCCCGCAGTTGTTCGAGTTTATCGAGCGGCAGCTTGGACTGGTGCTGGCGCTCGACCCGCCAGTCCTGCTGTCCCTGGTTCAAGCGGCGACTGCGATCAAGAGTAGGCTCGTCGAACGCGATCCGTACGAGACCGACCTGCGCCGCAGCCTGAACTTCGGGCACACCGTAGGCCATGCTGTCGAGACCGCGACAGGCTACGGTCCGGTACTGCACGGCGAAGCGGTTGCCTTCGGAATGGCCGTCGCACTCCGAATAGCTGCCACCCGCGGTCTACTTGACGATGCGACGGCCATGCGAATAGTCAATCTTCTGACGGCCGCTGGGCTGCCAGTCCGGCATCAGGACTTGCCGTCCGCGCCGCGCGCCGAGGATGTGCTCGCAGCCCTCAAGAAGATCCGGCAGGTGCGCGACGGTGGCTTGCGTTTTGTGCTACCCACCGGCATCGGGAGTACCGTCGTCTGTGACCACGTCACTGACGAGGAGATCCGCGCCGCTTTCCACGCGCCCATGCCGTTTGGCAAGGGGATTCGATGAGCTGGACGGCTACGGCGCCCCGCATCGTGGTTGTCGGCCACGGGCTACTGGGTGAACCGCTCGGGAATGCCCTGCGCATTATGGGTGCGACCGTAGTCACGGTCGCGCACAGGTCGGCGGACAACGGGGTGGACCTGGCGGCCGATCTGACCACCGGCCCGGGTCGGCGCGCGCTCGCAGCACTCCTCGCGGAGCAACAGCCGACATGCGTCGTGCTCGTCCACGGCCCAGGTGACGTCACGTGGATCGAGGGCAACGAGAAGGTCGCCCGCGACGCCCATGTGGGCACGGCCAGGGCAGTGTCGAGTCACCAGGTCCTGCTTGTCTCCACTGACAACGTGTTCGACGGCACGGCCCCGCCCCCGGCGGATACCGACCCGGTCAGCCCAGGAAACGCCTACGGCAGGGTGAAACTTGCGGCCGAGCGCGCAGTACTCGCGGGTCCGGCCCCAGCCACGATCGTAAGGCTCAGCATGGTTTACGGATGGTCAGCGCCGGGACGGCGCGCGACCTACGGGCATCGGTGCATCCAGGCGGCCCGGGCCGGTCAATCCATCGTCGCGCCCATCGACCAGCACTTCACGCCCCTGCACGTTGATGACGCCATTAGGGCCCTGGTCCGCCTCGCATTCGGGTTCCCGGGCGACCGCATATTCCACTTCGCAGGTCCGGTCGAACTCAGCCGCCACGAGTTCGCGCGACTCGCCTACGCCGCAGCCGGGGCGGACCCGGAACTCGTCGTTCCCGTGCCTCTGATGCAAACCGAGTGGGCATGCAGGCCGCGTCGTTCCAGGCTACGAAATAGCGACCCAGCGGTCCTCGCGCCGTGGCTGGATTGGCGGCCCATGGAGCCACTGGAGGGACTGAAACGGATGGTCCATGCGGCTCCGGCCCGGCCTCCTGCAGTGCCGTCGTGAAGACCTCAGACCGGCCGCTCTACGCGGTCGACGCCGGCGGGAGCACCACATCGGTAGCTGCCTTCGACGGCATCCGCTGGACCGGACCATCGGTGAACCCCAGCTCGGTCGGCCCGGAGAAGTCCGCGCGGCACCTGCGCAACGTCCTGGACGATATTCGCCGTCACGCCGACCGCTCCGGCCGAGGTGCTAAGCCTGCTATCTGGCTCGCATCGGCCTCACTCAGCCCGAGATCTCCCGGCCATGAGGTGCGGCGCATCGGCGGTATGGCACGCGAGGCCGGATTGTCGGGTGAACTCGTCGTCTCAAACGACGTGACCCCGCTTGTCCTTACGCCTTCAGCCGACATCGGCCGCGTTGTCACTGTATGTGGGACCGGCTCAGGTTTTGTTGCGAGTGACGGACACAGCCCGCCGGCACAGATTGGCGGCTGCGAGTACCTTGGAAGCGATGAAGGGAGTGCGTTCGACCTTGGCTTGCGCGGCCTGAGAGCCGCCGTGCGCGGGCTGGACGGGCGGGCCCCGTTCACCACACTCACCGGCTTGCTCGAAGCTGAGGCCGAGGCCCCGATGCGGGACTTGGCCCGGGCACTCGCCGCCGAACCTTTCCCAAAGACCTGCGTGGCAGCACTCGCCCCGATCGTCATGCGAGCCTGGCTCGGCGGCGACACAGTGGCGACCGATCTGGTCCGATCCGCAATCAGCGAGCTTGTGCTCGGGGTCAAGGCAGTCCGTGACCTCGCGTCACTGCTCCCAGGATGGTGCCTGTCAGTGACCGGCGGCGTGATGACAGCCTGCCCCGAGTTCTACGATCAATTCGCCGCGCAGGCCGGTGAACCTCTGGGCGCAGCCTCCGTGATGCTGGTCGCGGACCCCGCCGCCGAAGTCCTTAGCACACTTGCCCGGCTCACCACCTCGGACGGCATCTGGCTGCCAGGCCCCTGGCTTGGTAAGCACGCGTGGCACATCGATCTCGGCGACAACAACCGTGGTAACAGGCAGGGAGGTGGACGTCCTGCACGCTGACGTCGACGCACCGGTCGGTATCGGGCTTTGCCTCGCCGCATTTGGCGGTGCCCCGCTGGCGACCGCCCTGGAGGTGGCCCGCTCCGTCGGGCTGACCCAGGTCGATCTGCCCACTGACACCAGCTTGGGCCTAGCCGATGTGGTGCGGCTTGACACCGATCCCAGCTATCGCGCGACCGTGCTCCGCGCGATTCGGGCCTCTCCCGTGCGGGTGACGTGTGTGAGCAACAGTCGTGATGCCCAGTTACTGCTCGGTCCGCATGGCTCGCACACCGACAGTGTGCGAACAGGTTCGGCCAAAGAGAAGCGGGCACACGGGCTACGGGCCGCGTTCGGGACCATCCGGCTTGCTGCCGACCTGGGTGCCAGCCACGTCCGGCTCATGCTCGGCTGCCCCGACTACGCCCGCTGGCTTAACTGGTGGGGGAGCGACGTGAGCTGGTCGGACAACATCGCCTCCTGGGTCGACGAGGCGGCACCCGTCCTAGACGCCGCCATGGACGCCGGCGTAAGTCTCCTCGTAGAGCCCCACCCCAAGCAGGTGGCCTACGACCGGTTGAGTGCTGAGGAGCTGCTGGCAGCCACGGGGGCGCAATGGCCCGGCGTGGCCCGGTTGTGCATCGACCCGGCTAACCTGGCCGCCATCGGACACGACCCTGAGGACGCGGTCCGTGGCTGGGGAGACCGTCTGGCCGCTGCCCACGCCAAGGATCTGCAGCGGTGGAAAGGTCGCGGGGCACCACAGGGCACCGGCTGGTGCCGTTACGGCCCACAGCCGCACATACGATTCCGCACGCTCGGCTCCGGCGAGCTGCCATGGCCATCGATTTTGGGCGCTCTGCTCGACGAGCAATTTGGCGGCACAGTTTACATCGAACACGAAGACCCCTTGCTGCCCCGCCGGCAGGGCATCGCATACGCCGCACAGCAACTGCGCTCGCTTCTTCCCGCCTGCGGTCCGGAGGGACGCTCATGGTGACCTTGCCACGTACCCGGTTCAGGCATGCCCGGTTTTACATCACGTTCCGCTGCAATGCCCGGTGCGGGTACTGCAACGTGTGGCAAGACCCGGTCTTTTCCGGATACGACGAACTCGAGCCAGACGAACTGCGGCGCAGCCTCGACCAGATACGTGAGCTCGGCGTGGAATATGTCGACTTCACTGGCGGCGAGCCAGTCCTGCATCGCCATCTCGCCGTGGCCGTGCGCCACGCCAAGCAGATCGGCATGCGTGTCGAGGTCACAACGAACGCTATCCGCTTTGCGCGGCAAGCAGATGATGTCGTGCCCTACGTGGACACCCTCAACATCTCCATCGACACCCTGAGCGCGGAGCGGTATCACGCGATCCGTGGCACCGACACGCTGCACCGCACCGTCGCGCTGGTCGAGCGGCTACGCGGCCAGAGTGCGGCCAATCTCAAGCTGATCGCCGTGGTCACCGATCAAAATATCGCAGATCTGGACGACTTGATCAGCTTCGCCCAGGTCAACCAGATTCCGGTTTATCTCTCGCCGATGTTCGAGTATTTCAATGGGCAAGATGAGGTCCGGGACCCCACCCGCACGATGCGGTCACTGCGCCTCCTGAACGGGGACGGGGATCCCGACCGCCAATTTGGACGTCCGGCCACTACGGCAAGCCGCCGTCCCGGTGACCGTGCGCGATTGCTAGCCGCCGTCCGTGCACGCACGCACACCCCGTACACCATTGTGAACCTTGACTTCCTGCGCCACATAGAGACACTTGACCCGTCGACACCAACGGCGTGCGGCGCGGGTTCGCGCATCCTCACAGTAGGACCCGACGGCCGGCTGCTGCTGCCCTGCTACCACGAGTGGAACTCCTCGCTCGAGTGGAGCCGGCCGTACCTCGACCTCGTCGAAAAGCCGGAGTTCCTTCGCGTCCGCGATACAGAGGTCGGGAAGCGACCCGGCTGCCGGAGTTGCGCCGTTTTTCCCTACATCGGACTGGCCAGCAGCTACCGGCTGACGGAGGACTTCCTAGTACAGGCGGTCTCTACGGAGATCAGCAAACTGAAGGCGTGCCTGCAGGACGCCGGCGTTTCTTCGGCGGAGGGAGGGAACGACATGTGCCAGGCTACGGAACGGCTTCTCGACCGGCTCGCCCGCCTGACCCTGCGGCCGGGGACGCACCTCGACGAGCTCTATCACTTCAGCACCGTGCCGGGGCGCGGAGCCGTCAGTGACCTGGCGGCCGGACCGGTCGCTGTCGAAGAGATCCTAGCCGACCATGCGAACGAGGACTGCTGGCGCGTCCAGCGCACGCCGCACCGGATCGCGCGGCAGCTATACGTCAATGTCCTTCCCGCGCTCGCTGCGCTCGCCGGTGGCGGCTCTGCCGAGGCACTTCACCTAGCGCGGACCGCGCTGCGCGCCCACCTTGGCCTGTGGGAAGTCTGGCTGGATCTGTTCTCCCCGGCAGGCTCCACGGGCGCATCCCGGCGAAGCCGCACGGATCTCACCGGCTGGTGCCAGCAGGCCGGCGACGTGCTCGCTGCCTCAGGCCTGGCAGCCGCGACCAGCTCGGTCACCGCCATAGCCTTGCTCACCGACGTATCCCCAGCGCAGCTGCTGACGTGGGGCGGCCTGGCTGGCCATGCTGACGAGCTGTTCTTCGCCAAGTTGGCACTGAAGGGGCTCAGTCCGACGCGGCGGATGGCGCTCGCCCCTTGCTTCAGCAGTCCGCTGGCAGCAGTACTCGCCGGACATCAACGGGCCGGCCCGCGGCCGCAGCCCGCTAGGCCCGTGCTGAACGTCGACCTGGCACGCGCGGCTAGCGGCGACCCGAACGAGCTGGCTGGCGTCTGCGCCCTGGGGTGGCGGCATTGCCTCGCGGGCGACACGATGGCCTTCCGCAAGCTGGTCCGCGCATGGAAGGCGACCAGGGGTGGCGACTCAGTCCGGCTTGAGGGCATGTTGCTCGCCGCGGAACTGGGGACTTCCAGCGCCTCCCTGCCGGCCGGCCGATGACGCGCGCCCGGCCCGACCGTTCGTCCATACCGGCCGAGGCGAGCGCGCGGCACCTGGAGCAAGAAGCGCAGCTGCTGGCCGGAGGGCCCGGAGAAGAGACCAGGCTGACTGACCGCGTGTGGCGGGCAGGCCGCGGCGCGCTGCTGACCGATATTGACGGCCGCGAGTATGTTGATCTCGGAAGCGGCACGATGACCCAGACGCTCGGGCATTGCCATCCAGAGGTCGTGGCCGCGGTGCGCGCTCAGGCCGGCGAGCTGGAGAACGTTCACGACTGCCCCACTCCCGGCCGCCTGCGAACCGCGCAGGCCCTGCGGCGGCTGTTGCCGCGGCACCTGGACAGGACGGCCTTCTTCAGCACTGGATCGGAAGCCGTCGAGGCTGCGCTGCGCGTCATCCACGCCACCGCCGATCCGGCCCGCCGCCGGATCGCCGCGCTTCGCCGGGGCTTCCACGGCAAGACGCGTGGGGCCCGGTCGATAGTCCAGTGGGACGTTGCCGGGGAGTCGCCCGCGTCGGCCGCTCTTGGGTACTCAGCGTACTGTTACCGCTGCCCGTTCGGCCTTTCCTATCCCAGTTGTGACCTGTTGTGCGCCCGGGTAACCGTACGCGAGGTTTTGGCCAGGGCAGATGTCGCGGCGCTGGTAGCCGAACCGGTGCAGGGCGCCGCCGGGGTGATAGTGCCACCCCCCGGATATTGGGAGATCCTCTCCGAGGCGTGCCGGCGCGAAGGCCTGCTGATGGTCTCGGATGAAGTGATTACCGGAGGCGGCCGTGCCGGTACATTCCTCGCCAGCGAGTTCTTCGGCATCGAACCCGACCTGGTCACGCTGGCCAAGGGAATCGGATCTGGCTACCCTGTCGCCGTCCTGGCCGGCCGCGCCGCCCTGCTGACCGGCGCTGCCCATGTCGCGGTAGGCGGCTTTGCCAGCACGTTCGGCGGCAGCCCTGTGGCGCTGGCTGCCGCCACGGCGACGCTCGAAGTCATTGCCCGCGATAATCTACTCACCAGGGTCCGCGATCTGGCCCGCGTCATGGCTGACGCGCTCGGCCCACTGGCTGCAATCCCTGTCGTAGGAGATATCCGGCAAGTAGGCCTGCTCTGCGGCATTGAGTTCGTCATCGATCGGGAGACCCGCCAACCAGCGCCGGAACTCGCCGGCCAAGTGGTACGCCGCGCAGCCGCCCTCGGCGTCCGGATCATCCCTAGTGGCCACGTGATCAGGCTGGCACCACCCTTCGTGATCGACGAGGCTACGTTGCGCGACGCTATTGGCAGGCTGTTCCAGGCGATCAATGAGGTATGGCGGTGAGGTGCCGCCTAAGAGCACCAACCGGGACCGAAGTTCTCACGGCAGTGGCACCGAGATGCCGCGAATGAGCCACCTCAGCGACCGTGGACTCGGCAGGCTGGCGGCTGAGGTCCTCGCCCATGCGGAGTGGTTTCCCAGGACCGGCCCCGGCCGTAGCACGGTGTCCATCGCAGACACCCTGACCCTCCAGGACGCTGTCCTGCTGTGGGCGACGGTCCCTGGGCACCCGGGGCAGCCAGTGCTACTGGCCGCGCGGCAACAGGGAGAGCGGCTCGTGCCGATGTCGACGGCCACCGCCATGCTGTCGTTGACGGCTCGCGCACACTGGCCCACCTCAGCGGGGGGCACGGTGAGCTGGACCGGGCCAGGCGGCGACGCCCGGTTCGTCGAGCCGGTCGGTACCACGGCCACCAACGATGTCGTGCGCATCCATCTGCGCGACTCGCCGGCGCTGCTGAAGGCCTACCGCGTCGTGGGCGACGGCAAGGCAGAGCATCGTGCCCTGACAGCCGCAGCTCCGGGTCAACTGGTGCCACGGGTGCTGGCCAGGATCGGTTACCGCGGCACCGGAGCGGCCGATGAGGCTCCCCTCGCCCTGGTCACCGAAGCGGTTGCCGGACAGACCCTGGACGTACAGTTGCGGCGCAGCCTAGAAAGCGCCTGGCAAACCGGCCGCAGCGAGCTCAGCGCGCCCAGTCGCGAGTTCCTGCGCCGGATCCGGGGGGCGGTGCAAACGCTGCACGGCTGCCTTCTCCTGGAGGATTCGCCAGTCCGCCACCCATTGGTCATCCGGTTGCCAGACCTGCTTGCCGACATCGGGGTCGTGGAACGGTTCCTGCCCGAGTTCAGCCAGGCGCACCGCCTCCTTGACGCGGCGGCAAGACAAGCCGCCGCTCTGTGCGCATCGGGCGAACTCGTCACCGGGGGCGCGCACGGCGACCTCCACTTGTCGCACGTCTTAGTCGACGACAGCCAGGTCCGTTTCGTAGATCCGGGCAGCGGCCGTGCTGTCACGCCGTCGGACGACTTCGCCGCACTGCACCGGGCCGTGGAATGTCTGTGCCTCGACCTCCAGGTGGCCATGATCGCCGCGGGCGCCGAGCACGATACGGCCTCAGCGCTTCGGGCCGTGGCCTGGGCGGCGGATCCATCGGCTCAAACCGGCAGCCCGTGGGAGCCCCTCATCCGCAGTGCGGAGACCGCGGCATCCACGCGCGTGGCGGAGCTGTGGTGCGCGAACGTCGTCGCGGAACTCGTGGGACGGCGCCAAGACCCGGCAAGCAAGCTGCTCTACCTCGCCCGGCTCCTTCATGATCTCCGGTATCACACCGAGCGTGGGCGGACCTACTACGCCGACCTAGCCTGGTGGCACCTTGCCAGGTTGCTCGCATTCCAGCCCAAGAACTCCTCTGGGGGGACAACGCGGTGAACATCATCGAATGTCACTTCGAGTTCGGTGGTTTCGACGACCGGCTGGTCCGGGGTGGCATCTCCGTCTACCTGTGGAACTTGTGCCGCCAGTTTCGGGCGACCGGTCAAATGGTGACAGGCTTGACCGCAGCGCACGGCCTGCTGCCGGAGATTCGACGTCGGTACGAGATCGAAGATCTTAGCTGGAGCGACCACGCTGAAATCCCGATGCGGCTTGACCCGCAGGTCTGGCACGGCTTCCCAGAGTGGGTGACCATTCCCGCAACGGTGACTGCGCACAGGCTGCGGGTCGATGGCGTCGATGTCGTCATCCTCGCCGGTGGTCCACTCGACGAGCACACCGCTACGTTCTACCCTCCGTATGAGCTGAAGGGCAAGGACCTGTCATTCCTCAAGCCCCTCGTATTCCAGGTGATGGCCAGCCGTTTCCTCCGCGCCACGGCAGCTGCGGGTGACGTGGTCCACCTCCACGAGCCCTACTATCACTATCTCGTTCCAGCCGCGCTAGAGGGACGAGAAATGATCATAGTCTCCTCCGTGCAGAGCAACATGCCGGTCAATAAAAAGGTCTACGGGCCCGAGGTGCGGACACTGCTCCGCTACCTCGGCGCCGACCCGGCCGTGGCAGACGGGCTGAGCGATCCCCCGCTGGACACCCCGGCGCAGCAGGCGATGCGAGCCTACCTGCCGGGCACCCTGCTCTACAACGACTACCCAGAGCGCCCAGGACATGACTACGTTTCCGTGCTCGGTCTGGTATTGCGCTCAGCCCACGCGCTGGACTTTCTGTCTCAGGGCCAGCTAGAGCACGTTGTAACCCAATCCGACACACCATTCCAGCAACTGTTCGAGGACCTCGCCGTGCGCCGCGAAATGCGCACCCGACCGAACCACCTGGTTGTAGGCGGCTGCGGGATCGGCGAGGCCTGGCTCCACGTGCGGCGATCCGACGATCAGCGGCAGCGGACGCTGACCGGGCTCGGGCTTGACCCTTCGCTGCCAACCATCTACCACAACGCGCGCTACGCAGTCCAGCACAAGGGCCAGGGTGAAATGTTCCGCGCCCTGCTGCGCGTGCTCGACGCCGGAGAACGCACCAACATTCTCCTGCATTGCCTGGCTCCGGTGCCGCCGGACGACGGCCAATTGAACACGCTCGCCGAGCGGCACCCAGAACTTGTCCGAGTGCGAATCGATTCGATGGAAGAGGGCGAACTGATTGACTGGGCCGCCGCCAGCGACCTTTGCCTGTTCCCGTCAAAATTCGAGATGGACACGTTCCTGCTGGCCATGGGTGAGGCGATGGCGTGCGGCGCGGTACCGATCGCCACGGCGCAGCGCGGCATGTCGCACTTCGGCCAAGCCTTTGATCTAGCGGAACCGAACGCCACCGGGCTGGCGCTGCCGCGGTCCTTCCGAATCGACGACCCGCTGCTCGTAGACGCGATTGAAACGGGCCTGCAGGAAATGCTCCGGATGGTGCGCACCCAGCCAAACTCGATCGCGGCCCTGCGGGCCAGGGCCATCGCCGTCGCCCGCCAGTTCACTTGGGACCGCACCGCCGAGCGCCTCATCGCGATCTTCACGGCGTGCGCTGCCGGGACTCTGCCACCGCCAGAGCCCGCCACGCTGCTTGCCCGCGGCTGGGCTGAATTGCTCACCGACCTGCAGATTGCCGACCTGGGCGAGGTTGCAGTGCGCGCGGCGCACCGGACTGGCGACCTCAGCCTCGTTCACAGGCTATCTCCGGACATACGGCCGGAACAGCAGGATCTGTTTACCGCCGCCCGAGCTCGAGTGGACCTGGCCAGCTGCCACCGGATCGCTGCCGAGGGCACGGACACCGACCTGGCGGCAGCGCTCCGGGGCCGCGCCTCCATTAGCCGCGACGCCGACGGCGTCCGCGTCCGCTGGGGCTTCGCACCGGCCGCCCGCGTCGAAGCAATCCTGCCGCATCCTGCCCCCAGCCAGCCGCCGAAGGTCGTACCGTTGCGCGCGCAGCCGGACGGGTCATTTGCCGGCCGGGTCTCCGGAACGCATGTCCAGCTCGCACTACTGGTCACACTCCCGGACGGACGGGTCGTCTGGGACCTGCTGGTGCAGGACGACTTGCGGACGCCGACTGATGCGTAACGTGCGCGCAGCCCTGCTCGCGGGTGGACGTGGCGAGCGCATGGGCCGTCTCACCGACCACGTTTGCAAGCCCCTGTTGCCCTACGGCGGCGTATGTCGGCTCGTGGACTTTAGCGTCGCTAACGTGGTCCGTTCCGGCATTCCGGAGATCGTCGTACTGTCCCGGTATCGCGAGGGCGAGCTCATCAAGCACCTATTCAGGAGCTGGGATGGCAGCAGCGGTCTTCGGTTGAACCTGGGGCCGCATGACGCACTGATACGCGAGCAGGTGAGCGTTTCGGGCGGCGCCGCTCAGTTTGTGCTGCCTGCGCGTCCCGAGGAGCTTGGCACGGCCGACGCATTGCTGGCCAGCGCCGAGTGGGTTTTCGCTCCCGGCGCCACGGACGTGCTTCTTCTGCACGCCGATCACGCCTATGTGTCCGATTACCGGCATATGGTGCGCGAACATCGCGAAGCCGGCGCGGATGTGACGATCGGCGTCCAGCGGATCGAGCGGCGGTTCGTCCCCCTGTTCGGCATGGTCGAGGTAAACCGAGACGGTGCAGTGTGCCAGCTGGTGGAGAAGCCGTCAGAGCCGACGTCGGACCTGGTGTTCACGGCGTTCTGCCTGTTCCGTCGGGCCGTCCTGGAGGAGGTGCTGACCGCCCTGGCCCGACTTCCAGCCAGCGAGTGGCAGCACGACATAAGCCGGGACGTGCTACCATTTATAATTGACCACGGGTACCGTGTACGGGCTTTCACAGTGCGCACATACTGGGCAGACATCGGGACCGTCGAGCGCTACTACCTCGGTCACCTCCATCTGCTGCGCTCCCCCGCTGCCCTCCCGCTCCTTGACATGCCGCGCACCCTGCCAGGCTCGGGCCCGATGCAAATCGGCCCCGGCCAGGTCATGAGCAGCGACCCGCGACGCCGAAAGTCCCGCATCAAAGAAGCGGTGCTGTACCCCGGCTGCGTTGTCGAGCCAGCCGCCGTGATAGAGCGTTCCATAGTGCTTCCCGGCGCCCGTGTGTGCGAAGGCGCGCAAGTCCGCGACACTGTGATTGTCGAGAACGAGACAGTAACCGGCGTCCGGGAAGGACTGGCCGGGCTCGCGTGACGCGCCAGCTCATGGACGCAAGAAGGGGGCGCAGTGAAAGACCTGGACGTGTTCGTCATCGGCGGCGTCGGCGTAGACACGATTGTTCGCGTGCCAGCACTCCCGCTGCCGATGAAAGACTCGATCCTTGTGCCACCAATCGAGGACTTCGTCGGGCACACTGGCAACGGCGTCGCGCTCGGTTGTCATGCGCTTGGCCTACGGACCGAGATCGCCGACGTTATCGGTGAAGACGACCGAGGCCGATTGATCCAGCGAACCTACGACGCTGCCGGGCTTGCGCACACATTTCATGTGCACAAGAGTGGTACCCGGCGCAGCGTGAACCTGGTCGACAACATGGGTCGCCGCGTCGCGCTCTACGACCCCCGCCACCCCGCCGACATGGAAGTGGACCCCAAACTATACAAGACGGGAATAAACCGGACGCGGCATGTCCACGTATCGATCATGAACTGGGCGCGTCAAGCATTGGCAGTGGCAGTAAAGGCCGGCCAGCCGACATCCACGGACCTGCACGATTGGAACGGCGTCAATGCCTACCACCGCGACTTCGCCTACGAAGCGGACATCGTATTTATGTCCACCGCGGCGCTCGGCGACCACGCGGACGATGTGGCGCTGGACATCCTCCGCCGCGGCCGCGCCCACGTTGTAGTAGCCATGGCCGGAGCCGACGGCTGCCGGCTCACTGCCCGCGGCCAGCCGACCCGCGCGGTCCCGGCAATCCGCCTTCCCGACCTTCCGGTCGTCGACAGCAACGGCGCCGGCGACAGCTTCGTAGCAGCCTTCCTATACGCCCACCTAAAGGGTCAGTCTTGGGGTAACGCGGTGCTCGCCGGCATGGTGGCCGGCGCCTTTGCATGCGGAAGCGCCGGCACGCATACTAGCTTTATCGATCGCAACCGGCTTCAAACTGAGCTCGATCGACAATCGATATAGGTTGTATGCAACAACGGCCACCGCAGTCTCGTATGAGCGTCAGTGTCATTCGCTTACTACAGCGCCGCGATCAGTCCGGCATTCTCGTTCAGCCAGCGCAGGTTGTTGATGTCTTCTCTCAGAAATCCCCAGCGACGGGCCGGGTTGGCGCTTCGCCGGCTGAGTTGCCGCCAAGCTGCGTCGACGTAGGCTAGGCGCACGAGCGGCAGCAGGAGTCCCGGCGCCGGACTTGCTGAGGGACAGGATGAACGCAGCTCGCTGAGCATCTCGGCCATTCTTCGGGCTACCTCCGTCGCTCCAGCAAATGGTGCAAGCGAGAACGTGGCGATGGCCAGGGCCCCCGCCAGCGGCACCAAGCCGAAACGGAGTGCCTCGAAGTCGAAGATGATTCGGACTCCCCCGTCATCGCCGTATCCGCAATTAGGCGGAGTGAATTCGGAGTGAAGCAATCCTCGAGCAGCTATATTGAGGCTCTCACGGTTCTGGACTAGTTCATTCCTAACGATTTCTCGTTGTTCCTGAAGGAATCTCAGGGAGCCGGGCGACAGTCCCGAGGTTTGGTCAGCATCATAACGCGCCTGCTCGGACGCGCTAAACTCTGGAATGAATTCAGCGGACGTGGCGTCGAGTACTGAATCCAGCACTGCGGCTCTTGACTTCGCTTCTGACGATGCGGAGAAGCGGTCAAGCCTATTCTGCAACTCTCCAAAGCCTTTCGCTGCAGCGCGGCGCTGCTGAGCGGTACCAGAATAGGCCGTGCTGTCCACCCACTCATAGACAGATATCGCACTAGCTTCCCACAGGATCCCCCAGGCCTCGGCCTGCATTGGCGCTTTTGACTCTCGCGGGGACAGTAGGACAGGCACTGACGCGAATGTCGGCCGGACGGCAGGAAGCAGTTCAGCTTCGAGGCGTTTACTTGACAATAATAGCTCATCGCACTCTTGCACCTTCAGGGCGTAAAGCTGGGTACCATCCGGTGAAACGCATACTAGTCGGTACAGAGAGCTAGTCCCTTTATAGACTAGGGCCTGCTCTATGGCCGAGCCTAAGGCGTAGCAAGAGCATATAGCGCTAGTCTCTTTCGCGGCAAGCTGGTTACGGCTGATCACGATCTTGCCTCTCAGGCACGGTTCAGGAAAGTCCAGCACTCGTGCGAGCCTGGGAACTCCGGCCTGCGGTAGAAGCCCCTGACGCGACGCCTGCTTGCCGACTTGGCGGAGCCTGCTGGACATACAGTTTAAGGCCGAAGAGACCCGAGCGCCAGGTCCGCGCCTATCGCGACGCATTGCTGCCTGAACGCGCGGCGGTAGAGTGCTCGGCTAGCGCCGCCAGTGTCTCTCACGTGACGGCCGCA
>OBLT010000437.1_pt1 | contig 27599 bp, 26 predicted proteins | sample 1518721 | NCBI WGS metagenome assembly OBLT01 (sample SAMEA3539307, study PRJEB22396) | soil metagenome | biome: tundra; feature: field; material: soil | place: USA | collected 2010-05 | depth 0.15 m | reverse complement strand
GAGGCCAGCGGGGCTGACGCCGCGTTGCTGACCCCGGCGCACCAGTTCCCGCTGGGCATGACCCTTCATCCGCGCCGCCGCCGGGAGGTGGCCGCGTGGGGCGGCATCGTGATCGAGGACGACTACGACGGAGAGTTCCGCTACGACCGGCAGCCGGTCGGCGCGCTGCAGGCGCTCGCGCCCGATCACGTCATCTACGCCGGCACGGCCAGCAAGAGCCTGGCCCCGAGCCTGCGGCTCGGCTGGCTGGTGGTTCCGCCGCGCCTGCTCGACGCGGTGACGGCCGAGCTTGCCGCCGGACCCTCCGGGCTTGACCAGCTCACCTTGGCCGAGTTCATCACCTCGGGTGGCTACGACCGGCAGATCCGCCGGGCCCGGCTGGCCTACCGCCGTCGCCGGGATCGCCTCACCACCGTGCTGTCCGGCGGAGGACCGTACGGCCAGGGACAGCACGGCCAGGGACCGCACGTCAGCGGCATCGCCGCGGGGCTGCACGCTGTGCTTGATCTTCCCCGGACGGATCTCGAGCACGACATGATCGCCCGGGCCAGCGAACGGGGCCTGGCCCTCGACGGCCTGGAACGTTACCGGGCCGGCCCAGGCCCAGGCCCGGGCGGCGACCGGGCGGGTCTGGTGATCGGCTATGCCCGCCCGCCCGAGCATGCCTACACCACGGCCCTGGCCCGGCTGCGGGCCGTTGTGAGTTCCTGAGGCCCGGCATCGAACCAGGGCCGGCTTACCGCCGTAGTCCTGGGTAGGGGGCGGTATCCGCACTGCCCCGGGGCGCCGTGGGGACGTCATGACCGGGATGCCGGACGAGCAAGGTCAGCAACTGATGCCCGCCGAAGAGTGGGTGGGCCGAGACATCGGCGGTCTGCACGCGCTCGCGAGCGCGCTTTTCGGCTTCGCGGCCGAGATGAGCGCCGCCCGGCATCAGGATCCGGTCACCGCCGAAGCGCTGGCGACGGTGATCGGCCAGACCGCCAGCATCCTCGACGGCCTCGCCGTCGATTTGGCCATGATCCAGAGCGCGCTGCAGGACGAGGCGTACGTCGCGTCCAGGTACGGCGTCACGATCGGCACGGACGGGCGGCCGCCACCGGTGTCCGTCCGGCCTGCGGCCGATGCCTCGGCCGCGAGTGCACAGCACTGGGCCCTGGCCTACCGGCAGGTCTATGAGCAGGCGACGGCGCAGGCGCAGCAGGCCAGGCAGCACGCGGCCACCCAGCTGACGGCCCTGTTCGCCCAGCTCGAGCCGTCGCCGCACGCACTGGCCCGGGCGGTCCGCGGCGCGAACTGAACCGTCCTGCGCCCAGGAAGGGAATGACCGCGGTCGCCAGGTCGGGCGAGGCGAAGACGTCGTAGTGCGTGTGTCCGGGCAGGATGGCGAGCCTGTTCACGGACCGGGCCGAGCCGTCCCAGTTCGCGTCGCGCAGGCCGCCGCCCAGCAGCTGGTAGAACCGGACGATGTGCTCGGGGCGTACCGCGTCAGCGTCAGCGTAGACCAGCATGACGGCGGCCACGCTCTCCGGATACCATCCGTCACGCTGGCACGGCTCAGAGACCAGGACCAGCCGCCGCACCAGGTGCGGATGCTGGATCGCGGTGCGCAGGGCGGTCGCGCCGCCGAAGGAGTAGCCCAGTACATCGCCTGTCCCTGTCGCAGCCGTCCGGACGACGCGCCGCCAGAAAGTGAGACGGCACGACGGCTCAGAACTCATCGGATGACCGATGAACCCCTCGTCGGGGCGGGGGCGCCGGCCAGCCGGTGGATGATGTCGTGGCGGGAGAGGCCCTCGGCGAACATCCGGTTCGCAGCCTGGAAGGTCTCGTCAGAATCCTCGCGCCAGAGTTCGGAGATGACGCCGTACGCGGCGTCCACGAACTGCTCGCTGGTCATGCCGTTCGGCGGAGTGCACCCGCCGAACTCGGCCTCGGTCAGGGCCCGGCGGTCAGCCGGGTCGCCGACGTTCCGCTGGCTGGGGCCACTTTGACGGCCGGGCATCGGCATGGCGAACATGCGGCGCCCAACGTTGCGGGCCAGCCAGGACACGTCGGCGTCGCTGGTGGCAAGGTCGGAGACGTAGCCGCGGACCGCGGCCGCGTCCGGCTGGCCGTAGGCCTCGTCGAACCGGCTGAACATGTCGGGGAGATGCTCAACCAGGCGCGCCGTCTCAGCCTCACCCAGGCCCCGGTACGCGGCGGACCAGTGGGTCCACGCGGTCACCGCGGGCTCGAGATACTGGCGCTGCGCGGCGGACAGGACGAAGGTGTTGGACACGTGGCCAAGGAGGATGTGCGCGAGCTTGCGGGGCCCGACCTGGCCCGGCGGCTCGCCGGGAATGCGGCTGCTGTAGCCGGTCAGCACCTCAGCCCAGAATCGGGTGGATTCCTCGTCGGCCGCGACGGCGTCCGCGGCCAGCGGGCTCTTCATGAAGTCCTCGACCGCGGCCGCGCGATCGGCCGCGGTGAACTCCTTCGCCGGCTCGCCGTCCTCGGCGGGCAGGCGGCGGATCCGGGTCCGGGCGAGGGGCAGGTAGGCGACGGTCTCGGTGGACAGGCCCGAGTCCGGGTCCTGCTCAGACCGGGTCAGCGGCCCTTCCATGTGACGGCGCGCTTCGGCCAGGCTGATCTGCTCGGAACGATCGAACTCATCCTCATGGTGGCTCATGGCCTCGATCAGGTTCCCGGCGTTGGTGGCCACGCCAACCGCGGTGGCGATGGGGATGCCGGTCAGGTCAACCTGCACCACGACGCCGTGCTCGGATTCCCCGTAACCGAACGTCGCCGCGATCGCCTCGTCGTCGCCGAACACGTCGTACCGGCGCCAGGCCTGGCCGGGCGTCACCTTCCCGATCTCGGTCACCCACTCTGGCGGGTAGATGCCGATGTCGGTCAGCTGAGCCAGCGCTTGGCTGGCCGACTTCTTGACGCCCTTGGCGCCGAGCGCCATCAGCACGCGGAGCAGCGCGGCGCCGTCGGGCGTCTCCCGGCGGACGGCCCCGTCGACCAGGACGGTGGAGATAAAGGACTCGATCTCGGCCGGATCCCGCTGGCTCAGCACGTACGGTATCCCCATGCAGGTGGAGGTCTCGATTTCGGCCCGCAGCGGATCACCCGACTCGACCCCGGCCCACAGGCTGGACAGTATCCGCTGGACGAACTCGTTGGCTTCGCTGCGTTCAGGCGCGCTCGCCGTTCCGGCGCTCGCCCGCGCACCGCTGATGGCCGCCCTGGCCGCCAGCTCCTTCCCGGCCGGTGTCACGGCCTTGGCGACCAGAGCCCTTTTCGCGGCTGCCTTGCTGATGGGTGCGCTGCGACGCGACCGTGTCTTCTTGCTCACCGCGCAATCCTACGGCGCGCCCCTGACATTTTCTCCGTGCGCGCTAGCCGGCGGCGCCGAGGCGGCCGCTAGAGAACGGCGCGGACGGCGCCCACGTCGGCCTCGCCGCCCATGACGGGAACGGTGGCGAGCTCATCGGGCACGACGGCACCGAGCAGGCGCAGCGCCGCCACCGTGACCGGCGTCCGGCCGCGCGCCATCCCGTCGTCGATCTTGACGGCGCCGGACCTGCCGTCCGCGAACGCGAACGCGGCGACGCCCTCGGCGCCCGCCTTGACCAGCAGGCCAGGCACCGCGTCCATCAGCTTGCGTTCGTCCCGGTCCGTCCCGCTGGTCCACTCCGGGTACCTGCGCATGGCGTCGGCCACCCGGCGCTCTGGCGTCCTGGCCGCCGAGAGCACCAGCGTCCGGAACGCGCGGGCCAGCCCGTCCAGCGTCAGCGCGAACAGCGGCGCGCCGCAGCCGTCGATGCCGGCCGCGCTCACCTGCTGTCCGGCGAGTTCCTCGACGGTTCGCCGGATCGCGAGCTGCAACGGATGATCCGGCGCCAGGTATCCGGCCGTCGGCCAGCCGTTCAGCACGCAGGTGGCCAGCATGGCCGCGTGCTTGCCCGAGCAGTTCATCCGGATCCTGGACTCATCCTCGCCGCGGAGGATCATGCGGCGCGCGGTGTCGATATCGAGCGGCCAGCCCGCGGGGCAGCGCAGGTCATCCTCGCTCAGGCCGGCCCCGGACAAGATCTTCCGCACGCCGTCTACGTGGAAGTCCTCGCCGGAGTGGCTCGCCGCGGCCAGCGCCAGCAGCTCACCGTCCAGCTCAAGGCCGCCGCGAAGCATCGCCGCCGCTTGCAAGGGCTTGTTCGCCGACCGGGGAAAGAACGGCACGTCCGTCTGGCCGACGCTGATCACCTGAGTCCCGTCGGCGCCAAGTCCGGCCACCGCCCCGCGGTGCCATGATTCGGCGAAGCCGGACCGCACCACCTGCGCGACGACGGGATTCACGCCCTCGTGCTCAGTAAAGATCGTCATGCCCGCAGTCTGCCCTGCGCCCCCGCCAAGCCACGCGCGCTGCCCTGATCACGCGAGCACTCCCGCTAGGGTTTCGCGGAGCTTGGGGGGCCAAGCCCGGCCAGCACGCACTGCGGCCGGGCGCGCAGTGCGACCTGGTCGGTGCCCTGGAACGCGGTCTGGCAGAACGCTTTCGCCTGTGATCCGCAGTAGTGCAGGGTGGACCCGCCGGTGGAGCTCGGCAGGATGACGTTCACGCAGCCGTTAGCCGACGCGCCGTAGGTGTCATGGGCCAGCGCCCCCCACACGCCCAGGCCGCCGAGCAGCAGGATGACCACGATGCCGGTGATGGCGAAGATCCGCTTTTGCTTCGGCGTCAGGCTTCCCGCTGTCGGCCTGGTCTTGGCGTACATGAAGGCCCAGTGTAGGGGGCAGGCCCGACTCACCCTGTGTTAGCGTCATCGGCAACGAGAAGGCGGCTGGGAGGTGCGCGAATGGTAACGCGTGACACGCCGTGGCTGGCTGGCACACCGTGCTGGGCCGACGTTACTGTCGGCGACGTGCCGAAGGCGATCGCCTTCTACCAGGCCTTGTTCGGCTGGGACATCGAGTCGGGCGCCCCGGAGACGGGCGGCTACTCGATCTGCCACAAGAACGGCCGGATCGTCGCGGGCCTCAGCCCGAACTTCGGTCCGCCCGGCGCGCTGCCGACCTGGACCACGTACCTGGCCGCCGACGACGCGGACGCGGTCGCCGCCGCGATCAAGGCGGCGGGCGGCCAGCTGCTGGTCGAGCCGGCCGATGTCACCGATTCCGGCCGGATGGCCCTGGCTGTCGATACGGCCGGAGCCATCTTCGGCCTGTGGCAGGGCGGGACGACGACCGGGATCGGCCTGGCCAACGAGACCGGCTCGCTGACCTGGAACGAGCATCTGAGCCGGGACTACGACGCGAGCAAGGCCTTCTACCGCGCCGTCTTCGGCTACGACTACCAGGACGTGAGCGAGGGCGCCTTCAGGTACGCGATGCTCATGGTCGACGGGCGCGAGGTCGGCGGCATCGGCCAGTATCCGGACGGGACGCCGGAGGGAGCGCCCGCAGTCTGGTCAGCCTACTTCGCCGTCGACGACACCGACGCGGCGGTGGCCACGGTCGGCGAGCTCGGCGGCAGCATCGTGGACCCCGTCCACGACAGTCCCTACGGCCGGATTGGCGTGGTCGCCGACAATCAGGGCGCGGTGTTCTCGGTCATCACCACCCCGACCCCGCCCGACCTGCAACTACCCCAGTAAGGCCCGCCCCGCGCTAGTTGTCCTGCTCCGTGGGCCGCACCAGCACCTCGTTGATCGACATGTGCCGCGGCCGGGTGACGACGAAGGCGATCGTCTCGGCGATGTCGGCCGCCTCCATCTTCTGTGTCTGCGCGAACCGCTGGTGGTGACGTTCGGTGACTTCCGGCCGGTTGTGGCTGACCAGCTCGGTGTCGACCGCGCCTGGCTCGATCACGCTGACCCGCAGGTGCCGCCGGGTGACCTCCTGCCGCAGCGCCTCACTGAACGCGCCGACCCCGTGCTTGGTGGCGTTGTAGACCGCGCTGCCGCTGCGTGGCACCCGGCCGGCCACCGAGCTCACGTTCACCAGGTCCGCGACCTGTCGCGGGCCGCTGGCGGCCGCGTCGAGCAGGTGCGGGAGCGCCGCGTGGGTGCAGTACAGCAGCCCGGACAGGTTGAGGTCCACCATGTTGCGCCACTCCTCGAGCGGCGCGCCCACCGCGGGCCCGAGGAGCATCACGCCGGCGTTGTTGACCAGCGTGTCCAGCCGGCCAAGCTCGGCCACCGTCCGCTCCACCGCGGCCCGTGCCTCCGGCTCGCTGGTCACGTCCGCGGTGATGGCCAGCGCGGTCCCGCCGCCGGCCCGGATCTTGCCCGCGAGCTCGGTGATCCGCTCGGTCCGCCGCGCGGCCAGCGCCACCGTCGCGCCCAGCGCCGCCAGCGCCTCCGCCGTCGCCGTCCCGATGCCGCTTGAGGCGCCTGTCACCAGGGCGACGGTCCCGTCCAGCTGATTCGTCATGGCTCTACTCTGCCCTACGGCACCGGCGGCGTGCCGTGGGTGTGGAACGACTCGATGGTTTTCAGCCCCCAGGCCTGGCCTTTGGCGCGCTCGGCTTCGGTCCAGGTGATCGTGCGCCAGTCCGGCGCCAGCACCAGCCGCGCGGCCGGGTTGCACAGCTCGATCCGGTTGCCGCCGGGCTCGTAGACGTAGAGGAAGAACGTCTGCTGGATCGCGTGCTTGTGCGGCCCGGTCTCGATGAACACGCCGCGGTCCAGGCAGATGTCGGCCGCGCGCAGGATGTCCTCCCGCGTGTCTGGCGCGAACGCGACGTGGTGCAGCCGCCCGGTGCTGCCGGTCCAGTCCCGCGTGTACACCAGGTCGTAGCCCTTGTTGGTGAAGTGCAGCCACTGCCCGGAGATGGTGCCGTCGTCGAGCCTGATCTGCTCGGTCACCCGGCCGCCGAGCACGTCGCGGACGAACTCGCCGCTGGGCGGGACGTCGGCGGCCAGGTAGTTCACGTGGTCCAGCCGCCGCACGCACACGCCGCGCCCCGGGTAGGCCTGAGCCTGGTTCTTCAGCGACGGCTTCAGCTCCTGCGGCGGCGAGTACCACTCGGTCTCCCAGTACAGCTCGAGCTCGTGCCCGTCCGGATCACGGAACAGGTAGGCAGGCCCGATACCAGGGTCGCCGTCTTTCCAGCTGATGCCCAGCCCGGTTGCCTCGATCGCGCGGACGCGCGCCTCGAGCGCCTGCTGGCTCGACGCCCGCAGCCCCACCCGGCGGATGCCCGAGGTGTCGTGCGCGGTGAGCTTGACTGTGTGATGCTCGTAGTCGTCCCAGGTGCGCAGGTAGACTGAGTTGCCCTCGCGGCCGTTCTCTGTCAGCCCGAGCACGTCGACGAAGAACCGCAGGCTCGCCTCGGGTTCCGGCGTCAGCAGCTCGATGTGCCCTAGGTGCGCGACGTCGTGCAACGGCGGCCGGGTGGCCGCGGGGTCCTGCCTCACGAGTACCTCCGGGGGAAGACGGTGCCGTCGAACAGCTTGCGCGCGGTCCGCACCACTCCGGCGCGGATCACCGCGGGCGGCTGGCGAGTGGTGTCGATCTCGACCTCGACCTCGAGGTGCCCGGTGGGGTGCTCGATGTCGAAACGCGTCTGCCCCGGTTTGGCCACGGCTAGCCCGGCTCCGGCGGCCCCGTCAAGCAGCAGCGCGGTCGCGACGCTGACCGCGCCGAGTACCCCGATCGAATCGTGCACCCGCACCGGGATGAACGTCCGGGTGCAGATCGTGCCGCCGGCCGCCGGGGCGGCCACGAGCGAGACCTTCGGCACCGAGGTGCCGGACACGTCGCCCAGGCCCATCAGTTCGCCGGCCGCGAGCCGCAGCGCCTGCACCCGCCGGTTGAGTTCAGCGTCCGCTTCGAGCTCAGCGACCGTCTCGTACCCAGTCCGGCCGAGCTCGGACGCGGCCACGACCACCACCGGCATGCCGTTGTCCACGCAGGTCACGGTGACGCCGTCGATGACATCGCGGACGTGCCCGGTCGGCAGCAGGGCGCCGGTGGCCAACCCCTGCGTCCCCGCGCTCCGCTGCCCGTCGTCGAAGGCGAGAACTACCGCCGCCGCCGTCCCCGGCACCCCGGCGATCGCGGTCTGGCCGTCGTAGTCGACGGTGCCGTCCGCCCGGGGGAAGGTGGCGGTGGCCACGCTGCCGGAGTTGACCATGTGGATCCGGACCGGCGCCTTGGCCGCCAGGCCCCGCTCGACCGCGAACGGGCCCACGCCGGCCAGCAGGTTGCCGCAGTTCTGCCGGGCCGAGACGGTGGCCGCATCGACGCCGACCTGCAGGAACAGGTAATCAACGTCGGCGTCCGCCCGATCAGAACGACTGATGACGGCCACCTTGGAGGTCAGCGGATGCGCCCCGCCGATGCCGTCGATCTGCCGGGTGTCGGGACTGCCCATGATGCGCAGCAGCAGGTCGTCCCGTTCGGCCGGATCCGCCGGCAGGTCCCCGGCCAGGAAGTACGCCCCCTTCGACGTCCCGCCCCGCATCAGCATGCACCGCACCCCGTCAGCCGAGCCCATCAGGGGTTCCTTCCGGCAGGTACTGCACGCCGCGCGCGGCGAGCTTGTCTCGCAGCCCGTACAGGTCCAGGCCGAGCTGGCCGCCGGCCAGGGCCTTGCGGATCTGCTCCTCCCTGGCCACCCGGGCCCGCGCGGCGGCCAGGGCCTGGCTGACGTCGCCGCGCGGCACGCACACCACGCCGTCGTCGTCGGCGATGATCGCGTCGCCGGGCCGGATGATCTGCCCGCCGACCGATACCGGAACGTTGACCGCGCCCGGCGTCTCCTTGACCGTGCCCTGGGCGCTCACCGTCGCCGACCAGACACCGAAGCCCATCGCGCGCAGTTCGGCCACGTCCCGCACGCCCGCCTCGATGACCAGGCCCCGGACCCCGCGCACGGCCAGCGAGGTCGCCAGCAGCTCGCCGAACATCCCGTCGGTTGACGGCGACGTCGTCGTCACCACCAGCAGGTCGCCGGCCTGGCACTGCTCGGCCGCCGCGTGGATCATCAGGTTGTCGCCCGGCCAGCACAGCGCGGTCACCGCGGTCCCGCCGACCCGGCTCCCGTCCTGGATGGGTCGCAGCCCCGGCCCCAGGTACCCGGCCCGGCCGATCGCCTCGTGCACGGTGGCCACGCCGAGCTCGGCGAGGGCGTCCACAACGGCAAGGTCAGCGCGGGCCACCCCGGTGACGATCACGTTGCGCATCAGCTCAGCCTGTCCGTGACGTGCGGGAACACCCTCATGTAGGCCTCGCCCAGGGTGGATTGGGGCAGCCCCAGGTTGGGCCCGGCATTCCGCTTGAGCTGTGTGCCGCGCCGTTTAGCCAGGTCCGTGTAGTAATCCCACAGGTGCTGCTGGGCGGCCATGCACTCCATCGCCTTGCGCTTGGCCTCGAAGACCGGCGTGATGTCGAGCAGGACCTCCGGCTTGAAGCCGCACATCTCCGGCTGGTGCGGCTCGAACAGGAACACCGGCGGCGCGCCGATCGGCTCCCCGGCGGCCGGGTAGCCGATCGCCTGGGCCAGCACCCGCGCCCGCAACGCCATCTGCGCGGCCGCGGGATGATCACCGTTGTACGGGTCGGCGAGCGGATGGGTCAGCACGACAGACGGGTTGACCTCGCGGTACACGCCGACGATGCGGTCGGTGAGCTCGTCTGATTCGCGCAGCGGGTAGTCCCCGGCATCAAGGAACTCGATCTCCGCGCCGAGCGCGGCCGCGGCGGTCTCCGCCTCGGCCCGGCGCAGCGCCTTGATTTCCTCCAGCGTCTTGCCCGCACGCCAGGCGCTGGCCGACTCACCGCGCTCGCCGTAGGTCAGGCAGAGCACCTTCACCCGTTCACCGCGCGAGGCGGCTAGCGCGACCGCACCCCCGGCCCGCCAGACGAAATCAGCCGCGTGTGCGCTGATGACCAGCATGGACTGCGTTGCCGTCACCGGACTTCCTCCTCGAGCAGGGCCGCTATGACGCTGTGCAGGTGGCGGCGTGCCGCTGCCTCCGCCTGGGCCGGCCGCCGTTCCGTGATCGCGGTTATGATCGCCCCTGATCAGCCGGAACCCGGGCGGCTCAGCTGGCCGAGAAACAGCGGCAGGCCGGTCGCGGTGTGGACGATGGCGAACAGGAACGGCCGGTCGACGACCATCGTGACCGGCGGCAGCGGTCGCAGCGCGGCCGCCGCCACCATGACCACCGCGGTGGCCGCCGCCGCTTCCGTGCCCTGCTCATCGACGTCGATGTAGGCCTTGTGCGCGACCGCGCCTATCCGCAACTGCTCGGCCTCGGTGATGCCGCTGAAGTCCGCGCCGTCGCCGAACGCCTCGTTCACGCCCAGCTGTCGCAAGGCCGGGATGAGGCCGAACGAGGCCTCCGCCCGGAACCGCGGTATGACCAGCGTGACCTGGTGCCTGGCCGTCCCGGCGAGCATGCCGCCCAGGCCGCGGGCGGCGATCGCGGGCCGCAGCGCCGCCAGCGCCCCGTCGGGCACGATCACCGCCATTGCCAGTGTGCCGCCGGCGTAGGGCAGCAGGACGGCCTGATATCCGTCGCCGCGCAGGTAAGCGCGCGCGGCGGTGCCGCGCATCATCCGCGCGGTCAGGCCCGGCCGATCAGGGCCGTCCGGGTAGAACAGCGCGTCGCTGGTCTGCGCCGCAGGAAAGGGGTCAGCCCACGCCGCCTTCAGGTACACGGCGTTCGCGAGCACCAGCCTGGTCAGCGGCCCGATGCTGTCCGGCGGCAGCAGACCGGTGATCTTCCCTTCGGTCTGCTCGGCGATCAGGCGATTGATCTCGTCCCGGGCCAGCTCGGGCGCGCGGGCGAAGTCGGCGTCAGCGAACCTAGCTCCGGCGTCGCTCAGCCGGGCGGTGAACTCAGGCCGCACCGGCAGGCCAGACTGGACCCACGCGGTATTCGGGGCCCGGAACGTCACGAGGCCGCGCGCGACCGTCTCCCCAAGCAGAGCGGACACCGAGCGCAGCCCGTCCATCGCCGCGTCGGCCGATCCGTTCAGGTGCAGCGCGCGAGCCAGCTCCGCCGCCGTCTGGCCGCGGGCCCCGCACCAGGCCATCCACAGGGCGCTGGCCACGCTGAGCGGTGAGAAGACCGTGTTCGCGCCGTCCTGCGCCAGCAGCGGGTACAGATCCGCGCCGAACGCGCCGGCAGTCGCCGCGGATTCGCGGGCCGCGCTCATCAGGGCTGCTTCGTCGGGCATCGTCGGTGTCACCTTCCTGTCCACCCTCGGATCACACCAGGCGCCGGAAAATCAGATGCGAAGGGCGGAGAATGCCGTGTAACTATGACGCATGTCCTGGTCTACCACGACGGCGGCCGAGGAGTTCCTGGCCGAAGCCGGCGACTTCCTGCGCGCCGAGCCCGCGCGGAACAGCGTCGTCCTCACCGTGACGGAAAACCTCCGAGTTAAGGCAGTAACCGCCCCGTCCGCCGCAACGACCCCGCTCGGCACTTCGCCCGGCCCGGACCGGACGCTGCTCGGCTGGTGGCGTCCGGACGCAGGCCTGGACCTGGTCGGCGGAGCGTTCCTGCACACGCCGGAGTTCCCGGTCTTCCTCACCTCCATGAGCCGCCAGGCCGCGGCTGAGCTCGCCGCCGAGCTCGCGAGGGCCGGGCGCCTCGTCCTCGGCATCAACGCGGAGCAGGAGACCGCGGACGCCTTCGCGGCGGCCTGGCGGCACCGTACCGCGGCCGACGCGCAGGTCCACCGGCGGATGCGCCTGTTCCGGCTCGGTGACCTCATCCCGCCCGATCCCCGGCCAGAAGGATCAGCCCGGCCCGCCGCCGAACCGGACAGGGACCTGCTGATCACCTGGTTCGACGCGTTCGCGCGCGAGGTCGGCGACCTGGCCGACGAGGATCATGCGGCCGCCGTGGACGAAAGGCTCAGCTACGGCGGCATCACCATATGGGAGGCGGGCGGCGCCCCGGTTTCGATCGTCGGCCTCACCCGCGCCGTCGCCGGGATGGTCCGCGTCGGGCCCGTCTACACGCCCCCGGAACTTCGTGGCCGCGGGTACGCCGGCGCGGCGACCGCCGCCGTCAGCCAGGCCGCGCGCGACGCCGGCGCCCAGGAGATCGTGCTCTACACCGACCTCGCCAACCCCACCAGCAATGCCTTGTACCAGCGCCTGGGCTACCGCCCGGTCGAAGACCGCATCGTCCTGTCCTATTAGCTGGTGCAGCCGGGGAACGCCGGCCGCGTTAGGCTTCAGCGGTGGATGGACTCGAGGATTTCGCCAGGCTGGTCGCGGGTGATCACGGTCTGTGCGTGGTGTCGACGCTGCGGCCGGACGGGACGATCCAGTCGTCGGTGGTGAACGCGGGCGTGCTCCCGCATCCTGTCACCGGAGCCCAGGTCGTCGGCCTGGTGAGCCGGGGTGACGCGCACCGGGTGGCCAACCTGAGGGCCAGGCCGCGCGCCACGGTCGTGGTCCGGTCGGGGTGGGAATGGGCCTCGGCCGAAGGGCCGGCCGAGCTGGCCGGACCCGGTGACCCGATGCCCGGGGTGGACGCGGAACGGTTGCGCCTGCTGCTGCGGGAGATCTTCACCGCCGCGGGCGGCGAGCACGACGATTTCAACGCCTACGACCGGGTGATGGCCGACGAGCGCCGCGTCGCCGTCCTGGTGACGCCCGAGCGGGGCTTCGCCCGCCCCCGAGGCTGACCCGGGCCCCAGGCCGGCCCATTTAGGCTGATATCCATGGACACCGAACGGCCCCTGGAATCCGAGCGCCGTAGCATCACCTTGCCCGACGGGCGAAAGGCCGACATGCTCATCGCCGGCCCGTCCGATGGCTTGCCGCTGGTGCTGCACGAGGGCACGCCCGTCGGGCTTGTCCTGTACCCGCCCACGGTCCGGGCGGCTCAGGTGCGCGGTCTGCGGGTCATCCTGGCCGCGCGGCCCGGTTACGAGGGATCCACGCCGCGCCCCGGCCGCCGGGTGGTCGACGTGGCCGGGGATACGGCCGCGATCCTCGATGAGCTCGGCGCGGACACCTTCGTCACCATGGGCTGGTCCGGCGGCGGACCGCACGCGCTGGCCTGTGCCGCGGCGCTGTCCGGGCGCTGCCTGGCGGCGGCCTCCATCGCCGGGGTCGCGCCCTACCAGGCCGAGGGACTGGACTGGCTGGCCGGCATGGGCCAGGAGAACGTCGATGAGTTCGGTGCCGCCGTCCAGGGCGAGGCGGCGCTGACCAAGTTCCTCGAGGCCGAAGCGGTCGTGGTGGGCGCCGTCACCGGGGCCGAGGTGGCCCGGGCGCTGGGCGGCCTGGTGATCGCCGCCGACCAGGCCGCGCTCACCGGGGACTTCGCCGATTATGTCGCCGCCGCCCTGCGAGCCTCGATGAACACCGGCATCGCCGGCTGGCGCGACGATGACCTGGCGTTCATCAAGGACTGGGGCTTTTCCCTCGGCTGGGAACCGGCCGGGGACACACCCGTCGCGTCCGCGCCGGTCGCCATCTGGCAGGGCGACCAGGACAAGATGGTCCCGTTCGCGCACGGCCAGTGGCTGGCCGCCCACGTTCCCGGCGCCCGCACCCACCTGCTCCCAGGCGAGGGTCACCTCTCGCTGACCGTCAGCTCCCTCGACCGCATCCTCGATGACCTCCTGGACCTGGCCGGCCTGACCGCGTAGCCGGCCCCCGGACGTCAAGGCCCGGCGATCTCGGCCGCCTGCGATTCCAGGAGCGTGACCCCCAGCGCATGCGCCCAGCGGCCGACCTCCCTGGCGGTCAGCCGGCGGACGTCGATCTCTGCCATGATGGAGTCCGTTCCGTAGGTGGCGTACCGGAAAACATCACCTACCCAATCAGGCGGCAAGTAGGTGGTCAAGTGAGTTATGAAGACTACGGCGTGAACTCGCTCCAGATCGCCCTCGACCTGGCCTCGCTAGGCGACGGCTCGCTCGGCTTCCCGCAGCTGCTCGAGCGGCAGCGGCTGATGTTCACCGACCATGGCTATCCGGCGGGGATGGACGCCGCCACCGAGGCGGCGCTCACCGGCCTGGCCGCTCAGCTCGCCGCGGTGCTCAGCCAGCCGTCCGAGGACGACTTCCTCGACGCACTGGCCGAACTGCTCGAGGCTCAGCCTTGCAAGCCCCACCTGACCAGGCACGACGGGACGCCGCACCTGCATTACGCGCGGGACGACGCGCCGCTGGCCCAGTGGCTGCCACCGCTGGCCACCTCCGGCCTTGTGCTCTACGTCTGCCGTTACGGCCGGTCCCGGCTCCGGCGTTGCGCGGCGCAGGGCTGCGGCCGCTGGCTCGTCGACACCTCCCGCAACCAGTCCCGCCGCTACTGCGAGCACGCCTGCGCCAGCCGTACCACGGTGGCCGCCTACCGCGCCCGCCAGCAGGCAGCCCCGCCTAAGCCGATGAGTTTCGCCGCGCCTCGTGGTCTACGTTGAGCACCTTACGAACTTCTCGGCACAGGTAAGCGCCTGTTCGACGGGACCGCGATGACCAGGCTAAAGCTCGCCGACGTCACCGAAATCGGCACCGACGGGGTGAGCATTCAGCGGTACACGCGCGCTTAGCCGGCCGCTGGCCGGCCGGTCGCTGGCAGAATGCTCTGGTGACGCAGATTAAATCAGGGGACAACCAGGCCCGGTCCGTGGACCAGCGGATCGCCGACGAGCTTGGCGTGGCCGTCCGGCGGGTCAGCGCCGCCGTGGAGTTGCTCGACGGCGGCGCCACCGTGCCGTTCATCGCCAGGTACCGCAAGGAAGCCACCGGCACGCTCGACGACGCGCAGCTACGCACGCTGGAGGAGCGGCTGCATTACCTGCGCGAGCTCGATGAGCGCCGGGCCGCGATCCTGACCGAGATCGGAACCCAGGGCAAGCTGACCGACGAGCTCGAGCGCCAGATCCGCGCCGCCGACTCCAAGGCCCGGCTGGAGGATCTGTACCTGCCCTACAAGCCGAAACGCCGCACCCGGGCCCAGATCGCCCGCGAGGCGGGCCTGGAGCCGCTGGCCGGCCTGCTGCTGGCGAACCCGGACAAGAACCCTCAGCACGAGGCCGCGACCTTCGTCGACGCCTCCAAGGGCGTCGCCGATACCGCACAGGCCCTGGACGGCGCCCGATCGATCCTGGTCGAGCGGTTCGCCGAGGACGCGGACCTGCTCGGGGAACTGCGCGAGGCGATGGCCGCCCGCGGCACGCTGAGCTCCAAAGTCCGCGAGGGCCAGGAACAGAAGGGCGCCAAGTTCGCCGACTACTTCGAGTTCAGCGAGCCGTTCGCGCGGCTGCCCTCGCACCGCATCCTGGCCCTGTTCCGGGGCGAGAAGGAGGAGGTCCTCGACCTCACCCTGGATCCAGGGACCGAGGACGCCGGCAACGAGGCCCGCATCGCCGAGCGCTTCGGCATCGGCGACCAGGGGCGCCCGGGCGACGTGTGGCTGAACGCCGCCGTCCACTGGGCCTGGCGCACCCGCATCCTGGTGCACCTGAGCGTGGACATCCGGGTCCGGCTGTGGCAGACGGCCGAGGACGAGGCGGTCCGGGTGTTCGCTGCCAACCTGCGCGACCTGCTGCTGGCCGCCCCGGCGGGCGCGCGCACCACCATCGGCCTGGACCCGGGCTTCCGCACCGGCGTCAAGGTCGCGGTCACCGATAAAACCGGCAAGGCGCTCGGCACCGCCACCATTTACCCGCACGAGCCGCACCGCCGCTGGGACGAGGCCGTCGACGTCCTCGCCAAGCTCGCGAAGGCTCATCACGCGGATCTGATCGCCATCGGCAACGGCACCGCCTCGCGGGAGACCGACCGGCTGGCCGCCGACCTGATCAAGCGCCATCCCGGCCTCAACCTCACCAAGGTGGTGGTCTCCGAGGCCGGCGCCAGCGTGTACTCGGCCTCGGCCTATGCCTCCCAGGAACTACCCGGCATGGACGTCTCGCTGCGCGGCGCGGTCTCGATCGCGCGGCGGTTGCAGGATCCGCTGGCCGAACTGGTCAAGATCGACCCGAAGTCGATCGGCGTCGGCCAGTACCAGCACGACGTCGCCGAGGGCAAGCTGTCGCACTCGCTGGACGCGGTGGTCGAGGACTGCGTGAACGCGGTCGGCGTGGACCTGAACACCGCCTCGCAGCCGCTGCTGGCCCGGGTGTCAGGGATCACGGGTAACCTGGCGGCCGCGATCGTGGCCCGCCGCGACACCGAAGGCCCGTTCCGGACCCGCCAGCAGCTGATGACCGTGCCCCGGCTCGGCCCGAAGGCCTTCGAGCAGTGCGCCGGGTTCCTGCGCATCCGCGGCGGTGATGACCCGCTCGATGCCTCCGGTGTGCATCCCGAGGCTTACCCCGTGGTCCGCCGCATCCTGGCCGTGACGGGCAGCGCCGCCGGCGACCTGATCGGCAGCAGCGCCGTGCTGCGCGGCCTGCGGCCGGAGAAGTTCACTGACGACCGTTTCGGGCTGCCGACCGTCACCGACATCCTGCGTGAGCTGGAAAAGCCCGGCCGCGACCCGCGTCCCGCGTTCACCACCGCGACGTTTGCCGAGGGAATCGAGAAGATCGAGGACCTGGAACCCGGCCTGGTGCTCGAGGGCGTGGTCACCAACGTGGCCGCGTTCGGCGCGTTCATCGACGTCGGCGTGCACCAGGACGGCCTGGTGCACGTGTCCGCCATGTCGCGGAACTTCGTCTCCGACCCGCACACGGTGGTCAAGTCCGGCGACGTGGTCCGGGTTAAGGTGCTCTCCGTCGACGTGCCCCGGCACCGGATCTCGCTCACCCTGCGCCTGGACGACGACGCGACTCCGGGTCCGGCCGGCGGCCGCGAGCGAGCCGAGGACCCCCCCGGATCAGGCCGATCAGGCCGAACGGCCCCTGGTTCCAGCGCCCGGCCCAGCTCGAGCCGCTCCGGCGGCGAGCGCAAGAGCGAAACCCCGGCCGATGGCGCACTGGCCGATGCGCTGCGCCGGGCCGGCCTGGTGCCCAAGGGTCGCGACGATCGTCGCGGCCGCAGCTAGCCTCGGCCATACTCGCGCGCGCGACACGTCCGCACCCCGGTAGCATCGGGTGACCAGTTGTTTCGGCCAGTTGTTTCGGCCAGTTGTTTCGACCATGGAGGAGTCCACCGTGTCCAGCCAGCAGCTTCGTATCACCCTCGCAGGTCGCGAGCATGTGGTCGAGGCTGGCACGACGGCGGGCGAGGCGCTCGGCTCCGACCCTAAGGTCATCGCCGCCCGGGTCAACGGCGAGCTGCGCGATCTGGCGTACCCGCTCGCCGGCGGGGACGTCGTGGACCCGGTGGACGTGGCCAGCGACGACGGCCGGTACATCGTGCGGCACTCGACCGCGCACGTCATGGCGCAGGCCGTGCAGGAGCTGTTCCCGCAGGCCAAGCTCGGTATCGGCCCGCCGGTGGAGAACGGGTTCTACTACGACTTCGACGTCGAGGCGCCGTTCACCCCCGACGCCCTGAAGGCGATCGAAGGCCGGATGCGCCAGATCGTTAAGCAGGGCCAGCGGTTCTCCCGGCGGGTGGTGACCGACGAGCAGGCCAGGTCAGAGCTGGCGGATGAGCCGTACAAGCTGGAGCTGATCGGGCTCAAGGGGGCCCCGGCCGCGACAGTGCTAGCGGAATCTGGCGATGACGGCGAGTCGGTGGAGGTCGGCGGGAACGAGCTGACCATCTACGACAACCTGGACCCGGCCAGCGGCGCGCTGTGCTGGAAGGACCTGTGCCGGGGCCCGCACGTCCCGACCACCAGGGCCATCCCGGCGTTCAAGCTGATGCGCACCGGCGGCGCCTACTGGCGGGGGAGTGAGAAGAACCCGCAGCTGCAGCGGATCTACGGCACCGCGTGGGAGTCGCGGGATAAGCAAGACGAGTACGTGCGGCTGCTCGAGGAGGCCGAGAAGCGCGACCACCGCAAGCTCGGCGCGGAGCTCGACCTGTTCTCGTTCCCGACTGAGATCGGCAGCGGGCTGCCCGTCTTCCATCCCAAGGGCGGCACCATCCGCCGGGTGATGGAGGACTACTCGCGCCGCCGCCACGCCGAAGCCGGGTACGAGTTCGTCAACACCCCGCACGTGACCAAGGAAGACCTGTTCATCACCTCCGGGCACCTGGAGTGGTACAAGGACGGCATGTTCCCGCCGATGGAGCTGGACGGGGTGACCTACTACGCCAAGCCGATGAACTGCCCGATGCACATCCTGATCTACGCATCGCGCGGGCGCTCCTACCGGGAGCTGCCGCTGCGGCTGTTCGAGTTCGGCACCGTGTACCGGTACGAGAAGTCCGGCGTGGTGCACGGCCTGACCCGGGCCCGCGGCTTCACCCAGGACGATTCGCACATCTTCTGCACCCCGGAGCAGCTGCCAGCCGAGCTGGCCTCGCTGCTGAACTTCGTGGTCGGGCTGCTCCGCGACTTCGGCCTGACCGACTTCGAGGCTGAGCTGTCCACCCGGCCGGAGAAGTACGTCGGTGAGCTGGCGGAATGGGCAGCCGCGGAGGCGGCGCTCAAGCACGCCCTGGACTCCTCCGGGCTGCCGTACGTGATCGCGGAGGGCGAGGGCGCCTTCTACGCGCCCAAGATCGACGTGCACGTCAAGGACGCGATCGGGCGCCGCTGGCAGCTGTCTACCCTGCAGGTGGACTTCCAGGAGCCGGGCCGGTTCGGCATCGAGTACCAGGCCGCCGACGGCACCAGGCAGCGCCCGTACATGATCCACCGGGCGCTGTTCGGGTCGATCGAGCGGTTCTTCGGGATCTTGGTCGAGCACTACGCGGGCGCGTTCCCGCCCTGGCTCGCGCCGGTCCAGGCCGCGGGCATCCCGATTTCCGATGCGCACGTGCCCCACCTGGAGAAGATCGCGGCCACCCTGCGCGAGCAGGGCATCCGGGTTGAAGTCGATGACAGCGACGACCGGATGCAGAAGAAGATCAGGACCGCGCAGCGCCAGAAGGTGCCTTTCATGCTGATCGCGGGCGATGACGACGTGGCCGCCGGCGCGGTGTCGTTCCGCTTCCGCGACGGGTCGCAGAAGAACGGCGTCCCGATCGCGGACGCGATCGCCGAGATCGTCGCCGCCGTCCGCGACCGCGTCCAGGTGTAACCCCTGTGCCACCCGAGACACCCGAGACGCCGCCCGCCATCCCCGACCCCGACCAGGTGTTCGCCGGAGTCCCCGATGCGTTCGGCCGGCTGTGGACGCCGCACCGGATGGCCTACATCAAGGGGGAGGGCAAGCCCTCAGGTCCGGACGAGGGCTGCCCGTTCTGCCGTGCGCCCACCCTGGGCGACGAGGAAGCGCTGATCGTCGCCCGGGGTTCGCTGGTCTACGCGGTGCTCAACCTCTACCCCTACAACGGCGGCCACGTGCTGATCTGCCCGTACCGGCACCTGGCCGACTACACCGAGCTGACCCAGGACGAAACCGCCGAGTTCTCCGAGTTCACCGGGCATGCCATCCGCGCCCTGCGGCAGGCCTCCGGCGCGCAGGGCTTCAACATCGGCATCAACCTAGGCTCGGTGGCCGGCGCGGGCATCGCCGCGCACCTGCACCAGCACGTGGTCCCCAGATGGGGCGGCGACACCAACTTCATGCCGGTGGTCGGCCACACCCGCGTCCTGCCCCAGCTCCTCGCCGACACCCGCAAGCTCCTAGCCGAGGCCTGGCCCCAGCCCCGCTAGGCCCAGCCCAGCCCCGCCAAACGAAATCTACTCCGGGCGGGAGTCGGCTGCGACCTTGGCGGCCAGGTTTGACGGCAGCGGCTCGTGGCGCAGGTACCGCCGGGTGAACGATCCCGTGCCGTGAGATACCGAACGCAGGTCGATGGCGTACCTGGTGATCTCCAGTTCCGGGATCTCCGCCTTGACCAGCGTCCGGCCGACCCCGACCGGCTCGGTGCCGAGCACCCGGCCGCGGCGTGAGGACAGGTCGGACATCACCGCGCCGACGTAGTCGTCGGGGATGAGCACCGTGACCTCGTCCACCGGCTCGAGCAGCATCGGCTGGGCCTTGTCCACCGCGTCCCGCAGCGCTGCCCGGCCGGCCTTCTGGAAGGCCATGTCGGAGGAGTCCACCGGGTGGGCCTTGCCGTCGTACAAGGTGACCCGGACTCCGGTCATCGGGTAGCCGGCCGTCACGCCCTGCTCCATCTGCCAGCGGACACCCTTTTCCACCGACGGGATGAACTGGCGCGGTACCACCCCGCCGACGATCTTGTCGACGAACTCGAAGCCGCCCGAGTCCGCCAGCGGCTCCACCTCGATGTGGCAGATGCCGAACTCGCCGTGGCCGCCGGTCTGCTTCACGTTCCGGCCCAGGCCCTGGGCCTTGCCCCCGATCGTCTCCCGCAGCGGGACGCGCAGGCTGGTGGTCTCGACCGCGACGCCGTGCCGGTGGCCGAGCCGGTCGAGCAGCACGTCGGCGTGCGCCTCGCCCATGCACCACAGCACTAGCTGCCTGGTCTCGGCGTTGTTCTCCAGGCGCAGCGTCGGGTCCTCGGCGACCAGCCGGTACAGCGCCTGGGAGAGCTTGTCCTCGTCGGCCTTGGACTTGGCCACGATGGCGACCGGCAGCAGCGGCTCGGGCATCGTCCACGGTTCCATCAGCAGCGGATGGTCCTTGTCCGACAGCGTGTCGCCGGTCTCGGCCGTGCCGAGCTTGGCCACGGCGCAGATGTCGCCGGCCCCGCACTGCGTGATGCCCCGCTGCTGCTTGCCGAGCGGCGAGGTCAGCGCACCCATCCGCTCGTCGTTGTCGTGGTCTTGGTGGCCGTGGGCGGCGCGCCCGTGGCCGGACACGTGCACCGAGGCGTCCGGGCGCAGCGTGCCGGAGAACACCCGGACCAGGCTGATCCGGCCTACGTACGGGTCGGTGTTGGTCTTGATCACCTCGGCCAGCAACGGGCCCTTGGGATCAGACGACATCCCGGTCACCGGCTTGCCGTCGGGCGTGGTGACCTCGGGCATCGGGTGCTCGGCGGGGGAGGGGAAGGCCTGGGTCATCACCTCGAGGAGCTCGAGCATGCCGATCCGCTGCGGCCCGGAGGTGGCGAGCACCGGGTAGAAGCTGCCGCGCGCGACGGCCTTCTCCAGGTCCTCGATGAGGGCCTTGGGGTCGATTTCCTCCCCGGACAGGTACCTGTCCATCAGGGACTCGTCTTCGCTTTCTGTGATGATGCCCTCGATCAGCTCACCGCGCAGCTCAGCCATCCGCTCCGCGTCCTGCGCCGAGGGGGTGCCCTCGGTGCGCTCGCCGTTGGCGTAGTTGAACTGCTTGGAGGACAGCAGCCCGATCAGGCCGCTGACCGGGGCCCCGACCGGCAGGTACAGCGGCGCGACGGCGTCCCCGAACGCTTCGCGGCAGGCGTCCAGGGTCGCGTCGAACTCGGCCCGCTGGTGGTCGATCTTGGTGATGACGACCGCGCGGGGCATGCCGACCGCGGCGCACTCCTCCCACAGCATCCTGGTCACGCCGTCGATCCCGTCGGTGGCGGAGACGGCGAACAGCGCGGAGTCCGCGGCGCGCAGCCCCGCGCGCAGGTCGCCGGTGAAATCGGCGTAACCGGGCGTGTCGAGCAGGTTGACCTTGATGCCGTTGTGCACGATAGGTGCAAGGGTCAAGTTGACCGAACGCTGCTGCCTGACCTCGACCTCATCGAAGTCGCTGACGGTGGTGCCCTCTTCGATGCTGCCCGAACGCTGGATCGTGCCCGTCGCGACGAGGAGCGCCTCGATCAGGCTGGACTTGCCGGTACCGGAATGGCCGACCAGTACCACATTCCGCACTTGGCCGGCCGTCGGTGCCCTGCCCGCGGCTCCTCCCGACCCGCCTGCCCCACTCGCTGTTGCTGTCACTGCCGTTCGCCTCCTTGCGATCCCTTGGTGCGCACGATCAGCCTTAACCCGCGAGCACCGTGTCCACAACCCCCCCATCAAGAATCTCCCCGGTTACCAGCAAGTGAAGCGTGCTAGCCCAGGGGACCTGGCCCCGAAGGGGCCCCAGGGGGCCAGGGGGGTACGGGGGGGCGGGCAGCCCCCCCGTGATCAGGGGGTTCCGGGGGTCGCCCCCCGGGCTAGCACAGTAGGATCGGACGGCCATGCTGAACGTGCTGCGGCCCGCCATGACGCGCCTGTTCACTCCGGTGGGCAAGGCGCTGGCGCGCACCCCGATAACGCCGAACGCCATCACGGTGATCGGCACCGTAGGCGTGGCCGGCGCAGCCCTCGGCTTGTTCCCCATCGGCGAGCTGTTCCCCGGCGCGTTCACCTGCACGATCTTCGTGTTCCTGGACATGCTGGACGGCGTGCTGGCCCGGCTGAAGGGGACCACGGGCAGCTGGGGAGCGTTCCTGGACTCGACCATGGACCGGATCGCCGACGCCGGCATCTTCGGCGGGCTCGTGGTGTGGTTTTCATTCGGCGGGCACAACCCGCTGCTCGCCGGGGTGTGCCTGTTCTGCCTGGTCACCGGGAGCCTGGTGTCCTATGCGAAGGCCCGGGCGCAGGGGCTGGGGCTGCGCTGTGACGTGGGTCTGATAGAACGGCCCGAACGCATGGTCATCTCGCTGGTGGCGGTCGGGCTTTCCGGCCTCGGCGTGCCGTACATTCTCAACATAGGGCTGTGGGCGCTCGCCGCAGGAAGCGCCTTTACCTTCGGCCAGCGAGTGCACACGGTATATAAGGCGGCGAAGGCAGTAACGGGATCCGGAGATCAGGGTGGCTCTCCCGGGGATCAGAGCCTAGGAAAGGTTGACGGTGGCGGTACTGAGTCCCCGGCTGAGTGAGCGGCTGACGGGGGTCGCTTACCAACTGGGCTGGAAAGTGATTTGCCGCTTTCCCGAGTCGTGGGCGCGGTGGGTCTTCATGACGGTGGCCGACATAGCATGGCGCCGGCAAGGACCGAAGGTGCAGGTGCTCGAGGCCAACCTGCGCCGGGTGCTCACCTATCTGGACAAAAGCCCCGATGTCGATGACTCTGTTGTTGACGGCGGGGAACTGCGCAACCTGTCCCGGGCCGCGCTCCGTTCCTACGCCAGGTACTGGCTCGAGGTGTTCCGGCTGCCGATGATCCCGGTCGAGCGGATCGTGTCCGGGATGCATTACCGCGGCCAGGGCAAGGATACGATGCTTGCGCACCTGAAGGCCGGCCGCGGCGTGGTCCTCACGCTGCCGCACATGGGCAACCTCGAGCAGGCGGGCGTGTGGGTCATCGCCAGCGGCGCAGGCAAGCTCACCACGGTCGCCGAACGTCTCAAGCCCGAGTCGGTCTACGAGAGCTTCGTGCGGTTCAGGCAAACCCTGGGCTTCGAGGTCCTGCCGCTGACCGGCGGAACCGGCCCGTTCGGCACCCTGGCCCAGCGGCTGCGGGCCGGCCACCTGGTCTGCCTGGTCAGCGACCGCGACCTGAGGGAAAGCGGGATCGAGGTCGAGTTGCTCGGCGAGAAGGCGCGGATCGCCGCGACCGCCGCGCTCGCCATGCACACCGGGGCGGCGCTGATGCCGACCGCGACCTGGTTCGACGAGGACGGCTGGGGTGCCTGCATTTACGACGAGGTGCCGGTGCCCGCCTCGGGAACCCGCGCGGAGAAGATCGCGGCGATGAGCCAGCAGATGGCGGACGTCTTTTCCGAGGCGATCGCCGAGCACCCGCAAGACTGGCACATGCTGCAACGAGTCTTCACCGCCGATCTCGGCCCGGCCCGGCTCAGGAGCGGGACATGAAGATCGGCATCGCCTGCCCGTACTCGTGGGACGTTCCCGGCGGCGTGCAGCAGCACATCAGGGACCTAGCCGAAGAACTGATTTACGAGGGCCACGAGGTCTCGGTGATCTCCCCGGCCGACGACGACACCCCGCTGCCGCCCTATGTCGTCGGGGCCGGGCGGGCGGTGCCTGTTCCGTACAACGGTTCGGTGGCCCGGCTGTCGTTCGGCTTCTTGTCGGTGAACCGGGTGCGGCGCTGGCTCAAAGAGGGCGGGTTTGACGTGCTGCACGTGCACGAGCCCGAGATCCCGAGCCTGTCCCTGCTGGCCTGCTGGGTGGCCTCGGGGCCGATCGTCGCCACCGTGCATACCTCCATACCGCGCTCGCGGGTGCTCGTCGTCACCTATCCCGTGCTGCGCACCGCCCTGGAGAAGATCAACGGCCGGATCGCGGTGTCCGAGGCGGCCCGCACCACGCTGGTCGAGCACATCGGCGGCGACGCCGTGGTCATCCCGAACGGCGTGGCCACCCGCCGCTACCGCAAGGCCGATCCGCTTCCTGGCTGGCCTGGACCTGGCGGCGCGATCGGCTTCCTCGGTCGGCTCGACGAACCGCGCAAGGGCCTGTCCGTGCTGCTCAAGGCGTTCGAGATCCTCGGCCCGCAGCGCCCGGGGCTGCGCCTGCTGGTCGCGGGACCGGCCGGCGACGCGGACGAGGTGCTGCACAAGGTGCCCGCCGAGCTCAGGGACCGGGTCGTGCTGCTCGGGCAGGTCAGCGAGGAAGACAAGGTCCGCGTGCTGCACTCGGTTGACGTGTTCTGCTCGCCGAACACCGGGGGCGAGTCGTTCGGCATCGTGACCGCCGAGGCGATGGCGGCCGGGGTGCCCATCGTGGCCAGCGACATCGACGCGTTCCGGCAGGTGCTGCGAGGCGGTGAGGCGGGCGAGCTGTTCGCGACCGGGGATGCCGCCGACCTGGCCCGGGCGGCCGGGGGTTTGCTCGACAACCGCGCCCGGCGCGCCGAGCTCTCCGCCGCGGCGCTGGCCGCGGTGGCCGACTACGACTGGCCGGTGGTCGCCCGCGGCGTGTTCAGCGTCTACGAGACGGTCGTCCTCGGCAGCACCCAGGTCAAGGTGGCCGCGGCCGGAAGCGATTTCCCATGATCACCGACATCGTCATCGTGGTGGCGGCGGCGCTGCTGATCGGGGTGTACGTGTCCTGGCGGGCCGGGCGCATCGACCGCCTGCACGCCAGGGTCGAGATGGCGCGCGCCGCACTGGACGTGACCTTGCTGCGCCGCAGCTCGGTGGCGCTTGAGCTGGCGACCTCCGGATTGCTCGACCCGGCGACCAGCCTGCTGCTCGGCGCCGCCGTGCACGGCACCCGTGGCGGCAGTACCGACGGCGGGCGCCCGCGCGACCTGGCCGAGAGCGACCTGACCCGCGCGTTGCGCGCGGCTTTCAGCCAGCCCGACTTCCGCGCGTCGCTGAGCGGCAAGGAAGGCGCCGACGAACTGCTCGCCGAAGTCGAAGCCGCCGCGCACCAGGTGTTCCTGGCTCGCAAGTTCTACAACGACATGGTGGCGGTGACCAGGGACGCCAGGCGCCGTCCGCTCGCCCGCGTGCTGCATCTGCCCGGTAACGCCCGGGCCCCGGAGTTCTTCGAGATGGACGATTCCCTGATCGCCGACAAAGCCAGCGCCAGCCCGCTGGCCGGCTGACCCTCGTACCCGGACCGCTGAACCATCGCCCCCGCCCGGGGCGACCTCCCCCCGGCTGGTCATACGATGTTGATAGACAATCACGATTGATCAAGCGAGGTTTCGAGTGTCCACTGTCAACGCTGATCCAGTCACCGGCACCGCCCGGGTCAAGCGCGGTATGGCGGAGATGCTCAAGGGCGGCGTGATCATGGACGTGGTCACGGCCGACCAGGCCAAGATCGCCGAGGACGCCGGCGCGGTCGCCGTGATGGCGCTCGAGCGCGTCCCCGCCGACATCCGTAAGCAGGGCGGCGTCGCCCGGATGAGCGATCCCGACATGATCGACAGCATTATCGCGGCGGTGTCCATCCCCGTCATGGCCAAGTGCCGGATCGGGCACTTCGCTGAGGCGCAGGTGCTGCAGGCGATCGGCGTCGATTACATCGACGAATCCGAGGTGCTCACCCCGGCCGACGAGGCGAATCACGTCGATAAGTGGAAGTTCACCGTGCCGTTCGTGTGCGGCGCCACCAACCTGGGCGAAGCGCTACGGCGGATCGCCGAGGGCGCGGCGATGATCCGGTCGAAGGGCGAAGCCGGCACCGGCAACGTGGTCGAGGCGACGAGGCACATGCGCTCCATCCGGTCCGAGATCGCGCGCTTGTCCGCCCTGCCGGAAGAAGAGCTGTTCACGGCGGCCAAGGACCACGGCGCGTCGTACGAGCTGGTGGCAGAGGTGGCGCGGGCGGGCAGGCTCCCGGTCGTGCTGTTCACCGCAGGCGGCATCGCGACGCCCGCTGACGCGGCGCTGATGATGCAGCTCGGCGCGGAGGGTGTGTTCGTCGGCTCGGGCATTTTCAAGTCCGGCGACCCGGCCAAGCGCGCCGCCGCGATCGTGAAGGCCACCACCTTCCACGACGACCCGGACGTGGTGGCCGAGGTCTCCCGTGGCCTGGGCGAAGCCATGGTCGGCATCAACCTGGATTCCCTGCCCCCCGACCAGCACTACGCCGCCCGCGGCTGGTAATCCCCCGGGGGTTAGCCCGGCGCTCGTTATCGTGGATAGTTACCTCCGGATGATCACGGTAACTATCCACGATGATTTCGATGGAGGAATAATGCCGCCCGTGATCGGCGTTCTCGCCCTGCAGGGCGACGTGCCCGAGCACCTGCGCGCGCTGCAAGCCGTCGGCGCGGACCCGGTCCCTGTGCGCCGTGCGGGGGAACTTAATCGGGTCGACGGCCTGGTGATCCCGGGCGGTGAGTCGACCACGCTGTGGCGGCTGTCGGTGGCCTTCGAGGTCCTGGAGCCGCTGCGCAAGCTCATCGCCGCAGGCCTGCCCGCGTTCGGGTGCTGCGCCGGGATGATCATGCTGGCGGACCGGCTGGCCGACGGCGTGCCTGGTCAGCTGACCTACGGCGGCATCGACATGACCGTCAGGAGGAACGCGTTCGGGCGCCAGGTGGACTCCTTCGAGAGCGAAATCGTACTGTCCGGCCTGGACCAGCCAGACCCGCTGCCCGCGGTCTTCATCCGGGCGCCGTGGGTGGAACAGGTCGGAGAAGGCGTGACCGTTCTGGGCACGGAGGCCAGCACGGGTAGGATCGTCGCCGTCCGGCAGGGGCAATTGCTGGCTACGGCCTTCCACCCCGAGCTGACTCCGGACCGGCGCATTCATCAGCTATTCGTAGAGATTGTGAAGGACAACACATGAGCGGCCACTCCAAGTGGGCCACCACCAAGCACAAGAAGGCGGTGGTGGATGCCAAGCGCGGCAAGCTGTTCGCCAAGCTGATCAAGAACGTCGAGGTCGCCGCGCGTACCGGCGGGGCAGACCAGGCGGGTAACCCGACGTTGTTTGACGCGATCCAGAAGGCGAAGAAGAGCTCGGTCCCGAACGACAACATCGACCGCGCCGTCCGCCGGGGCAGCGGCCTGGAGGCCGGCGGCGCCCAGTACGAGAACATCACCTACGAGGGATACGGCCCCGGCGGGGTCGCGGTGCTCGTGCAGTGCCTGACCGACAACAGGAACCGGGCCGCCTCGGACGTGCGCGTAGCGTTCAGCCGCAACGGCGGCTCGATGGCCGACCCCGGGTCGGTGTCGTACCTGTTCCACCGCAAGGGTGTCATCGTGGTGGAGAAGGACGGGGTGACCGAGGACGACGTGCTCACGGCCGTGCTCGACGCGGGCGCCGAAGAGGTCAACGACCTCGGCGAGTCCTTCGAGGTCGTGTCCGAGCC
>OBLT010000436.1_pt1 | contig 27647 bp, 19 predicted proteins | sample 1518721 | NCBI WGS metagenome assembly OBLT01 (sample SAMEA3539307, study PRJEB22396) | soil metagenome | biome: tundra; feature: field; material: soil | place: USA | collected 2010-05 | depth 0.15 m | reverse complement strand
GCCACAGCCAACAGATTGGCGGCTTGGGGCCGAGCCGTTTGCGAGGCCGCGTTCTGAACGGGCGTTCCCGTAAGGGCGAGTTTATGCAGCCCCCCGATCTGCTTCACTTTCTTCGTTCGCTGAATGCCCGGATTTTTGATTGCGTGGGCTTCATCTATTACGACATAGTTCCATGGGATGTCCGCCAGTTCATCGAAATCATTTGCCGCAACCGTGTAGCTGGTTAGGACGATGGCTGCGAAGTACATCCCGTTGAGCATCCCCCTCCGATTTGGCCCCCTGTATTGGACGACAGAAGTCCCTGGGAAGAATCGCTTGATTTCCGCCTCCCAGTTGGCCATAACGGAGACGGGACAGATAATGAGCGACGGGTGGTGGGATCCACGCGCCTTGATCTCCCTACTGTGCAAGATCACCGCCAAGGTCTGGAGAGTTTTCCCCAAACCCATGTCGTCTGCAAGGATGCCGTTCAACCCGAAACGACGTAGGAAGGCGAGCCAGTTGTAGCCGTGCTGCTGATATGCGTAGAACTGGTAACAATTCTTCAAAGAGTCAGGGGGGGCGACGGATTCGATGCCCTGGAATGTTGCTAGCTGCTGGAGGAACTGGGCGTATGATTCGGTCTGCTCGATCTGGCCGAGTCGTGAAAGGGATTCGAGCACTTGCTCGCGCTCCGAAGCCGGGAAAGTGAACCCGTCTGCTCGCGGAGTAAGATGTTGCTGCTGAACCGTCTGCTCGATAGCGGCGAATTTCTCGTGGTCGATTTTGACCCAAGAATTGGAGCGTCGAACCCATTTCAGGTGTCGTCCGGGTTCAACTGGACATCGAACTCGACCTTCGCGGAATGCGCCTGGACGGTACGCCCACTGTCCTGATCGACGACGGCTACACCCTTGGCCGAGTATTTCCTTACCCAGTCCGCAACGGCTCTCGGACGCAGCCGCAGACGTCGCCCCTGAAACTCGCTCCTAATCTCCTGAACCGAATTGGGCACCCTCACTCGGTAGCCAAGAATGAAATGGGTACCATGACCAACTTGCTGATCGTTAAGCTGTCGTCCACCGAGCCAGAACTCGGGCCAGACTTCAAGTTGGCCGGACGGCACAGTTCGAGAGACGAGGCGCACCTCAACTTTCTGGGGTGAAATCCAACTCCACAGTTTCTTTCCGATGCCTAACAATGGTGGCATCTACGCGCCCACAACCTCCCAAAATCCATGAGATTTGTTCATTCTACTTCCCTTTAGGGAGGGCGGGTTCAAGATTCGGAATCCGAAGTATTCCCAGCGAGAAGGGCGGCGTGGCGGCAAGCGGTACCTCATCGTTAGAAAATGAGGAGTGACGCAACCGATGAACCCAAGACCACTTCTACATCTTGAAGGTGCCGCCGTCTTTGTCGCCAGCCTCTTCGCCTACCATTCGAGCCACGGTAATTGGATCCAGTTCGCTGTGCTCTTTCTGTTACCGGATATCTCGATGATCGGCTACGCCATCAATGCTCGTGTCGGAGCAATCACCTACAATGCAATCCACACCTACATCGGCCCTTTGGTGTTGGGCGGGTACTCTCTCTTTGCTGGCCAGCATTTGCCCTTGCTATTGGCGCTCATCTGGATCGCTCACATCGGTTTCGATAGGATGTTAGGTTTTGGATTGAAGTACCCGAACCGATTCAAGGATACTCATCTGGACCCGGAGCGTCACACGGTCGGGAGTTTCAATTGAAAAGGATTCTGGACTTTGTGGTTGTCGCCTCCGTTGTATGGATCGTGGAAGCTACAATATGCCCGCATGAGTGGTGTGCGAAAGCGCCGGTCCTCGTTCGGCACCGGCCCGAAACGTACTCGGCCTTACTGCCAGCGATGCGCGGTGCGTGTCATGTACGCGAGGAACACCACAGCCGGGCAGTGGCGAGCAGACGGGCGGGTATCTCGTGCGTGAGAGCGTCACGTTTGACGGTGGTTCCAGGGGCATTGGATTTGATGGGAAGGGCGAGTCAGCTGAGATAGCTCAGCGGCTCGAAAGTTGGCAGCGGGCCGGCGATGAACGCCTTTGGAAGATAATCATCTCGCCGGAATTTGGCGATAAAGCCGATCTTAAAAAGTTGACGCGCGATGTGCTGGCTCAGCACTAGAAATCCTCCGTCTGGCCCGCTTTGTCGACGGCCCGGGACAGGTACACGCATTGGCTGCGAAGGTCTCCGATGGCTACCAATCCTGCCATAAGCCCAGCATCGCCAGTGCTGGTCGCGTTTGTACCAGAGCCGTAACCAGATCAGGATCTCAGCAGAGGTGCGATTTCAGAACGTGAATCGCCCCGCCACCTGGATACGTCGCGGGCCCTGACCCACGTCGAGGATTCTGCCAAACGTTGGATCGCTGAGATTCGTGTCGGGATCAGACCGTCCGGAGCGATTGAACGCGTTTAAAAAGTCGCTGCGCAATTGGAGGAACATCCCCTCGCGGATGGTAAAATTCTTGAATACACCGAAGTTCTCTGTGGGGTTCCTGGGCCCGCGAAGATTACCGAAGAACCGAGGCGCAGTGCCTGGCCGCAGCACCACCCCGTTCGGCGTCGTGGGCGGCTCAGCAAACGCCGCGGGATTCAGATATGCCTCCCCGGTCCCCCCAGCGTAATCAAACGGACCGGATGAAGAAACCTTGAGAGGCACGCCGGTCAGCACATCGCCGCGGACGTCTCCGTTGAACCAGTATCCGGCGCCGCTCAATCCGGACTCGATGTAGAGCGGATCGCCGGATTGGTAGATCTGTATCCCCGTGACCGTCCATCCGCCTAAGACCTGGTTCACGATGCCACCGCGGTTCAGGTATTGCCTGCCCTTGCCAAGAGGAAGTTCGTAAATCCAAGTTATCTTCAAAACCTGCGGGCGATCGAAACTGGCAACCGATTTCTCCAGCTTCCGGTTGTAAACGTCCTGAGAGTTGTTGCCGTAATACAGCGCGCTGTCCGTATTGGTGAGGGTTTTTTGGAACGCATAGCTCACCAGGAAGCTGAGTCCCTTCCCGGTCCGATGCGTCACCAACAACTGCGCTGCGTCATAGTGTGAAGTCCCCCAATTCGCGAACTGCGACACCACGGCACCGCCGGCAAATTGCGGATACGGAAGCAGCGCCTGCGCCACACTCCCGGTGAAGCCGGCGTATGGCAACGGAATGTTCGGATGCTGGCTGATATCATCCAGAAGCGCATCTCCCAGCGCGAGATACTTCGGGTTGAGCTGGTTCAGGTTGTTGAAGTCCGGCGCGCTCAGCCGCGTTCCTTTGTTTCCCACATAGTTCGCCGACACCGTCGTGCTCTTGGGCAACAGAAACTGGAAGCCCAGTGTGTAGTTCTGCGCGTACGGCTGCCGGTTCGAGTTTGAGGCAACATAATTGATCCCGTTGCCATTGTCCAGGGTCGGGTCGATGGCCGGAAGCGTGTGGGTGTATGCCGGATAGCCGTTGTCCCAATAGAACACCGGATTGCGTGTGCTGGTCTGAAAGTTATTCGCTCCGTTGTAGCCGTCAATACTCGACAGGCCGAAGTTGTTGGAAATGGGCGGTGAGTAATTGATTCCGTAGCCGCCTCGCATTACCATCCATGGTTTAATCTCGTATGCGAATCCAACCCGCGGTCCGAACTCCTTCCAATTCGTGTTCTGAAATGAGTCGCGGTGCAGTTGGCTCAAGAAGATCAGGGCCCCGGGGTAGTTACCGGCACCTGGATTAGGCAAGGTCGGATCCAGGCCCGACGAGCGATGATCGACTTCATACAGCGGGCCGACGATGTCCCAACGCAGGCCCAAATTGAGCGTCAGCCGGCGGCTCACCTTCCAGTCGTCGGTCAAATAAAACGCCGGGGTCAACCAGCGTGACTGTGGCAGAACCGGAGAGATATTTTGCGACGCTTTGGCGGGAGCGCCCAGCAGGAAGCTGGCGAACGAATAGCCGGGTGACTGCAAATTGCTCGGGTCCGCGGTCTGGCCGGGACCGAAGACGAAAACGCCCGAGGTGTTGCTTATCGGGTCCTGATTGTAAAAGTACTTGCGCACCTCGAGTCCGAACCGGACATTGTGCGTGCCGTGTATCCAGGTTGTGTCGTTCTGCACAATGTAGCTTCCGTTGGGCTCGTTGCCCGCGTTGCTGCGGCCTAGCGTGGTCAGCGAACCACCCTGCACGGTGGTTCCAGTGAAGCCTATCTGAGGAAAGGTGGTTTCCGCTACGCCGGTGAGCCCTATTTTGCTGGGCCAATCCTGCCCGAACGAAGCCGAGTTGTTTGAATTCAGCAGCCGGTTGTAACCGAAGCCAAAATGGTTCAACCAGTGCGCGCTTATCGTCCAGTCTTCCGTCGCTCTCGCGATAATGCCGTGAATCTCTTGCAACGCATAAGGCCCTGTAGCGCTTCCCGGAATCGGCTCGTACGCGTTGCGCGCGCCGTTGTCTCTGTTTCGCTGGTTAGAGTTGATGAACACCGATACCCGGTGCTTGTCGTTAATCACTTGGTCCAGTTTCCCGCCATAGGTGTCCAACGTGAATAGAGGCTGGCTGTCGATACCCGGATAGTTGCGCAGAAACGTTCCGAAGATCGGATTGGGAATGGGCGCCAGCTTGAGAATGGCCGCCGAAACTTTGCTGATGTCGGACAGCGGAATGATGTTTCCGGGAAACGGAGTCCGCACAAAGCTGCCATTGGCTAATGTCACCGTGCTGTGCGGGTCGTAGATGGCCCCGAACACCACCGGGTTACCGGCCGCATCCGTACCAATAGTGGTTCCGGAATTCGGATTGCCCGTGAATGCGGGATTCAGAAGACTCGAAAAATTGCCGTCCTTGAAGTCCGAATTGGGCAGGGTCTTCAGGGATCCGATGCCCTCACTCTTAGTGCGGGTCCCTTCATAGCTAAAGAAGAAGAAGGTTTTGTTCTTTCCGTTGTACAGCTTCGGGAAGAACACCGGACCGCCGAAGGACCCGCCGAAATTGTTCTGCTTGAACACATTGTTGGATTTCGGAATTCCGGTTGCGTTGTTGTCGAACGAATTGGCATTGAGCGCGTTGTTAAACAGGTACTCATAACCGGTGCCGTGATATTGATTGGTGCCGGACTTTATGTTGAAGTTGGCAACCGCAGTCAAGCCTCCGCCATACTGGGCGCTCAGCGTCCCGGTTTGCAGAGTGAAATCGCTGACGGCGTCTACACTGGGAGTATACTCCGCGGTGTCACCGGCGATGTCCGCGCGTCCGATGGACATCCCTTCAATCAAAACCTCGTGCGTAAAGTTAGGACCGCCGTTGATCGAGCCCTGAAAGGAGCATCCAATTGCCCCCGGCAGGCTGTTGAAGATGAAGGCCTGGATCTGGCGTTGGCCGCAATCGCTGCTGTCGATCGGCCAGGTGCGGAATTCCTCGGGCGTTACCGAGTACCCGATTTGTGAACTCGACGTATCCAGGTGCGTCTCATTCGCATCGACCGTGACGCTCTGTGTAACATCACCCACCTGCATAGCCACATTCGCCGTAACGACCGCCGCTACTGAAACCAGTACCGGCTCGACGACTGCCGTCTTGAATCCCGCGACTGTTACTGTCACCCGATACGTCGCCGGCGGCATATACGGAATGCGGTAGATGCCAGCCGTGGTTGTCGTCGCCTTGAACTCAAGGCCGTTCGTCGAATCCTTCGCCACCACCTCAGCGTTGGGAACCGCCGCTCCGCTCGGATCCGTGATTAATCCCGTGATCGCCCCGCGTTCTCCCTGCGCGAACAGAACACCCAGCGCTGTCAAGGTCAACACTACCGCGCTTACGAAGATCTTCATTCCCCCCAGCCTCCCTAAATGTGCATTGCAACTTATGTTATCGATGCCCGCCAGACAGATTGCTGGATTTTGCCTTACCTTCAGTAGACGATTCAAGGGGAACTCACGGTGAATTTACCGTAAGAGTACTCGCCGTATCAGCCTGTTACGCAATCGATACAATTGGCGGGCGGGCCTGTGGGAGGTGAGCCGTCCGCCGTGTTATACTCGCCAGAACAAGGTCAAGCTTACTGTTAGCTTACGGCCTAAAATGAAGGAACTAGCAACCACTCGGCTTACGGCTGATTTCCTCACGGACCCGCGTTGGGAGCTGGCGCAGAGAGTCGCCAACGCTTCCAATTTCCGTAATTGCCCGAAGCTCCGCGCTTTCTTTCTGTATATTTGCGAGAACGCTCTTCTAGGCCGCCTCGAGAACGTCCGTGAGCAACCCATTGGAACTCGCGTCTTCGGCCGCGCACCCGACTACAATCTCAACGAGGACAACATCGTCCGGGTAGAGGCGCGCGAACTTCGAAAGCGCCTGGAGACTTATTTCGCCGGGGAAGGCCGCAACGAGCCGCTCATGATCGAGGTTCCGAAGGGCGGGTATGTACCGGTTTTCAAGCTGCGCGAACAGACGCCAGATGTCGCTGAGCCGGTGGCCCGGGCGCCCGTCGCGGCGGTTCTTCCAACGGAGCCAAAACCGAGAGCACCCGGCTGGTGGATGCCCGTGCTGCTCGGGAGCCTGGCGGTCCTGATCGCGGCCGTCTTGTGGCTGGGACTGGAAAACTGGCGGTTACTCCAGCGATTCGAGCCGCAGGTGAGTGCTCGCTCGGCCGCTGCCGCCGAGGACTATTCTTTCTACGGCGAACTCCTCGGCAACTTGGGCGCGACTCCCAACCGGGAAACCCTGCTCGTGCTAAGCAACCCCAAAGTGGTCCTCTACTACGGCGCCCCGTCGAACCAGCCGATCCCCACAATGCCCGGCCACACCATCCCGGCACCGAAAGAACTCAAAAGCACTTTCGATGACGCCCTGAATAACATGGACCAGAACCAACCCTTCCAGTTCCTGCACGCCACGCGCGAAGACTACACCGGAATGGGCGAGGCTGTAACTGCATTCCACGTGGGCCGGCTCATGCAGTCTTTGCAACGCCCGGTTCGTCTCACGCAGGGGCGCTTCCTGAACTGGGACCACGTCCGGAAAGGGGACCTGATTCTGCTCGGTGGGCTGCAGATCAACGACTGGGCCTATCACAACATCTTCAAGTCCAATTTCAATTTCGAAGATCGTGGGATCGAGAACGTGAAGCCGCTCTCCAGTGAGCAGAAGCAGTATATGCCGCACGCCGGGCCTGGGTCTTCTGTCACCGATTACGGCGTGATCCGGATGGCCACTTCACCGTACGGTTTCAACATGCTCCTGATGGCCGGCTGCTCCAGCGCAGGCTCGGCCGGCGTAGGTGAGTTCTTCTCGAACCCCGAAAAAATGAAGTCCGTCTACAACCGCATTCGCGCCGTGGCGCCCGGCAAGGCCTTCCCCACGAATTGGGAAGTCTTGGTCCAGGTCAACGTGCGCGACGCTCTGCCTGTGGAAACCGCGGCCATCGCGCTACGCCCGGAGCCCGCGGCGCGCTAACGTCATTAGAGGGGAGATGCATGCCTCGCCCTGCTAAGATGGCCATGAGACGGACCAATGAAGTTGACTTGCCTGGCATTCGCGGCTGTGTCGTATTCCTTTGCCTCTGACTGTCTGCAAGTGGATCTCGATTCGCCCGACACCCGCGACCGGTTCCACGAACTGGACAAGAAGGCTCAAGTGGAGTTCCGTCACGGCGAGTACGCTCAGTCCGCCGAAGACTTTCGTCAAGCGGCCTGCCTGGCCCCCGACGATCTCCGCAGCTATTACACGCTGTACGGTACCGCCATTGGCGCCCTGGCGGCAGGAAATCTCCGCAGCGCCATCGAGCGACTGAAACAAGCCGATCGCCTCCGTCCCGATTACCCGCTGCCACTGGCCATGCTGGTAAAGGTCAGCTTGCAATCGCCGGATCCGGATCAGGTGAAGGAGTTCCTAAGGCTGGCCGCGGAACGCTTTCCGCGCGCCGGTAAGCTTCACGCCGAGTTTGTCAAAGATCTCCTGCATCAGAATCGGCTGGATCTGGCATTGGCCGAAGTTCTGCGATTCGAGCAAACGGGTGTCCAGGATCCCGAGTCCGCCCTAACGCTGGCGGTCATCGAGAACAATGCCGGCGCTTTTGGCGACGCCTGTCGGCATGCTCAAGCCATCGAACAGCAATCGGAACTGCCCGCCGCCGCGAGAGCTTCCGGTGCGACGGTGGCCGGCTTGGCTTACGAAAATCTGAACCAGTACACGGAAGCAATTGAGCATCTGAGGCGTGCAACCGAACTTGCTCCCGAGCGCGAAGATCCATATCTGTACCTCGCGCGTGTGTACGGAAAGAAGCATAACTTCCCGGCGATGGTCGCGATCCTGGAACAGGCGAGGAAACAGATTGCGGGTTCGGTAAAGATCGATCTCGCGCTCGGCGCCGGCTTGGTTTCCGTGGAGCGCTACGCTGAGGCAATCCAGAAGCTCACCGAAGTGGTGCGAAATTCGCCGGACGAACTGGAGGCCTATCCAAACCTCGCGGAGGCCTACCGCAATACGGGTGAGCCCAAGCTCGCCACGGATACCATGCGAAAGCTCGCTCAGCGCAAGCCGGATTACCCCATGCTTCATCTGGTGATTGCGCGATCCATATCGCAGGAAGATCCGGTTGATTCCGTGGGCGTGTTGCAGGAACTCGATCTAGCCGAAAAGGCAACGCCCGATGATTATGACGTCTGCTATCTGCGCGGAAAAGTCTACCTTGGTATGAGCAAGTTCACGGAGGCCATAGCGAGTTTGCTGCGCGCCATCGAATTGCGGCCAACGGATTCCAGCGCGCACTACCAGCTCGGCCTCGCATACAACAAGTCTGGACAGCGCGCCCTCGCCGCACGGCAGTTTGAGGCCGTGAAATATTTAGAAAGCCAGTAGGCGTTCAGCGCACCGAACAGTGTACCGGCAAGCAGTAATTCATCTCGTAACCGTCTTTCCGCGCGGGGTCGCGTTTGATGGGTTGGCTGCCCGCGTCGTCGGTGGCGCGGCTCATGAGCACGTGGTCGCCTGGCGTGGCGCTCCACAAATACTTCCAGCGTACCCAAGTGAACCGTTTGGGAGGCGCTTCGAATTCGGCCGGCGTCCAGGAGCCACCCGCATCCGCGCTCACATCCACACGGCGCACCATGTCCGCGCCCGTCCATGCGAAGCCGCGAATCACGTGCCGGCCGGCGAGGAGCTTGGAATGATCCGCCGGCCAAGCGATCGCGGACTTGACCAGGACGTCGGTTAGCCGCGTGACGTCCACCTGGCCGCCCGGACGTTTGAGCAGGCGATTGTAGAGCCTGCTCATGCCGCTCGACTCAAAATTCGGCGCGGCGTCCGTGGGACCGAGAACGACCATCCGCTGGAGCCACTTGACCGAATCCATACCGTACCAGCCTGGGAACAACGCGCGTGCCGGAAAGCCGCTTCGCCGTGGCAAGAACTGCCCGTTCAGCCGGAAAGCCAACAGGCTTTCGGGTTGCAGACATTTTTCCAGGGCAACAACCTGGCAATAGGGAAGCTCAGGCGAATTCTTCATCAGCCGCCCGGAATCCGCTCCCTCGAGCAGTACAGCTCGAGCGTCGCGCGCAACTCCAGCTTGTTCCAGAAGGCGGGCGAGCGGCACGCCTTCCCAAACCACATTGCTGGCTGCCGAACCGTCGGGCGGGCTGCCGGCGCACTCCAGCACGGCTTCCAGTACCTTCGTGGTGGATTCGAGAATATCGGACAGGGTCAGATCGAGCCGACGCTCGACGCGCCCTTCAACCTTGAGACGCCACGAGCTCAACGACAGTTCGGGTTCGCGGAAATGATCGCGCACGAAGCATCGGTCCGCGGGAGTGACCGATCCGGCGACGCCTTCGAGTGGGAAGGTGAAGTTCAGCGGTTCGGTGGTCGAGAGCACCTGCGGTTCCGAGGAGGAGAGCTCCTGCCCAAACATCTCCTGCCCAAACATTGAACAGACGCCAGGCAGCAGCAGCAATTCCCTGCGGGTCATAAGGTGCGGGGCGCGCAGACACCCGCTTGGGTCTCATTATAAAGCCAGTTGATGCATGAGCGAAGCGATGCCTGTCCGACAGCATTCACGGCGTTGCTGTTTCGCCCACCGTGAACGCTATCAGTGCATCCGCCGGACGGCTCCCGAATTGCCCTCCGCCGCCGGCCGCGATCACGACATATTGTTTCCCATCGCGGGCCTGATAGGTCATCGGTGTTGCGTGGCCGCTGCCATCGATCTCGGCGGCCCAAAGCTCACGGCCGGTGCGAGAATCGAAAGCGCGGAAGCGGTGGTCGTTCGTCGCCGCAATAAATACCAGGCCTCCCGCGGTCGCAATTCCGCCGCCAATGTTCGATGTTCCGGTATTATGTATGCCCTTGGCTTCGAGTGCTTCCGTGATTCCGAGCGGAACTCGCCAGGCAATCTCTCCCGTGTCCACCTCGACGGCGGTTAGCAGTCCCCATGGAGGCTTTACGCACGGCCAACGATTTGAGTCCCAGAAACGCGCGTATTCTCCTGAAGAACTGGTGCGCCCGTAACGGACCGGCGACCCCTTCGGGAGTTCCTCCATCCAGCCTACGGCTCCGGTCTCGTTCGTGTTCACGAAAATGTATCCGAGGTCCGGATCGAATGACACACCCGACCATGTCGCGCCGCCTAATGTGCCAGGGAATACCAGCGATGGTTTCAGCCCATAGGGCGTGTATCTCCCCTGGTTTTCGAACTGCTCGAAAAGTTCGGCGCAGAAACGATGCGATTCCGGTGTGACATCCGTAATGTCGTCGCGTGTCACGCTGCTACGTGATAGCTGCGGTGGTTTTAGCGGGATCGGCTGGGTGGGCCAAGTGGATTCGCCGGGAACATCGCTTTTGGGCGCAGGTTGTTCCTCCACCGGGTAAAGCGGTTTCCCGGTGACACGATTCAGGATGAAGACCAGTCCCATCTTGGTTACCTGGACCACGGCAGGAATGTCGCGCCCGGCTCGGCGAACGGTGATCAATGCCGGCGGCGCGGGCGGATCGTAATCCCACACATCGTGATGTACGAACTGGTAATACCAAAGCAATTTGCCGCTGCGGGCATCCAGGGCAACCAGACAGTTGCCATAAAGGTTTTGCCCTTTGCGATCGCCCCCATAGAAATCGTAAGCGGGAGATCCGATGGGCAGAAAGACCATTCCGCGCTCGGCATCCACGGTCATGATCGACCACACGTTGACACCGGTGCGATCCTTCCAACTGTCGCCTTCCCAGGTGTCGTGGCCTGGTTCCCCCGGCTGAGGAATGGTATGAAACTGCCATACCAGCTTGCCGGAGCGCACGTCCCACGCCCGTACGTCCCCGCTCGGTCCGCTGCCAGGGCGCTCAGGTACTTCGGCGCCGGTGATCACCAGATCGCGATAGATGGCCGGCGGCGAGGTCACCGCATAAACCGCGTCGGGAAATCGATCCGCGACTCCGGCGCGCAGATTCACTTGGCCCTCTTTTCCGAAGCTGGGAACGGGCTGGCCGGTTTTGGCATTCAGCGCGATCAGCCGGCCGTCCAGCGAACCAAACAGGATTCGCGGCGGCGTGCGCTGGTCGCCTGGCCAGTACGCCACGCCGCGATGCGCGCGAGAACTGGCCTCGCCGCGCCACTTCGCCTGCGGATCAAAGGCCCAGATCTCGCGGCCGGTTTCCGGTTCGAGCGCGATCACCCGATTCGCAGGCGTTGAAAGATACAGAGTGTTTCCAATCACCAGTGGCGTAGTTTCAAAGGCCACGGCGCGAGGGGACGACCCCGCCGCTTTAGGCTCGAGCAGTTCGCCCGTGTGATAGGTCCAGATGCGGCGAAGGGTGGAAACATTAGCGGTGTTAATCTGCTTCAGCGGCGAGTAACGCATGCCGCCCGCGTCATGGCCGTAAGCCGGCCAATCCGTTTGAGCGCCCAGTGTGGCCGCTAGCGCTGCCGTGAGCATGATTCTAGATAGGAACATGATTCAAGTGAAAGTAATCCATCGAAGATAAACTATCATTAGCAGAAAGCGGACTCTGTAGTTCAGCGTGGCTCTTCGATCGAGACATACCGGTCGGCGGGCAAGTTCTCCAGAAGCTGCTTCGTTCCCGACGGCCATTCAATTTCCAGCCGCTTGACCCGTTCCGCGCTTCCCAATCCGAAGTGCACCGTGCGGTCGCTCGAGGACGCATATCCAACCGTGGTGGTCACACGATTCCATTGCTCGCCCCGATCCGTCACCAGATGCACACGCGCTCCAATCGCATCGCGATTACTTCGAGTCCCGCGAAGGCACAACGCGATCCAGTGTCCCGTTCCAGCGGAGGTGTTCCACAAGATAAGGGGCGCTTCGTTGAGGCGCGTGACTACGATGTCGACGCGGCCGTCGCGGTCAAAATCCGCGAACGCCGCGCCGCGATGAAACGCCTCGCCAGGCAATACCACGCCTTGAAAGGTTCCATCCCCGCGGCCGAGAAAGACGCTATTCGGCTGACGGGATTGGCGGCTGGAGTTAAGCTCTGCGTTGTCCATCACGTGGCCGTTGGCCACGAACACATCCTTGAAACCGTCGTTGTTGAAATCGAACAGGCCCGCGCTCCAGCCCGACCACGGTAAGCTGGCTGGGCCAATGCGGCTAGGGTAGGTCATGTCCGCGAAAGCGCGGCCGTCCAAGTTTCGATAAAGAGGATATGTCTCGTTGGAGAGGGCGGTGACGACGATATCCTCCCGGCCATCGTTATCGTAATCGCGAAAGTCCACGCCCATGGAGGAGATGGCCTTGCCGTCGTCGTTATAGGCCACGCCAGCTTCGACGGCGCGCTCCTCAAACGCGCCCTGACCGTTGTTGCGGAACAGGAAATTCGGGACGGCATCGTTGGCGACAAATACATCCAGGTACCCGTCACCATCGTAGTCGCCAAACGCCAGACCCAGGCCCTTGCCGGCATGCGCGGCGATACCTGACTCACGGGAAACATCGCGGAATGTTCCGTCCCCCCGGTTGCGATAAAGCAGATTCGGCAGCGGCTCGTAGTACTTGGGATGACAATACATGCGGTATCCCGGCTTCGGTTCGCCACAGTATATCTCGGTGGCTGGATTCCAAGCCACGTAGCGCGTCACGAAGAGATCGAGCTGTCCGTCGTTGTTGTAGTCAAACCAGCCCGCGGACATCGACCAGCCATGATTTCCGCCCAGTCCAGCCCGATCGGTTACATCCTCGAAGGTCCCGTCGCCTTTGTTGCGATAGAGGATGTTGTAGTCAAGGCCGGTGACGAACAGGTCCACGAAACCGTCGTTGTCAAAGTCGCCGGCCGCCACCCCCATCGAGTAGCCGCGACCGGCAACGCCAGCGGTCTCGGTCACGTCGGTGAAAGTTCCGTCGCCGTTATTGCGAAACAATCGATTCCAGAAGGACGGATCGGTTTTCTTGGCGGAAGGCAACACGGCGCCGTTCACGACATAAATGTCGGGCCATCCGTCGTTGTTGTAATCGAAGGCTGCCACTCCACCGGTCATTGTCTCCGGGAGATATTTCGTCCCGTTAGCGCCATTCTTCAAGACCATGGGCAGCGCTCTCGCCTCGAACCGGACTGGCGAAGGCGCGCTGACTGCAAGGTTCGCGGCGGGCGCATGCGCCAGTGCCGCGGTCACCCGATCGAGCTCGGGGTGTGCGTTGGCGCGCCGAAGCATCTCGATGCTCTCGGTTCCGCGCCCGTGCTTATACAGGAACATGCCGTAGTCAACCAAGGCTCGTTGTTCTTTCAGCCGGATCGCTTCCTGGTAAGATCGTTCGGCTTCCGCATCCTTGCCCAGGGCTTCCAGGGCGAGAGCCATCCCGTTCGAAGTGCGGCCGGGCCGGCCGGCGTTGCGCAACGCCGCCTGGAACGCGCCGGCCGCTTCTTCAAACCGGTTCAGACTGTAGCAGGTCCGGCCGAGGAAATAGCAGGCGTTCTCTTCGGCGGGACGGAGCAGGCAGGCGCGGCGCAGCGGATCTACCGCAGATTTGTAGTCCTCCTGCGCCGCATACGACATGCCCAGGTACGTCAGCGCCCTGGTGTCGGAGGGCTGTTCCTCGGTGGCTTTCAGAAAGGCTTGTACAGCTCCGGGAAAGTCTCTTCTCTGGAACCGCTCTACTCCTTCCTCCAAGGCGGTTTTCCTGTTCTGCGCCGCGATCCAACCGGCGACGAAGAGGAGGAGGGTCGTGATCGCGAACCGGACAGTCACGCGCATGGTGAACAATTCTACAACGCTTTCTGGCGCGATCACGACCTTTTGCGTTCTTGTGCAGTTCGTCGGCCAGGAATTAACTATTTGCGGTTGTTTACCGGACAATAATACACGAAAGCAATACTTTTCTCCCGCTGCCTTCATCCGCCCCGGCTGGTATCCTGGTGGAGACTCTCCGGCAGCTCGCCTATGCTATCCTTCCGGCCCGGTGCGATCTTCGGCTGTTCGCTCGCACTGGCCATGGCTCTACTTGTATCCTGCCGTCAGTCCGGAAGTAACCAAGCGGCCGCCACAGCCGCGACTCCGCTGCGGCCGCTGAATCTGGTGGTGGTCACGGTGGACACTCTGCGTCCCGATCATTTGCATTGTTACGGCTATTCGAAGATCGAAACACCGGCCATTGATGGCGTCGCTAGAGACGGAGTTCTTTTTGAAAATGCCGTCACCCAGACACCGCTGACGCCGCCATCCCATGCCAGCATCTTCACCGGCCTCAACCCCACCACGCATCACGTGCGGGACACGGGTGGCTTCATTCTGGAATCGTCATCGACAACGCTGGCGACTATTCTTCAAGAACAGGGCTGGGATACCGCGGCGTTCATCAGTTCCGCTGTTTTGAAAAAGCTATTCGGGTTGAATCAGGGCTTTCGAGTGTACGACGATCAGATGCCCAAGCCCGGCAAGGGCCACGAATTCCTGGAAGACGCCGAGCGGCGCGCCGGCGACACCGTGGATCGAGCAATCCGGTGGCTGGATACGCAATCCGGCAAGCCGTTTTTCCTTTGGGTCCACGTGTATGATCCGCATGCGCCCTACCAACCACCCGCTCCATTCCGGGAGAAATACAAAGGCCGCCCTTATGATGGTGAGATCGCCTACGCCGACCACGAGCTGGGGCGCTTGTTCGCTGCTGTGCGCGAGAAGTCGCCCCCCGCGAAGACGCTGATCGCGGTGCTCTCCGATCATGGGGAGAGCCTGGGAGAGCACGGCGAATACACACATGGAGTTTTTCTCTACGACTCTACTTTGCGGATCGCATTCACCCTATCGGGCCCCGGTGTTCCGTCCGGCTTGCGAGTGAAACAACAGGCGCGAACCGTGGACTTCCTGCCGACAATTCTGGACTTAATGGGCGGCAAAACACCTGCGCCGGTTCAGGGCACCAGCCTGACGCCGTTTTTCACGTCTAAGGATGCTGCCACTGCCGTCTCCTATGCCGAGACGCTGTACCCAAAGATCAACATGGGTTGGGTGGAGTTGCGGGCAATTCGCACGAATCGCTGGAAGTATATCCGTGCTCCGCGGCCGGAACTATACGATCTTTCAGACGACGCGGGTGAGACCAAAAACGTCATCCAAAGCCACGGCGCGGAGGTTCAGAAATTCGAAGCGCAGTTGAAGGCGGTAATCGGGACGGATGGAGTTGAGAAAGTCAAGACTGCAACCGTTGACCAACGCACCATGGATCAGTTGAAATCGCTCGGCTATCTCGCAGGACCAGGAAGCTCCTACAATCTGACTGGCCAGGGAGTGGATCCGAAAGATCGCGTGGAAGTCCTGAAGCTGCTGGAACAGGCGCAGGGCCCCGAGTCCCGCCTCACGGATTCGCGGCGCATCGAGCTGTTGCGGCAGGCGCTGAGTCAGGATCCGGGCGATCCGAATGTCTACTATCAACTCGGCGCGAAGTTGGAGAAGGAAGGGCGTTACAGGGAGGCGATGGAACTTTACCGCACCGCGCTTCGAAACGGGATCGAGCACAGCAGGCTGCATTCGAGGATCGCGGATCTGGCGGTTCGCAGCGGTAACAAGGACGAAGCGATTCTTGAGTACCAGAAGGCCGCGCAACTCAATCCCTCCGACCTGGAGAGCCAGGCCAATTTGGCGACGGCATATCTGGAGAAGGGAAGGCTGGACGACGCCGAACGCGTCTACAAATGGATCATGACCACGGACCCCGAGTACGCCGCTGCTTACAACGGGTTGGGTGTGATTTCCATTCAGCGGCAGGATGCTTCGGCGGCGCGGGGATATTTCGAAAAGGCCATCGCGCTGGACGCCGATCTGGTGGACGCGCAATTGAATCTCGGTTTGATTTACAAGATGGCGGGCGATCGGGCCCGGGCGCGCAGTTGCTTTCAGGCATTCCTGCGAATAGCGTCGCCCGCGGAATACCGAGAGGTGATCCCCAAGGTGCGTGAGGAGTTGACCGCGCTGCAGTAACGCCGGCGGGTACGCTTTGATGCATCGCACTAAAACCGCGAGCCGGTCCCCATGTGTGGCCATCTCACTTCTGTTACTTGCGTGCGCCGGTATATGCGCATGCCATCGCTCGGAAGCGCGTGGCAAAAAAGTCATCGTGCTTGGCGTGGATGGGATGGATCCCGTCTTCCTGGAACGTCATTGGAACGAGCTGCCCAATGTCAGCCGTCTCCGTGACTCGGGCGGATTCCGGCGGCTCGGGACCACCACTCCTCCCCAAAGCCCGGTAGCCTGGTCGACTTTCATCACTGGTCTCGACCCCTCCGGGCACGGTATCTTCGATTTCGTTCACCGCGATCCTGCGACACTTCAGCTCTACTCCTCAATGAGCCGGACTCTAGAGCCGCGATTTAAAATTCCTCTGGGCCCATACATCCTTCCGCTCTCATCCGCCCAGGTGCAGACGTTGCGCAAGGGGCAGCCATTCTGGCAGATCCTCTCGAAGCAACACATCCCGGTGGATGTAATCCATATGCCCACCAACTTTCCGCCGGCCGAAGCCGGCTTAGCTTTGGCGGGAATGGGCACGCCAGATTTGCGCGGAACTCAAGGGACTTTCACGTTTTACACTGACGATCCGGAGGAAATCACGCGCGATGTGCCGGGTGGCCGCATCGTGAAAGTCGGGCCGCAGGGTTCAAGTTTCAGACTACCGGTGGAGGGTCCGCCCAACTCGCTACGCAAGGACCACAGATACGTCACCCAAGATCTCATCGTCGATGTGGACCCCGATCAGAGCGTCGCTCGTCTATCGATTGGCGGTTCGCTTGCCATCGTCAAGCAGGGCGAATGGTCCCAGTGGCTGCGCGCCGATTTTCCGTTGCTTGGCTGGCTGGCCCATGCCAGAGGCATGTTCCGCGTCTACGCCAAGGAATTTCATCCCAGGCTGGCGCTTTACACGACTCCGGTGAATATCGACCCGCGGTCGCCGGACCTGCCGATCTCCTTTCCTTTTTCCTACAGCCGCGCCGTTGCGCGCGACATCGGACCGTTCTATACGCAAGGTATCGCCGAAGACACCGCCGCCTTTCGCGAGGGTGTTCTGACGATGCAAGAGTTCCTGCAGCAAGGCGCGCTGGTGCGAAACGACGAGCTGAAACTGCTGCGCTACTCGCTCGATCGTTTCCGGGAGGGTCTGTTGTTTTTCTACTTCTCTTCCATTGACCAGAACTCGCACATGCTTTGGGGAAGGCACGAGCGCGAACTCCTGGATGTTTATCGGAATGTGGACGCCGCCATTGGTGAAGTGGCAACGCGGTTTCCCAACGCCGACATCATCGTGATGTCTGACCACGGCTTCAATTCGTTCGACCGTGCCGTAAATCTAAATACCTGGCTCTGGCAGCATGGCTTTCTTGCGCTGCGCGGAGCTCCCGGGCACGACGATGAGGGCTTCGGGAACGTGGATTGGTCGAAGACACAGGCTTACGCTCTGGGGTTGAACGGGCTCTACCTGAACATCGCCGGGCGCGAAAAGCACGGCATCGTGAAGCGCGGCCCGGAAGCGGATGCGATCGCGCGCAAACTGCGTGAAGAACTGGTGCGCTTCATCGATCCGGAAAATTCCGAGCAGGTGGTGGAAACCCTTCCCCCGTCCGGCGCCGAACTTGGACCGGACATGATCGTCGGCTACGCCCGCGGCTATCGCGGCTCCTGGCAGACAGCGCTGGGGGCGGTTCCGGAGTCACTTTTGGAGGACAATACGGATGCCTGGATCGGCGACCACTGCATTAACGCGGCGGACGTTCCGGGCGTGCTGCTGAGCAATCGGACCATCCGAGCGGATCATCCGAGGTTGAAGGATCTGACGGTAACGATTCTGGGATTGTTTGGCGCTGGACCCGGCGCGGGGATGGACGGAAAGACCGTGTTTTGAGGACGACCACTCCTTCGAGTCGCGGCTCGCACGCTGTCGAGTGGTTCATTCAGAACCTCACGCCGAAACGCCTGCGAAATACAAGCATGGTGATCAGGCAGACGATCGAAAACCATAGCAACCAATGCATGCCGACGCCGAAGATGTAGATCTTGGCATCCGGATAGGACACCTCGATCCACTGGACGTCGCCTGCGGGAAAGGGGGCCTCGGCGGGATAGCGCAGCCAATCGACTACAGAAGCGACGCGCCGCACAGAGAGGTATCTCAGACCCGGGCCAACTTGCACGGTTTTGCTGGCTTTGGTTTTGGGAACACGCATGAGCAGACTGCCCGACGCATCAGATGCCGCGCGAACGCGCCATGAGACTTGGTGCTGCGACGCAATGCGTACAGGCGGGGTTTCGACCTCGACGCCGCGCCCTTCGAGCATAGGAGAAATCAGGCGCAGGTCTGTAGCGGTGTCGAAGTGCGCCGTGACGATGGCCGATTCGCCGGCGGCCAGCGTCCGGCGCCCATACACTGCATCCAGTTGCATCAGCAAAACAAGGGTTGGGATGCCGATGATGATCGCGGGAACGAGCACTAGCGCCAGATAGCGTCCATTCCAAATCAGCAGTTGCTTTTGCGCCCGAAAGATCAGAGCGGGCTCGTCAACGAATAGCCGGAATGCATTTAGATGCGCGCGCAGTTTGCGCTTGGCTATGTCAATCTGCTTCTGGTCGGAAAGCCGTGCGAAGACCCACAGCGCAGCCAGACCGTTGGCCATACCAATGGCCGTCAGGCTCAGGCAATGCGCCGCGGAGAGCATCAGTCGATGTAGCCGAGCCCTTTGAGCCTGCGGACAACCTCTTGGTCGGTTTGGGCGTCTTCGAGTTTGGCGATCTCGCGCTCCAGCACGTGTTCGACGAATTCCTCCGGAGAGCTGTAGCCCGCGGCCATCGCCACTTTCTTGACCTTCGCCCAGAGGTCTTTATTCAACTTGATGCTCACAATAGCGGCTTGCCTTCCATCCAACCGGGTGGCTCCAGGCCAAACAGAGCGAGTGCGGTGGGCGCCAGATCCTCAATGCCTGGATTCGTGGCCTCGACCTTGCGATTGGAAAACAACACGCCGGGAACGAATGCCGGATCGACGCAGTGATCGCCGCTCCAAGCTTTTTGATTGTCCTCGAGCGTAAGGGTAGCAACTTTGCCGACCGCGCCGTCCCATGAGCACCTATACCCTGGGTTGTAGCCGACCACGAAGTCCGGCGCGGCATCCAGATACGGGCCCCGGTACAGCGTGCAGTGGCGTAAACGGCGTGGATCGGCGCATCGCCGTTCTCTTCACGTAGCGTGGAAAGTTTTCCGATAATTTCCTGTTTCAACTGCTCGGCCTCCTGGCTGGGCTCGACGATCCCGCACGCCTCGCGATTCTTGAGGTTCAAGTAAAAGCCTCCCAGCCCCAACGCGTACGCGCGCGTGCGGTTCCAGTCCACCCCCTCGAAGAATGGTCCGCTCTCCTGCCTTCCGTTCTTGAGGTACAGGTACCCGTTGTCCCGCAGCCACGAGTTAATATTTACGCCCCGCCGGAACGCACAGAATCCGTGATCGGACAGGACAAACAAGGCCGTGTCATCTTGCACGAATGACAGAGTTTTGCCGACCAAATCGTCCATCTGCTGGTACATCTCCGCAATCGTGCCCTGATGCCGGTCCGAGGTGGCGAGGCGTCGGAAGAACATGTGTTGAATACGGTCGCTAGTATCGAAAACACAGGCGACCACGCCGCGGCGCGTACTCTCCAAAGCTTCCATGTACATCGCCTTGCGCTCCTCGAAAATGTCATAGGCCTGGCTTAGAAAGGCGTCCTCGTCGATGACGCCTTCGTTGAGCGCCCAGGTATCTTCGGCCATGCCAAGAGTGGAGTAAGGCCCCAGCAGGTTCGCCAGATAAACAGCATAGTAAGCCGGATGGCTGATGGGCAGCGCAGGTCGCTCGGGATCGATATTGATCGGCGACACATACATGCTGAATTCCGGCCCGGTTTCCGTCACCAGAAACCGCGCCATGCCGTTCGCTTTGGAGCCGATCGCGGTGCGGAAAGCGAGCCGCTGCCAAGGAGTGTATTCCCCGGGCGTCAGCCGGCAACTGCGCTCCTGCCAGCGAAGCTCGAACGCTCCATTCTTCGATACCACTCGAAAAGGAATACGGAGTGGGGTCTCGTTTTCGAGGAAGGTGTCGGCGGGTCCTTCAACCTCGCCCTCGAAGCCGTCCGCGACGCGCCGCAGCGGATAGCGGCTACCGTTTTCATAGGTCGCTTTGTCGATCCGGGTGGTGAACTGCGAGAAGCTGCCTTGCGTGCCCTTCAGATCCGGTGTGCACATTGCCGAAAGCAGCTTTCCATCGAATTTCTCAGGCGGAAACGTAATGGGTACCCGCAGGATCGTACATCCGATGCCCTGGTTGCCCAGGATCTTCCAGAACGGCTGGCTCTTCCGGCGCAGCTCGACCATCGGCCGCGAGAGCGGGATGCGAAAGCGTCCCAAATGCAGCACGCGCCGGGGCCGGCCGACGCGAGCCGAGGAGAGTTGCGGCAAGTAGGTTTTCAGACTGCGGTCGAGAAAATCGAAGATGTTGTGCTTGGCAGGACTGACTCCGGTCGCAAAGGTTGACCAGGCCACCGGTGAGAGCGCCGGGAAGGTAGTGCGGAGCCTGTGATAGCTCCCTTCCGAAGCCAGCCGCACGAGATTCGGAAGCTTGCCTTCCGCCATGAACTGTTCGGTCAACTGCGGATCTAAACCGTCGAGCCCCAGGAAAATAATCTTCTTCACGCGCGCGCGCTGGAACCCTCTCCGGCGGCGGATCACGCGCCAAGCCGTACGGAAAGGCCACAACAGAAACGAGACGACGCTCATCAGGAACCCGGCCAGCAACGTCAGAAACGAGCCGAGAAACGCGAATCCGGCGCCCGGTCCGATGTAGGCGAGATGAGTCGAATGCGGCTGCAGCCAAGCCTGGTGTATCCAAGTCGAAACCCAGGCACCGAGAGAAATATCACTCAACGCAGCTTCCCCTCCACGAACGGCACTTCCAGCACTTTCTCATGCAGGGTGGGGTCCGTGTCCGAAATATCCATCTTAACCGAACAGCTCGCCATGGTCGTACGTGATCGTGTCGACATCAAAAGGACCCTGGTTGAGACGCTCCCGCACTGCGAGGCCGGAAACAAAATCGAAACCCCACCAGAGGTGCGGAGGCACGTCGGCATGCGCGGCCATGGCCGGAAGAGCCGTTGCGCCTTTCAGCAAACCTCGTCGACCATTTAAACTGCCCGAATTGACATTTGCGGATTTTTGCCGGAAAGTAAACGAAAGAAGCATATCGAAAGAACACGAAACAGTCAAATGGTCGCGAGTTTTCGAATGGCGCTGTTTTTCGCCCTGCTGGGGAGTTGTTGGGCGGAGCGCCCTGGAGATTTTCGGGTGATCGGCCCGGGCGGAGGAGGCGCGCAGTACAATCCCGCCATCAGCCCCCACGATAGCGACACTGTTCTCATTTCGTGCGATATGACTGGAGCCTACATCACCCATGACGCAGGGCGTTCCTGGAGGATGTTCAACCTCCGGGGAACGGTACGCTTCTTCGCGTTCGACCCGAGCGCTCCCAAAACCATGTATGCCGAGGTGACCGGTCTATGGCGAAGCACCGATGATGGCGTCACTTGGAAGCTGCTCAATCCCAAGCCTGCGGCGATTCGCGGCATTCGGATGGAATCCGACCATGCGGACGAAAGGATTGTAGCCGAGCCGGATCCGCTGGGAGAAATTTCCGCGCTCGCCATCGATCCGGCGGATTCAAACCTCTTGTACGCCACCGCGGCGGAAAACAAACAAGCCGCGTTGTTCGTCTCGCACGATTCCGGAGAAAGCTGGCAGCGCCAGACCGGTCTGCCGGAGATCCCACGGCGCCTCTGGGTGGACGCCAACTCGCCCGTTCGCGCGAGAGTACTGTACTTGGCGGGCCCACACGGCGTGGCCGTCGCATCCGGGAGCGGCATTGAGAATCGTCCCGCTCCGGCCTCGGTGGTGTTTACCGATATTTCGATGGGTTTCACTCAGAACGCGGCGCCGTCCATTTATGCCACTGCCCGGCAGGGGGCGTTTGTTTCGACGGATGGCGGTCACACCTGGCAGAAATGCACGCTGCCGGGAACCAGCGCCGAGGTCCGCGCGGTCGCCACCAGTTTGCATAATCCGCAAACCGCCTACCTTTCTTATAGTGGCCTCGAATTGGGCGGGAAAACCTGGATTGGCGTCGCGAAAACCAGCGATTCTGGACGAACCTGGACGCTGGTATGGAAGGACTCGGCAACCTCAGCCCCGAACGTGCATGATGCCTGGGTGGACAAACGCTTTGGACCCGGTTGGGGTGAGAATCCGCTGAGGCTCGGCGTCGCGGATCAGGATGCGAATCTTTGTTACGGCACCGATCTTGGCCGGACCATGCGCACCGCCGATGGCGGAGCCACCTGGACTGCCGAGTATTCTCACCAAGAACCGGGTGGTGCGTGGACCACCACGGGTTTGGACGTAACGACGTCGTACGGAATTCATTTCGATCCGTTCGACCCGAAGCGCCAGTTCATTACATACACCGACATCGGGTTATTTCGTAGCGAAGACGGAGGGCGTTCCTGGAAAGGTTCCACCGAGGGCGTTCCCAGACAATGGGTGAATACCACGTACTGGGTGGAATTCGATCCGCAGGTTCGTGGGCGCATGTGGAGCGTGAACAGCGACACGCACGACCTGCCTCGTCCCAAGATGTGGCGCCACAATTCAGTGACGAATTACAAAGGCGGTGTGTGCCGCTCCGACGATGGCGGGCGAACCTGGGTGAAATCGAACACCAGCATGGACCCAACCGCGCCTACCCATATTTTGTTGGATCCAACCAGCCCGCCGGACGCTCGCGTCTTGTATGCAGCGGCGTTCGGCAAGGGGGTTTACAAAAGTGAGGATGGCGGCAAATCGTGGATGCTGAAGAATAACGGCATCCAGCAGAAAGAGCCGTTCGCTTGGCGGTTGGCGCGCGATGGCGAGGGAGCGCTTTACGTTTTAATTGCGCGCCGGTCGGAGGATGGAAGTATCGGCGGCGAGGGCGATGGCGCGATCTACAAATCCACCGACGGCGCGGAGTCATGGAACCCGGTTCAATTGCCGGCCGGTGTGAATGGACCGAATGGGCTCGCGGTGGATCCTAAGAATACGCGACGATTGTATCTCGCCGCGTGGGCGCGCGCGACGGGAATGCATGGCGAAGGCGGCGGAATTTATCTTTCGGAAGACGGCGGAAAACGCTGGCGCCCGATACTGGATCGGGACCAGCACGTTTATGATATTACAGTGGACGCCCGCGATTCTAATGTTCTGTACGCGGCTGGTTTTGAATCGTCGGTCTGGAGATCAGCGGACCGCGGCGAGCATTGGCATCGGGTCCCGGGTTTCAATTTCAAGTGGGGCCATCGTGTGATTCCGGATCCGGCGGATCCAACGAAAATCTACGTGACGACATTTGGAGGCAGCGTATGGCATGGTTCGATAAACGGTACGCCGGGCGTTGTGGATATCGCAACGCCAGAGTTGGAGCCAGGCCGATGAAGGCTAAATGACCAGGCGTGATTTACTGTGGGCGGTTGCGGCCGGCGCCGGTGCATCCAGCCTACCGATGCGCGCCCAGCAGCCTATTAACTATCGCGAGTACGCGAAGTGTTTGCCGGATGCAATCAGAATGCTCGCGGCCGAGGCTTACGAACGTAGAAAAGCTGAGATCCGAAAACTCACCACCACCGCCGCAATTCATGCCCGTCAAAAGTGGGCGCGCGAGACCTTCTGGAAGATCGCCGGCGGCATGTCCGATCGGACGCCTCTGAACGTACGCACCACAGGTGCGTTCGAGCGGGAACGATACCGCGTAGAGAAGCTGGTCTACGAAAGCCGGCCAGACCAATGGATCTCCGCCAACCTGTATATCCCTAAGAGCGGAACTGCACCGTTTCCGGGCGTGTTGTTCCACATGGGTCATAGCGCGAACGGCAAGGCTGCGGATACTTACCAGCGCTGCTGTCAGGGCCTGGCACAACTCGGATTTGTGGTGCTGGCGTTCGATCCGATGGGCCAGGGTGAACGCGTCAATTATCCGGGACCGGACGGCCGGACGCGGCTGGCTTCCGCCGATGATGAACACAACAAGGCCGGCATGCAGATGCTGTTGGTAGGCGAAACGGCGACGGGCATGCACACCTGGGACGCGGTTCGAAGCCTGGATGTTCTGGCAGCTCATCCACAGGTGGATCCGAAGCGCCTGGCGTCGGCTGGGCAATCGGGTGGCGCAACCGTAACGATGATGCTCGCCGCGGTGGACGACCGCCTGGCCTGCGCGGCGGTCTCTTCCGGCAACACAGAGAACTTCGCGTGCGCAAATTTTCATCCACCCGGATCCACTGACGACGCCGAGCAGAACTTCATCGGCGCGGGCACTCTCGGATTCGACCGTTGGGATCTGCTGTGTCCGATCGCACCAAAACCGCTTCTGATTCTCACCAGTGGGCATGATTTCTTCGGCACTTATTCGCCGAACTACGAAGACAACGGTTTGGAGGAATACGCGCGGCTGGAGGCAGCGTATCGATTGCTCGGGCGGCCGGATCATTTGCAACGGTTCGAATCACCTTTGCCGCATGGGCTTTCTTACGTGCTTCGGCTGGAGACGTACCGTTGGCTCACGCGCAGGTTGCAGGATGGCCGCAAGATCGACCAGGAACCGCCGGTGGCGCCGGAGCCGGACCGAAATCTGTGGGCCACCGAATCGGGAAGTGTCGTGCGCGATCTCAAGAGCCAGACGCCGTTTCAATCCGTGCGGGCCCGGGCGCGGACCATCCAAACGCCATCCAAGCCGGCTGATGTGCGGAGCTTGCTTGGAATGGAACGCGTGCCGGGCAGTCCACATCTGCGCGAGTTGAGCCGGGCGCCGTCGCGCGATTGCGAGATTCTCGCAGTGGAAATATGGACATCCCCCCACGTGTGGGCGCCGGCCTGGATCTTCGTGCCGAAGCAAACGGTGCGGCGCGTATTGATTATCGTTGAGCCGAACGGCCACAACGCCGCGTGGGGCGAAGGTGGTTTGTACCAGAACCTGGCAAAGCAAGGTACGGTGGTATGCGCGACGGATCTTCGAGGTATCGGCGATCTGCGCCCGGAATATAGCCCTGGCGCGCCTAGCTACACAGCCGAGCATGAGGACGAAGAAAACTACGCGTGGGCATCGCTGATGCTGGGTCGTAGTTTGCTGGGACAGCGCGTGACGGACCTGTTGGCGGTGGTCGAAGCGCTGTCGGCCGCGGAATGGGGCAGAAGGCCCCTGATAGCGGCTCGCGGACAATTAACGATTCCCGCGCTTTGCGCAGCTGCTTTGGCGCCTCAGGTGGACGCACTTTATCTGGCGGATCATCTGATGGCATGGCGCAGTCTGGTGGAGACAGAGAACTATCATCATCCGTTTGCGAACTTTGTTCCTGACATTCTTCGCTCTACGGACCTGCCCGAGATTGCCGCCGCGGTCGCGCCGCGCAAGATCACCATCTCGCATATCCTGGATGGCGCCGGCCAACCGGTTCCCGCACAGGAAGCTCGGCGAGCTTACGCCGGTTCTCATATTGAACTTCGCGAGGAGGCCGCGTGGGATACGGACGCATTGTTGCATTTCTAATTCTCTTCAGGGCGGCCGGCGCACAAACCGTTGTCGTCCACCCCAAGCTCATCCACGATGTGCTGGTGAATCCCGGGATGGGTATTCAAACCTTCCAGCGCTTCAACGGCGACGCCTTGAACGCGGGTGTGAAATGGTCCGAGGAGGGTCCCATCGAATCGCTGGCCGCGAGCGGAAGCGCGGTTGATTTCCCGCCCAGCACCATCGCTTACTGCCGCTGGTTCTGGGAAACGCTCGAGCCGGAGCAGGGTAAAGTTCGTTGGGAGATCATCGATCGCGCGCTGGCGTCCGCGGCGCGCCACGGTCAGGCTCTCGCGATTCGCCTGATGCCGTACGACCAAAAGCATCCTCTACCGCAGTGGTATCGAACATCCGGCGCAAAACGCGTCAACCATGAAGGCGGTCCCATCTGGGAGCCCGATTTTAGCGACGCGCTGTATCTGAAACACTGGGGCACGCTGGTCGAAGAAGCCGGCCGGCGTTATGACGGGAACCTGAATCTGGACACCGTGGATATTTCGTCAGTTGGTTACTGGGGTGAAGGCTGGAGCGACAACATGCCCGCCTGGCCGGTTCAGAAGCAACTCATCGACATATGGCTTCGGGCGTTTCCCTCCACGCATTTGCTGATGAATTTCGACGAGCCCGAAGCATTGCACTACGGCACCGCGCAAGGAGCCGGCTGGCGATTCGATTGCGTCGGCGATCTGCGCTCGAAATGGTCCCACATGCTGGATTTCTATCCACGACAGATTGTGCAGGCGGGAATAGAAGATGTTTGGAAGCGCAGTCCCGTGTCCATGGAGACCTGTGGTGTGCCCGGTTCCTGGAAACAGCAGGGCTGGGATGTCCAATACATTCTTGGTGAGGCATTGCGATGGCACGCTACCTCCCTCAACGTAAAGTCGAGCGCCATCCCACCGGATTGGAAGGCGGCTTTTGAAGAATTCCAGAAACGAATGGGGTATCGATTGGAGCTGCGCAGGTTTGAATATCCGGCCGCGGTCAAACCAGGCAACGCCATGCCGATAAAAATGTGGTGGGTCAACTCAGGTGTGGCGCCGGTGTATCGACCTTACATCCTCGCGCTATCGTGTCACAACGCCACCAACAACGTGGAAGTGCAAGTGCCCTCCGATCTTCGAAAATGGCTGCCGGGAGACGCCGTAGTAGAGGAAAGCCTCCCTCTGCCCGCCATGGATGCGGGCGGATACCGCATTCGGGTGGCGCTGCTCGATCCTCGCACTCACCAACCGGCAATCCAACTCGGGATCGCGGGACGAACCAAGGATGGTTGGTACGACCTGGGTCCGATTACTATTCAGCCCTGATGAATCGATACTGCAGAGCGGCGCTCATCCGAATCCGCCGTTTCAGTGGAGGGGTTCACCCCATTCACCTGTGCCAAAACTGTGTCCGAACTCCATCTATTCGAAGTACTGAGGTTGCTGTTCGAGCGAAAGCAGATTCCCCAGATTGTTTAAACCCTAGGAGTTGGCGACAGCTGATAGAGACCCTGGAACTGAAGATTCTCCTTCACACGCAGGAGGTCGCAGGTTCGAGTCCTGCCGCGCCCACCACAACTCCCAG
>OBLT010000434.1_pt1 | contig 27690 bp, 21 predicted proteins | sample 1518721 | NCBI WGS metagenome assembly OBLT01 (sample SAMEA3539307, study PRJEB22396) | soil metagenome | biome: tundra; feature: field; material: soil | place: USA | collected 2010-05 | depth 0.15 m | reverse complement strand
TTCCTTCACTTCGCACTGATCGTCGAAGCATTGAGGTTAGTGTGAACACGCCCTAGCTGCTATGTGCTTGGATACTGGACGTTCTGGCGGCTACATACTTCGGCCATTAAAGGAAGCTTGTCAACTCCCGGGAACCGGCGAAACCGCCGCCTGTTCCCGGACTCCATCGCCACGGATGCAAGTCTGACCTTAAACCGGAGTTGGAGATGCCTTACTGCGGCAGCGTTGAACATTCCTTAGGCGGCCTTCCCGATTGTTTCCCCATATGCAGGATCGTATTTTTCGTCTGTGTTCCGTTCACCACAGGACGGCCTGGGCTTCCAAGATGAATGGCATTGCTGGGCACAAAGCAAAGACGATTTCCTGAAACAGCGACGTTTTTCAATCCGCTCACCTGAATCACAGCATTTGAACTGGAAGTATTCTTATGCGCAATCACATTGTCCTGGATGGTAAGACCATTTTCGCTGACTCCAAGTCCACTCACATTGATGGCTGGGCCGTCACCAGACTCTCCGGTCCCCTCGATGGTGTTGCCCTCAATCGTCAAATTTTGGACCGCTCCCCCCGCGGTGGAGTACGAGCTGATGCCTGTGTACGTGCCCACCCCAGGGACATGCCTGAGCTTCATAGGCCGGATAACGTTCCCGCTGATGGTGCTGTCCACGCAGCCATTACAGATAATTCCGTAGTGATTATTGCCTACCCATATCTGGTTGTTGGTGATGGTAACCACGGGCGGGTGTGTGCCGTCCGCCCATGTGATCGCGATCCCCGTGATGTCGGAGCCTCCCTTTCCGCAGGTCGCGAGCTGAAGGCCGGAACAATCTGAGTCGCGGCTGCAACTCTGCTTGAGCGCGGCGGTGCAGAAGTTCGTGGCGCCTGTGACGATCTGGTTATTGGTGATGTTCGCCGGCCCCCAGATTTGTCCGTTTACGTGCATTTCTATATTGATTCCTGCTCCATTGCCCCAAAGTGTGTTATGGAGAAGAATCTTGTTGTTTTTAACAGTGAGGTTTACGCCGCCATTTCTGAAAAACATTGCGTCCTGGGGCGTATTTACCAACGTGATATTCGCCACGGTGCTATTGACGAGCCCCGATAATCCCAGAAAAGGGCCGCATGGGACGGTGGTGATTGCTGAGCCGTCAGCCTTGAAATCATGCAAATAAATGTTCTGATCTTCGCAATTATAGTGGCGATTCCACAAGAGTGGCGTAAAGGTGCCAAGTGGTGGGGTCGAAGTTGTGCAATCCGCTCCATAGTCCGGAACCTTACTTGGAGTATTGCTTCGAATCAATACGGTGGTGTCGCCATCCCCGTGTAATTCAATGTTGCTCCCCACCAGCACCGAGCTATTCATCAAATATTTTCCCGCCGGCAGATAGACGGTCCCTCCACCGGCTTTTTCGGCCGCCACTTCGGCTGCCTGAATTGCAGGGGCATCATCCGCAACTCCATTCCCCGTCGCGCCGAATGCGCGCACGTTGAAGATCCCACCCTGCGCCAGGGCTGGCATAGCGGCGATGACTGCACCGACCAGCAGCAGTATTCCGAGCAAATGGAAGCCGTCACCCGGTTTCCATGGCCACTGGCGACAAAGCAGTCCCCTGTTGGGGATCTTGTTTCTGAATGACGATTTCAGTAGAGTCATGCGGGGTACTCTCCTTCCCTGATCTCGGGGCCGTTCAACAGCAGGTACTTCACAAGCGGCCGGTTTCAATATGAGCCGATGGCGGCTACACGGGGACGTCGATCGACTGGGCCAAACGTATGTTAGGTCAGACGGTCTAGGCGGTCAAGCGCGCCGAGTTGCCTCTACTTCAGGCCCTGCCCAAGCCCGATCAAAAAGCGCCTTAGGAAAGGCCTGCAGCCCGGATTGCCGGTTGCCTGGAATCGCGTCCCGATCTTTCACGGCTAAAATCCTGCTCTGCGGAAACACAGATCCGCGAGCCGTCTGACGTGATGGTATGGCAGGGTGAGTGCATTCGACGCGCCATAGCGCTCTTTCATCGAATCGCTGTCCGGGAAAACAGCTCTCATCAGCGAGCCGGCATCGTCGTACAGGAGCAGATTGAAGAAAATGTAACTCATCCTGGTGAACTTTCGTCCGGCATTCGGATAGAAAAAGCCGGCCCGTTGCAGGTGCCGCACAAGCCGGCGCCTTTTCGCCGCGGAGGGCTTCAGCTCTTCGAGAACCTCCGGCGGGACAGGCGTGCCGATCAAAATGGATGGCAGCCACAGAGAAAAATACACCGCGGTCCTGACCTTCAGCTTCCCCACCATGCGCAGGAACAGATCCCAGTCGATCCGCGTTCCACGCACAAGCCGCTCCACATCGGTGTGCAGGCGAAGACCGGGCGCTCTCAAGTAAGAGTGCTTAGCCGTATGCAGGCAAACCTGCAGCAGGTTGTCTTCGGGACTGAACAGCCGCGCATGGGTCCCGTCGATGGCCACCGAGCGCGCCATCAGGTCGTCGGTGTTGGGTTCCTGAGAACGCTGAATCCAGCGTCCCGCAACGGCGCGCCACTGCAGCTCCAGCCACATGCTGCCCGCCTGCTCCGTCTCACGCTGATACTCCAATCCGCCGGAAAGAGCGTCGCCCGGCGCGTAATCGGAGCGCGTGTTGCACGTGTAGCCGAGGCCGAGAAGAATCTCGTGCGCGCGCCAAAAATCGCTCTTCCGGACAAGTATATCGATATCGCCCATCGGGCAGCAGCCCAGACAGGGATAGACGCCGCGTGCGATGCCGGCGTTCTTCAGCGCGATCATCGGTACTCCGTGCGCATGCAGTGCTGCCGCCATCTCGTCCAGCAGGCTCATGTAGGCGCCGATGCGCGCGCCGACCCTCTGGTGCGCTTCTCGCCACCGCTCCGGCACACCCGAGGCGCCACGGCAATGCAGGAGCTTGTGCGCAATGTGGCTCTCCAGCTCGTGCGCGCAGGCCGCCTTCCACGCGGCTTCGTCACCGACCTTCTCGTACAGGGCGGCAACCCGTTCCTCGTCGCAGTTTGCGCACGCAGCCAGCAAAAGTGCCTGCACGTTTCCGCTTACGAACTCCTGTCGAACCTTCAGGTCTTCGCCCGTCATGCACGCCCCTCCATGCAAGGCTATTAACGAATTCGCCAACACCGCTAAATATATGATTCTATGATGTCGAGACTCCACTCCCGCGAGGGGCGGAGGGTATCCCAGAGTCTCCAACCGGCGAATCGGCCCCCGTGGAACTGGCCCCTCCCTGGAAGAACGGCATCGTCGCCTCTCCTCTGTGCGAGATGCCAGTGCGCAACACAACGCATTTCGCCGTCATGAAGAGAATGCGAAGATCGAGCAGGAGGCTCCAGTGGTCCACGTACCACACGTCCAGCTCGAACTTCCTTTCCCAACCAAGAGCATTCCTTCCATTCACCTGGGCCCAGCCGGTGATTCCCGGCAGGACATCGTGCCGTCGTCTCTGCTGCTCTGAGTAAAGCGGGAGATACTGGGGAAGCAGCGGCCTGGGCCCCACCAGGCTTATGTCGCCGCGAAGCACATTCCACAACTGCGGTAACTCGTCGAGACTTGTAGCGCGCAGCAATCGTCCGACACGGGTCAAGCGCTCCGCATCGGGCAACAGCTTCCCGCTCGCATCGCGCCGCTCCGACATGGTGCTAAACTTGAGCACCATAAACGGCCGCTCAAACCTCCCAGACCGCCGCTGGCTGAACAGGATGGGGCGTCCCATGGACAACCATACCAGCACGCTTAAGGCGATGATTACGGGCGACAAAATGATGAGCCCACAGAGTGACGCACCGCGGTCGAGTATCTTTTTAATCCACAATCGCCATCCGCGCTGCAGATTTTGGTTACCTGGTGCCAGATCGACAACCGCCTTGAAAACATCGATGAACTTTTCGACGCCGATGGCAAGCGATAGTTCGCGGTCATAGAACGCTCTGCCGTTGTGGCCCATCTCGGCAAGCCGCTCGGGGCCAGCGCTGACGAGTTCCTTTACCGCATCCGCAATGCTTTGTGGATTACCCGGTTGGCAAAGCACACCGGATTGCGACCGTTTCACCAAATCGGCAGCATCGCCGCGTACCCCCATCAGGATCGGCTTTCCCGCGGCCATGTAAGCTTGAGTCTTCGATGGGATGGTAATGCGGAACAACGGATCGTCCTTCAAGTGCACGAGTAAGGCGTCTGCCCCGGCAAGTATGCTGCCCATCGCCTGCATCGGCTGTCGAGGCAAGAATCGGACATTTTCAAGTTGCATATCTGCTGCCATCCCCTCCAACCTTGCCCGTTCCACTCCGCCTCCGATGAAGAAGAACTCTGCGGCCGGCATAGTAGTCCGGCAGATTTGAGCAGCAAGAAGCACGCTATCAAGGCCCTGGGCAAGTCCCATTGTGCCGGCAAACAGAATGCTGAAGCGATCCGCTCCTGCCAGTCGTGTTAGCTGTTCGCAGTTTCTCTTCAGGGCCGTATCATCGCACCAGTTATAAATTACGTCAATCTTTTCCGACAGAACTCCGCGCCCGACCAACATTTCCTTAAAGCCAGGAGACAGCACAGTGATATGCCGGGCACGGCGATAGACAAACTTGCAGAATTTGCCCAACAGAGAAAGAGCAGCTGAATTGGACATCATCCCCGAGGCAGCAACCGTGTCGGGCCAGAGATCCTGAATGTCGTAAACGAAGGGCGCCCTGCGAAGGAATCCAATTACCGCTGCGGCAAAGCCAACGGTAATGGGTGGGTGGTAGACATACATCACGTTCGGCTTCTTGATCAAAGCCGTGCCGATCACGGCTGCCGAAAATGCAAAACTGAGGTAGTTGAAAACTCTATGCAGCCCGGAATTATTATGGCTTGGATAGAGCGCTACGCGTAGCACAGGGATGCCGTCGATTTGCTCACGTACCCAAGGGCGTATCCGATAGCCAGGATAGACCTTCCCACCGGGATAGTTGGGAAAACCGGTCAGCACTTCAACCTCATGGCCGCGTGCTGCAAGCTCTCGGGCAAACAGCAATCCTTTGAAGGTCGGTTCCGGGTCAAACCATTGCGTCAATAGTAGAATTCTCATACGCTGAGAGACAGTCCTAATCCTGCAACACAGAGTTGGCGCATTTCGTGACTTCCTAAAATCTTGATTCTCCTATAGTTCAAGTCTCATGCCTTATGCCACACTACCCGGTTCACGTAGTGCACATAGCTATGAATGATCCGTACAACCTTTTCAGACACATTGGGAATGTTGTAATCCGATACGATTCGCAGCCCCCGCTGTTCGCCGTGCGGTTGTGCCTCTAGCACATTCAACGCATCCAGAACACGCTCCGGGTCGAGGCCAGTCATCATCACCGCCCCTTCTTCCATGCCCTCGGGGCGCTCGTGAGCTTCGCGGATGTTCAGCGCGCGGAAGTTGAGGATCGAAGATTCTTCTGTGATCGTGCCACTGTCCGAAAGCGTTGCCCGAGCCTTCATCATCAGATGGACGTAGTCGGAAAAACCCATAGCCTTCACCAAGCGAATATTTTCAGAAAAGCTCACGCCCTCTGCGTCAATTCGCTTCTGCGTCCGAGGGTGAACGGAAACAATCATGGGCAGTTGATATTTCGAAGCTACGCTTTCCAGGACTCTTGCCAGGTTTCGAAACTGCCTCGCAGAGTCGATGTTCTCTTCACGATGCGCGCTCACCATGAAGTAGCCATCTTCGGTCAAGCCGAGCCGCGCCAAAGCGTCGGAACAATCAATCTTTTGGCGATAGTACGTTAGAACCTCGTACATGGGGCTGCCGGTCTTGATGACCCGGTCGGGCGCGATGCCCTCGCGCAACAGGTATTCGCGGGAGATGTCGCTGTACGGCAGATTGATGTCGCTGATATGGTCGACAATCTTCCGGTTGATCTCCTCTGGAACCCGCTCATCGAAGCAGCGGTTCCCGGCTTCCATGTGAAAGACGGGAATCTTCAGTCGCTTGGCCGCTAGTGCCGCCAGGCAACTGTTCGTGTCGCCAAGGATGAGTATTGCATCCGGCCGCACCTCGATGAGCGCATCGCTGGACTTGGAGATCACCAGCCCAATCGTCTTAGCTGCATTCTTCCCGGCCGCTTCTAGAAAGTGATCGGGCCGGCGGATCTCCAGATCCTCAAAAAACACCTGATTCAGCTCATAGTCATAGTTCTGGCCGGTATGAATCATCACGTGTTCCGTATAACGGTCCAATGCGGCGATCACTCGCGACAACCGGATGATTTCCGGACGGGTGCCCAGAATCGTTGCAACCTTCATGCGCTCTCCAGGGACATAGACTTGCTTTGCGCCTCAAAATCGACTGGAAGATAGTAGGTATCCGTGCGATTTGGGTTGAAAATCTCACTCGCCCAGAACAGAGTTACCATTTCCCCCGAGCCGACGTTTGTGATCGAATGCGTGAATCCGGGCGGAATGTCAATCACTTGGTATGCACTGCCCCTCACAGAATACTCTTCAATCGGGCCGCCTTCAATGGCTCTCATCCGGATCAGACCGTCTCCTTCCACGACGAAGAACTTCTCCGCCTTTGTATGGTGATAGTGGTTTCCCCGCGTTACTCCTGGCTCGGTTCTGGAAACGAATATCTGTCCAAGGCTTTTCCCTTTGATGAACTCCGCTAGGCTGCCGCGGGCATCTGACCTGATTTCCAGGTTCTGCTGTCGCCCCGCCGGCGGAACGTACGATAGATAAGTTGCATAGAGCGCCCGATTAAACCTATCCGCAAAGTCCGGCAGGGTCAGTGTGGTCCTCATCTCGTGAAACGCCTGAATTCTGCCAGCCAGGTCGCTGAGCTGAATGCGGTAGCTTGGAATCTCCGTGCCTCCCTCGCCCGTAGTCTGCTGCCCATCGATCTCCGCCAAAAATGCGGCCACTACATCGTCCACGTAGCTCAGCTCCACTTCGCGAGCTGGCTCGGAAACGACAATCGAGAGATCGTTCGCGATGTTGTAGCAGAAGGTTGCGGTAACGGAGTTGTAGTTGGGGCGGCACCACTTTCCGAACAGGTTCTTCAGACGGTAGACCCGGACAAAGGCTGCGGTCTCCGAGGCAAATTGCCGCAGCGTGTTCTCGGCCTTCGCCTTGCTTACTCCGTAGGGATTGTCCAATTCGGCCTGTATGGACGAACTGAAGACGATCTTCGGAAAACGCCTACCCTCCTGTAGGACTTGGCACACCTGCTCCGTCAGCCCCGCATTTCCCTTTTCAAATTCGATCAAGCTTTGAGGCCGGTTTACGCCGGCCAGATGGAAGATGACATCAGCCTCGAGCAGCCATCTCTTGAGGTCTTCGGCCGAGTCCTCTCGATCAAAAACCGTGGTCTCGCAGTCCTTGCGCTCTAGCAGGTGAGCCGCCAGATTACGACCCAGAAACCCGCACCCGCCGGTGATGAGGATCCTTGTCACGCCTGCACCGCCTTGCCCTTCAGGGCATCCTGCACGCATTCCAGCTTCAACAGCAGGTTCATCATCGAATCCAAGTTCAGCAACTCCGTGTTATGGGAATTGTAGTCCACGGCTTCGGAAACCTCCGTCTTTCCTTTGCTAAAAAAGCTCGAATAGTTTAGATCTCGCGTGTCGGCCGGCACCCGGTAGTAATTGCCAAGGTCCTCGGCATGGGCCATCTCTTCACGATTAAGCAGCGTTTCATAGAGTTTCTCGCCATGCCGTGTACCGATGACCCGAATCTCATTGTCCGCATTCAGAAGCCTCAGTAGGGCCTTCGCCAGAGTACCAATGGTCGCCGACGGAGCCTTCTGGACAAAAATGTCGCCCGGGGCGCCATGCGTAAAGGCATAAAGCACCAGTTCCACTGCCCCCTCAATGGCCATCATGAAGCGGGTCATATTCTGGTCGGTCACGGTCAGCGATTCCCCCGACAGAATCTGATTCAGAAACAGCGGAATCACCGACCCACGAGATCCCATCACGTTCCCATATCGCGTCCCGCAGAAAACCGTGGAACTGTCGCCGTACATCCGCGCCTTTGCCACCATGCACTTCTCCATGAGCGCCTTCGACATTCCCATCGCATTCACCGGATACACGGCCTTGTCCGTGCTCAGCACGATCACCTTGCCGACATTGAAAGCAAGCGCCGCCTTCATCACGTTCTCAGCGCCCAGTGTGTTTGTTTGTACCGCTTCAATGGGAAAGAACTCGCACGACGGAACCTGCTTCAAAGCCGCTGCATGGAATACGAAGTCCACGCCGCGCATCGCCTGCAAGACACTATCGTAGTTCCGCACATCGCCCAGGTAGAAACTAATAGCGGCATTCTTCAGCCGGTTGCGCATGTCGTCCTGCTTCTTCTCGTCACGGCTGAAGATGCGGATCTCGCTGAATCCCGCCTTGCTCCCCATGTCCACGACGGCATTGCCAAAGGTTCCCGTCCCGCCTGTGATCAGGAGCGTCCTGCCTTTGAACATCTCTGTGTGCTGTTTTTCCGCCACGCTTCCTCCCGGTTAAGCCATTCTTCGCCGTACCAACCCTAACAACGTCCTCGGGTGATCCTCGCTCATGCCCGCGCGCTCTATGTCTTGGTCGCCTGTCGTCAAGTAAATACCTAAATTCTCAGGGGTTCCCAAATGGCCTTATCCTCTCCCGCCCGCACACACAGCATCAGCCCCGTGCATAGGTCAGGTGATACCGCAGTCCCTTAGTACCGATGGCAGTGCCTTCTCAAACTCGGCGAGCCTGGCGATCAAAGATCGAGGAGCATAGTGCGAGATGGCGACCATCACGGCCTCAGAATCAAAGAGAATCGACTCGAGTAGAAACAGACGCAGCCGCCAAAGTTGCGAGGCGTCCGGCAGGGAGCCGGCATAGGCCGTGATCCGCTTCGCCAGATCGTTCGGAAATCGAACCTGGATGCTGTAAGTCAAGAGGTCGTATTGCCGCTGCCTCTCTCTGGAGTATTCCCAGTCTATCAGCCAGATATTCCCCCGGTCGTAGAGAATGTTACCCGGCTGGAAGTCGCCATGGGAGCGGACAAGCTCAACCATCTGATCCGCAGGGCCGAGCGCGCCGGCGAGCCGCTGCGCCAAAGCAAGGACCCCCGTGGAGGCAATCTCCTCGCGGACGGCCGCAATGGCTTTTATCTGAGATAGAAGGCCTGTGGCATATTCCGCAAGACTCGCTTGCCGGGCAGTCGATCGATACAATGGCTCCATGGCGTTGAGGGCGCGCTGCAGGCCGTCGGCGCGCTCTTCACGCGAAGTGAGCCGGTTCAGCGGAGTGCCGACAACCATTTGCTCGGCGATGCAGGCGTCAGATAGCCGCTCCAGAATGCGCGGCACCGGGACGCCCTTGTCCGCCGCAAACGCCCGCGCTTCGATTTCAGCCTGAAAATGAGCCGGGGGTGAACCCTTCTTGAGATAACAATAGACTATGCAAGCTGCTGCATCGACGAAGCGAATCTTGTGGGTTCCTGGGATGATGAGGCATTGGCTGGCATCCGGAATCGAAGGTTCTATCTCAACAATAGCATGGGCGGCGAATCTGGCGGTTGCCGATGTTGCCAGCCAAAAGTAGAACCGCTGAAAAGGACGCTTCCAGGGAATTACGGACGTTGCAAATTCCCGCCTGATATTTTCCAGCGCATGCCGGCTCACACCCCTGCGGAAGATCGCATTGATGTTGAGATTCACGAGCCACGATTGCGCCTCCATGGGCCAAGTCGCCTTCTTCCAAGCGACTCGCCACTCACCGCCAAAGCGCAGCGTCAGGAAATCCGACAGAGTCGCCGTAAGGAGGTCGGCAAAAGGTTCATTCTGGATCAGGTCCGCGGCCTTCACGGCAAGGCCTCGGTGCTTGTCTTGGTTGGGGAACCCTCGCCGATCACAAGAGAGCCGATCACTGCCGATATTTCGGTGATACTCATCTGCGCATCAATGATAAAATACGCGCTTTGCAGTTTCAGCATCTCATATAAACTTGCCCGGCGACGACGCGTTTCTTCTGGATCGGCAAAGGGCTCATTCTTCAGAATTGACCGCCGGAGTGCCTCTTCAAACGGCAAATCGAGAAGGATACGCACGTCCGGCGTTGCGGCAATGGCTTTTACAATTTTCCATGCAGGTAGTTGCGCTGTGCGCTCGTCGAAGTACATTTTAAGATCCATTTCGCTGTCTTCAATGTACCGGTCGCACACCACCTTGCGACGGAGTAATCTGAGCACGCGAATGCGTACTGCAGTCTCAAAGGCCATATCTGCGAATGCAAGATTAAGCCAGAGGCTTCGCTTCCATCCGGAGCTCAGGGAGCGGTCTCGCTGCGGCGACGGTCCCTGCGGTATGATTCCTTGTCCCAATAGCCGTCTCAGAGCATTCTTCAGCGCACAGAACAGCGGCGTATATCCAATTCGGAGCCGAATATAGATTGGCCTTTCGCCTCGCTCTTGAAGCCTTTCGATCAATACTGATATTTGCGTGGATTTCCCGCTGCAATCCACTCCGGAGAAGACAATCACGCGCGCCACTTTTCCGCTGCGGTTAAGGTGAGGTTTCATTGTGTCTGAATTCTCCATGAATCGGCGGCAGCCCGCGCCGCTCTATAGCATTTCCGAATATGCTTTAAGTTGCCTCGCGGGCAACGGGACAGACGGCACGGACTCGTGCCTGGCGCCTATATGCAGTTGTTATCACTGCGACAGGGACCGCGGCACTTGCGATGCAGTAAGCGAGGGTGGCAACGGCTGCGCCCATCATGCCAATCCTGGGAACCAGCAGCCACGCGGCGAGCAACGCCATCAGTGGAACAATGGAATAGAGAAGCGTATAAGTCCAGAACAAGCGGACGACTGCAACGCCGCCGCCCAGTATCGCGCTGATGTAGTAGAACCCCGAAGAAAACATCAGCAATATAAAGACGCTCTGTTGAGTGGCATACTCCGGGCTATAAAAGGCAGTCAAGATAGTCTTCCCGGCGACTGCCGCAACGATTGTGGCTGCGAGGCCGACACAGAAAGCAAACGCTCCGCACTTGATGAGCAGTCTTCTAAATACCGGGAGCGACGAGTACCACCACCGCGACAGGGGAGCCTGTACGGAATTGCCCACAGCGGTGATGACCGTTTGGCCAACGACAATAAAATATGCCATTGCGGCAAATTTTCCCAGCATGGCGGTTCCCAGATCGTGATTGACCACAAATCGTGGAATGCTAATGGCCAGGCTGGCGAGCATGGTCTGTATGCCCATGGGAAATGCGAGCAGGGAAAGCCTTGCAAGAGTCTTCCGGTCAAAATGAGGCAGCCACCTTTTGGGATGCGGAGGTTCCAAATCCACGAGCTGTACTGCCCACCGAAGGTCGACAGTGAGAAGCAATAGCAACCACCACGCTGCTATAGCGCAGCTTCCCAGAAAGATGTTGTGCGTCAGTCGAAGAACGACAACCAAGGCTGCCACGGATCCTATTCCCTTGACGGAGAGGCTGATGGAGATGAACTTCATCCGTTCATGCTTCTGGCAAAGGCCGTAAATTGCGTCGCTCAAGGATTCGAGGCATTTCGCCGCACCGATGGCCATAACTACCAGTTTTGTTTGCTGGGGGATGCCATTGATCAGGACCAGGAGCAGCAGGAATGCAAGGCCGGCCGCACTGGCGAGAACCCGAAGTCCAAAATAGTCCGGAAATGAGAAATCCCCTTTTGCATCGGTTGCCTGAAGGACCCTTAGCTGCATATTCGTGAACATGTACACAGGCGCGGAGATTGCTAGTCCCAATGCGAACTGTCCTACCATGTATGGTGTGCCCAGCTTGCTGATGGAGGCCAACATCGCCCATTGCGCGAGCGCGTATATCAGGGTGCCTCCGAACGTCCAGATAACATTAGCGCGAAGCGACATGGTTCGCTTCGCCGTGATGGGCGCGGAATCTTCCAGAGCGGTTTTCAAAAAGGGGTTCTCCGGTATTGAAAGTTGCCCATAAACAGCTAAACAAACCCATAAGCCACGCTGACCATATTGCCAAGGGCCTTTGTCGGGTAGTGGGTCAGTTTCCGTGTAGCCGACGATCCACCCGTAACCGTCCGCTACGGGCTTTGCCAGGACAATAGCTTGTGCGACTACTGCTGTGGACCTAGCCTTTTGACGATCCCTGAGTCGGTAAGCTTACAACGATCCAGAATAATCTGAGTGAGGTAATCGAGATCTGGCTTCGGGTCGCTATTTCGGCGTGAATGACAACATCGGAAACGAAACGCCCAGGACGAAGTTCATGCTGGCATCCGCGTCAAGCGGCATGCTCAGGAAGGGATAGGAATTTGTTCCGATTCTTTTTGCAACGTGATGAGCCAGAAAACCACGATTGCGAGATATCCGACGGCTGGAACATAGGACCACGCGACATATTGACCTGCATCGCGATCCAGAAAGGCAACCGTTCGGCCGGCCAGCGCCGAGAATTGCATCAAGGAAAAAACTGAGAAGCCTGCAGAGATGCGCGTCAGGTTGGGAGATCTGGAGCCTTTCAAAACTACGCCGAAGAGAGCAAGCAGGACGAACCATGCAAAAAGCTGCAAGCGGTCGTTGAAGATGCGATTGGGCACCAACACGAGCGTTATCCACGTGAAGACGGATGTTGCACCCAGCAGCACGAGGCAGAGAAGAGCGCGGAACCGAGTCCACCCGCCCATGCCGCGAATGAGGTGCAACGCGAGTTCGACCACTACCATCATCTGGAGCACAACATCGATGAACGACAACACTTCATAGAGCGAGCTTGCAAGGCTTCTGTCGATATGGCCAGAAAACCCAAACAACAATGCGGCGCGCACGGGCTGAAAAACGAGCAGCGACGCAAAGATCGGGAATCTGCGTGCAATGCCTCTGCGGAAGACCACATACACAAGGACGCATTGCAGGACAAAACCGAATGTCAAGATGGTTGTGTTCGTTGCCAGGCGGGAAGGATACATCTCAGCACCAGGATAAATGAATGTAGCTTGCAAGCGGAACAGGCGAATCGCGCTTTTCCTCTCTGTGCAAGCGGTCTCATGAAAGCCGCTGCGCGCATCTGGTTATGAACCGCGAGTGACTCCTCGCCGGAGGAAGACTGCCGATAAGGACCGGCTCTCAATCGTCATCCGGTGGGCCGGACGGTTTTTCGTGCAGAAGCATATCTGGCGTGACTTTGGTTTTGATCGCTGCATACGGAGTGGGTGTTTGGAAGTAGTCGAAGCAGTCGGAAAGGTCGTTTGCCGTGGCGTCGCGGGTTCCGAGGTTTGGGAGGTCGAAGTTTTTTTCCATGAAGGTGAGAAGGCTGGCCGTCTCGTAGACCTGGTGCGAAACATATCCATGCTTCGCGTAGGGGGAAACGACGATCAGCGGAACCCGGAAACCCGGTCCCATGTCGTCAATTACCGGCGGAACGACATGGTCATACCAGCCTCCCCAGTCATCCCAAGTAATAAAGATTGCCGTTGAATTCCAAAAGGGGCTCGCGCCGATGGCGTTGACGATCGAGGCAACCCAGTCCGGCCCCTCATTGCTGTTGCTTCCCGGATGATCGGAATGAATAAAATCCGGAGTAACCCAGGTTACCTGTGCCAGTTGACCGTTGGCGATATCGGTAAGAACCCGAGTATTCGGTGAAATGACATTATTCTTGAAGTCATTCCCATAGAATATGTGACGGATAGCCTCATAAGCGGAAAAGTTGGAACTGGTCCCCGCAGTATAGTAGCTCCATGTCATTCCCTTGGCATCGAGTAAATCGGCCATCGTCTGGTAATCGAAACATGGGAAAACCCCGGGAAGATCCGTGCCGTTCGGACCAATCAGTGCTACTGTGGTGCCGGCGGGGGCGTCGCATCCAAACAACGTGCCGGTGGGATTTTCGTCAGCCTGACCAGATTGGCCGGCGATCAAGTACTGATGTGCGCCGAAGCTGGGGCCGGTATTCGATTGGAACATTCTGTCGGCGAGGGTGTATTGGGTTGCCAGGGTCCAGTATTGTTGAACATCGCTTGACTGCACGTAGGCGTAGGCACCCAAGGGATTATTTGTCCCGGGCAGTAAGAATCCGTCCATCTTGCCGTTATCCCAGTCCTTCCACCAACCCAGGTGGCCGTTGTTTAGACTGGTCGTTGCAGCGAGCGGAACAGGCGATAGCGGCACTACAGTGCCCTTGTTCATGCCGCTCTGGGCCGAATCGGCGCCAGGAAAACCGTTAAAAAGATTATCGAAGGTCCGATTTTCCTGCATGATCACGACGACGTGGTTGATGTAGTAGATGGTGAGGGTCAGCGCCGGCGTCGTCGCGGTCAACGCATTGGGCGTGCCCGAATCGGTCACTTGAAAAACCAGGTTGCTGTACGTCCCCGCGCAGGATGCATTGGGTGTGCCCGCAATCGACGCTCCCGAACCCGATGCGGTGATCGCCAGGCAGGCCGGCAATGTGCCGCTCGTCAGTTGCCAAGTGTACGGAAGAATGCCCCCGGAGGCCGCCAGCATCTGGGAGTAAGCCGTTCCTACAGCGCCCGACCCCAATGCCGTAGCCGTTATCGCCGGGCGTGCCGGCACTATGATCGTCGCGCTCGCCGTCTGGCTTGTGTCGGCTATCGAGGTGGCCGTCACCGTCACCGTCAGCGCCGAGCTGGAAGGCGCAGGCGCCGTGTAGGTTGCCCCGGAGGTCGACGTGTTGGAAAGCGTGCCGCCGCCGCTCACGGTCCAGGACACGCCCGCACTGTTCCGGTCGTTTATCGTTGCCGTCAGCGTCGTTGAATCGCTCCCATCTACGGTTCCTGCCGATGCCGTTACGGCAACGCTGTTGGCCGGAAAACTGACCCCGCAACCGGAAGGGCCGAAGGACACAAGCATCGTGATGACAACCAAATATGAAAGCGCGCCGATCCAAAGACCAGAGAGGACAGGCATTTTTCGAAACATAGGAACCTCCGAATTGTGAGCCAACTCTCGGATCGTGAGAAAGGTGGGGTCAGTCGAGTGAATGCGTCAAATACGTCATTTGGGTAACTTGATAGAAGCTGTGATTCAGGTCACTGGATAGAGGACGTTGTTGATCTCATCCTAACCAGGACTTACATTTTTGTCTCTTGGTTGAGGACCAATATACCCCCCAGTCGCCTCCGCTCGCAATCCTTTTTGCATTTCGGGCAGGCTTGCGTTAGGACAATCGGCGGGGCAGAGGGGCGCGAGGTATTCGGGAAGAGCATGAGGTGGGAACGTCCACTGCGTTTCCGCTCAGCAGTCAGGCAGTTCATTCCATTCCTGCGCAGGGCCGGAGATCATCCCGGCCGCGCGGACCGTTGGGCCTTACTTCAGGCCCTTATGTTTCTGCATCTTCCGTATTGCGGCGTCTCGGCCCATAGCCAGAAACGTGTCGCAGCCCTGGCCGAGACGCAGGAGTTCAGTGGCTTTGTGGCCGCCGGACAATTCCATGGCCGATATATCCGACGCTCCTCCGGCCTCCTGCGCTGCCACTATCTTGAGGCAGAAATACTTCAATTGCCGATACGCATGAAGGTCTTTCGCCAGGACCGGCGTCTCTGCCGACGCAGACTTTTCCTGGGATCTAAGTTCCTCTGATTCATGGCCGATCGCACGATTCCTCTCTTTTTCGAGAGTGTTCGAGCTGACATGAGTGGATTTCTCTCCTGATACTGACCGTGAAGCACCGGTGTCTCGACCGGGCGAAAATGAGTAGGTGATCACGCCAACAAGAGGGCCATGCGTTGTGTCTGCTGCTTTAACCGTAGCCAGTTCAGGGGAGGGTATGGAGAAATACAAATCTCCCACAGAAGAAACAGAAGGCGTGATTGGCATGGAACCCTGGGTCAATCCGCCGGAGAACGAAAAGGACGTTCCACTTCCGCCAGGCGCAACCATGAAGGCCGCCGATGGCCCCTGAGAGCCCTGATTGGCAGAACCCGATGAAGAAGTAAAGCTATCCGACTGGGGACCGGCGGTTGAGTGAGTCTTGCTTGCCGTTCCCAGGCTTTGAGCGGAGAGGAGTGCGCGGGCATTGCCCGGCACAGATAAATCAGCCAGGGAAGCATTCGCGCCGGCGATGGATGGAGTGCAATCCTCCGAATCCGCTGCTTGCGGCAGTCTCCGTGCCTTGGCGGCATCAGCATGCAAGGAAATCGGAACTGAGTGAAAGGCGCTGTTTGCCGTATCCATGTTACTGGGGCGCTGCAGCCACCCGATGCCCGGTTGAAAACAGAGCGAGGAAGTATCGGCTTTGCCGGCCACTCCCGGTGCATTATTTAACCGCCGCGTGAGGGTCTTGGCTCTGCCGGACATGGAGCCAGTGATCCCGGTGGGAGACTGGACCCAACCGGACGAGATAACCGGACCCTGAGCCTGTGTAATACTTTGGACTGGTGAGTTTCCGTATCCATACCCGCTCTGCGTCTGACCCTGTCCGGCGTTGGTTGCTGACCCCCTCCCCATCTGACATTCCACTCTGATGCAGACCGCCCATGGCAGCAACGACGCAACCAGCAAGAACATAATCGGGCTCGACAGCAGCGGCTCTCGGCGGAGTCGGAACTGTATCGAAGCCTTGTCGTTCGCTCGAAACTCAATCTTTCTCTTCATGGTCGTCACGTATTCGTTCCTTGGCGTGGGTACAAAACATTATTGTGACTCCTCTTTCGAATCGTAGTACGAGTAATACTTCTGATAACTGCCATATCCGTATCCGTAATACTGTTTTGCGAGATCCACATCGTTTACGACAATACCGGTTAACTTCCGCGACACCATGTCCAATCTAGAACAGCTTTCCTTCAATGGAAAGCGGCTCGTTTTGTTCATGCGCACTATCAGGAGAACCGCATCCATTAGTGGCGACAGGACGACTGCATCGGTCACAATTGCCACCGGAGGGGTATCGAACAAAACGAAATCGAATTCCTGACGCCATTCTTCGAGCAGTGTCGCCATCGCTTTGGATCCAAGTAACTCTGCTGGGTTTGGAGGCCGAATGCCCGCGGGAAGTATAATCAATTCGCCGCCGTCGAGAGGAACTGGCTGCGCCTGGTCGCGCCAAGATGTTGCCCCCGACAGGCAGCCAGTCAAACCGGACATCTGGCGGCCAGCCACCCTTGTAACCAGCGCCCCGCGCCGGAGATCTGCATCCACAAGCAAGACGCGCCGATCAGCCATAGCCAAACTGGCCGCAAGATTCACGGAAGTCAGGCTTTTGCCTTCGGACGGCAGCGAACTGGTAAGCATGACCACCTTTGGAGGAGCTCCTGCCGATGCTAGAAGCAGAGCTGAGCGCAAAGCGCTGACAGCCTCTGCATATTCAGATTGCGGACGCTGAATTATTACTTGCAGAAGGGGCGCATGTCTCTGGGCTGCCGTGTTTCCGGGGAATCGCAAGTTGTCAGGCAAAACATGAGGAAGCATCCCCATAATCGGCAGGTTGACAATCTCGGTCACATCCTCGAGCGAGCTAACGCTGCGGTCCAAGTTCTCAAGAACAAAAATGCCTACAACTCCGAATATAAGTCCGGCTGCCGTTCCAACTGCCAGAAACACAGGAATGTTTGGTAGAGCCGCTTTGATCGGCACGTCGGCGGATGCAATCACATCGACGTTCGTTGACTTTAGACCTGCCGAGACGCCGGCTTCATTGAGTTTCTTGAGCAAGTCATCGTATAGTTGCTCCTTTGAATCAGCCTCGTTCTTAAGGAGGACATATCTGGTGAACTTAGCAGACTGCGAGAAAGCATCCTGTTTGAGACGGTCCATCGACCTTTGCAGATCGGCTTCAGTGTGCAAGGCGGCATCATATTCCGATTTGAACCGCGATTGAATATTGGCCGTTTCCGTTGTCAGCGCCCGATGGACTTCGTCAAGCTGTGATTGGAGCTGGACTACTTTCGGATACCGTGCACCGTACTCTGCCTTAGCCTGAGCGAGTTGCGTATCCAGTTGGGCCTCCTGGCTTCGCAATGTTGGAAGAACACTGTCTGGCACGATCGTACCGATCAACTCAGGATTGCCTGTCATCGCCAAGCGATATTTAGCTTCCTTCAGAATTCTGTCTGCCTCAGCATCGGTAAGTTGTTTACCCATATCGGATAATTGACTTACTGCCAGATTGTCGGTCTCATCCGTGCCGATGATATTCGCGCCTCTTTGATAGACTGCCAGTTGTGCCCCGGCATCCTCCACATCCTTCTTCATCAGAGCAAGTCGATCGTGCAGCCACCCGGATGCCTGCATGGTGGCTTCGTACCTGGTCTCGAAGTTATGCTGCAAAAAGGAGGCAGTCAGACGGTTCACCACATCCGCCGCCAGTGTGGGGTTTTTACTCCTGTAACGGATTTCTACAGCTTGTGTCTTTGGCAAAGCTTCAACGTCCAGTGCCTTTGAGAATCTTTGCAGGATCTGATACCGCAGGCACGGCGAAATGCTCTCTACAGGCTTGCCCGCCGGGGTGATTCGCAGCTTACAATTGCTGATGCTGTCCAGTAGGCCTGGCTGCATAAAGGTGTGGTTTTGGTCCAGCCGAAGCTGGCTAATGACATCCCATGCAAGCGGCCTACTGGAAATGATCAACACCTCCGTCTGTACCTTTGAGTCCCAGTCCAGGCCGCCAGCTCCGGACGCTATGTCCGCGATATCTCCGAGGTCCAGCGCGCCGGAAGATTCAGGATGAATATTCAGCTCCGCCACGGCGTCATATCTTGGAGTCATAAAGACGCAGATCAGGATCGCCAGCACGAGCCCAATGCCGATAGATGAGAAGAGGAACAGCTTGCGCTTCTGGAACGATTCGAGAACCTTGTGCAAGTCAAGCCCGCTGTCAACATTATCGCTACCGCTTCGTGTTGCGCTATCTTTTGCAATCAACTGTTCAGACTCCATATCGATTCTCTCCATAGACCACCTGTGTGGGGAGTGATGATCAGAAAGCGATGATAGCCGCTGCTGCTGCGACGACGCCGGCTTTCTGCATGATTTCAGTTGTGTCCCACAATGAGGACAGCTGCGGCTGCTGCGCCGATGCTGGCTTTCTGCATAATGTCAGTTGCGGTCCGCACTCCGCTGTTTGGAACGTAGACAATATCATCAGCTTGCAGCTGGATATCCTGCTCGCGGCCACTCATCATTTTTTTAAGGTCGAGTGTTGTAATCTCAACAAGCCCATCCTTATGCCGCACGATGCTGACATGCTTCATTCTCGCGTGGGGGGTTTGCCCCTGCGCGAGAGAAATCGCCTTTACAACCGTCAGGCGCGTATTATTCCCAAGCAGAAACCCTCCGGGCTTGTTCACCTCGCCGATCACATAGACGATACCCGCCTTTCTCACTGTGATCATGTCGCCAGGTTGGATCCCGACAGGCGGGTTCTGAAACGCTCCATTGTTCGCGATTGTTACCTTCACAGGAGCCGCAGGGGTGCTTTTGTGAACAATCGTTATCGTATTGCCCGCATTCCCCGTAAGCCCGCCGGCGGCACTGATGGCATCGAACAGGGTGTGTGGCCCGGGCAGCGGATAGATACCAGGTTGATTGACTTCGCCGCCCACTGAGACACCCTGCGTGGCGAATTCGCTGATGAGAATGGACACCTGGGGGATCTTTACATATTCATCCTGAACGAGTTTGGTCGCTAGCAGGTTTTGGGCTTCGTTGACCGACAGCCCTGCCCAGTGCATTGCTCCAACCAAGGGAAGGTTGACGGAGCCATCCTCGCCAACGCGCACCTTAAGGGTGAGTTCCGGGACGTCGTACACGGAAATGTCCAGCATGTCACCCGGACCGATTGCCAGGTTGGAAATGATCTCGGAATCTCGCGCTGGATCCGTTGGCGCATTCTGAGCGCAGGCATGAGTTAAGACAGGAAGCGTTGCAATAAATGCCGCCAGGGCGAGCCGATGTCCAGTCACATATCCCATTCGATAAACTCCATTCTCCAGGTGTTGCGCATTCTTAGCGCGTTGCTTTTGCAATTACGTTGCGGGCCGCCGCGATCATGTACCTTGTGTCTTCCTCGCTAAGTGTCGGGTGTACAAGAAACATCAAGCTAGTTAAGCCTAGGTCTCGTGCATTCGGAAGAGGTTCGGGAGCAGGACCTAGAGCATGGAATGCGCGCTCCAGGTAGATCTCACTGCAGCTACCAACCGAACACGGAACGCCTGCTTCGTCAATCTCGCGCATGATCCGGTCTCTGGACCAGTCTGGACGAAGCATCGTTGGTACAATGAAGATGTAGTATTTGTAATAAGAGTGGTAAATATGGCCCGGCGGGCATGTTAGACGCACAGATTCCAGGCCTTTCAAGCCGTCGCTCCATAGACTTGCATTTCGCCTTCGTTTTGCCACCCATTGATCCAGGTTGCGGAGCGCCACACGGCCAACAGCGGCCTGCACTTCAGTGATACGCCAATTCGTCCCGAAGCTCTCATGGAGCCAACGAAAGCCTGGAGGATGCTCCCTCCTGTAGACGGCATCGATACTCTTGCCGTGATCCTTATACGCCCATGCTTTCTCCCATAGAGAGTGGTTATCGGTAGCTACGAGTCCGCCCTCGCCGGCCGTGGTTATAATTTTATCCTGGCAGAAGGAAAAGGCATTGATGTCGCCCATGGAGCCGACAGGCCTGCCCTTGTACTTCGCGCCGTGCGCCTGTGCGCAGTCCTCGATTATAGCGAGACTGTTCGCTTTAGCCATCTCAAGAATGGGGTCCATGTCGCACGGCCATCCGGCAAGGTGGACAGCAATGATTGCTCTAGTGCGTGTGGTGAGTTTGCGCCGAATGCTTTCGGCGGTGATGTTCTGGCTGACGGAATCTACATCAGCCAGGACGGGAGTTGCACCGACAGCTACGATGCAACTGGCGGATGCAATAAAGGTCCGGCTTGTGGTGATGACCTCGGCACCAGGTCCAATTTCGAGCGCTCTCAGGGCGAGTTCCAATGCAACTGTTCCATTCGAAACCGCGATCGTGTGCTTCGTACCAAGATAAGCTGCATACTCGCGCTCGAAGAGTTTTCCTTGGTCACCCGTCCAGTAGTTCACTGCGCCTGAGCGCAGTACTGCAACAGCGGCTTCGACTTGTTCATCTGAAAAATGCGGCCAACGGCCTAACAAGACCTGCGCCTGTGGGTTCAGAGTACTGCTCATGCGATCCATGACCTTGCTTCGCTGGAAGAGTGTGATTGGGTGAGCCGAGATATCAGAAGGCGCCGCAACTCCACGATGCCTCCGCATTCAACCCGGGGTGCGGCCTCGGGAACGAGTGGTTCAGCCCCCGCGTGCAGTTGGTTCGGTAATCGAATGCGCACCGTGTCCCATCCCAATACGCGGGGAGCGAGAAAGTCCTTTGCCGGATTATCTCCGATATATACGCATGCACCAGGCTCACATCCGAACTTTTCCGGCACCCTGAGGTACGCATACGGATGCGGCTTACGATATTCCATGCCGTAGTCATCGGTAACGATCACCATGTCGACATGTCTCGCAAGTTGCAGCGCCTTTACTTTTCTGTGCTGAGACTGGCTTGCGCCATCCGTGATTACTGCAAGATGGGCACCGGCGTCCCGCAGGTCGGATAACATGGACGGCACACCGGGCAGCAGAGAAATAGTTGGATTGTGACAGCGATATTCCTCAACCAGGCGACTGACGTCCCAAGCGCATCCGAGCCCCGGATATTCCTCGAAGAGAAGGTCCAGATTATGTCCCCGATGCTGGTGCTTCGTTGTGGACGCCTTCAGAAAGGTGAAGATGTCTTCTGGAGATCTCCGAGCGTCCGTTGCAATGAGCCCGGCGATATGTCGAAACCCACTAAGAACGTAATCATGCTCAAGATAAAGTGTATCATCCATGTCGAAAACCACGGCTTTCAGTGGACCCGACAGTCCGTTTGACTGTAACCCATTCACTGCGACACTGCCTCCCAAAGCGGAGCGGTAAAGAAATGCTCGCGATAATAGCGGGTCATATAGACATTCGGTGAATAGTCACCCAAGCGGGGTTGCAACGTCCGCTTCTCGAGCAGCTGAAGTATCCATTCGGGATAATGCGCGCCAGCCGCATGGCCCAGCGGGAAGCCTCCCCCAAATCGAGGATTTATCTCCGTAAGAATCGGTCCATTCAGGGTAAGGAACGCCTGGAGTGTGATTGCCCCTCTCGCACCCATCTGAGCCGCAATGGTCAAGCATTCGATAAGCCAATGACTGATCTCGAGGTCGGGGATAGTTCGACCCTGTATTGACTCTCCTGCCATAGTGCGAAGCCGGACGCGAGGCACGTAGTGTAACGGCGTGCCATCGAAGTCAATCAAAGCATCTATCGTGATTTCAGTTCCCTGCAACTCTTCCTGGATCATCGGGTTTGGCACCAATGGAAGAATTTCAGCCAGATTCTCGCGGTCCACACGATATGTATGCACGCTCGCGCTGCCATCCCGCGGCTTGATGAACAATCTCTTCGGGAGAGCGGCTCCAGCCAGGTCTGAAGGAAGCCAAGCGGCCGGTGTCGCAATGCCACGCTGTGAAAAGTGTGCTGCCATATTCAACTTGTCCCGGCATATTGCGATGAAGTCAGGGGATGAAATCAGAACCCGGCAACCAACACTGAGAAATCGTTCAGCGTTGGTTGCCAAGACAAGCAGCTCTGTGTCGATTGTTGGAACAATAAGCCGTACTGAATGCGTTTCTACAATTTCAAAAAGAGCCGGAATATAGCCTTCTGACGCGACTCGCGGCAGACAGACGGCCTTGTCCGCCAAATAGAGCGATGGTGCAAGCGCGTCACAATCGCCGGCAATCACTTTCCATCCCCTGCTGTGCGCTGCCCCCTGAAAGAGTTCCAGCAGAGAGATTCTGCGTCCTGCACTCGACACCAGAATTGAATGCATCGCCAACCTTTATTCAACAAGTATCAGATGGGAAGAAGACTATACTTCACGGGGTTCCAGTTCCGGCCTCAGCGGCGCACCGGCCCAACCCCGACCAGCATGTGTCAGGCCCCCATCCTGCGCCAGGTTGCTTTTGGAACGGGTCAATTCACACGAGTTGCCGACGCGAAGTTGGCCGAGCGTACGCTCTCAGCCGGCCCAGAAGGAACCTGAACCGCCGGTTCGGCATGGTTCGATTGAACCGGTATGGCGGCCAGCAGAAGCTTGGAATCGGGATTGTAGTCCGGAATCAGTTCTTTGAGCAGCAGGACGAGGCGGAGAACATCTCGGCCACTCACAGCTTTTTGTAGATTCTGCATACATGCTTTGATTTGCTTTGGATCGACTTCGTAAGGGGAGACGTAGCTTCTGATCTTGGCGTGGGAAGTCAGCACTAGATCCTCATCCTCCAGATTCAATTCTTCAAGCAACTTTTCCCCTGGACGTACTCCCGAAAATTCAATCTTGATTTCCCGGTCAGGCTGCAACCCAGACAGCAGAATGAGATTTCTGGCGAGATCCACGATCTTGACAGGTTCACCCATATCGAGGACGAAAACTTCTCCGCCCTTGCCGATCGAGAAAGCTTGCAGCACAAGTTGTGCCGCCTCGGGAATGGTCATGAAATAGCGGCGCATTTCAGGGTGGGTGACGGTCACCGGACCGCCAGCGGCAATCTGTTCCTTGAAGATGGGGACGACGCTCCCATTGCTTCCCAGAACGTTGCCGAAACGCACCGCGACAAACTTGGTGCCGCGTTCCTTCTGGAGGGTGCGAATCACCAACTCCGCCATGCGTTTTGTAGCGCCCATCATGCTGGTGGGCCGCACCGCCTTATCGGTGGAAATCATGACAAAGTCTTCCACCCCTTGGTTGGCCGCCGCCAGCGCTACCTGCCAGGTGCCGAATACGTTGTTTTCGACCGCGGCAAAGATGTGCTTCTCCATCATGGGAACATGCTTGTAGGCCGCCGCGTGATAGAGAATGGAAGGCTCATAGTGCCGCATCACCCGTTCCAGATTGTCGGCCCGCGTAATGCTGCCGATCTCCGAATGAAACACCAGCCCTGGGAAGGTTCTGGCCAGTTCTCTTTCAATGTGGAAGAGCGGAGTCTCGGCCTGATCGAAACCGACGATGGCACGGGGGCGGAATCGGGCGATCTGGCGGCAGAGTTCCGAGCCAATCGAGCCCGCAGCACCAGTCACCATGACGACTTTGCCCTGAATACGCTCCCGAATACCGTCCTGGTCCAGATGCACCGGCCTTCTTCCCAGCAGATCCTCCACGGCGACATCGCGGATCTGTTTGCCCAATGCCGCACCCTGAAGCAGATCCCCCAGGCCCGGCACCATCTTGAATTCCACATCGGCATCGAGGGCAAACTTCAGAATGCGCACCATTTGCGGTCCGGTAGCCGAGGGGATGGCAATCAGTACTCTCTTGACATGGTGCCTGCGCACCACTTCGCCGAGAGATTCGCCGCTTCCCAACACCCGCTTGCCCTGCACGATCAGGTGCGCCTTCGATGGATCGTCATCGATCAGGCCGACGACATCCAACATCAGAGACTGGTTTTGGCGAAGCTCCCACAACAGGGCCAGACCCGCCGCGCCGGCGCCGTAGATCAGCGTTCTCGTGCGAACCCCTTTGGGCCGCTTCGAGCCAGGGGTGGTGCGGATCACGCGAACGGCCAGCCTTGCCCCCAAAGTCAACAGGCAGGAGAGCAGCCAATCGAGAATATAGACAGAGCGCGGAACACTCCATGGTCCGACCACAAAGAAGATGATCAATGCGCCCATGATCGATCCCGCTGAATTCGCCAAAACAATCTGCGCGGCATCGTAAGCGGATGTGTACTGCCAATTCCCCCGGTCCAGCTTGAAGGCGATGAAGGCGGCCGACTTTGCAACAATCCAGATGCACAGAAATACCCCCATCGGATGGAGGTATTTCGCGGGCAGTGCGCCGTCAAATCGCAGCTCGAATGCAAGCAGGCCGGAGAGGGCAAAAGCTGCCCAGTCCAAGAGGGAGGCCACAAGGCGATGCCGGATTTGCTTCGCGTTATAGCGTCGGGTTAGGAGGGATCTATGGGACATATGCCCCTTTCTGCATTCGGGCCCGATACCTGATTTTTGTTTCCTGATTCTTGTGGCGCTCAGGTCCAGGCTGGCAATCGGCTCGCTGCGCTGCAGAGTTTGGTGGTCAACCGAACGATATTCACTCCGCGCCGATTGCGCGCGAGGCTGTGTCGATGTGTTGTGGGCGGACCACAGTTTCTTCCGTCGCAGCCCGTTCAGTGATTGTAAAGCCCAGGTAGGTTTCGAACATCCGTTCTGGGCCAAGCCCTTTGCCCAGGAACACCCGCTGAACGATGTTGTGGCTGATCACAATTCCGATGAGGGTGAGAATCACAGTTTTCGCATTTGCACATCGCAATTCGTCCCTCTTAATCCATGGCTCAAGATAGTGGGCGGTCACCTCTACCAGTTGGCCAAGGTGCCTGCGGACGAGAGGATCGAAATCCTCATTCAGCTCCAGAGCGCTGTACTGCAGGAGCCGAAGGACCTCCGGCTTGTTCATCAAGGTCTTGTTGAGCAGTTCAAACGTACGCGCCAGAGCCGTTGCCCCATCGGAGGCTTCTGCAATCCCGGCCAGTAAATCGCCGCGCAAATGCATCTGCTGCAACTCCGATTCAAGCACTGCTATATAAAGGTCGTGCTTGCGAGGGTAATGCCGGTAGACCGTGACCTCATTCACTTGAGCCGCGGAAGCAATGTCCCGTGTGCTGACGCCGTTATACCCGAACCGGGCAAAAAGGTCCGTAGCAGTTGCAAGTATGCGCACACCCGCACTACGCCCTTGGGGCCGCTCGTTCCTGTCATTCGCCCTTTCCCCCATGTGATTGCCGGATTGTGACTCTTAGCTTTAGGCATAGGCGAGGGATCCGGAATCCAGTGACTCCAGTTCATTTCCATCGACTTCCACGGCGATGCTTTGCATGACAATATCCACCGTCAGCACTATACGGAAACTGTTCTTCTTTCGCACTACAACTCCTTCCATCCCGGCAAGGGCGCCGGATCGAATACGGGCCCGCTGCCCCACTTTCAGGAAAGGGTATGGTTCGGCGCGGCGCAGATGAAGACCAGATCGCAGTGCGTCGATATCGGCCTCCGGCAGCGGTGCTGGTTCGCGCCCCGTGCCGCCCACAACTGCCAGCACGCCCGGTACTTCCAGCACTCGCACCCGCTCCGTCCGCTTGATGCGGACGAATATGTAACCAGGAAACAGCGGCAGCTCCAGGGTAACCTTCGAGCCGTCGCTCCACTTGCGCTGCGTGCGATAGAGGGGCAGATAATGCTCAATCTCCCTCATGCTCAGATACTTGTCCACGTGCTTTTCATGGCGCGAGGCCGTGTAGACAGCGAACCATTTTGGCGCAAATCGCAAATCCGACAGGCAATCCGGCACGAAAGCAGGCGCATGGAGAATTCCTGGAAGTGCAATTTCAGACATAGCTTCGCTATCCTCACTTGGGTGGGGTTTTTCCCGCACAGTCTATTATAGAGCTATTATAGAGCCAATTGAACTTGCCTAGATACTGTTCTCGGCGCCCAGATGAAAGCAGACGCCTTCACGCTTCAGGGGCGTCTTACGGAGCCCCTGAAAGGGATACCCAACAACATACCACGTTTCACGCAAGTCGCTTAAGGATTCTCAAAACGGAAATGTACCATGGTGCTAAGGCATGGTTACCATGCCTGTTATAACGAAACCGCACGTTGACTCTTAGGTTAATAAACGCTGCTCTTTCAGACATGCGTATCGTTTGTATCCGCATATCGCAAGTCTCTGAAAAAGCGCCGGTTAGAGTGCATGATCACACGATTTGTCCAGTTGCGCTGATGGTAAAGTGTGACGGTTCGCAATTGCAAATACGCAATGGCCTGCATGACCTTCACAGGGAATCGGTTGCAGATCGGGAACGTTAAATTGTATGCGGCTGGTCGTGCCGCCTCACCGGCAGGGCGGCCAGGCCCGAGAGCGGAAGATTCCGGGGGTCAGGCAGCGTTGTTGACCTCCGCTTCGACTTTTGGGCGGAATGCGGGGTACCGCCTCCGGAATGCATTTTTCCCATTCCCCGTTGAGTACGCGCGTCCGGACCAGGAGCGAGAGTTCGGCTTCCCGCGATCCATCATAGGCAGGAATCACGAACCTCGGCCCAGGTCTTCCTTCTCTACTGGATTGGGCTTGACCTTGGCCATCGCACCCGTTAAACGGCGCAAGGGAGAGATCTGCGCGGCAGCGCCTGAGAAACCACGCGCCGGGAGCTGCCAGAGGCCGGCGCGCCCGTGCTCTCGCATGCAATCCGCCGTTGGCGCCAGAGATACCGCGAGCGCTCCACTATTGGCGTGACCTGGCTTTCATTCACCAGCGCCGGGGGAGTGATTTCCCGAACTCCGTCGGCGCTTTGTGGAGGATTCTGGCGCGGGTTGCCACCAGCCGGGGTGCGGAGGTGATCTGAGTCGCCAGAGAGGGTGCGTTTCCTGAGATCCCTATGGATATTGACGTTTCGCGCATCTTCCACCGTCTGCATTGGGGAAAGTGACGAAGGAAGAAGAAGCGAGGCAGTATTAGCCGTGCGCAGGATGCACCGGCGCTGCCTTGCTGCCGGCGGCTTCCATCAGAATGCAGAAGGCGTGGCCCTCGGTCGAGGCGCCGGGACGGTCGAAATCGGGCGCGCCGCAAACGCCTTGGACGTAACCGTAGGCGTCCATCT